>JADMIO011683233.1_pt1 | contig 124053 bp, 96 predicted proteins | sample 8958161 | NCBI WGS metagenome assembly JADMIO01 (sample SAMN16585339, study PRJNA669376) | soil metagenome | isolation source: Crop rotation soil | place: USA: Cullars Rotation, Alabama | collected 2011 | reverse complement strand
GAGCCAGTGTGATTACATTTGCGGCCTAACTGTGGCCAGTCCAGTTACGCTGGAGTCACTAGTATTTAGGTGACACTATAGAAGCGGCCGCGACAACTTGTCCACGTGGAATTCTAAGCTTAGGATCCCAATGTGCTGGAAAGAGATGTTCGATCACGTCAATCGCGGCTACAGCTCATGCGATGCAGGCTGGGTTCCGCGTGCAGGCCATCATCTCTTCGCCGACGTTATAGACGATTCTGTTGTCAAGGAAAGGATCGGACTGAAATCTTTCTCTTTCGCCAACTCGCGATAAACAGCAATCAGTTGCCGTGATAGCCGCGCGCCATTGAAAACCCTCTCTACTTTGGCGCGGCCCGCAGTTCCCAAGGCAGATCGCAGGTTTTTGTCCGAAGCCAAGCGCAAGATTTGAGCCGCCAAGGCCTGCGCGTCTCCAGTGGCATGGCCAACAGCATCCTTTCCATCTTCAAAGATTTCTTCAGCTCCGCCGCTTTGGCTTGCAATCACGGCTTTACCGCACGCCATGGCTTCAATGATTACCATGCCGAACGGTTCGGGTTGTGTGCTGGCATGGATAACGATATCAAGTGAACGCATGGCCGCCGCCGTATCGTCCAGAAAGCCGGTAAAACCGATTCTATTTCCGATTCCCAGCCGGTTTGCTTCCCGCCGCAGTTCCTCAATCGACCACTGGCTGCCGTTAGTTTGATAGATCGCGCCGCCGATCACATATCCCCGGATCGACGCCTCCGGAGGCAACATCGACAAAGCCTGCAGGAAAACTTCATGTCCTTTCCATCGAGCAAAGGTCCCCACTAATCCCACGCGAACCGTGCCGGCCGGGGCGGCTGAAAGTCCGGCAAGGCCGTCCAAATCCAGATTACTTCCCACGGGCGCGAAACGATCGAGATCCACCGCGTTGTATATCGGCGTGGTCTTCAGATCCGGCATCAAATCTTTCAAGTCACCGGCGACGCTTTCAGAGTTGGCAATCGCCCGCGCGCAACGTTTTGCGTGTCGCCGCAGAAGCCGGCTCATCAGTCGACGTTTGCCGACATAGTCGTGAATGTGCCAAACCAATGGTGTGCGCCGGGGGCATGTCCAGGCGCCGAGCAAATGCATCTTGAATCCATTGGTGTGAAGGATGTCGGGATTAATCGAGCGAATGAGAGAAGCCAGGCGACGCGCATACAATGCGGTTGCCGCGCCAGCTTTCAACAACGACCACAAGCTTTCCAGCCTGCCTCGCCGTGCGTCACCTAGGCGTGCGAGGGCTGGAGGAAAGAGCAACACAATCACGCGAACACCGAGCTCTCGCGCTTTGCTTGCGATCGGACCATCTTCGCCAAGCAGAAGAATAAGCTCCCAGTCGGGCGCCGCTGCTCGAATGCTGGCCAGAAGCTCCCGTAGGCTTGTCTCGGCTCCTCCCATCTGACCGCAAGGATTCAGATAAAGGATTCGCATGCACCTAGTCAGCAACCTTAAAGCGATCCGCCAGGACGGGGAACATCGACCTTGTGAAATCCAAAGCCTGCTCCCGTTCTTTGCCGCCATCGACGCTTAACACTGGAATGATGACGCGGACCAGACTGGCGTCGGATCGCCGATAACGGATTAGATCCGGCAATAGTGTCAACTTTGCCCAGAACTCCTCGGCCCATGTTCGTCGGCTGTTCTGATACCAATAGAGGACCAGAATATGGTCTTGTGATTTTTCGAGAGAATACTCATTCACCGGTATGGGTTCGATCCGGCCCGGAACGGGAATCGATTCGATCTTGGCGGAACGAACCAGCCAACCTGAGCCCGGGAGGCAAACGCGTGGCGAGTGGGGACCATAAACGTTCTGAAGCGATCTAAAATAGGCCACGAAAAGACTGATCGAGCCGCCTGCGGTTTTGTTGGAGTAGTTGCGGAGAATGTAGTCGTCCGGTCTCAAATATGCGGTGACGTCGGGCTCGAGGGACTGTTCGGAACCCATTTCCCAGTTTCCGAGCGCACCAGGCAACTGGCGCAAATCCGGCAGGGGAAAGTCCCCCTCGGGCATCGAAAGTACGCGCGACGCCGAGGCCTGAAGCACTAATATCAGGCACAACGGCAGGAACAGCCCCTTAGTCGCCAATGAGAATACTCTCGCGGCGTTACGCATGACGGGATCGCCACACTTTTTGAATATTGAGCACCGCCAGATGCAGGCCGACGCACCCGGCGCCAGCGACTATAATCGCGACATAACCGAACATCTCGTGCGCCTCTCCATGGATGAGTTCTTGGTTGTACTGACTGGCGACTCCCGTTGCTATGATTCTGAAAACATTCCCCAAAATGGCAATTGGCACGGCCATTATCAGAATAAATGCCCTTAGGCGGTTCCCATTAACGAAAAAATAGTTGTACAGAGTACACATGAACGTGATTGATAATAGCGAACGCAGACCACTACAAGCCTCCTCGATGGACAATTTCGCGCCTACCATTTCGAGAATATTTCCTTCGCGCATAACAGAGTATCCGAGAGCTTCAAGACCCATTTCACCGAGCCGGCTAGCCAAGAGTTGTAGAGACAAAGTGACGCGCTCATAGACGAAAGTTGGCGGCGCCACCATGAAAATCAGGGTGCAGAGCGGGTAAGTAAGCTCCCTGACCATTCTCAAACCAAACAGGGCGGTAATGGAGCCCAAGACGGAAACAAGGAACGCCATTCTGCCGACCCAGATCCAATGCGCTGCGATCCCCAGCGTGGCGGACAAAGCGCCAAACAACAGGAGCAGCACGCCCCAAAGCGATGGGGATTGAGGTACTTTTGCGAGCTTATCCCACTTCATCCATACCATGTAAGCCGCCGCCGGGATGACGAGCACACCGTGATCCATATACGCCGTCTTATCAAACCAGCTTCCGTACATGCTCTTGAGAATCGGCCAAAACGCCACTGCCAAGAGGACAACCAGCACCGCGATTTGAAAATATCGAGCCGCTCCGAAGGAAACAGTGTCCGACAACGGAGCCGGAGTTTCTGTTTTATCTTGCGTCGTTGTTGGCGTAATCATGGTAGTAGTAATTCAGCTTGCGTGCTGCGTCGGAATCACAATCGGTCAAGACTGTACCGAGCAAGAGCAGCCCGTCTTCCTGGATCCTTTGGTGGGCCGCCAGAGCACTGTCTCGCTCGGTGACGCCGGACCGAAGCACTAGAATTAACGCATCCGTAAGAGGCGCGATGATTCGGGCGTCAGCCAGGTGAAGGATGGGGGGAACATCAACTAAGACCATGTCATACCGTTCGACCAAGGCTTCGAAAATGGCGCGTAACCTGGGCGAGTAAAGCGACTTGGTTACATTTTGCTCGGTGGGCCGATTGGGGATCATCGAGAGGCCCGGGAAACCGGTACTGACGCCCAACTTGTCGGGTGGGTACTCTTTGAGCGGAGTCTTTTCGGCCAGCATATCACTGAGGCCCCATTCGTTAGATATGCCAAATCGGTGATGCAGATGGGGGCATCTGAAATCAGCGTCTATCAACAGTATCCTGCGGCCTGTCTCCGCCAACGCTATCCCTAGGTGTTGAACGACTGTGGTCTTTCCTTCACCGGGTCCGGGACTGGTAACCAACAAAGTCTTGACCGCGGTTCCGTTAGTCTGGTGCCGTAGGATAGACGTCAGCGTGCCTCGGAAAGATTCGGCGATAAAAGCGGGAGCGTTTTGTAAGCCCACCAGCGCTTCTTCCGGATCCAGATAATCATTGTCAAGGGGATCTCCGTTAGACAAGCTGGCTCTGACACTGCGTGGAAATTTTACGCCCTTCCTGTTCAGGCGAAGATTCGGAATCACTCCGAGTTCCGGTGTGTTCAGCAGCCTACGCGTCATTCCAGGCGACTTGATGCTGCGATCCGATCGTTCGCGCAAGAATATGATCCCAGCGCTTAGCGCCAAACCTAACATGCTTCCGAAGGAAATGTTGAGGAGCGGAACCGGTTTGTAAGCACGGTCCGGAGTGGAAGCCGGTTCGACGATACGGATGGGGTTAATCGGGACGGAGCTACTCAGACCCGCCTGATTGGCCTGCATCAGGAGGCTCTGATACACTTGGCGAAGCATTTCGATTTCCCGCTTCAAGGTGCCGAACTGCGCGGCTTTGCCGGCTTCGGATCCGACGCGTTGTGATTGGCCCGTATAGTTGCGTGTTAGAAGATCCTCGTGGCGTTTAGCGCCTTCATATTCCTCTTTTACCCGCTGAGCCGCGGCGGCAATCTGAGCCTGGTAAACCTTTTGCAATTGATCAATCTGGACGTCAACCTTGCGTACTTTATCGTTTTTGGCGGTGTACGTTATTTGGAGAGCCGCCTTTTCCCGCTCGAGGGCGTCGATCTGCTGCAGCGTCGTGTGCGCGACGGGATCGTTCAACACGTCCGGAAGTGATTCCGGCGTACTCCTCTGCAAGCGTTCGTATTTGGTTTGTTTGGCGATCCGGTCGAGCGCAACCTTCGACAATTCGCTCTTAAGTTGGACAAGCTTTGTATCTTCGAGCGTCGACAACTCTTGCCCGGCAAACAGGTTTCCAGACTCCTGTACAAACTCGCGCTGACGCGCTTCCGCGTCCTGAAGTTTGGCCTTGGTTTCCTCGATCTGGGCGGCAAGCCATTCACTGGTCCTCTGTGAAGAATTCATTCGCGACCGGCTTGTGTCCTCAATGTACTCGGCCGCCATGGAATTCACGAACTGCGCAGCGACGTCCGGACTGGTCGATTCACAAGTCAATTCTATTAGTTTCGTTCGATTTACGGGACGCGCGTCAAATGTTGCTAGCGCCGAGAGAAGGCCCGTTCGGGTATTTTCCATCGGATCCAAGGTCGCCGGACTTACCCGTTGCCGCAATCGCGAGAACAAATCCCGCCCCCTGGGAGCCAGAGGCACCGTTTCCGCCTGAAGTCGTTCCGCGCCACGCCTCAGGAAAGACCCACTACGGAGGATATTGATTTGAGTCTGAATTCCGACTTCACTTGCATCAAACTGCATCGTGTCGATCGAACCCTTCGCTAAGGTCTCGCTATTCCCCTGAATCTCCAAAACGCAAGTCGCTCTGTACGACGGCGAACTCAGCACCACTGAAGTGAACCCAGCGGATGCGCCCAAGATCAGAAAAAGAGCGAGCAGCATCCAGTACCGGCGAAGCAGGTCTACGACATCGAGCTTGAGTGTCGAATTGCCTTCTTCGGTATCAGACGGCCCTGTATATCCCTGGTAGGCCGCGGCGGAACTTGTTGCCTGGCGACCCGCGACCAACGCGCGAGTCTTATCTGCGTGGTCGGACAATTCTGGCTGGTTATCCATATAGATAATTATTCGCTTCGCTGGCGATTGTAGCCAGCCAACTTTTGCTCAGCTGATTCGGCGCCAACTTCAGAATGGCCTTGCGCCGCCCTTAGCTTGGTGAGCATCTGTAATTGCTCGGTTACCTCGGCAATCAATTTTTCGAGGGATTGCATCTTCGGGGTAAGACTTTCATCCTTCCGCTCGCGTGCGCCTTCCGCGATCAGACGCTGGACCGCGTTTCTGGCGAGATCAGAAATGCTTCGCGCACCAGCCTGTTCACAGACACCGGCGAATTGGTGGAATTCGTCCTCGGTGATACGGAAATATACTAAGCGCTCCCTTGGCTTCAGTACCGCCATAGCCGCTCTCCAAATTGAACGCCCACAAAAGTTAGGTCCTGCTTAAATTTGGGCATACTACCGTCCTTTTTGTCCCATGGGGCACCGCTATCTCTATGTAAAGAAAACCGCAACAGATTCGGCCTTCCTTTGCAGTATGCGGGACCTTATGACAAGTGTCAATGGAACTTCAGGGTTTTACGAATTCAGCACTACTAGTACTAGATATTGTAATCGAATTTAGCGAGACTGATACCATGCGGTGGTTCGTGATGTTGCTTTTGATCGTCATCTTCCGGTCGCCAGGCGAGGGACAGAAGCCGCTCGGCGGCCAAGAACCGAATTTCGCAACGTGTCTGAAAGGGCTGCCTGAATGTGACTTTTCGGCTCTCAGCCCGGACCAGCTTAAACAAGTCGGAGATGCTTCCAAGAAACGAAATGTGGATTACTGCCTGGAGGGGCGACAAATCTGCGACCCGACACGATTAACGCCAGCTGAGACAAATTCTGTGCAAATCGCCTGGAACCGGCGCAATGTGGAACGATGTAGCAACGGCTCTGCACAGTGCGACCCTATTAGACTCAATGAGAAGGACACGGCTTCAGTCCAAACCGCATTCTTACAGCGGAATTACGAAAAATGCCTAATGGGCGCTCCTAGTTGTGATCCGATGCGATTGACGGCGGCCCAAAGCATCCAAATGAAGAACACGTCAGCCCGTCGCAATCTCGACCGTTGTCTAAGTGGGTCATCCGCTTGCGATCCGACAGTTCTGACTCCCGCGGAGGTCGCGTCCGTCCACGCCGCGTCCCTGAGACGGAATTTCGATAGCTGCCTTCAGGGTTTGTCAAAATGCGATCCTTTGCTCCTGACTGAATCACAGGTGAAGCAAGTTAAGACCGAATACGAGAGACGGAATTTGAACAGTTGTCTATATGGCTTGGCCAGTTGCGATCCCTTGCAACTCAACGAAGCCGCACTGAACTCGGCCAAGGCCGCCTACAGGAGCCGGAATTTGGAAGCATGTAAGAAAGGTCTCCCCGCCTGCGACCCTACCTTGTTGACAAGTCCTGAATTGGCGTCGGTCACATCCGTGTTTCAACTGAGGCGAATCAAATCAACACCCAAGACGGAAGAACGGAAACGCTCGCGTTAGAAAGTCTGGAGAAACGATTTGAACCGGCGCAGCCGCTGATCATTCAGGACCTTAAAGCAACTCTCCCCCAGCCCTCGGTGGGGCCAACTCTGACCAGATCCACACTCAAAACATTGATGCACATGCAAATAGTACCGCCGGTACTCTGTTATCCGATTTGGTACTGAGTCATGCAGTTTTTGGTGTTCTTCCAGCGTGAAATACGGTAACCTGGACTTCGCAGGCCAATGACGATCAAGGTCTCTTCTTCGCGTTCGACACCACGATATCCAGCAATGGGTCTGAAGTCGTAAAGGAATAGAGCTTGTTTCTAATATTTACCCTGGGTGTGATCTCCATCGTGATGGCGCTAATTCTGACGCCCATCATGCGCGATCGTTTGGGTCCCCTAGGCTTCTTAGATTATCCAGATGGTTTTCGAAAGCGACAGGAAAGTGCGATTCCCAGAGTCGGTGGGATTGCGATCGCTCTTTCGTACATAATTTCCTTTTGCATCGCACTATGCCTTCAGTTCAGTTACACGCATCTTCTGCATGCTGCCCTTCCGAATATTCTGAAGCTTGCCGGAGTGGCGACTGTCGTCTTCATTACAGGTGTCTTGGACGACTTAATTTCATTGAAGGCTTGGCAGAAGCTACTAGGAGTTGCGACAGCATCCATCTTGGCTTATGGTGCGGGAATCCGGGTAGATATACACCTTCTTCCCGTGGCTGCTCAATGGCCCTGGTTGAGCTTTCCGATAACGGTGATCTGGCTGATTGCGTGCGCCAATGCGTTTAACTTGATCGACGGCCTGGATGGACTTGCCGCAGGCATCGGTCTCTTCGCAACAGTGACCATGTTATTGGCGGCGCTCTTTCAAGGGAACTTACCGTTGGCAATGGCGACAATGCCGCTGGCGGGCTGCTTGCTCGGATTTCTCCGTTATAATTTCAATCCTGCGTCTGTCTATCTGGGCGACAGCGGCAGTCTTTTGATTGGTTTTCTCCTAGGGTGCTATGGAGCCCTGTGGAGTGAAAAAGCGGTAACGTTAATCGCACTGACTGTACCCGTGCTGGCGGTAATGGTCCCGCTTGTGGACGTCGGAGTTTCGATAGCGCGGCGCTTCTTGCGGGGTCAGCCCATTTTCGAAGGGGATCGCGGACATATCCATCACAAACTCATTGATCGCGGCTTCACCCAAAAAGGTTCCGTGCTGATGATATACGGAATATGCGGACTGGTCGCCGCGGTGTCGTTGGTTGTGTTGGCGGCGCGTCAACTGCAATTCAATGGTTTGATCATTCTGTTGTTCTGTGTCGCAGCCTGGATCGGCATCCAAAACTTAGGATACGGGGAATTCACAAAAGCGAGGGAAATGTTTCTAAGAGGTAAATTTCGAAGAATCATTGACACCGAAACCCGACTACTGGATCTGGAAGCTGCACTTACAACAGCGGTCGAGATCGAGGACTGTTGGACAGTTATTCTCGAGAGCAGCAGGAGTCTCGGATTTCACGGCGTCCGCCTGAATGTAGCGGGGATGATTTTCGAGGAATCGAGCCGAAACACCGGTCCCGAATGGCAGATTCGAATTCCGTTGACGGGATCGCAATACATCAACTTCTACCGGGATTTCGACGCAGATATGAACCCGCTGATATTAAGCGCGTTCGTCGGCGCCATCGAACGTGGAATGAAGAGAACGCCTGCTGTCGACCGCCGGATCTTGTCAACCCGCGCACGAGTGTCAGAGCCGAACGTCGCGTCTGCCCAATAACTCGAGAAAGCCGCACTTGTCTCTGATGAGTGCCGCGTGATCACCTGCGGACCGCATTACAAGATTTATAACTTACTCCTAACTGCGGTCACACCCGGCAGAACATTCTCTATCTCATGTATTTCTGAAGAGTTGCATCTCATTTACCAGGAATCGGATCCTCATTTAGGTTAGGCGAACGTTATCATCGCACTAGGCAAGGGTGTACGAAATCGCTTATGAGAAATATCACTATCTATCAGCTTCTTACGGGAGGCGTACTGCTGGTGCTTGGCGCTGGTAACGCTGACTCACAGACCCAGATTGATTTGCGGACTCAGTCAAAGAATGTCGACTTTTCAGCCGCACCTTTCACTCGGCCGTTTCAGACCGGGGCTAGCCTGCCTGGAGTCTGCTCGGTGGGCAGCACGTTTTTCAAAACAAACGCCACAGCCGGAGCAAACTTTTACGGATGTACGTCCACCAACACTTGGATGGCGCAAAGTGGCGCGTCCCAAGGTGCGCGGTTCATCCTAGACAGCGCGGACGCCACCCTACCCAACGCACAGGTAGGCATAGCTGGACCGGGCATCATCGTCTCTCACTCGCCGTTTACGATCTCATTTAACTCTAACGCGCTGGCAGGCATCTATCCATCGCTTGCCGGCCCCAACAACTTCACTTCCGGCGGCAGGAATACGTTTCAGCCTAGCGCCACCACGGAGGGAATTCGTATATCGGCAGGCACCATACCGTCTGCGCCGCTGGCAGGCGCGCTATTCGTCACCCTGAACGGCCAGCAAGGACATTACGATGGGTCGAATGTACAGATCCATGCAACTGTGGCCGGTTCGGGGACAAGCGCCCCCACGGCGCCTGTTGCCGGTGATTGCGCAGCCTGGGGGGCCAATTTCACGCAGATCGACGGCGGTGGGCCTTGCGCAGTTCGCGTCACCCCTCCAGCGGGCGCAAGCGCCACCTGTGCGGTGGGTCAATATGCGGCGAACTCCACATTTTTCTATATCTGCATAGCAAACAACACTTGGATGCGGGCGGCTTTGGCGACGTGGTGAGATCGAAACTGGGGGTCTCCGGCGAGAATAACAGATCGTTGGGTTTGTGAACCATGGCAACCGTCTCACTTTCGTGGATCTTTGCAGTCGAATCTTTGAGAATCCTGTGGTCGCCGCCAAATTCGAAAGTTGCTCGTCACGTCGGTCAAACATATCGACTTCAACACATGTTGAATATCCTTGTCCTGATCGACGTATTCGGTCGGGCTCCCGAGATCCTGGACAACCACGTCTGCAACCTGCAATTTGGCCAGTAAGCGTATCTTATCCGACGGCAAAACTTGAGCAGGCTGCAAAAACCAATTATCCGGGCCCTGAACTTGGGGAAAGAAGTGATGAATGCCACTGCCATACGAAAGCAGCAGCAGATTGTGGTTCCCTGCTAATTCTGCGATCTTCGACCACTCTTCCGCCCAAACGGGCTCTGCGTAGAGACCCGCGGTCTTTTCCGATCGTTCGGTATCGCGCCATAGACCCGCAATTTTGCGATACTGCGTGAGGTTGCTCGAGAGACCCAATCCTATGAAGACAGTTACTAGAGTCCATTGGAGACGTCCTGCCGGTAGCCAGGAAAGCGCGAGAATCACGCCGGCGGCAAGCGTAGGAAGATAGATTATATAGCTCTCCGTGGGTCCATACGCCACAAACACGAACACTCCGTGAATCATCGCCGAAAGAACCACGGCGACCGCCATTGCCTCGAGCTTTTGACTGCGAACGATTCGCACGAAAGCGAAACACCCAAGCACCATCAGCAAAATGGTGCTGATTATCCACCACCCAGCGCGCGAACCGATGTAGTAGTTGAGGTTGGCGCCTCGGGGCCAGAGGAATGGGAGTCCCGAAGTAAACAGGCCATAGTTCACGGCCCGGTAGTGTTCCACGCCGCGAAGTGGAAGGACGGTGGCGACGACCGACCCGCCTCCAAACTCCAGACTGAGCCCCAGCACGAGCAGACTCCCGCATAACAAACCTGGGAACAGCTGTCGGGCCAATACGGAGATCGAGCGGTCCTTACCTATCCACCAGTCAGTCACGATCGCCCCCGTCAGCAGGCCAGCCATCACCAACGAAAGCGATGGATGGCAAAAACAGCCCGCGACCGCGACGGCGAGAGCGATGTCCATTCTACGGCGTAGTACAAATAACAACGAAAAGAGTAACGATAGCTGGAGCAGCGCGTGCGGGAGAATCGGGTTGGTCCAATGGAGTATAGGGGTGATCGCGACAATCCCAAAACACCACATGTTCGGTCGACCGACATGCCTCAGAAGATATGTCCAAAAAATGGCGATCAGAACCAGATACAGGAAATCAAAGCCAATGAGGGGCCAATGACTTCGGCCAAAGACATAGAATAGGCCTCGCTGAATCGAGACGGGAAGAAGTCCATATGCGTAGTACGTGTCAACACCCAGCCGCAGGTGTTTGTCCAGAAGATAGTCGAGATTGATAAAGCTGCCTCTGTCCTTAAATGCCCAAAGGTCGCAGGAAAGCAGCTCCGGCCAGGAAACCAGGGTAGTGAACAGTAACGCACTCAGGATTGATAAAAAGCGGGCGATGTCTTGACGCTTCACGACTCTTCCAAGGAACGCGCGACACGGTTGGGCCACGAACTCATGTCAAGCCGCTATGGTGAATCATCTTATTCTAGGCGTGCAGTATTGCCTTCGCAAGATAAGCTAAAGGATTCGAGGACCGTCTTGTACCAGTACTCTTAATTGATCAATCCCTATTGACGTAACAAGCATCTCGTTACTAGAATGTGTCCAAATCTCAGAACTCCGACGAGAGACGTAGTCTTGGACAGGACGCCGTTGTGAGAAGACAGAAGTAAACGAATGCGACAGTCTTCGGTACAAATCGAGGCCTCTCTGCGCGGGGCTCGAGCCGGATCGCTCCATTTAGCGATTGTCATTCCAACTCTCAATGAATCCTCGAACATTCTTCCGCTTCTCGACCGGCTCGAGCGGGCGCTCGAAGGATTCAACTGGGAAGTAATTTTCGTCGACGACGACTCCACGGACGGAACCGCGGAACACATCCGTCAAATCGCGCTCATCCGGCCGAACATCCGCGTGTTGGAGCGTATTGGACGTCGAGGATTAGCGTCCGCCTGCATCGAGGGAATGTTAGCGACTGCGGCTCCCTACATCGCTGTCATGGATGCGGACCTGCAGCACGATGAGAGCATCCTGCCGCAAATGCTCGAACTGGCCCAAGAGAACGAATTGGACCTGGTAGTAGGCTCGCGTAACGTGGAAGGCGGGAGTATGGGCACATTCTCCCCCTATCGGCGATGGCTAAGCAATACGGGCAAGCGCCTCAGCCAGTTCGTGTGCCGGTGCCCGGTTCAGGATCCGATGAGCGGCTTCTTCATCGTCGATCGACGCTTTCTGAAGATCACCGTGCGGCGTTTATCGGCGGTGGGTTTCAAGATCCTGGTAGATTTGCTCGCATCTTCCCCGAGAATGGTCCGAATGGCCGAGGTCCCTTATCAATTCCGCAACCGGCTACGTGGAGAGAGCAAGCTCGATTCAAACACGATGGTCGACTATGTAATGCTTCTCGCGGACAAATTGACCGGGGGGCGCATTCCACTGCGATTCGTATTGTTCGGCACAGTCGGACTCATCGGCGTAGCCGTTCACCTGCTGGTTCTCTACGCTCTATTCATCAACGGTCACGCGCAGTTTCTCTTATCGCAAGCTGTGGCCACACTAGCTGCGATGACCTTCAACTTCCTCGTCAACAATTCGCTCACTTACCGGGATATGCGCTTGAGCGGCTGGCGGCTGGCGGCAGGGCTTTTGTCATTCTATATTGCCTGCGGGATTGGGGCGGTCAGCAATGTCGCACTCGCGGAATGGCTGTATCGCAATCATGTTCAATGGTATGCCGCCGGCGCCCTGGGCACCGTCATTAGCGCAGTGTGGAATTATGCGGTCACCTCGGTGTTTGTCTGGCGGACCTCTCAACGCTACCGCCGGCGCGAGCCGGAGAATGAACGTTCAGCGATTCCTCAAACGAAAGTAAAGTCCGCTGTGAGCATGGAATGATTGGCTGGGATGCCAGCGGATGACGCAAGCCAACTCCGGCGTCGTCCACGAATCGACCAGATCGTAGCCAATGTCGCAGATGGAGCTCAAAAACTGTTGCCGGTTGAAGACCTGGTAGGCGCATACCACCGGCCCTACGTTGTCGAGCGTCACGAACATAGGACCATCATAAAGAGGAATCCGGTTGATGAGCACGTGTTTCGGCCGCCGGTTCAATTCACAGAGCGACTGCGCCAGCGGCTTTGGAAGATATTGGATCGCACCCATGCCGAGAAAAACATCGTAATCGTCCGCCTCTTCCATTCGCGTGGTGAAGGAGAGAGGAGCGGCGCGCTCCACGGCGATCTCTTGGCCCGCCTTAATGATTTCGGGGAGATCGCAAATGAGCCACTTTAGGTCCACCGGATAATCGATATAGTTGCCAAACTTATAGTAGGTGACGCCGATATTCCCACCGCAATCAAAAACCGAGCGGCAGTCCGCCAGAATGCGATCGAGCCAAAACAGAGCGGGATAGTCGCTATCCTTCGCTTTCGACATGTGATCAATATAGATCATGGCCGCTTCGGGATGATCGTAGCCCGCCAGCCTTCCTTTGGGAATCGCCCGCTCGGCCGCGTCGTAGGTTTCGAAGACTCCTCGAAACCGGCCCCGAACGGATCGAGCATAGCTGAAAAGTGTTTCGACCGGGGACTCCGACAATTTAGTCAGCAGCGACATGCTATTCCGGACAAACGAAGGTCTTCCACGGGGGCTCAGTAACCCTCTGCGTGGGTTGAAGAAGGGCGCAGCATGCTTTTTAACGAACGTCCCGTATGAATAATGGCGCGCTTGGCGCTATCGACAATCACACTCTTGCCCGGCGGCGTCGGCTCAATTCCGAATCTCCGCAGGTAACGATTCATTCTCAGCACATCGAGTGAATCGTTTTTCGGCCGCATATAACTCACCGCCAGCGAGATGGAGGGAAGCGCGCCATTTTGGACCCAGTGCGGGAAATTGACGGGATTATGGACGCCAAGACCCGGCCTGAGTTCATACGGAACTCCTCGCGACTGAAACTCCTGGCGCAACTCGATACGCCTTGTCCCATGATGATACTCCTCCAACTCGCGCCAGGGGAGCAGTTCACGATCATTTCCATCAAAAATGTAAACGACTTTGGTTCCGGCCAACTGTATGAGAAAGTTAACTTCCGAGTCGACATGGTACGGAGTGACTTGACCTGGCGAGGTGATAAAGAGCGTGGCGAGTGTATCGCGATAGTTTCGTGCGAGGTCAATTGACGTGAGTTCGCTAATATCACGAGTGCATGCCGCCAGAAGCTCGCCGTACTCCGGTTCCAAATGAATGCGACTGAGCTTCAGTCTCATCCCGCTCATCTCAATTCGATCGAAAGCATCATCCAAGGCCTTCCGAAACTCGTCGCTACCCCATTCGAAGCCCTTAGCGCCGTCACAGAGCCAAAAGTATCCGCGCGGCGTTCTGACAGAGGCCAACTTCATGGCCAGCCTCTTCAGAGCGTCAACCCTGAATAGTTCGTGCGAGTGCAGTTGATGCGACAACAAGAATGGCTTGCGATCGAAACAGCTCGAAAAGAGCTGTCGCGCGGAGTCATCATCGGCAAACAAATTACACTTACGGGGCGGGATAAAAGCCTCCAACTTTCAACTTACTGAAATTAGTTTTTAAGCCACGAGCCGAAAACGCGGATAACTCGCTGTTGACGTTTCGCAAGAAGAGCTCACGAACAGGTCCTTCCGCCACCAGAGCAGCCGGATAACCGGCAGCCCATGAAACATCCCGGACTGTCCAGCGCCGCATTGCGGCTTCGTCGCCGTGAACGAAGTTCAATGTCGCCGGGCCCCCAGGCTTCACGGAGACGCCGAACGAATGGAGTGGAAAACTGAGCCCGTCACCTATCGCTTTGACATACGCTTCCTTCCTGGTCCAGCAGCTGAAAAATGCAGCCGGCTGATCTTCCTCGGGCATGCTAAATATTTCAGTAGCTTCCGGCCTGGAAAAAAACTGAGCAGCGATCTCCCGCAAATTTATATCCGGGCGGATCTGCTCGATATCAACACCGAGTTCACCACCCCAGCCCACTGCGACTAACGCCAGTACCCCGGAATGCGACAGGTTGAAGCGGAGTCCATGCGGATTGATGGTGTGAGCCAGATAGGGTTTACCCGCCCGCCCATAGGCAAATTCGATACGCGCCGGAGGGAGCTCCAAATATCCGCCCAGAATGATCCGTAGACAACCGCGCATGAAAATGAACCTGTCCCGATCCTTAGCAAAATGGAATCGATCAGCGCGGAGACGTTCGTCGGAACTCAACAATCCGGAAAGCTCCGGCGGCTGAAGTCCGACAATCGAGAGCTTCCACAGATCGATCCTACCGGCGAGTTGGTCCGGCGTCGGCAGGTCCTTATCAGTGATGACGGAATCGCCGGATTTGTCCATAAAGACCACGCTTCATCATGTCACCGAAAGGTGAAACTCCTGGAGGAGTCGGTGTCAATCCGAGGCGCCGAACTAGCCGGTTGACTCGGTAGAGATCCGCGCGCATCCAGTCGGGCAGCTCGAAATTGACGCTAATCGAGACGGACACCTCCGGACCATTTTGCACCCAGTGCGGCGCGTTGACGGGGATGTGAACTGCCTTGCCAGGTGTCAGCTCGACGATGGTCGCCTTTTCATCGCCGCACGCCGCCTTGTAGTTAGCCGCAAAAATGTCATTGGTATAAAAAGATTCGATTTCCTCTTCAGTCAGCACTGTCCGATCGTGAGGACTGAAAACTCGGATGGTTTTGGAGCCCTGTACCTGAAGAAGGAAGTTACATTCGCCATCGATGTGAAAAGGGGTGATTCGCCGCGGTGAATTTGCGATGATCAACATCTCGGGGTTAAGCAGATGACGCGCCATTTTGGGGCCGGCCAGAGCCCGGATCTGTTCGGCGCATTGGCTCAAAATAGCGGCGTAATCCGGGTCGAGCTCGACGTGCTTCATGATGATCCAGGCGCCGGCGTTCTCAATACGGCTAATGACTTGGTCGGCAGTCAGATCGGTGAGCGGGATCTGCCCCCATTTTTGATCGACACGGACATCGCCGCAATCGGAATAGAAGTCGCCGGGGCGGAGCGCCACGGTCTTAGCAAGACGTAGCAAAGCCGGAATCGAGAACAAGGGATGCCCGGCGAGACTGTGAGAGAAGGCAAAGCAGGAGTCGTTGAATCGCCGGCGAAAGTCGTCTTCATTGCCATCCCAGCTTAACGATACCGAGGTCTCCGGAGCGGGAACAGCCTGGTCACTGCTTGCGTAGATAGGTTTCAAACCTCACCTCCGGATAGTCGCGGGCGGGTAGCGGCTCTATACTCTCGTTCTTACCAGAAAGATGTTTGTTGAAGAACTCAAGAGCGTAGTGGTTGATGATCTTGTGTGCTCGTCGGCTGTCAATAGAGCCGACGACGCTATAACGTTTCAATGGGGAGAAGAGGCTGAAGTCCGTATACATCATGTGCGTGACACCCCGAATGGAAAGGAAATATCCCCCGTACCGATTTAGAGTTCCATTGAGTTCATCGAATCCTTCTTTGATTCTGGTGGAGAGGCGCCGTTGTTCCGGATCAGGGCTGCTGAGCTCGGCGGGTGTTGGTGGAACGGTATTGTCGATCATGAAGAAATACGGCTGCTTGACGCCCGCCTGCCGCGACTCGCCGAAAGTCCATCCATCGATATTTAATCCTGCCAGGAAACGCGGATCCCGATAGCAGGCTTCGGCCGCGACCGCGCCGCCGAAGCTGTGGCCAAGAATTCCGGCCCGGTGGATGTCGAGCCGATCTGTCAGGCGGCCAGCGGGATCGTCCGAGTTCCATTCGATCAGTTTGTCCAGCACAAATCGCACATCTGCGACGCGGATAAGCAGATCGGCTTCGACATGCGCTTTGGTATCGCGATACGCTTGTTCCGATGAAAAGTCCAGGAAAGTCGCCGGGCCATTGACCCGCCGTCCATCGGGAAACACTACCAAGGAGACGCAGTGAGTGTGGTCAATACCAGCGACAACGTAGCCTTGGCTGGCCAATTGTTCCACCAAGTAGGTAGCATCGTCGCGATTGCCGCTGATCGAGGGCGAAAACAGCAGGATCGGAAATCTCGCGCGTCCTTTAGAAATCGGAGCGTCCAGGATAGCTCTGGTCTTGACCAGAGCGAGATGCGCGGTCCTCCAACTGGTCAAGGACGGATCGCGGAAGCGGGCGTACTGCGCGCCCGTGATTTTCTCGGCCGGATACCATAGTTGAACCATGAGTTCTCGCCTGGAAGAAGGAACTGTCGGCTCTGAACGGCGCTGGTCCACTAATCGGAAGCTGGTCGTTCCGACGGCGAACGGGCCGGCAAGGGGTGGAAACTCAAACACAGGGAAGACGGTGCAGGCGATCGCCGAGGCCGCCAGCAATCCTCCCATTGTCAATGCGAATAATATCCGAAGAATTCCCGGGGTCAATCGCCACGCCAGTAGCGGCACGATGATGACCGCGCAATAGGCCGGGATCATGTGCCAGCGCCGGCCCTCGAACACGAGATGAACGGTCAGAGCCAGAATCGCCGCCATCGAGGTCAGCCGCAGGAACGCGGGCGGCGCCTCACCCAAACATAGCCAAACCAAATAAGGCAAATTAGCCAGGATTACAAGGAGCTCAAATGTCCTCATGGCTTGTTGTCTTGAGCTTTTCCGATACAGCGCCCAAGAGCTGTCGCCAGGAGTTCCACATCCGGCTCACGAAACATCGCGTAGTGATCCGCGGCTATTTCGATTGTTTCAAAGGCGCCTGAAGTGAGCCGCTTCCAGCCCAGATCGGGATCCTGGAACGGCTGGACGTCCGCTCGCAAAAGCACGATCGGGCATGAGATTGGCCCAGGAGTGTATTGAGTTTCGGCAATATCCACAAGTCGTCGGATCTCCTGCCGGGTTGGACCGCAGGGATCGAACTCCACCTCCGGACCAGCAGGTGTGGGCACAAGGGACCTGCGAACCCAAGCACCCGCGAGACTTAGTCCCGTCCTGGCGAGCTCGGCGGCGGCGGCGAGCGACCGAGCGCCCTTCAATGACCTCCGGAACCGCTGTGGTCGCGATCTAAATTTACGCCGGTACGCTGGATTGATCGCATCCATGATGACCAGGAGACCGACTTCGTGATTCGCTCGGATCAATTGTCGCGCAACCTCGAAGGCTATCGCGCCATCCACACACCATCCTCCCAGCAGAATCGGGCCGGACTTGCGCAGGCTCAAGATGACCTGCGCCAGATCGGTAGCCATCTCTTCAAACGAAGTCGGCTGAGAGCGTTGTTCGTACGAATTTAGTGAGAGTCCGAGGAAAGGCTGGTTTGCGCCTAGACGGTTAGCGAGGGGGCGGAACCAGTGATCGCCCCCGACCATAAAAAAAGGCGTCCTCTCGCCGGAAGGTTGAACCGGAATGACGTTAATTCCCGACCCGGAACGGCTGTTTCTGCGGACCGAGTCCACGGATGGCTCGGTCGCCTGGGACCGTAGAACGCGCGCCATCGCCGACACCGTCGGCTCGGCAAACAGGCCGGAGAGGTTAATACGATGGCCGAACCGTTTCTGCACGATCGAAAGCATACTCGCGGCGAGCAGCGAATGCCCGCCTACGTCAAAGAAATTCGTATCCACGTCAAGAGAATCGCAGCCGAGGACGTCTTTCCAAATGGAAAGAAGCTCCACCTCTAATTTGTCTCGCGGCTGCAGACGATTTGGCGCCACAGCTCGGGGACCAAGCTTTTGACTGTGCGTCACTTTACGCGTCGGCAGAACAATGTCAGAAAGCAGCACTCCCGGGTGGCGCACGATGGTCTCGAGCAGGGTCAGGTAACTTCGCAGAAAAAAGTCGCCCGTCTCTCGGCGGAATACGTCGGTATTGATGTCGATCGAAGCGCGCCAGCCGTCCGCACGCTCGACCAGAAAGAAATTGAGGTCGACGAAAGTTCCCGCCGCCGCGGATGGAGCCGCCGTCAGCGTGACTCCGGCGCGCGTCCAGGTTTTGACAAAATCCCGCTGGAAAATAAAGTTCACAGGGAATGGCGGATGATGCGACTGGTCTTGCCGTGGATGCACCACCTCGACGACTTGTTCGAAGGGAATATCCTGATGGTCGAGCGCTTCCAGAACGCTCTGTCGAGTGATCTTCAGCAGATCCAGAAAAGAGGCCGCCGCCGGAATCTCGACGCGTAGCAGCACCGAATTCACAAACCACCCGATCAGCGGCTCGAGCTCTACCCTGCCTCTTCCGGCTGTTTGAGTGCGCAGCACGATGTCGCTCTGTCCAGATTCATGGCGCATCAAAACTTGAAACGCAGCAAGCATCGTCATGAACAAAGTACATCCCTGCTGGTCGCTCAGTTCCTTAAGCGCACTCGTCACACTTCGAGGTAAGACGAGGGATAGAATCTGGCCGCGGTTCAAGGCTTTCGCTGGCCGCGACAAATCGGTCGGGATGTTGAGTGGTTGAAAGTCACGAAGCTTCTGCTTCCAATACTCCCGTTCCGTCTCCAATTTGTCGGCCAGCGCCTCACTCTGCCAGGCAGCATAGTCCGCGTACTGAATTGGCAATGAGGGCAACGACAAAGCGATCCCTTCGGCCATGGTCCCGTAGATTTGACCCAGCTCCTCGGTAATGATTCCGATCGACCATCCATCGGCAATGATGTGATGGATGGTGATCAGCAGAATAAACTCCTGCGGGCCGGTGCACAACAAGCGGGTCCGCCAGAGCGGTCCCTTAGAAATGTCGAAGGCGATGCGCGCCTCCTGCGTGGCGGCAAGTTCGGCGGCGCCAGGATCCGCCATTACATCGACCACCGGCAGATCCACGGGAAGATTCGGCTCGACAAGTTGCATCGGTTCGCCGTTGCGCACGATAAAACGCGTGCGCAGGATCTCGTGCCGACGCGCAATCTCATTCAAGGCGTGTTCGAGCAGTACCGGATGCAATTTGCCGGTCAATCGAAATCGGACAGCGATGTTGTTGACAGCAGTCCCCGGCGACATCTGCTCGAGAAACCAACATGTCCGCTGCACCACCGAACATGGGAACACGTACACATCATCTGTTGAAGCATCCGTGGTATCGGCCGTAGACGCCCCAGACATCAAGACACTGGTGTCGCCATTGGTATTCATGACGGAAGTCTCGATTTTTCGACCCGGTGATTCTCCCGCGCGAGCCGCTTGATCGGCTGCAGATCCTGCTTGCTCTTCTGCTCGGCGGTCGAGACGCCCTGGACCGTCGGATAGCGCAATAGCTGCTGCACGGTGAGAGGCAAGCCGGCGCGATTAGCGCGAGCGACGATCTGGAACATCTGAATCGAATCGGCGCCAAGCTGGAAAAGATCGTCATCGATGCTAATGCGGTCCAACCGCAGCACCTCCGAGCAGATTTCCACGAGCTTTTCCTCGCTCCCGTTTCGCGGTGGATGAATCGTCCTCGATAACGGCGATCCGTCCGGATCCGGCGCAGGTAGAGCGTCCCGGTTCAGTTTCCCATTAGGGGTCCGAGGAAGGGCCGCCAGCTTCACGAAGTAAGACGGAATCATGTAGGCGGGTAAACGCCGGGCTGCGAATTCCTTGAGCTCCATGGAGTCGGGCTCGCGGCAATTGCGTGTGGTGAAATAAGCCGCCAGATACTTCGTCCCGCGCCCATTTCGTGCGACCACTGCCGTTTCCCTTATGTCCGGATGCAGAGCAAGCGTCGCTTCAATCTCTCCGGGTTCGATCCGAAACCCGCGAATCTTCACTTGATAATCCACTCTGCCGAGAAATTCCACGGCGCCGTCCGGAAGGGCGCGGGCAAGGTCGCCGGTTCGGTACATCTTTTCGCCATTCCGGAAAGGATTTGCTACAAATTTCTCGGCAGTCAGCTCCGGCCGTTTATGATAGCCCCTGGCAAGGCCATCGCCGCCAATATAAAGTTCGCCAGGAACGCCAAGAGGGGCCGGCTCGAGACCCGGATCGAGAATGTAGAACTGCGTATTGGCGATCGGCGGACCAACCAGAACTGGTCCCTCACCAGCATGGACGCGGGATACAGCGGACCAAATGGTGGTCTCTGTGGGACCGTACATGTTCCACAGCTCTCCCCCGGCGCTCAGAAGCTCAGCAGCCAGCTCGCGCGGCAGTTCCTCACCTCCGCAGAGCATTTTGAAAGAGCCCGATGGCTTCCACCCGGCCTCAATCAGCAGCCGCCAGGTCGCCGGAGTAGCCTGCAATACCGAGATTCGCGATTCCGCAATCAATTCCGCTAGCCGGTTACCGTCCCCCACAACGTCCTGGCCGGCGATTACGACGCGCGCCCCGGCAATGATCGGCAGCAACAATTCCAGGCCCGCGATGTCGAAAGACAACGTTGTCACGGCGAGTAACCGGTCCGCCGCCGCGATTCCGGGTTCGCGAAGCATGGAATGCAGGAAGTTCACCACGGCGCGATGCGGAATCTCTACGCCCTTGGGCTTTCCGGTGGATCCGGATGTATAGATCAGATAGGCCAGATCCTCCGGACCTACCGCGCTCGACGGCGAGGTCGAGCTGGCGCGAGAGATGAGCGCCCAGTCTGCGTCGAGGCAAACAATGCGGGCCTCGATGGAACCCAGGTCGAGCGCCAGACGCTCCTGTGTGAGGGCCACTTTGGGTTTGGCTTCCTGCAGAATGAAGTCCAGACGTTCCTTGGGGTAGGAAGGATCGAGCGGGATATAGGCCGCGCCCGCCTTGAGGGTCGCCAGCACAGCGACCAGCATTTCGCTCGACCGTTCGACGTAGATCGCGACGGTCTGATTTGAGCCCGCGCCCTGGTCTTTCAAAAATCGCGCGAGCTGATTGGCGCGACCGTTCAGCTCGGCATAGCTGAGTGGTTGGCCGTTGAAGACCACCGCTACAGCGCCCGGAGTCCGCGCGGCCTGTTCTTCGAAAAGCTGGTGCACCGTCTTGTCGGCCGGATACGCCACTTCGGTGCTGTTGCGGTCGACCACCAGCACCTCTCGCTCCCGAGGAGTAAGCAGGGGAAGCGATGCGACGATGTGATCCATATCCTGGGCCGCCGCCGAGAGCAGCGTTTTGTAGTGTCCAAGCCACCGGGCGATGGTGGCTTCGTCGAAAATCTCGCTGTTGTAATCGCAATCGAGGGAGAGCCCCTTAGCGCTTTCTCGTATGTTCAGGAACAGGTCGAAATTGGCAAAGCTTTTTGGACCGGATTCCACTTCCACTTCAAGCCCCGGGAACTGCAGTCCGGAACCCATTTTTTCGAGATTAAACTGGACCTCGACCAGCGGAAGTCGGCTTGGGTCCCGAATGAGAGCTAGTTTGCGGACGAGAGTGCCGTATGTATACTGCTGGTGCTCGTAAGCGTCGAGCAGAGTCTTCTTAGCACTGGCGAGCAGGTCGCCGAAGGTAGCGCCGGAGGCGAACCGGGCCCGCACGGGGAGGAAATTGACACAGTGCCCGACCAGCGTTTCGTCCTCGAGCAGAGACTGACCCGCGGCCGGAATGCCGATAACCACGTCATCCTGATTCGTCAGCCGGAACAGCAGGGCTTCAAAGCCGGTCAGGAGAGTAACGAACAGCGTGCAGCCTTTCTTGGCGCCAGCGCGCTTAAGAGCCGCGCTCAACTCCGGTCCGATCGTCGTACGATAAGTGGCTCCGGCGAATCCCTTCACCGGCGGGCGAGGCCGGTCGACCGGCAGATTGAGCGGCGGAGGCGCCTCCGCAAATTGATCGACCCAGTACGACGTGATCGACGCCGCCGATGGATTCGACTGGTCCTGCTTCTGTCGTAGCGCGTATTCGCTGAAAGCCAGCGGGGCACTGAGCTGCGCAGCCGTTCCGCGCGCGTGAGCCGCATACAATTTACTCAGCTCATCGAGAATCACATTGGTCGACCATCCGTCGCACACAATGTGATGCGATGTGAAAACCAGCGTATGTTCCCGTGGGGACAAACGCGCCAGCTTCGCGCGCACCAGCGGTCCGTTCACCAGATCGAACGGCGTTGAAGCTTCTTCACTCAGAATGCGCTGCAGCTCGACCACGTTCGCAACATCGACGCGCGGTGCCTCTAAATCGAGCCGAGGATGGATTCGCGCGACGGAGCCATCCATCGAAAATGTTGCGCGCAGGCACTCATGTCTCGCTACCAAGTCTCGCAAGGACTCCCGCAGAGCGGATTCATTCAGGTCGCCGCGCAGCGTGACGGTGAACGTCTCGTTAAACGCGCAGGAGGCGCTCGGACTCAATTGCGCAGCCAGCCAGACCTCGAGCTGCGCTTCCGTCAGCGGCGCTTCAATAGTCGATGTGCGGACAGCCGGCGTCGAGGCAGGCAGCACGCCGCCCGCCTGCATCTCGCGGCAGCTCTGGTGGAAGGCTTCGACCACCGCATCCAGGTCCGCATCGGAATGCGCCGTCGTCAGGAAGCAGGGAAACCCTTCCTGGATATGCACGCCCTTCTCGCGCAAGTGATAGAACAGGAGACTCCCGAACCGAAAATCAGCCGGGAAGTTGAAATACATGATGCTCCCAAACGACTCCACGCGGGAGGGGACGTTGCAGCTTTCAAAAATCTGATTCAGTCGCCGGACAAACTCCACCGTTCGCGCTGTCAGACGCTCTTGCATCCCGGGTCCGGAGGCTTTCAAGTGGTCAAGCACGGCATTGGCGGCCGCCATCGCCAACGGATGCCGCACAAACGTACCGGCGAAGAACGTAACGCCGGCTTCCGGAAATGATTCGTCGCCATACTGCCACATCCCGCCGTCGAGCGCATCCATGAACGACGCTTTACCGGCTAGCGCGCCGATAGGCATGCCGCCGCCCAGAACCTTACCGTAGGTCGCCATATCGGCGCGAACGCCGAAGACTGCCTGCGCGCCCCCGGGATGCACGCGGAATCCGGTTACGATCTCATCGAAGATCAGCGCGCTTCCTGATGCGGAGGTGATGTCGCGAAGCTGATGCAGAAACTCGCGCGGCTGCAAGCCGGGGTGACGGCTTTGAACCGGCTCCACCAGCACGCCCGCGATCTCTCCCGCATGGCGCCGGATCAGTTCGAGCGACTCGGCAGAACCATAGTCGAGCGAGATCACATTTTGCGTTGACTCTTTAGGGATGCCCGGGGCGAGCGGTCCGCAGCGCAGAGCGTCGAGCTGGCCGATCCGCTTGACCAGCACTTCGTCGAAATTGCCATGGTAATCGCCGTTGAACAGGACGATCTTGTTGCGGCCGGTGACGGTGCGGGCAAGACGCATCGCCGCCATCACTGCTTCCGATCCCGTGTTGCAAAACGTCGCCCGCTCCATGCCCGTCATCTCACAGAGCAACTCGGCCGCGCGACCCGCCAGCGCCGTCTGTGGTCCAATCTCGAAGCCCGCGTGCAATTGCTTCTCGATGGCTTCGACAACGAAATCGGGCGCGTGTCCGAAAGCAGTCGGGCCGAATCCGTTAAGAAGATCGATGTACTCGTTTCCGTCGACGTCCCACAGCCGCGAGCCGTGAGACCGTTCGGTGACGAGCGGATACACCATCTCCTTCCAAGCGGAACGGAATCCCGAGACAACACGTGGGTCCGCAAGGCGTTGCCGGTACTGCTGGGTGATGCGTTTCGATTCAGCGGTGCGGCGCGTGTACTTTTCGATAAGTCCGTTGATGTAGGCCTGCTGCTCAGCGGTCAGCTCCGCGGGCATATTGGCCTGGATCGGCTTATAGGGCCCGAAGGCTCTGGGCGTCACGTCAGCGATCGGCGCGACCTTGGCCACCGGAGGCGTAGGTGCGGCGACGGCCGAGACCGCGGCGCCTCTTAGGGTGTCGAGCTGCTGCGAAATTATCTGAGAGACGGTCCGCAACTGCTCGTTGATGATTCGTTCGATTGCTTCAGCCGACGGTGCGGGACCTTCCGAAGCAGACGTCGCATCAGCCACCGCGGCGACAGTCGCGGCTACCGGGGCAGGCAGCGCCTCCGCGGGTAATCGTTCGTCGAGAAATTGCGCAATGGCGCTGACCGTCTGCAACTCTCCCATCAATTGGCGAAACGTGATCTTGAGGCCGAACTCCCCGTGGATCGCCTGACGCGCCTGGGTCAGGAAAAGCGAGTCGAATCCCAGCTCGAGAAATCCCGTTTCCGGTTCGATTTGCGCGGCCTCCATTCCCGAGAGGTCGGCAAAGATAAACTGCAATTTCCCAATAATTCTGAGTTTTCTATCAATTGACTCAGGCGCCACGCCGGACTTCGGTAGTGCGGTTTGGGGTTCCATTTGAGTTTGGGCAGCGGGCTTCGATTCGATCCAATAAGATTTGCGTTCGAACGGATAAGTTGGCAGAGACACCCGCTGCCGCTGGACGGGTTCAAGGAGCGCGTTCCAATCGGGCTGTACTCCGGCGGTCCAAAGGCGGCCTAACGCGTCGAGCATCGCGACTTTCTCTCCGGCGCTGCTCGAATGGCCCGGCAGTGACGACACGATCAGCTGGTTGCCGGCAACAGACTGTTGACGCGCCAAAGTCTGCAGGATGGATCCCGGCCCGACCTCGAGTAGCACGCGATCCGATTTGACTCGGAGTCCGGCGATTGCCGCATCGAAACGGACAGGTTGGCGGAAGTGTCGCGCCCAGTAGGCAGGATCGGTCGCTTCAGTGTCCGTGATGAATGCGCCGGTGACGGTGGAAATGTAGCGGATGCGAGGCGGGGCAAGCCGTATCTGCCGCACCCGCTCTGTAAAGGGTGCGACCAACGGCTCCATCATGTAGGAATGGAAGGCATGTGACGTAGCCAGGCGGCGGCAAGGGATATTTTCTTTCGCGAGACTCACTTCAAGAGCCTCCACCGCGGCCATCGATCCGGACAGCACGCAAAGCGAGGGCGCATTGACGGCGGCCAGAGAAAGCTCCGGACCAAGCAGCCTGCTGACCTCATTCTCCGCCAGACGGACCGAGACCATCGCACCAGCCGGCAGTTCCTGCATCATCCTGGCGCGTGCGGCGACGAGCGATAGTGCATCGTCCAGTGAAAACACGCCTGACAGGCACGCCGCGACGAATTCTCCAACGCTGTGCCCCACCATGCACTGCGGCTGCACACCCCAGCTCATCCACAACCGGGCAAGCGCGTACTCCACGGTGAAGATCGCCGGCTGCGCATAAAGAGTCTGTTCGAGTCGGCGCCGGTTTTCTTCCGTAGCCTTTTGGCGGGGATAGAGCGCCTCCCGCAAATCGACCGGCAGATCGGACTTAAGAATGTCGGCGCAGAGATCGAGTTGTTCCCGAAATACCCGCTCGGTTTCATAGAGCTCGCGGCCCATGTCGAGATATTGCGAGCCTTGACCGGGAAACAGGAAATCAACGGCCGGCGAAACTCCTGCGGCTGGGTGCACGATGCGTGTCTCCGTCTTTCGCAACAATTCGGCCGCTTCTCTCGCTGTTGAAGCAACCACGGCTCGCCGACACGGGAAGGCCCGGCGTCCTGCCTGCAAGGTGTAGGCGACGCTCGAAAGTGGAATCGCGCCGTTCTGCTCCAAGTGCCGGGAAAGATTTAGGGACGCGCTGCGCAGCGCTTCGGGAGTCCGCGCCGAAAGCACAATCAGTTCGCTCGAGGGTGGCTCCGCATCGCGAACGACGGCCGGCGCCTGCTCCAAAATGAGATGCGCATTTGTGCCTCCGACACCGAACGCGCTCACGCCCGCACGACGCGGCTGACCCTCGACCGACTTCCATCGGGTCAAAGTCCGGTTCACGTAAAACGGGCTGTTCTCGAGATCGAGTTTCGGATTCGGCTTATCGAAATGCAGCAGCGGCGGCAGTAGCTCACGGTCGAGCGACATAGCCGTCTTGATCAGCCCGGTCACGCCCGCAGCAACATCCAGATGTCCGACGTTGGTCTTCGCAGTACCGATAGCGCAAAACCCGCGGTCGCTCGTGGTTTCGCGGAAGACCTGGGTGAGCGCGGCAACCTCAATCGGATCGCCCAGCGGCGTCCCGGTTCCATGCGCTTCAATGTACCCGATGCTTCTCGCGTCAATGCCCGCCATCGCCTGCGCCATCGCGATGACCTTCGCCTGTCCGTTCACGCTGGGAGCTGTGAAGCCGACTTTTTCGGAACCATCGTTGTTGACAGCGAACCCGCGGATGACCGCATAGATATGGTCGCCATCCGCCTGAGCGTCTTCGAGCCGTTTGAGCAGGACCACACCTGCTCCCGAGCCAAACACCGTCCCTTGCGCAGCGGCGTCGAAACTGCGGCAATGCCCATCCGGCGAGACCATTCCGTCCGGCTCATAAAGATAACCGCGTTTTTGAGGAAAGGTGATCGACACGCCGCCCGCCAAAGCTTGATCGCACTGATAGGTCAGCAGGCTGCTGCACGCCTGCGCCACCGCGACGAGCGACGTCGAGCACGCACTGAGAATCGTAACGCTCGGCCCTTGCAAGTTAAGTTTATAGGCCACTCGCGTCGCCAGTGTGTCGGCGATGGCGCCCAGCATGGTCGGATATTGGCCGACCTGGTAAGAGGCGGCGAAATCCTCAGCAAACTGGCGCGTCTGGCAAATCTGGGTTTGAAAGTAGCTGTTGGGACTGCATCCGGCGAATACCGCCGTTACCGCCGAACCATTTGCCGGATCGTGACCGGCGTCTTCAAGCGCCTCCCAACAGCACTCGAGGAAAACCCGGTGTTGCGGGTCTATTAATCTCGCGTCGTGCGGAAGGATCCCAAAAAACTCCGCATCGAAGAGATCGGCTCCTTCAAGGATCGAACGCGCCCTGACATAATTGTCCGCCTTGGCGTGCTCGGCGGCGTTGCGGATTTCGAGATCCTCAATCGCAAATCGAGAGATGGATTCGACTCCGCTGGTGAGGTTCCGCCAAAATCCGGCGACGTCCCGCGCCCCTGGAAACCGCCCGGCCATCCCGATAATGGCGACTCCAGTCACCGCGTCTCCGCTCCTGGTATGGCGGCCCCGGGCGCCGGCGCAGAGCGCAAACTGTGGAACGCCAGGCTTTGCTTTCTGGCCCGTTCGCGCGCGTCGCGCAGGGATGTTGTCACCTCCGCTCCCTTTTCGAGGCGACGCGACAAAGACCGTATAGTCGGAGATTTGAACAGATCCACAATCGAGATCGTGGGATCGATACACGATCGAAGTTCTGCTTCGACTTCCGCCAACTGCAGCGAGTCGCCTCCGAGATCGAAGAAATTGTCGTCAAGGCCGGAAGCCTCGATGCCGCACACCTTGCGCCACACACCCCTTACCAGACTCTGGCTTTCCGTCAGAGATTCGTCGAGGACTTCAGCCGTTTTCAACGCGGCTGGTTCGAAAGCCGGCAAAGCCTTTCTGTCGAGCTTGCCCGAAGGGGTCAACGGGAGCGCATCGAGAATAACGATGGTGGCGGGAACCATAAATTCCGGTAGTTTGACGGAAAGGAAGTGGCGCAACTGGCGGCTGTCCCGTCCAACGTCGCCGGAAGTGACTGCATAGGCCGCCAGCGCTCCATCGGCCAGTATCACGGCGCAATCGACCACACGGGGATGCTGACGCAGCGCCGTTTCAATCTCTCCCAGTTCAATGCGGAATCCGCGAAGCTTGATCTGGCGGTCGACCCGGCCCAGAAATTCAATTACCCCGTCCGACCGGTAACGCGCAACGTCGCCCGTGCGGTACAGGCGCGGACTTCTGCCGGTGTCAAAAGGATTGGCGACGAATCGCTCGGCGTTCAGCTCCGGCCGGTTGAGGTATCCACGAGCGATTCCGTCGCCGCCGAGACACAGCTCTCCGGGTTCGCCCACCGCGACAGGTCGCAGGTCAGAATCGAGGATATAGGCTTGGCTGTTCGAAATCGGCTTTCCGATCGGAATGGAGGTGGCGCCCTCCGGGACGTCTTGAATTAAATGACACACCGAAAATGTGGTCGCTTCGGTCGGGCCGTAGCCGTTCACCAGGAAACTTGGTGGCGCAGTGCGCAAGACCTTTCTCGCGGCGTCAGGATCGACGGCGTCGCCGCCGGCCACCAGAGTCTTCATCGTCGCGAAAGCGTGCGGCGCCATGGTCGCCACTAGACGGAAAAGAGGCGCCGTCAGAAACATCGTCGAGATTTGTTGTTCCCGAATTGCCTCCGCGAGTCGCGCTGGAGAGAGGATGACGTCGGCGGGCAGGATAACCAACCGTGCGCCGTTCAAAAGCGCGCCCCACACTTCAAATGTGATCGCATCAAAAGAGGGATTGGCTATCTGAGCAACAACGTCGCCGGCCGCAAAGTCCACGTAGTTAGTGTTGCGAACCAGTCGTACAATTCCCCGATGTTGGATTTCCACCCCCTTCGGGATTCCTGTCGAGCCGGACGTGTACATTACATAGGCTAAACCTTCCGCCGATGTCTGCAAATCCGGATTTTCATTATTCTCGCGATCGATTTCCCTGCTCTTTTCATCTATGTGGATCACCGGAATATCCGAAAATGCCAGGTAACTACTTCGCGCACTCTCGGTGATTAACGCGCCCGGCCGCGCGTCGTCAATTAGAATCTTCAGTCGCTCGGCCGGGTAATTAGTGTCCAGAGGTAAATAGGCAGCTCCACACTTGAGGACGCCCAGCATAGCTTCTATCATTGAGATGGATCGATTGAGCGCGATTCCCACCAATGTTTCCGGGCTCACTAACTGCTTTCCCAAATAGTGGGCCAACCGATTGGCGCGATGGTTCAAATCCGAGTAGGTAACCTGATCGATGCCGTTAAGAACGGCGATCGCGTCTGGTGTTTTGGCAGCCTGCGCTTCAAATAATCGGTGAACAGAGCTTTCACGTGGATAATCGGTTGCAGTTTCATTCCATGCGATTTGTTGACTTATCAAACCGAGCGAACGCTCGTCGGATGACACTTTTCCTTCTTGTGCCGCGCAGCTTTCACTCGTGATCATTTTGTGTTTCGATTATAATGCCGTTACGCCATAGGCGCTAGACACATATATATGTGCCAGTTCCAGTACCAATAGTTCTATAACTACAGGCTGCGCAAATCCACAGGGCTAGCCTTACTACACCCAAGCTCGCGGGCTAGCTTGTTTGTAGGCTTGACTGCCTTCGCACTACTGTTACAATACATATGTCGCGCCATGCCATCGATTTACCCCCATCGTGCCGAAGAAACGGAACAGAAAGTGCGAGCAACCAACGTCGAACTGGCCTACGCCACGCTTCAACAAACCCGGGGTTGTCTGGCGACGCGATATGACGCTCCTACATCGTTAAAAGCAAGCCGATGATCTGGCACATCATTACCGGGGAATACCCGCCACAGCCCGGCGGGGTCAGCGACTACACCCACGAAATCGCGAGAGCCCTTGCGAATGAGGACGACAAGGTGCATGTCTGGAATCCTGGCTCGTCAACTGCCGTTCTGTCGGCGTCGAAGGTTGAAATTCACGATCTACCTCGAGGATTCGGCTTTCGCTGGCTACGCGAATTGAGTCGGGGACTGAGCCGTTATCCGGCTCCGCACAATGTTGTGGTCCAATATGTTCCGCACATTTACGGCTGGAAGAGCATGAATCTTGCTTTCTGTTTGTGGCTGGTTGCGCAGCGGAATTGCAACATCATTGTCATGTTCCACGAGGTCGCCTATCCCTTTCGGGTAGGCCAGCCTCGAAAACATGATCTGCTGGCGATCGTTCATCGCATTATGGCTTGGATCGTGCTCCGATCCGCTAATTTCGCGTTCACTTCAAACGGTCATTATCAGGCATTACTCGATCGCCTGGCTCCGCAGGATGCGAAAGTGGGCATTCTTCGGATCTGCAGCAACATTCCGTTTCAGTCTTCTAATGGCGTCTCTTCAACAGGCCTGCGCAATGGGAAGAATTCCCACTTTACGGTTGGAGTGTTCTCCAGCTTCGGCGGCGAGATCCGTGATGTTTTGGAGCCCGTTCTTCTCTGCGCACTGCGAAATCCCTTAATCCGAGTATCCCTGGTAGGGCCAGCCAACTCGTTCGTGGACTCGCTCACGGCGCGTTTTCCAGAACTGGGAGGCCGCATCAGCACGACTGGACGTGTCGAAGCTACGACTGCGGGACCCTACCTTCAGGCGTGCGATCTCCTGCTCCAACTTTACCCGGACGGCGCATGCGCGGCCCGGGGTACTCTGATTGCGGCGCTGGCGTCAGGCGTGCCGGTGATCACAACTAGTGGCGAACTTACCGACGGGCTGCTGCTCGAAAGTGGAGGTCTGCTTTTTGCGGAGAACTCTCCGGAAGAAATCTCTGCCGCCATTGAGTCCTTGCGGACGGATCTGAACTTGAGGCAACGAATTGGGATTCGGGCGAAGCGTCTCTACGAGGAGCATTTTGATCCGAAGACGATCGCCAACGACCTCACCCGGCTGGTCCGTGTGTTTGCGGTAGTCTTTCTGACCCAGATCCAACTTTCCTCGTTGCTCGGCTCCTGAAGCGGCGGGCTTTTAGACGAACTTGATGCGCCGCATCGCAAGAACCACCATCCGTAACAACAACCAACCATGGCTCCAACGTTGGATATTGGTTTCTCCGTAGGTGCGTTCGCGATAGCGGACCGGTAAGTCCACGATCTTCAAGTTATACTTCGCCGCGCCAAACAGCAGATCGAAATCACCGAAGGGATCGATCTCGCCGAAGTACCCGCGATTAGCCGCAATCGTTTCATACTGAGATTTGCTGAGCACCTTGGTGCCGCAAAGCGTATCCTTGACGCTCTGGCTCAACAGCCAGGTGAACGCCAGGCTAAAAAACTTATTTCCCAACAAATTGAAGAAGCGCATGGCCCCGCGCTCCATCGGGTATACCAAGCGAACGCCGTTGACGAACTCCGCCTTTCCGGATCTCCATGCGTCGTAGAACCTTGGCAGATCTTCAGGAGGCACCGTTAAATCGGCATCCAGAATCATCAAGACTTCGCCTGTCGCCTGGGCGAACCCGGCGCGGACAGCATCGCCCTTGCCTCTTCCCGGCTGTTTGAGAAGTTTGAATCTTCCGCCGGGCCGCCGGGCGATTTCCGTTTCAATCGCGGCGTACGTATCGTCTTTCGAGTGACCCTCGACGAAGATCAACTCCGTTCCACCGCCCATTTGCGGAACGCGCTCGAAGATGTGAGCAACGTTGCCTTCTTCATTCCGGGCCGCCACGACAACGGTTACCAGGGGTTCCGGCTCCCCTCCGGGCTCCGGGCGGGGGCGGGCAATCAGAAAGTTGGTCAATGCGAACCAGCGAAACGGCCAAAGCTTCACCAGATACCGATTGAGCAGCGTGTCGAGAAGCGGTGTCGGAAGCGGCCACAAGATCTCAGACGAAGTACGAATCAATTCGAAATCCGCCAGGTACAGGAGACTCGCCAAGTCGTCGGCCGTCAGCCAATTCTGATTGAGTTGTCTCTTGACCAAACCGGCCGACTCGGCCAGCCGCCGCGGGATCTCCCAAAGCCGGCTGTAGGCGTTAAGGATGACGCGCGTGCCCGGATGCGCATGTCTCGCCGCGATCTCAAGCACCTGCTGCACGTCCCAGACATCATTCAATAGATCCGAGCAGATAATGAAATCGAACATGCCATCGATTTGGAGGTCGTGGGCGTCCTGACAGAGAAAGTGAAGGTGTGGATAGCGCCGAGCGGCGCGCTCGACCATCTTCGGCGAAAAGTCGATTCCCACTCCGTAGGACGGATGGAGCGCCGCCAGTAACTCGCCGGCGCCCGATCCCAGCTCGAGAACTCGCATCCCCGGAGGTATCAGGAATGAGTAGATCTCTTTCAACCGCTTTTGATAATTGTTCCGAAGCGGTTGCCATCCCTGCAGTGAATCCGCAAATCCATTCCAATAACTGCGGCGCTCTTGGGTGTATTCTTCTTGTCTGGACGAGCCGTGGACGCGCTCGAGCTGCTGACGCGCTTCAGTGGAACCCTTCACCTCACCTAATATGCCACAAGGAGAAGAGACTTACCCGGCGCTTTCATTGCTGGCGCGCGGAGAAGATTTGGGACGGCGAATGTTGGTGTCACGCCACTGTATTTGTTCCAGTGTAATTCCCGAGAGACGAAGCCGCCCCTTCTCGGCGTACATGGGAGGCGCATCAGGCACTCGAATCTCAGGACGAGAGGGCATGGGCGCCATCTCGGGAGCGACCATCTTCGTAGTCGCCTCAGTAACCTTCTGAACAACGTTCTCCCGGTGAACACGCGCGTTCTCGGCGACGGCCACGGGAGTGGGAGTCTCCCGGCGCAGGACGGGCGGCGCAGATTCAAACTCAGAAATGCGCGGTGCTCGTTCAACGCGCTCCTCGCCACCCGGCCCGGCCGCCAAATATGATCTCTTTTTACACCACAAACAGCGGTAAGGTGAACGCCCGACCATACGAAAAATCCCGTCGAAGGGACGTCGTTCGGAGGAAGGACGAACTCCGCGCGATGAACAGGATGGACAAGATAATGGTCTCATAGTCGCTCCCAAAGTTCTTGTCGAAGTAAGGTTGCGAAGGCCATGTCGAAATCCAGGGTGAGATAACTACTTGAAGAGTATAACATAACTTCCGTCCGATCCGAGCTTCCAAACCCACGCCGGAACGGGCTTTTGGCGTCGGGAGTTCTATTTAACGCCCCGTAAGGTCTATTTGGAATGACAAATGGGCCCTTCGTCGTAGTACGAAAGGTACCTGTTCCTGTCGATAACCTAAGTTAACTATCTAAAACGGCAGCACATATAGGTTTCGCTCCGACGAACCGAACGGGTGAAAAAACCAGTGTTGAAACATGTCAAAATCCTCTCTTTAGTCCTTCTAAGCGTAGTAATCGGCGCCATTCCGGCCTCTGCAGGGGCCATCCGAACCTTCTCCGGCTTCCAACCGGCCACTTTATCGCGGGGGGACGATGTCTCGAGCGCCGCAACGCCTCTCGGCTTCAGTGCTAACTTCCTAGGACCGACCAGTTCAACAGTTTTCGTCAATACCAACGGTAACGTGACTTTCGGCGCCCCATTTGTCGGATACCCGGGTATGCCAAACGACAACGAGGCCGGTGGGGTGATCCCACCTCTCAGTTCAAGCACGGCCCGGATGATCAGCGCGTTTCTCGCCGATATCGACACTTCCGCGCCGTCGACGGGCACAATCACCTATGGTTCCACGACGCTCAATGGGAGGCCGGCTTTCGTCGCCACGTACTCGAATGTCACACACTTCAGCTGGTCAGCGGCGGGCTTTGACACCACCCACAATTCTTTCCAGATAATCCTGCTTGACCGGGGCGACACCGGAATCGGAAACTTCGACATCGAATTCAACTACGACAAGATCGAATGGGAGACGGCGGATTCGAATGGAGGAGTCAACGGCTTTGGGGGGTATTCGGCTCAGGTTGGCTATACGAATGGTTCGCGCCTTCCGGGAACCTTTTTTGAACTAACCGGATCGGAGACTCCCGGTTCGTTCCTCAACGGCTCACCGCTCAGTCTGGTCGCAGGCAGCCAAAATAGCGGCGGAGTCGCCGGAAGATATGTTTTCGCGATCCGCAACGGCGTACCCGCGACACCAACGATTACCAGCCTCAGTCCTTCATCGGCGACAACCGGGGGCCCGAGCTTTAACCTGACGGTGAACGGGTCGGGCTTCGCCTCGAATTCCACGATCATGTGGAGCGGCGCGCCGCTCGCGACCACGTTCATCAGCGCCAATCAGTTGATGGCGACCGTCGCGGCCAGCCGGATTGCTTCTCAAGGGACATTTCTGGTCACGGTAAACACAGGCGGATCGGCGTCGAATAGCGCAGGATTCACCGTCACTGCCGCCGTGGCGGCGACCATCAGCAGCGTCAGCCCCACAATCATGCAAGCGGGCGGTGGCGCCTTCAGCCTGACGGTGAACGGATCGGGGTTTGCAGGCAATTCAACCATTCTTTGGAACGGATCGCCGTTGCCGACGACCTTTGGAAGTTCCATTCAATTGACCGGCGCTGTCAGTTCCAGTCTCATCGCCAACCAAGGATCCGCTACTGTTGCTGTCAGCACTGGCGGTTCGATATCGAATAGCGTCACGTTGACGATCGCGCCCGCGACTCCGACCATCAGCAGCATCAGTCCGACGACAGCGCAGGCCGGGGCGCCTTCCTTCGCCCTAATCGTGAATGGCTCGAGGTTTTCCGGAAACTCGACTATCTTATGGAACGGTTCGCCTCTGCAGACTTCATTTGGAAGCGCCAATCAACTGGTCGGAACTGTCCCGGCAAACCTGATCGCCGCCGTGGGTACCGCGACCGTGACGGTTACGGCAAACGGAACCGTATCCAATAGCTCTTCGTTCACGATCACGCAAGGAACCGGCAATCCGTCAATAAGCAGCCTGAGTCCATCTTCGGCACAAGCTGGCGGTGCGGCTTTCAGCCTCATTGTAAGTGGCTCGGGCTTTTCCGCCAACTCGACTGTTTTATGGAATGGGTCGCCGTTGCCGACGACGTTTGGAGGCTCCAATCAGTTGATCGGAGGCGTGGCTGCCAGCCTCCTGACAGCACCCGGAGCGGTCACCGTCACGGTCAGCACAAATGGTGCGGCATCGAATACCTCCACATTCACAATCACTTCCGGATCCGTGACCCCGACCATCAGCAGCATCAGCCCGACGACCGCGCAAGCCGGCGGGCCAACGTTCACATTGACCGTGAATGGCTCAGGATTCGCCGCCAATTCGACAATCTTATGGAACGGGTCGGCAGTGCCGACAGCCTTCATTGGCTCGGGGCAGTTGATGGGGACAGTCGTCGCCAACCTCATTGCGGCACAGGGATCGGCAACTGTCGCGGTTGCCACGAACGGAACGGTGTCCAATAATTCGACCTTCACCATCACAACGGCGACAATCACTTCGGTAATCAATAGCATCAGCCCGTCTGCGGCGCAGGCCGGCGGAGCGTCCTTTGCCCTTACGGTGAACGGATCAGGATTCGCCGCGAATTCGACCATCTCGTGGAACGGATCAGCTCTGCCGACGGCTTTCGGAAACGCCAACCAGTTGACCGGAACTGTGGTCGGCAGCCTAATCGCCGCGCAGGGCACGGCTACCGTCGCCGTCTCGACCAACGGTTCCGTATCCAACAGCTCCACGTTCACCATTACGGCGGCCGCAGTCATTCCCGTGATCAGCAGCATCAGTCCGTCGATCGCCCAAGCCAACGGACCGGCATTCGCCCTCACCGTAAACGGCTCCGGGTTCGCCGCCAATTCGACCATCTTGTGGAACGGGGCGCCTCTCCCGACAACCTTTGGAAACGCCACACTGTTGACTGGAGCCGTCGGCTCGAGCCAAATCGGCGCGCAGGGAGCCGCTACCGTGACCGTCAGCACCAATGGTGTCGTATCGAACAGCTCGATTTTCACGATCGCCCCAGCAGTCGCGACGGTCACCAGCATTAGCCCCTCATCCGTGCAGGCCGGCGCAGCAGCGTTCACGGTAACCGTCAACGGAACCGGATTTTCGTCCAACTCAGTAATCCTCTGGAACGGGGGGCCGGTACAAACGACACTAGTGAGTCCCACTCAGGTGAGCGGACCGATCGGCGCCAATCTGCTCACGACGCAAGGAACGGTCATCGTTTCGGTAAGCAACAGCGGCACCGTCTCCAATACCGCCACCTTCACAATTACTCCCGGCGCTACCATCAGCAATCTAAACCCTTCCTCGGCGCCGGCCGGTGGATCGGCGTTCACCCTCACCGTGAATGGCTCCGGATTTAACGCCAACTCGGCGATCGTTTGGAACGGCTCACCTCTGGCGACATTTTTTGTCAATAACAACCAGTTAACTGGAACCGTGGATGGCAGTCTGATCGCCGCGCAAGGAACAGCGACCGTGACGGTCAACACGAACGGTGTTGCGTCGAACGGCCTGGCCTTCACGATTTCGAATGGAGCCGTGAACCTGACGATCACCAGTCTCAATCCCTCAATCGCGCAAGCGGGCGCGCCGGCGCTCACGCTGACAGTAAACGGAACAGGATTCACCGCTGCGTCGACGATTCAATGGAACGGAGTGCCTCTGCCAACCACCTTTGTTGGCGCCACCCAGCTGACCACGACGGTCGCCGCGAGCCTTATTGCCGCGCAGGGAACCGCTGCAGTCACCGTCGGGACGAATGGCGCAGTGTCCAACAGCTCGATATTCACGATCGGACCGGCCACTCCGGCAATCACCAGCCTCAACCCGGCGACAGCGCAAGCTGGAGGAGCCGCATTCACCATCACCGTGAACGGTTCGGGATTTGCCGCCAACTCGGTCATTCTCTGGAATGGGTCGCCCGTGGTTACATTCTTCGGAAACGCCAACCAGTTGACGGGTACCATTGATGCAGGGCTCATCCTTACACAAGGCGCCGCAACTGTCACGGTAAGCACCAATGCTTTGGTGTCCAACGGCTCGACCTTCACGATTTCGCCCGGAAACTCAACGCCCGCCATCAGCAGCCTCAGCCCGGCAATCGCGCAGGCGGGGGGAACAGCATTTACGCTCACCGTGAATGGATCCGGATTTACTAATAATTCGACGATCCTGTGGAACGGATCGCCTCTCTCGACATCTTTTGTAAGCGCCATTCAGTTGACCGGATCCGTTGACGCCAGCCTGATCGCCGCGCAATCAACCGCCACGATTACGGTCAGAACGAACAGCGCCGTTTCCAACAGCTCGACATTCACGATCGGGCCGGCCACGCCTTCAATCAGCGGCCTCAGTCCGAGTTCGACGGCGGCCGGTGGGGCGGCATTCACCCTCACTGTGAACGGGTCGGCATTCGCCGCGAACTCGACCATTCTTTGGAACGGATCGCCGCTGGCGACGATTTTCGGTAGCGCGACACAGTTGTCGGGTATTGTCGACGCAGCTCTCATCACAACGCCAGGAACCATCACCATTACCGTGAACACGGCCGGCGCTGCGTCCAATAGCTCGACCTTTACCATCTCGCCGGCCAGCGGACGTCCCGCGATCAGCAGCCTGAGCCCGTCCTCGGTACAGGCAGGCGGAGCAGCATTCACTTTAACCGTCAACGGTTCAGGATTTGCCGCCAACTCGACCATCTCATGGAACAGTCAACCACTGGCGACAATTTTCGGTAACGCCACGCAATTAACAGGAATTATCGACGCGAGCCTCATCGCCGCGCAGGGAACAGCCGCTGTGACGGTCAGCACGGGTGGCACGGTGTCCAACAGTTCAGTTTTCACGATCTCTGGAACGGCGACGCCGGCTATCAGCAGCCTTACCCCGTCGACGACGCCAGCCGGTGGACCGTCGTTCAATCTGACCGTGAATGGTTCCGGCTTTGCCGCCAACTCGACGATTCTATGGAATGAATCACCGCTGGCGACAGTCTTTAACAACGCTACCCAGTTAACCGGGATCGTCGATGCGAGCCTCATCGCCGCTCAAGGAACCGTTGCCGTGACTGTCAACTCGAATGGGACAGTGTCGAATAATTCCGTTTTCACCATCTCCGCGCCAACTCCGAATCCGACAATCACCACCATCAGTCCAGCCACGGCGCAGGTTGGCGGAACAAGCTTCACCTTGACGGTGACCGGCACGAGGTTCGCCGCCAATTCCACAATCTTGTGGAACGGTTCGCCCTTGGCGACGACGTTCGGCAACGCAGCACAGTTGACGGGAACTGTCGACGCCGGCCTCATCGCGGCCGAAGGAATTGCAACCATCACGGTCAGTACCAACGGGGCAGTGTCCAATAGCTCGGTTTTCACCATCTCATCCACAACCCCCAAGCCAGCCATCAGCACTCTCAGCCCGTCGTCGACGCAGGCAGGCGGGGCCGCGTTCACGCTCACCCTGAATGGCTCCGCGTTCGTCGCCAGCTCGACCATTTTGTGGAACGGTTCGCCCCTCGCGACGATCTTCGGCGACGCCACTCAGCTAACCGGGATCGTTGACGCCAGCCTCATCGCCACATCGGGAACGGCAACCATCACGGTCAATACGAACGGAGCAGTAAGCAACAGCGCTGTCTTCACGATTCTGTCGGGCGCTTCGGCTTCCGTGATCAGTAGTCTGAGCCCATCCTCGTCGCAAGCCGGCGGCGCAGCGTTCAGCCTAACTGTGAATGGCGCCGGTTTCGCGGCGACTTCGACAGTCCTCTGGAATGGCGTTGCCCTGCCGACGACCTTCGTAGACGCCACTCAGCTGACGGCGGCCGTCGCGGCGCCCCTTATTGCGACTCAAGGAACGGCAGCCGTTACAGTCAATACCAGCAACACCATTAGCAACAGCTCGACGTTTACGATCGGCGCGGGCGTCTCGGTGATCACCGGTCTGAATCCATCCTCGTCGCTAATCGGCGGTGCGGCGTTCAGCCTCACCGTGAATGGCTCCGGTTTCGCAGCGAACTCGATCATTATGTGGAACGGCGCAGCACTGCCGACGACTTTTGTCAGCGCAACCCAACTGACCGGCGGTGTAGCCGCAAGCCTCATCACCTCCGCGGGCACAGCACTGGTTACGGTGAGCACCAATGGAACTGTGACGAATGGTTCGCCTTTCGTCGTTCTCGCAACAGTGACAGCTCCGCTGATCAGCGGGCTGACCCCCTCGTCGTCTCAGGCCGGCGGGGCGGCGTTCACGCTGGCGGTCAATGGTTTCGCCTTCACGGAAGCTTCGGCGGTATTGTGGAACGATACACCGCTGCTGACCACCTTCGTGAGCGCCAACCAGTTGAAGGCGTCGATTTCCGCGGACCTGATCTCAATCCCGGGAACGGCCGCAATCACGGTGAGTGCGGCAGGAAAGGTGACGAACCGTTCCCCGTTCTCGATCACCGCGGCGGCTCCGGGTCCAGTATTGACCAGCATCAGCCCGACCTCGATCGCGAGCGGGAGTCCGTCATTCACTCTGACGGTCAACGGCTCCGCTTTCGTGGCGAGCAGCGGCTTAAGCGCTGGTTCGACCGTTTTGTGGAATGGGACTCCCGTACAAACAACTTTCGTGAGCGCCACGCAATTGAGCGCGACCATAGACGCAACGCTCATCGGTCCGAAAGGTGTGGTGTCGGTTTCAGTAAGTTCCTCAACCAATAGCCTTGCCTTTGCGGTGCTGAGCGGGCCGGCACAGCAGTTATCGGTATTTCCCGCGGAACTTCACTTTGCCGGTCTGGCCGGAGGACCTTCACCGGTTCCGGCGAACCTCTCGGTGTGGTCGCAAGGGGCTCCGGTCAAGTTCCACGTGGCCGGCACGACCGGCACCTGGCTTGACGTGAACCTGAGCGCGGGCCAAACCAATCAAGGCGTCGCTGTGACGCCCAACACCAAGGGAATGACAGCCGGCGGTTACCGAGGAGAACTGCTGATCCAAAACGACGCCAAGCCAACGGAGATGCAAAGCATTCCGGTAACACTGACGCTGGCGCCAAGCTCCGATCCACAGCTCGAGATTGCTCCGCTTAACCAGACAATCGAGATGACCAAGGGCGCTCCACCGGCGCAATACAATCTGATCGTGTCGAATTCCGGCGGCGGAAAACTCTCCTTTATCGGTCAAACGATGGGAGGCGACTGGCTCGATTTACAGACGACGTACGGGAGCGCGCTGCCGTCGTCGCCCTCTTCGTTGAGCTATACCCTCGATCCCGCGGGACTCGCGGCCGGAATTTACAATGCCGGAATCATCGTCACGGACATTAACTCCAATCAGCGTCTGACGGCGCAAATTACGCTGATCGTTTCGGAGCGGCGAAGTTCAATAACGGTATCGCAGAGCGCGATGGAGTTCAGCCTCACTCCGCAACAGGCGGCGGCTCAGAAGACTTTCGGAATACGAAACGACGGCGCCGACCCTGTGTCAGTCAGCGTTGAATCGGAAACGCGTTCGGGCGGAGCGGGCTGGCTCAGCACGACGCCTCAACTCTCGTCGGCGACTCTGCCAGCCGGAGCGATTGCAAAGGTAAGCGTGGTCGTCAATCCGCAGGGTCTAGCCGCGGGTCTTTATTACGGTCTGGTTCGAATCAAAGCCGGCGCGAACAGCGAGGCGGTGCAGAGCATCCCGGTCGTGCTCAGCGTGCAACAGGGCGCCCAGATCGCCGGGAGAGTGACCCCGGCCGGTATCACCGTCGTTGGAAATGGCGGCGCAACGATTGCGCAGATTCAATTGTCGAATCCCACTGCGAATCCCGTGGATTTTTCTTCAGTGCCTGGCGTTGAATGGCTTAGCGTCAAGCCGGCCACGGGAACAATTCCTCCGTTCCAGACTCTTTCCGTCGATGTGACGGCGAATTCGGCAAAGGTGGCCCTGGGATTCCATTCCGAGGTGATCCGCATTCCGTTCAGCGACGGAGTTATCAGCACCTTGAACGTGTTGGCTGTGATGACCGCGGGGCCCCCGCCAACCTCCGTCGTTGGGGCGGCATTGACAGCCTGCGTACCGACGAATCTGGGAGTACAGCTTACGTCGCTCGAGCCCGGTTTCACGATTACAGCGGGCAGTGTGGCGACAATTCAAGCTAAAGTGCTCGACAACTGCGGGAGCTCGCGGCCCAGCAGCACCTTGATCGCCCGCATCAGCGGTGAGTTGAATCCGGTGGTGTTGTCGTATGAGGATGAAGGCGTCTGGAGTGGGTCTTGGTCTCCAGCAAAAATACAGAGCAGCGTGACCGTCACCGTCGCCGCGGCTTATTACCAAAGTGCTTCGACGCTGACGGGCCAGACCACAGTTGCGGGAACGGTGGTGGCAGTCAATACCGGCACGGCGCCGACGATGGAGCGTGCGGTGAACGCAGCAGGCCTCCAAAGCGGCGGTCAGATTTCTCCTGGAGCCTGGATTTCGATTTTCGGCAATCAGCTTGCCGACGGCGAGGTCGTCGCGACGGGTCGGCCCAATCCCACCGAATTAGGAGGAACGCGCGTGACCTTGGGCGGAACTCGCCTGCCGTTGCTGTTTGTGAATCCGAAGCAACTCAACGCGTTCGTTCCCTTTACTGTGACGCCCAATACGCTGCAACAGTTGATCATCGAACGCGGCTCGACGGTGTCGATTCCCTTCAAAATCAAGGTTGCCGACGCCTTCCCGGGCATTTACACTTCAAACCAAACCGGATCGGGACAGGGAACTGTTGTATTTGCCGGAACTCAAGTGCTGGCTGGGCCAATTTCAGTAGGACGTCCGGCGCATCGGGGCGATCGACTTGAGATCTATGCGACCGGACTGGGACTGGTGGCGAATTCGCCGGCGGACGGTCAGACCGCGTCAACAACGGCGATCTCCGCGACTGTCAATCCGGTAACGGTAACAATTAGCGGCGTGCCCACTCCAGCGCAATTTGCCGGACTGACACCCGGATTTGTCGGCTTGTACCAGATCAATGTGCAAGTCCCGGACGACGTCCAAACGGGCGGATCGATTCCGCTATCGCTCACTGTCGCCGGCAAGGAATCGAATACAGTTACGATTGCGATCGAGTAGGGTCGGACGCGGCTAGGGAGAGCCGGTCAGCCAGGGTAAGCTGAAGGGGATCTCGAACACTGCTTCGACATCGATGGGTGCGCCGTCGCGGAGCGCCGGGCGGAATTCCCACCGTTTCAAGTCCTCAATAGCAGCTTGGGACGTGGCGCCGGCAGATCCCTTCACGAGAGTCACGGACTCGATTTTGCCACTGGCCTTAATGATGGCGGAGAGCTGAATGCGCGTTTCCGCTCTGCCGTAGGGTGGAGGAGCGGCGTCGACCGGTTCCATTTTCTGCAACGGCACTGGCGCACGCATGCGGGGAACTTCGGTCCGCGGCGCCTGCTCAGCAAACCAGATAATCCAGTCGGAGGTATAAGCGGGGAGGTTCGGGACGGGGATCACAATGGTATAGACCAGACGACCCCGGAACCGGGCGTCCAAGGCTTGTGGAATGGTGCGAGAAGAGGGCCGAAGCGGGGCGGAGAGCGCCGGGCGAACCGAGCCCGCCACCAGGTCATCGTAGCGGGCAATTTTTGAACCCGGGGACGCGTTGCCCGCTCCGCGCGGATCGGAACGGTCGGCCTTGCCGTCTTTGACCATCAGGCCGGGCATGGCCGCGCCGCCGGATCCTTTCACATCGCCCGTCGAAGTCTTACCGACAGTCGGCGCGGCGCTGAACTCACCCGGCCGGTTCCCCGGCGGAATGGGCCCCACCAGTCGATCTGTCGGATTCAATCCGATGATTGCGGCGTTCAGATTTGCTGTTCCCCTCAGTTCAGGAGGAGCATCAAGATCGACTCCTTTGCCTCCGACTCTGCCCCCGGCGCCGCCGGCCACGCCTGTCGATGAGTTTCCGGAGGGCGGCACGTAACGCCTCGACGGTACTTTTGTGGTCACCCCGACACCAGGCAGTTTCGACAATTGGGCTGCGCCTTCAGAGCCGAGCTCCGGCGCAGACTCGAGAACGACGGGATGCGCGGCTTTCGACTCGTCCGGCTTCGGTGGAGCGATAAAGGCTCGCTTCGGTCTCACAGTCGTGATCGAGTGGCTTATACCTCCCGGCTCGGTCCAGGTGAGGGTCGCTTCGGGCTCGGTTAGCACGGGACCGTCACGCTTTGGGATCGATGGTGCAACAAATTTCCTGGCCACTTTGACGGGAGGTAGGGGCGGCGCCGGAGGGCGCAGACCAATCAGGTTGGGAGCGGGAATATCGTGATCGAGCTTTATCTCCGGCGCCGGCTGCAGAACGATCTGCTTAGCGCTTATCGGCTTAGGCGACAGCGCGATGGTGGTCGTTGGCGACTTCACATTGCCGCGAGGATCCTTGGTGTCGCCGACCTTGACCTTTGGTGCAATTTCGGGAAGCTTGCGGTACCAGATGATCTTCTTCTCGTTGGGTCGGATGAGTTCGTCGTAAATGGGGCGCTTGGAGCGTCCGGACGGCGGCGGTCCGAATGCAACGGCGCCGAGCAATGCGCCGTGAACGGCGGCCGAGAGCAGAAAGGAAGGCGATCGGCGGCGGCGGACACGAACTCTGCGAATCCTGTTTGGTGGCCCGACAGCGTTCATCGATCTCCCGGTACTCCTATTTTAACGGAAGGAGCGTGAGTTTGACAGAGAACAGTTTCGGGAGTGGGTCATGCATCGATGGTACCGAAGTTCCAGTCGAGCGCCAGTAGCTGATTACCAAGACTTTCCGCACTAAGACAATTCTTCTCTAGGAAGAAATTACTTGGATCCAGAATGACAGCCTGCAAGAAGTATTCCTGAGGCCCCGGATCCTACTTCGGTTCGATAGTTAAGTCACGCTACTATTCGAGTAATGCAGAGGCTAGGAGTACGGCTTACGTTTTTGAGCGCGTATATTACCTGATTACTAAGGTATGTCAATTGCTACTTAAGACGGTTTCGGAGGAGTCATTGATTACTTGTCCTAAATGTTCGTCCGATTGTATCTACCGAGCCCGTAGAAGGGGTTCGTCGGGAGTGATCCTAACTATCTTAGGTCTGGGGGTTTATCGCTGTTTGGGCTGCCGGAAGCGATTTTACCTGGGATTATCGGCAGAGCGGCAACCCTACAAGCGCTATGTACGTGTTCTGATTGAGCCTATAGATCTCATCGCAAGGGCCATTAATAATCTAGGGAGACGTCAACGAAGACCGGTGCCACGCAAGTCATCCGCGTAGTCCTTGTATCCAGGTAGGAAAATTAAGACTAAAGTAGGAAAGAATTACCGTCGATAGGATTGTTGCGTCTCGTTTAGAGCGCGACCGGGGAGCCGCGACGTGCCTAACTCTTCCTTCTTTGAAATGATGTTTCGCTTTGGCCTGAATATCAATGTGATCCGCCAGGTACCTGAGGGTGTTTGCAGGCGGTGCGACGGTACCGGGGCCGGCGAGGCGCTTGCAGAGTTGGGCGAGGCGTTCTCGAAAGGTCTTGATTTTCCCATCAGAGCTTGCAAAGCGTGCAGTGGAACAGGAATGGCAGTCGCGAAAGCCCACGTCACCGCTCTCGGGGCGCTGCTGCTGTTCCCAATAGCCGCGGCGATGTATCACAACGCACGCAAAACCACCGCCACCTCGCATCTGACCGTTCCCGCTCTCGCCGGACCTCCTACCAGAGACCTTTTCTCCCTGCGCGATGCGATCAGCGCTGATACGTCGAGCGTCGCTCCGGAGCAACGCGGTCTGGCCGTCTCGATCAAACAACACTCACGCTAGCGCCAGCCGCTATAAAATAGGATTGTTGCCGTCGCGCTGGTTGGCCATCCTCTCTATTGCGGTTATTCTTCCCGGAGCCCCTGTTGAAGACACCGTGAACCTGGGGCGCAAAGCCTTGGGAAACGAGGGTGTCACGATGGCGTGGAAATTGTCGCAGCGAGCCCTCACCGAGTCACCTCAATCTGCCACAGCTCACGAATTTGCCGGGGAAGTGCTGTTCCGTCGTGGTGAATTCGAGCAGGCACGAGAAGAATTTGAACGTGCTAGGACACTGGATCCGCGTTTTGCTCTGGCGTGGTGGGGGCTGGCGCGAGTCGCCGAATGCGAGTCCATGCATAAGACGGCTCAATCCTATTTTCAGCGTGCGTACGGACTCGACCCCGGAAACAGGCGGATTTTTCTTGACTGGGCGATGCGCCTGGAAGGCCGGCAGCGGATCGACGCACTCGAAAAATACGTGTCAACACTCGATCCTGAGCGCAATGGTGACGATCTGAAGACGCTCCAACAACGCATCGCGCTCCTCAAAGCACTCGACGGACGCAAGATCATGAGCCTCGCCAGTCCATATAAACGTTCGGAGTTGACTCTTGCCAAGTTGACGGTCGATTCAAATCGCACGCGCGTGTATGGCCTGGAAGTGAACATCAACGGCAATAAACTGAATCTGATGCTCGACACCGGCGCGTCAGGCATTTTGATCAGGCGTACGGCCGCGGATAAGGCCCGGGTCGTGAGATTGTCGGACGCCACTTTCCACGGAATCGGCAGCAACACAAGATTGCCCGGGGGATACCAGGGCATCGCCGAACGGGTCGGGATCGGGGACATTGAATTTCGCGACGCTTTGGTCAGAGTGATCGAAGCGGATAACGTCGCTTCCGGGGACGGCATAATAGGAACAGACGTTTTTTCACAGTTTCTAATCACACTGGATTTTATAAATCTGAAAATGAGCCTGGACCCCTTGCCGGATCACGATTCAGACGGGGGTCCCGTTGATCGCACGATCCCTGCCGAAATGCAGAATTTTACAAAGGTCTTTCGTTTCGGTCACGTACTATTAATTCCAACACGCGTGGGCGATTCGCGTGACACTTTGTTCATGATCGATAGTGGAAGTACGCGGACTCTGATCTCTTATGATCTAGCTGCGCAGGTTAGCCAGGTCAAGGGGAACAACTCCATGCGACTCACGGGCATCAACGGTAATGTGTCCGACGTGTTTCAGACAGGCAGTCTGCTCCTGCAATTCGCGGGTTTCCGGCAAAGCAGTCCCGGGATCAGTTCCTTCAATATGTTGGATCAGAGCCGCGGCTTCGGTACTGAAATCTCGGGGTTTCTCGGTCTTCCTGTTCTCAGTCTATTTGCATTGACCATCGATTACCGCGACGGGCTCGTAAATTTCGCCTACACGGGAACGCATCCAACCCAGCCGCCCAGTAACGCCGTGCAGAGACCATGAAGATCGCCACCTACAACGTCAACTCCATACGGCAACGACTCCCGATTGTTCTGGAATGGCTCACCGTGCATAAACCGGATGTCATGTGTTTGCAAGAGACCAAAGTCCAGGATCAAGATTTTCCGGCAGCAGCGATTCGAGACGCTGGATACCACTCGAGCTTCCGCGGCATGAAGGCGTATAACGGCGTCGCCACTCTCACTCGCACGCCGCCCGACAAAGTTATCCACGGACTGCACCAGGGTCCGGACAACGAAGACTTCCGCATCATCCAGACAATTGTCGACGGGATTCCGATTATCAACAGCTACGTACCGCAAGGGTATTCCATATCGTCGGAAAAATATGCGTTCAAGCTGGCCTGGTTTCGTCGTCTTCGGAAATATTTCGAAGACGCGCTCGATCCCGGTAAACCGGCCGTCTGGGTTGGCGATTTGAATATTGCCCCGGAGCCAATTGACGTCTACCACCCCGATAGACGCGTGAACGATGTCGATTTCCACATCGACGCGCGCAACGCATACAAAGAGACGGTAGCTTGGGGTTTCGTGGATGTCTTTCGCCAACTTCATCCCGATGTCGTCCAGTACACATATTGGGATTATTTTCGAAACGCTCTCGATCGAAACTTCGGCTGGCGCATCGACCACATCCTCGCCACGGCGGCGCTTGCGGAAAGATGCAATAAGGCAGAAGTTGATATGGCCCCTCGTAGAGTAAAAGGAGCATCCGACCACACCGTAGTCTGGGCGGATTTTGATTAAGGTTGCCTCCTCCACATTGAGCACAGAGGTGGGTCAAAGCACCCAGTCGCGTGGTTTGACCGAATCTCTTCGTCGCCTTCCCCATCCAGGTCATCGACATAGCCGACGCTCTCCGTTGGCGCGGTTCTTGCACCTCGTTAGATGCTAACGATCAGGTATCGGAATTTTGCTCAGTTCCGCGACCGGAAGGAGGTCCGCGATGTTAGAAGGCAAGCGTTTGATCCTGCTTTTGCTCGGGATCCTTCTTTTGCTGATGATTCTCGCGTCACCAGTCGGTGGACGCAAGTTACGGCCGGTCTTCTTGACTGGCGAAAATAGTTTTTCCGGCAAAGTGGAGGCTATCAACGAACATAGCTGCGAATCGTGCAAGTGTCTAGAGATCTCGGCCATGCTAAAGAGCGGCGCCGACTTGTTCGAAGTCAAGCTTGGGCCGAAATCCTTCCTCGAACAACGCAAGTTCCAAGTCGCGGTTGGCGACTCGCTCGAAGTAGCCGGTTTCCGTTATATCGAGCGAGGCAAGAAAGTTCTTCTTGCGATGGAAGTGCGCAAGACCGGGGAGAGGCTGGTTCTGAGAGGTAAGACGGGACGGCCAACGTGGTTCGCAGATCATGGTCACATTTGTCAAGGCTGCGGCTCATAGAAAGGAGGGTGTCTGAAGGCAGAGTGTTACAATTCAGATATACGTAGCGTAATGGGCACAGGTGTGTACCCGCGAATGAAAGTTACTCGTCGCGATTTTGTAAGGCTAGTTGCGTTTTCGGGCACGGCTCTTACAGCAGTTCCATCGAGCGGCGCCGAGTCTGCGGTCACTCGTTCTCCTTGTGTAATGAACATCACCGGGAGCGGCGCCACAATCCTGTGGACCACGCCTACGCCCGGCCCTGGATCGGTCATCATTCGAGATGAGTCAAATGGCGTCCGAACGGTCGAATCCATCGTGCAGGAGTTCCCTGCCCTCGAAACCGGATTGAGCGCCACCTATTACCAGCATGAGGCGAAGGTGACCAATCTAAGACCCGGCGCCAAGTACTCGTACCGTATTCAGGCGAACGGTCAAGCCATTCCCGTCCCGATTTCCGGCCCCCTCCAATTTCAAATTCCGGATGATCGCCCATTCAGCTTCCTGCACTTTGCGGATTCAGGATCGGGGAACAGCGGCCAGTTTGAACTTGCCAAGCTGATTACCAGTGAGGACGTCTCGCTAGTGCTGGCAAATGGCGATCTGGCGTATGAGAACGCCACTTACCAAAGCTTCGAATCGAATTATTTCGCTGTTTATCGGGATTTGATGGCGCGGACGCCATTCTTCCCGACGCTCGGAAATCACGAATACTACTCCGACTCAGGCAGGCCCGCTCTTTCCGGCCGTGTGACACCGGTTGACGGCGTTCCTTTAGCAGACCGGGGGCGTTATTATTCCTTCGATTGGGGTAACGCGCACTTTGTGGCGCTCGACACCAACGCTCCGCTGACCCGTGCGGCCGCGGGCGAAGGCGAGATGCTCAATTTTCTCGAGAGCACTCTCCGGAACACGCGCAAGTTCTGGCGGATCGTCTACTTTCACCATCCCCCCTACGCGACCGGAAAACATCAAGACGAGCCCGAGGCGGGACTCGTGCGTCGCCATATTGTGCCCATTCTCGAGAAGTATGGCGTGCAACTGGTCTTCAGTGGACACGAACATACCTATCAGAGAACACTTCCCCTGATTGGCGGCGAGATTGTCGAGCCGGACAACGGAGGAATTATCTACGTTACTTCCGGCGGCGGCGGAGCAGATCCGGTTTATACTGCGCCGAATGCCGCAATCGCTCAAAGCCTCGGCGTCAATAACTACGTGCGAGCCGATGTCGCGGCCTCGACGATCACTCTTCGGACCATCGCCCTCGGCTCGCCGGCCGACGCAGATTTAGTCCGACTGGCTCCCAAGCCGCGAATCGAGTCCGTTGTTAACGCCGCTTCTCTAACTGCCGGGATCGCTCCGGGTGCTATTCTGACGATACGCGGACGCAATCTTTGCACTACCGAATTCGCGTCGTCCTCCCATCCAGTCACGGAGATTGCAGGATCCTTTGTCGAGATGGAGGGCGTTCGGGTCCCTCTCTTATATGCAGGACCCGGGCAGATCAATGCGCAAGTCCCATATTCGATTACTGGAGCGGCGAGCCTCTCGATCACCACTCCTAATGGATCGGCACGGACGAACATCACCGTGTCTCCGATCGCACCGGCGCTTTTCCTGACAGGCAACGGATCCGAGGTTGTCGCGATACACGAAACGGGAACGCTAGTTACGATGAAGTCTCCTGCCCAGCCGCTGGAATCAATCAAGCTTTTTGCAACGGGCTTAGGTTCGATCGATGGGGACTTACAGACTGGAGCCCTTCCGACCGCGACGATTCGCGTCAAGGCGCGCGTTCAAGTGATGGTCGGAAATGTGCTTTCCGAAGCTGTCGCGGTGATGAGTTCGGACACCGTGGGATTATATGAAATCCAGGTTCAAGTGCCTGGCGGATTAGGCGCCGGTTTGAACTCCGTTCGTGTGATTGCGAACGGAGTCTCGAGCAATGTTGCACTCCTGGCTGTTTACGGAAGCGGCACCGTCATAGCGGTCGATTCTCCGCCTCCCGCGATGGTCAACACGGCCGTATGATCGGAAGGCAGATGCGCCGGAACCTGAGCATTTATCTGGTAAAGCCCGGCAAACCCGGGCGCTAATCCTGAGAATCTGACGGGCATCGGGATGCCCTGCAGGTCGACCCTGGGGGTCATCGCCGTATTCATCAGCGGATCGCGCGGACCGGCGGCGCCGCAATTCAGATTCGCAGTCACCTCCCCGAAACCGATTAAGTAGATGGAAACCGTCTCCCCCTGCAGAACGGGACTGCCCGGATCCACCGCCGCCCCGTCGGTGTGCAGAACGCCGAGAATCGCTGGTGTCACAACCTTTACCCGGACGTCAATCGTGTTGCTCATGGCGCCATTGACCGAGACAACCACGCTTGCGCTGCCCATTGATAGACCCCACGGCGCCTGTATCTGAATCTGGCCCGCGGAACTCATAACCAGCGGCGCACGCACTCCTTCGACGGCTACAAAGGTGTCCTCAAGCATCCGCGGAAGAGGAAGGGTACTCGACTGCGCCGCTGATCCCAAATCGGTACCCCACACATTGGCAAGCACTCCGGGAGAGAGCTGTTGCGCTCCATCCGGCACGGCGATGGAGACCTTGGCAATACCCGGATTGTCCTCTCTTTCTCGGTAGCCGGCGCTCGTTACCTCAGAAAGCACGATAGCCGATCTCGAGGAAAGGAACGCTCGCGCCGATTCGACTGAATTCTCGAAGTCCGCAGCGCCACAGGGATAGACGACCCCACCGAGGGTGCATTGCTTGTTCGGATCATTCAAGGCGGAATCGCGAATCAAGGCATACTGGCGCGTCATCTCCCGATCGGCCCATCCACCGGCGCCCCCGGATAACGCAGCGGCTTTCTGCAGTCCGCTCACGTAAACTTGGTTGTATTCGGGAATAGCGATGAGGCGTTTCGCCAAGATATTGATGTTCGCTCCGCTGGTTACTCCATCAGTAATGTACCGATAAGCGTAGTTCAGCGTAATGTCTTTGTCCCAAGCGATCATCTGATAGAGAGTCTGGCCCTGGAATTGATACAGGTAGAAGTTATTCATGCCCAGGATCCCGTTCAGGATACCGTCGGCGTCATCGACGTAGGTTTCGATCGCTGCGTACGTCAGGAACAGCCTGGGATTGAGGTACTGCGACAGCGCCGCGATGAAGTCAGCGTCGGTGAAGGTGGGGCTCGCCGGACGATTAATAATTTGGACCAGATTAGCGAAAACCTGCAGATCCGGCGTGCTTTGATTTGTTTTGAGCTCCAAAAAAGGCTCATACACCGAGGGATCCGCGCCGAGGTTGTCGAAGTTATAAGTAACGGGCGCATTCCACTCGTAAAGATACCCCGTCGCTTCTCCGAAATTACGCTGTAAGAAGGTTTCGTCCATGTATTCAACGATTGTGTAGAATCCGAGGTATTCATCGTTGACATAAAGACGCGCCGGGGCTTCGCGGGGCGCCGGTAGGCCCATCTTGCGGAAGAGTTTCATCACGAACCATTCCCGCAGATTGGAGGCGTCCTGATTGTTAGCCTTGAGGGCGATTGCATCGAGCCCGAGAAATGTCTGCGACTTCACGTACTTACTGAACTTCACGGTCAAGTTGGGCTTTATCGGACTCCGGCTGCCACTGCCGCGCGACTTGATTCCGCTCGTTTCCGTCACGCCATTCCACGTGAAGGTCGTACGGTAATAAGTATCTTCGAGGTAATGCTGCTGGAGCGAGGCCCAATCGTTTGGATCGAGGGTAAGCCGAATCTCCTGAACCACGGTATCGTCGAAAAAGGCGCTCGCCTGCGTCGAGCCGTATGCGGAGCCTGAGGCTAACAACAAGAGCGTCGAAAGCATGCCTGAGATTCTACGCGCCGGTTCTGACATGGACGCTACCTCCTTTCCCTGGAATAATGCATCCCGTCGGCCACGGTAGCGAGTGTTGGATTCATAAGGGGAAACACCGCCGTCCGCCCTTAGGTTCGTGGGCATAGCACACAACTCTGCGCCATATCGCCCAGTGGCGGGCCGCGGGCTGCTAGCATCGAAAAAGATGCGAGACTTGCTGAATCAAACCGCCCATATTGCCGCCCGCTACCTGGAGACTCTGGACGACCGAGGCGTAGCGCCCACGCCGCAGGCTCTCGCAGCGCTGGCTGAGTTGGATCAGCCGCTACCGCACGAGCCACAGAACCCAGCCGCCGTCCTCGAGATGCTGGATCGCATAGGCTCGCCCGCGACCATGGGAATGGCTGGCCGGCGCTTTTTCGGCTTCGTCATCGGCGGCGCGCTACCGGCTGCGCTGGCGGCGAACTGGCTAGCCGGCGCATGGGACCAATGCCCCGGCCTGTTTGCCGCGTCGCCGATCGGCACGGTGCTCGAAGAGGTTTCGTTAGGATGGTTGCTCGACGTACTGAAGCTGCCCGCCGGATCGGGCGGAGCCTTCGTCACCGGCGCGACGGTGGCCAACTTTACGGCTCTAGCGGCCGCCCGCCACGCCGTATTGGAACGCGCCGGATGGGACGTGGAGTCCGATGGATTATTCGGTGCGCCGCCGGTGACGGTAGTTGTCGGAGCGGAGGTACATCCGTCACTCATTAAAGCGCTCGGAATGCTTGGCCTCGGGCGTTCCCGCGTGATAAGCGTTCCAGTCGACACCCAGGGGCGGATGCGGGCGGGCGAGATGCCGCCGCTTGGCAAACAGACGATCGTGTGCCTGCAGGCCGGCAATGTGAACACCGGCGCGTTCGATCCGGCGGTCGAGATTTGCGAGCGCGCCCATGCGGCGGGCGCGTGGGTGCATGTGGACGGCGCGTTCGGTCTTTGGGCGGCGGCAAGTCCCCGCTTTGCGCACTTAGTCGGAGGTTTTGCCAATGCTGATTCCTGGGCCACCGACGCACACAAGTGGCTCAACGTTCCCTACGATAGCGGATTGGCCTTCGTCCGCGACCCATCGCCGCTGACGCGCGCCATGTCGGTTACCGCCGCCTATTTGCCTCAAGGCGAGCATCGTGAGCCGTCACAATTTACACCGGAGCTTTCAAGGCGCGCGCGCGGAGTCGAGATCTGGGCGGCATTGCGCTCGCTCGGGCGTACGGGATTGAGCGATCTGATCGAGCGGACCTGCCGGTTTGCTCGCCGTTTCGCAGCCGAGTTAGAGCGGGGCGGGTGTGAGATTCTGAACGAGGTCGTGCTGAATCAAGTCTTGGTCTCTTTCGGAAATCCCGATCGCACCCGCCGCGTGATCGAGCGCGTGCAGCAGGACGGCACGTGCTGGTGCGGTCCCACCGAATGGCAAGGCCGCACGGCAATGCGTATCAGCGTTTCTTCATGGGCGACGCGGGACGAAGACGTGGATCGTAGTGTGTCGGCCATTCTACGATGTGCAGCCGGCTAGACTGTACCGACGCCTATTTGCCGGAAACGGGCTTCGGGGCCTCACGCCGGATGGGAACACCGGCCTTCGCGCCTTTCTCGACGAGAAACTTAACAACCGTGTCATATCGAAGCGCCTTAGCGCCATCGAGCGCGGTGCGACCGTCCGCGCCTGTGGCGTTGACGTCAGCGCCGAGTTCCACCGCCAGCTTGACCGCTTCGAGCGTAAGAGCTTCCCGTTCGGCGCGTTCCGGCTGGACCCAGGGAGTTCCGGCGCCCATGCCTACCGCTGCCATCAGGACCGTTGTGCTCTCGGTGCGATGTTGAAAAGCCTCGCCCGCCACATAGTCGGAATGATGCACGAAGCGCGAATCGGCTCCACGAGCAGCCAGAAGACGCATCACGCCGGGCTCGCTAAAACGAGCCGCCATCCACAATGGCGTTGCGCCGACTAACGAGGGCTCAAAATGCAGATCATGCGACGACCGGCGCGTCGGGGTCCACGTCTTCAGCGGAGCGTTCGGATCGGCGCCGTGCGAAAGCAAGGCGCTCGCCATCTTTTCGTCGCGGCGCATGATGGCCTCGTGAAGCGCGGTAAACCCGGCCTCCGCCAGGTTCGGATCGGCGCCCTTGTCGAGCAGAAAATCCACGATATCCGCAAAACCCGAGTGCGCGGCAAGCACCGTTGCGGTGACGCCCCACGCGTCGGCATCATTGACGTTTGCGCCGGCGGCAACCAGGAGCTTGGCTGACTCAAGATCGCCCACGCGAGCAGCAAACAGCAACGCTGTTTCTCCGCCATGTGGGATCTGACGATTGTACGGCAGATATCCGTGCGGCGGTACGGCCATCATTTCGCTCCAAACGTCCGAGCGAGCCTTTAGGTCGGCGTGGTGCGCCAGCAACACCTTCACGACTTCAGGATGCTTCTGGGCGGCCGCCCACATCAGCGCCGTCTGGCCGCGCGCGCCGTGGGCATTTACGTTCGCGTCTTTGGCGAGCAATTGTTCAGCGATGTCGGGGTTCCCTGCGCGAGCCGCCATCATCAGCGGCGTTTCGCCTGCGAGAAGCGCTGCGTTAGGATTCGCTCCGGCGGCCAGCAGTTTCCGCACCATCGCCGCGCTTCCGTTCTGACAAGCCGTCCACAGCGGTGTCGCGCCCAGATCGTTCGCCGCGTTGACGTTGGCGCCGGCACGAATGAGACGGTCTGCGCCTTCCAGATCGTCCCGATAGCTTGCCCAGTGAAGCGGAGTCGAACCATCCGGGTCAGCCGCGTTCACGTCCGATTTCTTTTCGCCGCCAGCGCCCAATAGGGTCGCCGCAAGCCCAAATAAAATCAGGCAGCGCCAATCATTGTTCATTTGCATTAAACTCCCGCGAGCGAATCGAGCGGAAGTCTGCCCGTGCTTCCGCCGAGCTTCTCGACAGGCACATCGAGTTTGTCCATCAATGTCACCAACAGGTTCGCCATTGTGGGCTTGTCGGAGTAGTTGAGATGACGGCCCCCCTTGAGCTTGCCCGCGCCGCCGCCGACCAGCATCAGGGGCAGATTGTCGCCGGAGTGGCGAGTGCTGTTGGAAATACCCGATCCGTACAAAATCGTCATGTGGTCAAGAAGGGAGCCGTCGCCGTCGGGCGTCGCGCGCAGTTTTGCCAGATACTGCGAAAAAAGCTGTACGTGATAACGGTTGATCTTCGACATCTGTGCGATCAACTCGGGCACATTGTTGTGATGGGACAGCGGATGGTGCGCCTCGGGCACGCCAATCTGCGGGTACGGCCGGGCGCTCTGTTCCTTGCTTAGCATGAACGAGATGACGCGCGTAAGATCGGACTGAAACGCCAGCAACTGCAGATCGAGCATTAGCGCCAAATGGTCTTCAAAGACCGGGGGCGCGCCTTGCGGCTGCTCCATCGCGGGCAACTCGGCATCGCGATGCTCTTCAGCTTTCTGAATTCTACGCTCGACGTCGCGAATCGCGTCGGCATATTCGTCGACTTTGACCTGATCGCGCGGCCCCAGCTCGCGCTTGAGATCCGACAGCTTCCCGTTCACCGAGTCGAGAATGCTTTTGTGTTGACGCAACCGGGCTTCGCGCGCCTTCTTTTCCGTGCTGCCACTGTCGCCAAAAAGGGTTTCAAAAACCGCACGCGGATTCCATTCCATGGGCAGCGGCTGGGTCGGACTGCGCCAAGAGAGCGTGTGCGTATAGACGCAGCTAAGATTGCCAGTGCAGGCGCCCGCATTGGCCGGCGCGTCCATCGAAAGCTCGAGCGACGGCACTTGCGTATCTTTAGCAAAGTGCCGCGCCAGGATCTGGTCCATCGACACATCGGCGACGATCTCGATCTCGTTGCGTCCACCGCGTGTCGTGCCGGTCAAAAAGGATCCGGAAGCGCCAGCATGGATGTAGTTCCAGCTCGCCTTGATTCCCGATAGAACGAGCATCTGGTTCCGGTAGGCAGCCAGCGGCTCGAGGATCGGCGAGAGCTCCAACGCGGTCCCTTCACCCTTCGGCGTCCAATACTCCATTGCCATTCCGTTCGGCACATAGAATGTCTGGAACCGGTGCGCGGGTGTGACGGCGGCCCGTCCGCGGGGCAGCATGGCTTCGAGGAATGGCAGCGCCATTGTCGTCCCGAGGCCGCGCAATAGCGTTCGCCTTGGCAATGATCTATTGAGAAACGTCATGCGTCTTCACCCCCTGCATTAAGAAAGCCGGACTCTGGACGATACCTAATATAATCGACGACCAACGATATTCATGCCCCGCGGCGTCACGCACGATTTTGCGCACCGACGGCTGGTCGTAGTATTCGATCCTGCGGCCAATACCATAGGCCATCAACTTTTCCGTAACGGTGCGAGGAAATTGTTCCGGATCTTTGAGGAGCAAGGCGCGCAATCCTCTGAGTCCCTCTACCTTCGCTCCGCTCGTTGTCGAGCCGCTCGCGTCGACAGGCTTTCCTGCCTCGTCGATCGTGCGCCATCCACCGATCACGTCGAAATTCTCGAGCGCAAATCCCAGCGGATCAATAACCGAATGGCAGCTATTGCACGTCGGACTCTTCCGGTGCTGTTCGAGCCGCTCTCGAATCGTGGCTGTCTTCGAACCGGGCTTATCCTCGAGATTGGTGTCGACACCGGGGGGAGGAGGAGGAATCGGCAATCCGAATATATTGTTCAGCAGCCATTTGCCGCGCAGGACCGGCGATGTGCGATCGGGGTAAGAAGTGGTCGCCAGCAACGCTCCTTGCGCGAGCAATCCACCGCGCTGATCGTGATTGCCGAGCGTCACACGACGAAAGCGACTGCCGTAGATTCCAGGGATTCCATAGTGCCGCGCCAACCGTTCGTTGACGAAAGTATAATTCGCATCCAACAGGTCAACCACGCTGCGATCCTCGCGCAAAGTACTGGCGACGAACAACTCAGTTTCCCGCTTGAACGACTGCAGCAGGCTCTCATCGTAATTGGGATAGCGCTCCGGATCGACCACGACTTCCTCGACGCGCCGCAGATTCAACCACTGCGCGGCGAAATTATCGACTAGCGCCTGCGTGGCGCGCGGATCGGCAAGCATTCGACGGACTTCCTTCTCGAGAGTGGCCGGAGTGGTGAGTTGTCCTTTCTCAGCGAGCGCCAGCAGGCGTTCGTCGGGGATGCTGCTCCACAGGAAAAACGATAAACGCGACGCTACTTCGAGATCGGTAAGGCGATAGGCCGCCTTGGCAGGAGTAGCGGGTTCACGATGGACGCGTAGAAGAAAATCGGGGTCCACCATAACGCGTTCGAGCGCGAACTGGATCCCTTCGTCGAAGCTTCCGCCATCGCGACGTCCGGACTCGAAAAATCCGAGCAGCGTCTGGACATCCGATTTTGTCGCGGGCCGCCGATAGGCAAGTCGGGCCATTCTCCCTAGAATCTTCGTCGCGCAGCCTTGTTCTTCGGCGGCAAGCTTCGGCTGACAGATGAAAATCGCGCGGCGGCTGGGAGTATCCTTGGCCACGCCCGCGTTCTTATAAGGCCCGCCAATCTGGACGGACCCCACGTTCGCGTAACCCATGTATACGTTATCGTCGGCAATCACTCTGCCTCGTTGTAGCGGTTGAGGAATCCCTTCCGGCTCCCATAGCTCTCTCACAAACGACACGCCGACCACGCGAGGCCCCGCCTCAACGGGAATCCGAACTTCCAACCCGGCGTCTCCCGTGAGTTGCATGTAAGTTTCCCACTCCGGGTCACCTGCGAAATTAGGCTCGCCATCGCCGGCGTAACTGGTGGCGGCAGGCCGGCCTTTAGCTGCGCCGCCGACCGTAAATCGCTTGATCAGTTTGCCGTCCAGCCGAACATCGAGACGCTGCTGCCAGCCCATGCCTTTCAAATAATCCTGATACTGTCGCTGCAGGCGAACCTTTACCATGTATTCGCCGCTGACCGGGAAATCATGGTGTATCGCGATGCCGCCACGCGATCCGAGCGGCAGATCCTCGCTCTGCCGGTCTTCTTGTAAAACATGCAAAGGGATTTCGAAAGTTTGCAGTGACGGGCGCGTCGGTGGAAGACCTGTCGCGAGCCGCGTCACCTGGCGAGCGACCGACATGTACCGCTCGAGGTGCGCGGTCGAGATCGATAGGACATCTGCGAAATTGTCAAAACTGCCGTCCGCAGTCTCATCACCCGGGAGCAGAGGCTTCACGTCGAGGTCGAGCGCGAACAGATCCCGGATGGCATTGTTATATTCCGCGCGATTGAGGCGATGCACCGCGCTGGTTCGGCCTGGTTCCGGACTCGCGGTCCAGGCGCGATCTATATCGTCTTCAAGCGTGCTGGCGACCGAGTGATACGTGGCTGGATCGGCCCGTGGAATTCCCGGCGGTGGCATCGAGCCGGCCCGAAGTTTTGCGATCACTCGCTCCCATAGTTCCGGGTTCGCGTTTGGCTTCGATACGTCCAGATTTTCGAGCGAAAGTCCCGAAGTGTGGAGTTTCTGATTGTGGCACGCGATGCAGTGCGCGTCGAAGAATGCTTTGGGAGTAGGTGGCGCGGCGGTGGCGACGCCGGCCAAGAGAAGCCCCAATATCGAAGCCGGCCCCACTCGGGAGCATCTCGACGCGTGCGGCGTTTCGACGTTGAAAAACCACATTCTGTTCCGCCTTGCGGATAAATTCAGTATACACGACGCGGGTCATCTCTATGTCGCATCGGCACTTGGCTCCAGCTTTGCCCTGAGAGCACGATTTCTCCTATTGAACAGGCGCCGTCTTGCGTGCCAGGCTTTTTCGTAACCTCCGTCTGGTCGACGCCAGAAAGTTCAATTTCAACATAGCCCCATATCCTAATGGGCCAGCTTTTCGGAATCTGATATCGTCCGGCAGCAACCGCCCGAGTTCCGCGCGCGCCTTTCGACGTTTCTCCAAAACTTCCGTTTCCAGCACCATTGATTGAAACGGCTTCCACTCATGGGGATCTCCCAGATTCCAATGATCACCGTCAACGACGTGATACAGTCCATTCGCATCCCCAATCGCATGCGCGAATCGGAGTGCATCGTGCTGCCCCCGATAGAACGACATTAGTGTTCGATCGCTGGCCTTGTTAAAGTATTTCGTCGGCGCCTTGCCTTTAAAATTGTGCAGCGTGCGCATGGAGCCAAGTTGCCTGAGGCTCGCGCAATAGTCAGGATAATTCGAGTCGACAATCCACCACGCGCCATCCTTGGCCGCCTCCAAGGAACAATGAGCACGCATCCAACCCGGGTCGTGTTGTCCCGCTCGCTCCCACAGACCATGACGCGATGGATTCAACATCAGAATGGCCGCGAGCGTCCCGAATCCCGCCGCGTATGCCAAGGCGCTGCTATACCCCCCGATCACACAATTCAGGACATGAGCATAAATAAACTTGCTGGCCTGCCAGTCGGCCTCTGCTTCACAGGTACGATCAAGTTCAAGGCCGGCCAATAACTCCGACTTGCCGCGTATCGACTCCCTAAAAGGAATGTTCTGTAACCTATAATGCTGCTTGCACGCGTGTGCGCCTTCATGGCAGATGAGCCAAAGAACCCCGTAGTTGGCGGCGACAACGGACGCCGTCATCGCATGTGCGGCATAGACGGTGAGCGGGGACCAGATACGCTTTCGAGCGAGACTATTGTTCTTGAGTCGTGTGAGCGATGGCTCGAGACTCGCCAATTTTGTACGGCCTTCCGTTAAACGGATAATTGTCTGCCACTCTTCTTGCGAATAGTTGAATTCACGCCCGGCGGGCTGCGCGGCGTTTCCTTTCCAAGCGATCCCACACGCCGCGAAAGCGACAAGCCGCGGCCAAACGCAATCAGATATGCGAATTAGGAACTCCTCCGGCGTCGCCTTGAGTTCCGCCATAAACTCATCCGTTTTCAGGATGTCCAGGTTCCACGGGAGTCTCCATTCCAGTGGATTCCGCGTCTCGGCATCGCTCTGGGAAGTATCCAATAACCAATTGAACGTATAAGAAAGGTCATCGAAATACTGCATCTGTTTTTCTATGTCGCATCGGATTGTTTTGGGCGCGCAGCACAGAATCGATTGAGACCGTACGACGTTAGGGCTGAGGCAGCGGATGACGCAGGAAAGTGATCCCCATATTGAGCGCGAATAGCCGCGGCAATCATTCCGACTAGATTTACCGCAACGGCAATCTCGGGTTTTACCTGATTGCTCTCAGTACAGAGGATTCGTCGAAGGACAATCTCCTGCGACGCGAACCATGCCTTCGACTTCTCGATGAGCCTGGCTGCGGGGATCTCACGAGCCCCCAATGACGGATCTTCCAAAATGGCAAGATCGCGACCAAACGCTGCGAGCGCATCATTCAATTCCCGGTTGGTTGGATCAGAAAGCATTGACACTCCAAGCAGGTTTTGGAGCGATAACCCGACGTATTCAAGACAAACCCGCTTGATGACGCTGGCCTGCTAATCTCGGTGCGAAGAGCCAGCGCACCCAGGAGCATCGTCTCAAAATATGCGGTGTTCTCGACTCTGAAAACCACATTCTCGCCCGGCTTTTCGGACAAGTTCAGTATACACAAACTGCCCCTTAGGAGGGTCGTGCGATTGACACTTGGGTCCGTGCAATGATAGCTTCGCTAACACGTTGGAGGCTCACATGAACCGGTTAGTCATTGCAACAGTTGTCACGTTAAGTATCGCCGCCGCGCTTTGGGCCCAAGGATCGAGCACCATCAACGGCAGCGTCGCCGATCCGTCTGGCGCGGTCGTGCCATCCGCGAAGATTACCGTTGTCGAGGTCGATACACACCTGTCGCGCGAAGCGATCACGAATACCGAAGGGCTCTACGTGCTCAGCGCCCTGCGACCCACTCGCTACACCATGACTGTCGAGGCTGCGGGGTTTCGCACCTTCAACCAGACCGGCATAGTTCTGCTGGCTGATGGCACGGTCACGCTCAACGTGAAACTCGATCTCGGCTCGACCACCGACGTCGTCAACGTGGAAGCCTCGGCGGTGCAAGTCGACACGACGACGCCGACCCTGCGGCAGGTGATCGATTCAGCGCGCATGGTCGAACTGCCGCTCAACGGCCGCAATGCGGCGCAATTGACGGCGCTCGTCGCCGGAGCCGTCGTCGCTCCCTCCAACAATGCCGATCAAGGATCGACCAAAACTTTTCCCGGCGCCGTGACGATCTCGGTAAACGGCGGCCGCTCGAACAATGTGAGCTACAACCTCGACGGCGTTCACGCCGAGGATATACTGAGCAACGTAAATCAGCCGTTACCGATGCCCGATGCGCTGCAGGAGTTCAGCGTCCAGACCAGCAACTACAGCGCGGAATTCGGACAGAACTCGTCGGGCGTCGTCAATGTGGTGACGAAATCGGGCACCAATGAATTCCATGGAAACGCCTTCGAGTTCGTGCGGAACGCTGTCTTCAATGCCCGCAACTTCTTCGCGCCGGCGCGCGATCAGCTCAAACGTAATCAATATGGCGGTACCGTCGGCGGTCCCGTTCTGAAGAACAGATTATTCTTTTTCGGCGGATACCAAGGCACCCGGATTCGGAATTTTACGGGAGGCCGCAGCGCGTCGGTGCCCACCGATCCTAATATCGCCGGCGACTTCACGGCGCTGCTTAATGCGAATGACCCCAACAATCCGCAGCGACGCGTGATCGCCCTCAAGGATCCAACAACCGGCCAGCCTTTCGCGGGCAACGTCATTCCGGTGAATCGCTTCGATCCCGCCTCCGTCAAGATGCTGCAATATCTTCCCAGAGCCGGTGGAAGCGGATTGGTCTTCTTCGGCACTCCAGTGATCCAAGATTTCGATTCGTTCATCAGCCGCGCCGATTACAGCCTATCGGCCAAAGATCGCGTCGCGTTCCGCTTCAATAAAGACTGGTACAACCAGCCGGGAATCTTCATCAACAACAATCTGCTGACCTACGACGACGCCACACCCGATACCTCCTACAATTCCGCGATACAGGAAACCCACATTTTCAGCCCTACCCTGCTGAACGATTTTCGCTTCGGCGTCACACGCGAAGTGACCCACCGCGCGCCGCCTCCAGGCGTGCCGGGTGTCCGGGATCTTGGCGTTCAGAACATCTACCAGGGTCCCGACAAGAGCATCGACAGCATTAGCGTCTCCGGGTTCTTCAGCACCGGCGCCGCAGCCCGCGGATACTTCGCGCGCGCTACTTTTGCCTGGTATGACAGCATCCGATGGGTGCGTGGCCGCCACAATCTCGCATTCGGCGGCTCTTACGAGCATGACCGGTGGAACAAGCTTAATGCCCTCAATTCCTACGGAGTATTCACGTTTTCCGGGGATACCACCGGCTCCGCTCTGTCCGATTTTCTTCTTGGCAAGCTGAGAAGCTTTCAACAAGGCAACGGCCAGCGGCAGAGTAATCGATACGATCTGTACTCTCTTTACTTCCAGGACAGCTTCAAAGCCAGCTCGCGTTTGACCCTGTCGTTTGGACTACGCTGGGAGCCTTCCCTCCCCTGGCATGAGATCTATCACGAAGTCGAAGTCTTCCGGCCCGACCTCTACGCGAAAGGCGTCAAGTCTCAGGTGTTCATCAACACGCCGCCGGGAATGCTGTTCGCCGGCGATCCGGGAGTCGCCGAAGACGGCCGCAGCCCCGACTACAAGACCTGGGCGCCACGCCTCGGATTTGCTTACGATCCGTTCGGCGATGGAAAGACCAGTGTCCGAGGCGGTGGAGGTGTGTTCTTCAATTCCCGCCAGCCGGGCTCGGTGAACGCCAGTCAGAGCATGATCTCGCCCTTCAGTCCGACGGTCACCCTTACCACGCCCCAAGGCCCCTTCAGCAATCCGTTCCAAGGCATCAACAATCCGTTCCCGTTACCTAACCCGAGTCCTAAGGACGTCGTCGTGCCCACTCCGGTCGGGGTAGCGTCTTGGGATCCGTACCACAAACTTATGCCGGCCTTGGTGTACAACTTCAACCTGGCAATCGAACGACAATTGAAGACGGACTGGCTCATCCGAGCGGCCTATGTCGGCACGCGCAGCACTCACCTGATGACGACCGAAGAGGAAAACCCGGCGATTTACACTCCCGGAAGTTCGCTCTCCACCGACGCACGCCGTCTGTACTTGCCCTTCGGCAGCATCAAGTTGGGCACCGCTTCCGGGAACTCCTGGTACAACTCGATGCAGTTGAGTCTCGAGAAACGCCTGGCGCATGGGTTTACCATTCTGGCCAACTACACTTGGTCGAAAAGTATCGACAACCTGCCCGTCGGCCTGGACGCGGTGACACCGATGTTAAATGCAACTCATATCGTTCCCAACAATGTGCAGGACTTCAAATCGCTCGACCGCGGCCCGTCCGATTTCGACTTCGAACACTCTTTTGTCGTCTCCTATGTCTGGCAACTTCCGACTCTCTCGAGCGCCAACCGGCTGCTCAGAGGCGTCGCCGGCGGCTGGCAGTTCAGCGGCATCACCAGCGCGCGCAGCGGCGGGCCATTGAGCATCCTTGCCGGAAGAGACCAGGCGCAGAGTGGAATCGGGGCTGACCGCGCCGTGGCAGTGAACCAGAATGCCTATGGTTCCGGCGCCTGTCAAAATCGGGCTCCCTGCGTTGACTATCTGACCCCCACGTCCTTTGCGATTCCGCAGCTCGGGAGCTTTGGTTCTCTCGGCAAAGGCCGCTTTCGCGGGCCGGGCGTGTTTAACACCGATATCGGCATCTTCAAGCGATTCGCCTTCGGCGAGAGAACCAGCCTTCAACTCCGCGCCGAATTCTTCAACGTTCTCAATGCTGTGAATTTCAACAATCCGGCGGTCTCCGTCAGCGGCGCAGGATTCGGCGCAATATTAAGTGCGCGCGACCCGCGCATCGGACAACTGGCGTTGAAGCTTTCGTTCTGACGGAAAAGCGCTAGGAAAATTTTGTTCACTAGCGCGAAAATACTCGCGCTGGGGACCTCTTGCAGATTCGGCGGCTTTGAACATCCACTACCTGCACGATTGGACGGTTCGTGGCGTTGTCGATAATCAGGACCAGCTCGGTTCCTGGACCAACGATTTGCTTCGCGTTTAAAAACGCCAACTGATGTGGGCGCCTCAATAGAAGATAGCGATAAAAGACCTCGCGAACCGATGCCTTCCTAGGAATACCGCTGCCCTTTCCCCTAGATTTTGTGGCTCTGAAAAACTTACTACAGCTGATTGTGATGAGTCGATCTCGTCGCCGGGTGTAGTCGCGAGTGCCCGGCCAATGCGCCTTCGGCTTGCTTTAACTGTTCCGCTAGCTCGAACGACAGCGCTTCCACCGCACGAGCCCGGCTCGTATTCCCAGCTTGCATTGCCAGCACATGAAGCTGATTCAAGGTTGAATGCTGATGGACGAGAGTCTCAAACGTTCGACGAAGTCGTTTACACTCGGGACATTTTTCCGACGCTGCAGGCATAGCGATTGACCGAGCAATTGAGGCGCCAGATCGTTAATACACCATTGGTATACTGTCCTCGAATATGCGAATCGCCGTGCTATTACTGGGCTGCGTCACCCTATTTGCAGCCGATGACGATTGGCCACGATGGCGCGGTCCGAATGACGACGGCGTAGCCCGCGGAGATGCGCCTCTTGAATTCAGCGAAACCAAGAATCTAGCCTGGAAAACGAAGATTCCCGGACGCGGACATTCCTCCCCCGTGCTGTGGGGCGACAAGATTTTTCTTACCACCGCCATTCCTTCGTCGGGAGATACCTACGAACCGGCGCTGCGTAAAGAACACCGCTTCGTCGTCATGTGTCTCGATCGCAACACCGGCAAGGTCCTGTGGGAGCGAACCGCGAAAACCGCCGCGCCGCCCGAAGCGCACCAGATCCCTTACGGCAGCTACGCGTCGAACACCCCCGTCACCGATGGCAAGCGTGTTTACGCTTTTCTCGAATCTCGCGGCATCGTCGTCTACGATCTGAACGGTGTTCTGCAGTGGCAAAAGGAATTCCCGCCGCTGCACAAGCGCGGGGAGTTCGGAGAAGGGACCCCGACCATGCTCGACGGCGACACCCTGTATCTTAAATTCGACCAGGAGCGGAACTCGTATCTGCTCGCGCTCGACAAGAACACCGGCAAAGAGATCTGGCGTGTCGAGCGCGATGAGCCGAGCTCCTGGTCCGCTCCTTTGATGGTTACCTACAAAGGCAAGAAGCAGTTGATTGTCGCTGGAACCAAGGTGCGTTCCTACGAACCGGCCACCGGCAAGCTGATCTGGCAGTGTGCCGGTCTGGGGCTGAACTCGATTCCCAATCCGGTATCGGCCGATGGGATTGCCTATGTCATGACCGGATTCCAGAATCCCAATATGTTCGCGGTCCGCATTGACCGTGAAGGCGACCTTACCGGGACCGATGCCGTGCTCTGGAGCACCAATCGCGGAACGCCCTACAACCCGTCGCCGGTTCTGCAGGACGACATCCTGTATTTCGTCAACGACACCGCCATGCTCAGCGTCTTTAAAGCGAGCACGGGCGAAGCTCACTACAAGCAGCAGCGTCTACCGAATCCCTACAGTCTCAAATCATCGCCGGTAGCCGTGAACGGGAAGCTATACATGGCGACCGAACAGGGCGACGTGGTCGTGGTCAAGATGGGACCAAAGTTCGAAGTACTGGCCGTCAACAGCCTGGGCGACGAGATGTTTATTGCGACTCCAGCCGTGGCGGGCGGCAGTATATATCTTCGCGGACGCAGCATGCTTTACTGTATCCGGCAGAGACAGTAGCCAACAGTTCGATAGCATAGCGGCACAAAGACCGGTCCACGACGAGTCTGTGTGAAAACTGGACCTGCTTGCCGACGATTCAAATCCGCATCGTGGAGCGGCCATTCGTTTCTTTGCGCGCGGGACCCGCACCTCGTTCGCTATCGACTCACCGGCACAGCCAACTAATCTGTCAAGGTCACCACGCGACCGACACGAAGCTCGCCGGTACCTATAACTGTGCCGTATACCCCGGCATAATTTTCGTTGAGGCGAACAACTGTCTTCATCACTTCAGAATCCGGCTCAGCCGTATCCGGATCGAGATTTAGCATGCCGCATCGCTCGTCCCGCATCGTGACCCTGACCGCGGCCGCGCCTTCTCCCAATATCAAAGTCCTGCCCACCCATTTGTCTTCCTCAAACGGCTCGTCACGATTTGTTTCGATTACAACGTTTGGTCGAAACCGGCGCACGCCAAGGTCACCGAAAGACAGCCTTCGTCGAAAATGCCGTGCTTGAAATGCATCAACTCCACCTCACTGCCATGCCGGACGGAAATCTCCTTGCGGAGCTCGCCGCTGTGTAGTTCGTACTCCTTCCCGTCAGGCGTACAAACGTGCGATGGGAGTGGCTCGGCCGTACTGCTGTCAAGCCTGCAGGGTTTGTAGAGAAGCAGCTGCGGGAATTTGCCGGCCGTTAGAAATGGAAACCCACCCTTGTCATCGAGTCGCCGGAACGCGTACCGCCGGTCACCCGCTATACCGTGCCAACCCAAATCGACAGCATCCAGTGATTCTCCGGCCATCCACTTAACCGGGTAGCGAAAGATCGCGGCAATTCGTCCGACTACCATATGACTCCATTATTCGACGCCCGCGCCCGGTAGTATACTGTAACCGATGAAAACCACTCGCTTGTTCGCCGTTTTGTTTCTGATGGCGGCTATGACCGCACTGGCCGCCGACCTCTCCGGCACTTGGACCGCCCAGGTCCCTATGCGTGGCGAGACTATGGAAACTACATTCACATTTAAAGTTGATGGCGCCAAGCTCACCGGCTCTGTCAGCAATCAGATGATGCCCGACGCGCCGATCTCGGACGGAAAAGTTGAGGGAGACACTGTCTCTTTCGTTCAGAATCTGGAATTTAACGGCAACGCGATCAAGATCTCCTATAAGGGAAAAGTCTCCGGAAACGAGATCGCATTTACACGCGAAGTGGAAGGACGCGGGAATCCGCAAAATTTCACGGCTAAGAAGAAGTAAGCCAAACTAAAGCCGCCGACGCGGTGGAGGGCAACGGAATGAGCGTCAGAAGAAAGTCACGACGGGCATTCGTCGTGGAATCTGTAGCGGGTTTGAACGCGGCGTGGCTCGCGTCCAACTATTCAGGCATCCTCGCCGCCCAGCAGTACGCGCAGACAAGCCAAGGAGGAAAGCGGCCACCGCTCACCTTCTTCACCGAAGCGCAGGCCATCGAGATTGAGGCCATCACTGCCCAGATTATCCCCACTGATGACACGCCGGGCGCGCGCGAAGCCCGGTGCGTCTCCTTTATCGACAAAGCTCTATCCACTTTCGCGCACGACCGCCAGTCCGTCTATATGCAGGGGCTGCTCGATCTGCAAGCGAAAACGGCGCAACTTTACCCCAACGCCGGCAAGTTCTCGTCGCTCTCGTCGGAACAACAAATCAAGACGCTCACCGACATCGAGAAGACGCCATTCTTCAACCTCGTTCGCAATCACACCATCATTGGATTTCTCGCGCGTCCCGAGCATGGCGGCAATCAGGATAAAGTCGGATGGAAGCTCATCGGCTACGACGATTCTTTGAAACATAAACCTCCGTTCGGATACTACGACGCCAAGGCGTAAAGGAGACCGGCCATGAAACAGTACGCACCATCCACGGAAGTCGATTTCGTGATCATCGGTTCAGGCGCCGCCGGAGGCATCATGGCCAAGCAGTTATCTGAAGCCGGATTCTCGGTTGTCGTCATGGAGCAGGGTGGTTGGGGAAAATACGGCCGCGAGAGCGAATACAACAAAGATGAGTGGCTGCAACAAAACCTGAGCGAACAGGATCGCCTGATGAGCGACCCATCGCGCCAGCGCAACACCTTTCGCCGCACCGACAAAGAAAAAGCCGTCGCCGGAACACATAATTATGGATGCGTCGTGGGCGGCGGCACGGTCACCTACGGCGGCAGCAGCTGGCGCCATCTGCCCTACGAGTTCCGCGAGGCTTCCTACGATCAGACGATTCCATCGGGCACCGGCATGGCGGATTGGCCGATCACCTACGACGAACTCGAGCCCTACTACACGCAGGCCGAATGGGACATCGGCGTCTCCGGCCTTCGCGTCGAGTCGCCTTTCGTCGCGCCCATGACGAGGGACTATCCGGTCCCACCCGTGCCGCTCAAAAGCTCGGGAGCGCTACTCAAAACTGCGGCGGCCAAACTAAAATTGACGGTCGTTCCCGGTCCGCTGGCCATCATCACGCAGCCGTACAAGGGTCGCGATGCGTGCGTTAACTGCGGAATCTGCTCTGGCTATGGATGCCAGGTGCGCGCGCGATCGAGTTCCGCCGTCACTGTTCTGCCGCTCGCGGAGAAGACCGGACGCTGTGAGATTCGCGTGCGGAGCTACGTTCGCGAAATCTCGGTCGACAAGAAAGGTCGAGTCAACGGCGTCGTCTATTTCGACGGCCAGAAGCGCGAGATGCGGCAACGCGCAAAAGCGGTCGTGCTTTCGGCTAATGCATCGGAATCGGCCCGCCTGCTGCTTCTCTCGAAGTCTGCGCGCTTCCCCGAAGGGCTCGCCAACTCGAGCGGACTCGTTGGCAAATATCTAATGCTGGGCAGCGGCGCCAATGCCAGCGCTCTCTTCGAGCATCCGCTGAACGAGTATAAGGGCGTAATCTCCGGCGCCGGAATCGTCGACTACGTGCCGTCCGACCCCAAGCGTGGCTTCTACGGCGGCGGACGCATGACCGCTCGCGGCTACCTGACGCCTCTCGAGCTCGGCCTGAGCGGATTGTCTCCGGGCGCTCCCCGCTGGGGCGCGGGATACAAAAGGGCTCTTCGTGAAGAAGCCAATCATCGGATGACGATCACGTCCTTCGTCACCCAGCTTCCGCTAGAATCGAACCGCGTCGATCTCGATCCGGACGTCAAGGATGAGTGGGGACTGCCGGCAATGCGCATCACCTCCAAGATGCACCCCGATGACATCAAGAACATGGAATTCTTCCGGCAGCGGTCGATCGATATTCTGGAAGCAGCAGGCGCGAAGAAGGTGTGGGCGCCCCCGGTGAACGAGGCTCGCGGCGGCGCGCACAATCGCGGCACCTGCCGGATGGGCAACGATCCCAAAACCTCCGTCGTCGACAAGTTTCACAAAGCGCACGATCTGCCGAACCTGTACATCGTCGACGGAAGTAACCTCGTCACCGGCGGCCGCAACCATCCGACCCTGACTATCCAGGCGCTAGCCTATCGTGCGGCCGACAACATTATACGAGCCGCCAGGAAGAACGCGATCCGAACCAGTCTCTAGCTGTCTTCGAAGGAGGAAACATAGATGTCCGTACCGGTTGCCGAACGCAGGCTTAAAAGGCGGGACTTCATGGCTTCCGCGCTCGCGCTTTCCTGTATGACGAAAGTCTGGGGAGCGACAACACATCAATCGCTCGACCCGATCAATCCCGACATTCTCTACGGCACGACCAGCTCGATCTGGGGCAAGCAGCATGACCTGGTATGGGCGGTGAAGAGAATCGCCACCCTTGGACTGCAAGGCATCGAACCGTACGGTGACGCGATCGAACAGTACCGTAAGAATCCACTCGAGCTGAAAAAGATTTTCGATGACGCCGGAATCACGTTTATCGACGCCTCGAATGGCGAGAAGGGTCAGTCGACCAATTTCATCGATCCGGACCAGATTCCTAAAACCATCGCCGATCACGTCGCCTTCGCCCGCGATTTTCTACAGCCGCTCGGCAGCGATCATTGGAAGATCAATATGGGACAGCGCCCGCCGGGTGGTCCGAGCGATGAGCAGCTTAAGCGACTCGCCAATACCCTGAACGAGCTCGGCCGCCAAACCATTGCGATGAAGATCCGGTTGGCGCCCCATCCACATATTTGGGGCCCCTTAGAGCGCGAACAGGACATGCGCCGCGTGATGGAGCTAACCGATCCGAAGTATGTCTGGATGACGGCCGATACTGGCCACCTGGTCCTAGGCGGCGGTGACGCGGCCCAAATCATCAGCGACTACTTCCCGCGCGTCGCCGAGGTCCATCTCAAGGATACCTATGCAAAATATCGCAACAATGCTTCGACCCCTACCCAGGAGGAACACCGCGCCGCGAGCGTCTATCACAATCTCGGCGGTGGCGGCGTTGACTTCCCGGCTGTCTTCAAAGTGCTGCGCGACCGGCATTATAAAGGTTGGGTGATTTTCGATGTCGACGGTCCAAGGAAAGGCGACGACGGCTTCGACTCCATCGGCGGGAATCTCGACGTCGCCGTCGACGATTACCTCGCGCACAACATCAACTATCTGCGCAACGTCCTCGGCGTGCGCCTGCCGCCGCTCGGCTAATCCACAATAGTAGATACCCGACCAACCGTAGTCCCCGTCCTGTCAACGGCGGCCGAATCTGGAGGAATATTCAGTGTCCGATCCAATCACTCTCGATCAAATTGATCTCACCCCTCTGCCCGGCAAACAGTACTTCAACACAGTCCGCGAGTGGCGCGAGGAGTTCATCTATTTCCTCATGGTCGACCGGTTCCACGACGATCAGCCGCGCGCCGCGGTACAGCAGCCCGGCCGATCCACCGGCATTGCCACTCCAGACGGCTTCTACGGTGGAAAGATCAAGGGGATCACCCAGCACCTTGACTACATCGCGAATCTGGGCTGCACCGCCATCTGGCTTTCGCCAGTATTTGAAAACAATGCCGGCGCCTACCACGGCTACAACATCAGCAACTACTTGAGCATCGATCCGAACTTTGGAACCAAGCAGGACCTCATTGATCTGGTCGAGGCCGCGCATGGCTTCGAGAAGAATGGAAAACCCTGGCCCATGCGCATCATTCTCGACGTGGTCATCAACCACTCCGGCGACAATTGGGCCTATCCGGGAGGATTTCCTTTCTACTATTCGAACGACACCCAGTTTCCATTCGGCTCTTGGCGCCGCGCTGACCGGCCCGTTCCTACCGAATTGCGTGATCCGACCTGGTACCACCGCCGTGGCGACATGGGAAACTACGACACGTATCCCGAGAATCAGCACGGCGACATGTCCGGGCTAAAGGATTACGCTAACGACGACGACGCCGTCGGGTCGAACGTCATTAACGCGCTGATCAAGGCGCATTGCTACTGGATTCGCGAAGCGGATATCGACGGCTTCCGTGTCGACGCCGTCAAACATATGGGCGAGCTGGCCTGCTCACGATTTTGTTCGAATATCCGCGAGTACGCTTATACGCTCGGGAAACGTGGATTTTTCCTCTTCGGCGAAGTCGCGACCGCCTCGGACGATATCTACAACCGGTACATCGGCCAGAACACGTCTACCCAAAGCGGCGATAACACCGTCTTTTTCGGACTAAACTCGGTTCTCGACTTTCGTTTGGCCGAGGGCGTTTACGGCGATTCCGACAACGCCCCGCTACGTGATGTTCTCAAAGGATTCCAAGGACCGCAGACTCTATTCAACCGCCTGGATGCCCAGCGCAACCGTGCGCTCAACCGCGGTGAAATCGGACGCTACCTGGTCACCTTCGTGGATAATCACGATTCCTTCTGGCAGCCCGGCGGTCGTTTCGGTAACAGCGCAACCGACGACCAGGTAATCGGCGCGATCGGATTCCTACTCTGTTCGCTGGGCACCCCTTGCATCTACTACGGCGCCGAGCAGGGATTTTCCGGTCAGGGCGGCGACAACCAGATGCGCGAAGCTATGTTCGACAAGGCGGGCACGAACCTGCTCAATACGCAGTGCCGCATCTATCAGGAGGTCGGCAAAATCGCCGGCGTGATGCGTGAAAATGAGCCGTTGCGTTTCGGTCGCGTCTACTACCGCCAAATCTCCGGCGATGGCGCACACTTCGGTTTTCCGTTCGGTTCCGACTATACTCTGGCGTTTTCCCGCATGCTCTACGGACGGGAGATTTTGGTCGCTTACAACGTCTCCGGGGCGGCCCGCAGCGACTGTGTGATTGTCGACGCCACACTCCATCCGGCGTCTTCGCGAATGCAGTTTCTATACGGCAAAGCGGGAAGTGTACCCGTCAGCACGGCGCCCGATGGAACGCGATTCGTGAAGCTCGACCTCGCGCCCCATCAGTTTGTCGTCCTGAGCTGATCCGACTGCACACTTCAGAACAACAGCCGTAAGCTCATCTGGATATCGCGCGGCGAACCGACGGTCGACGATATCACGCCCGCCGATGCACTCCCGATCGTGGCGTTCGGCAGATCGAATTGCGGATGATTGAAAGCGTTAAAAAACTCCGCCCGGAACTGCACCCGATACCGCTCGTTAATCTGCGCAATCTTGAAAAGCGAGAAATCGAGGTTAGTCCGATGCGGACCGCGCAGGATGTTGCGCCCTCCGTTGCCATAAGTGAACTGCGCGGGCGTCGCCCAGGCCGCCCCCGCCGTGCCGAACGACGTATCAAACCAGTGCGCGATGGTGGGATCGGAAAGCGAACCCTCTTTGAGGCGATCCGGACGGCTGCCTCCCGAGTTCGAGACAGATGTCGCGAGCGTCGGCGTAAAAGGAAGCCCGCCTTGTACCGTGAGAATCCCGTTCATCTGCCAGCCGCCGGCTATTGCGTTGGCGACCGAATTCGATATGTCGAAGCGGCGCCCTTTCCCGAACGGCAGGTCGTAAATCACGCTCTGCGTCGTCCGATGCTTGATGTCGAAGCTGCTGCTCGCGCGATCAAGAAACCGGTAACGGATGTCCTGCGGAATCGGACCGTCAGCCCCACCGCCCTGCTGCGTCGGAACGTTATCGATCGAATGTGAGTATGTGTAGGCCCCCAGCCACGACAGCCCCCGCGTAAAGCGGCGCTCCGCCGTAACCTGAAGCGAGTGATAGTTGCTGATTCCGGTCGTGTCGCCAAACGTCGCATTCACGACATTCGGCAGAATATTGCGAAGCGGACGACGCGATTGCGGAGTACCCGGCCCTGGATCGGGTGTGTTGATATTGAAATTCGAGTCCACCTGCCGCGCGAGATTCGTCACATAGGCGGCTTTGAATACCATCGCCCACTTCGGAACCTCCTGCTCGATTCCCAGGTTGCCCTGTTCTGCGTAGCCGGTTTTGTAATTCGGCGGCACCACGTTGAAGTTTCCGTTAGGATTGGCGATGACAGAGGCCCTGTCGACAGCAGGAATCGGCGGTAGTCCGTCTTGTACGCGAGTCGGATTATTCACGAACTGGTCGATCGTGGCCGAATAGTTAGGACCGAACGGGAGTTGCCGGTGAAGTCGGAACAACGCCGATCCGTTACCCTGCGTGTTGTAGAAAATGCCAAAGCCTCCGCGAATCACCGTATGCGGTCGTAGTTGATAGGCGAATCCGAAACGCGGAGCCCAATTGTTAGCATCGTTCTTGACACCCACCTGACGATCCGAATTAACACCCGCCAGTAGCAGCTTCCCCTTGACCAGATCCAGGTTCGCCCATTGATCATGCACCTCGACGGGCGGCGGCGTGTATTCATAACGCAAACCGAGATTCACGGTCAGCCGGGAACTCACCTTCCAGTCATCCTGTACATAGGACCCGATCTCGAGCGCGCGCAACCCGGGCCACACCAATAGAAAATCCTGGCTGACGCCGGACGAGGTTCCCAACAGGAAGCTTGCCATGGAGTCGCCAGTTTTCCCCGAATTATTCGGATCGGTCGTGAACGCCGGACTGAAACTGAAGAGTCCGTCACCCTGATTTAGCTGGTAGTCGATAATCTGCCGCCGCACGATGTTGGTTCCAAACTTAATCGTGTGCGAGCCGCGAATCTTGGTGAAACTGATGTTGGGGTTGAACGTATTCTCTAACCGAATGGTCGGCATCGCGGCAGCGCCGCCGATGCCCGTATAACTCGCCGGCGAGAAAATTGGGAAGCCGTACGAGAACGGTCCCTGGTTCGAGTTCTTGACACCCAGTTTCTCTCCCAGATTCGCGCCCGGCTCCGCGCCGTCCTTCAACCCTTTCAGATTAAACCGGCCGTATCCGAACCGTGCATCGACAATGAAGGTCGGGTTGAAGACGTGTGTCGCCGCGATAACCGCGTGATGCGCCACCAGATTACTGGTGCCCGTGTAGGTCGTCGAGTTACCCAGCCCGACCGGTTGCGAGAGCCCCTCGACCGGCCGGAATCCGAATGTGGAGGGCGGTAGCGTCAGCGTGTTCTGCTGCGAGAAGCGCCCGAAGACAGTAGTGTTCGCGTCGAGATTGTAATCCGTGCGAATGTCGCCCTGATCCCACTGCTGGCCCAGCACCGGATTGGTGATCTGATTGTTCGCCAAGTCGGAATTGTACGGCAGCGGATAGGAGTTGATCAGCCGCCCGGTGACGGAGTCGAACAGATTCTTGGGAATTATGCTCCCGGGAAACGGATCGCGCGTGAAGCCACTCGCCGTTCCCGGAGCAGCTCGTAGTGTGAACGGATTATAGATAGGACGTACCGCCGAGAAATCCCCGGTGCGCATCGCGACCGTCGGCACCGTGTTCACCGACGCAAAAGTACCCTGGCGTTTGCGAAAGCCCTCATAATCAGCGAAGAAGAAGAGTTTGTCGCGTCGGATCGGCCCGCCCAAACTACCGCCAAACTGATTCTGCTGATACTGCGCTTTGGGCGATCCCGGTTTCGCGAAGAAATTCTTCGCATCGAGTTGCGTATTGCGGAAGAACTCGTACACGCTGCCGTGGAACAGGTTCGATCCGGATTTCGTGATCACATTGATCGTCGCGCCCGGATTCCGCCCCTGCTCGGCCTGGAAAAGATTCGTCTGAATTTTGAACTCGCGAACGGCTTCCACCGACGGCCGCAACGTGATCAATCCGTTGCGCCGAAAATTGTTGTCCACGCCGTCCAGCATGAAATTGTTCGACTGCTCGCGGTTGCCGTTCGAGAACAGCTCCGTCCCCGGCCGCATGTCATCGGGCCTGGTGCCGCTGCCAATCGTTCCCGACGCCGCATAGCCTACGCCGACCACGCCGGGTCCCAGCACCGCCAGTTGCGCAAAGTTCCGTCCATTTAGCGGCAGATCGCTCACCGCTTTGCTCTCGATCACCTGCCCTACCGACGATGTGTTCGATTCGAGCAACGGAGCTGCCGCCTGCACTTCCACCGTTTCGCTGATCGCCCCCGGCTCCATCGTGAAGTCGATCTTTGCGACCTGATTCAGCTCGAGCTGCACACCATCTCGAGTTACTTGCTTGAAGCCTTGCTTGCGGGCCGATATCGAGTAGCGGCCCGATTGCAGCAGCGGAAATTGGTAAACGCCGCTCTCGTTAGACGTCGTTTCTCGCTTCGCGCCGGTATCGAGATTGGTTATCGATACGTTAGCGTCGCCGATCAAGGCTCCGCTGGAATCCAAAACGACGCCGTTCACACCGGCTGCCGTCTGCGCAAATAGCTGTCCTGACACAAGGATCCCGACGGCCAAAATACTGAAACACACATTCTTCATTTGGACTCCTCTAGAATCGACCCTGGTTTGACTTGCTAACGATGATAGATTATATTTCTCGGGGTATCGGGTGTCAAGGCTTCTCCGCCGCCCCAAAAGTTAAATCCCATTGCGACAATAGGAGCGGACGATGTCGACAAAAATCGCAATCATCGGATCGGGAAATATTGGCACGGACCTGATGATCAAAGTCCTCCGCAAGTCCAAGTTGCTTCAAATGGGAGCTTTGGTTGGCGTAGATCCTACCTCGGACGGTCTCGCACGCGCCCGGCGCATGGGCGTCTCCGTTACCGATCAGGGAATTGACGGGTTCCTGGCCATGAAGGAATTCGCAGAAATCAGCATCGTATTCGACGCGACCTCCGCCAAAGCGCACCATAAAAATAATGATGCCCTCCGCGATACCGGCAAAAAAATTATCGATCTGACACCGGCAGCGATCGGCCCGTACGTCGTTCCCGTCGTCAATTTGGACGCACATGCCGACGCTCCCAATCTGAACATGGTTAGTTGTGGTGGCCAAGCCACCATTCCCATGGTCGCCGCAGTGAATCGCATTGCGAAGGTCCACTACGCTGAGATCGTGTCGAGTATCGCCAGCAAATCCGCCGGCCCGGGAACTCGCGCCAACATCGACGAATTCACCCATACTACCTCTCGCGCCATTGAAAAGATCGGCGGAGCCACGCGCGGAAAGGCGATCATCGTTCTCAATCCCGCGGAGCCGCCGCTCATCATGCGGAACACCGTCTTTTGCTTTACGAGCGAAGCCGATCGGGACCAGGTCGTCGCCTCGATTGAACGCATGGTTGAAGAGGTGGGAAGCTATGTTCCCGGATATCGCCTCAAGCAGGCGGTGCAATTTGAAAGTGTCGCTATTCCCCGCAGTCTGTCGGGGGACGCAGCCGAACCCGCCGCAGGAATGAAGACATCGATTTACTTGGAAATTGAAGGGGCTGGACACTACCTGCCTCCGTACGCAGGCAACCTCGACATCATGACTTCCGCGGCGCTGAAAACAGCCGAACGACTGGTGGAAATGAAGCATGGGGGAAATGCAAATGGACACCACTAAGAAGCTCTACATTCAGGACGTCACGCTGCGCGACGGCATGCACGCCATCCGCCACCAGTATTCAATCGAGCAAGTGCGCGCCATCGCTCAAGCTCTCGACAAAGCGGGCGTGGACGCGCTCGAGATCACGCATGGCGACGGCTTGGCCGGTTCGAGTTTCAACTATGGAATCGGCGCCCATACCGATCTCGATTGGATCACCGCCGTTGCCGAAACGGTGCGGCGAGCGAAAGTCACTGTTCTACTAATTCCAGGTATCGGCACAATCGAAAATCTTCGTGAAGCCTACCAGGCCGGCGCGCGCTCGGTCCGCGTCGCCACCCACTGCACCGAGGCCGATATCTCTCAGCAGCACATCCAGGCAGCACGCGCGATGGGAATGGACGTGTCGGGCTTTCTTATGATGTCGCACATGACCCCACCCGCCGAGCTCGCCCGTCAGGCCAAACTCATGGAGTCCTACGGCGCTCACTGTGTCTACGTGGTCGATTCAGCCGGCGCGCTGCTGACACACGAAGTGGCCGAACGTTTCCGCGCTTTCCAAGATGAGCTGGCGCCGGAAACGCAGTTAGGCATGCACGCGCACCACAATCTCTCTCTTGGCGTCGCCAACACTTTGGCCGCCGTTGAAAATGGCGCCTACCGCGTCGACGCCTCTCTCACCGGCATGGGCGCGGGCGCCGGAAACGCTCCGCTCGAAGTGCTCATCGCGGTGTTGAACCGTTTGGCAATTCCGCATGGATGCGATCTTTTCATGCTGATGGACGCCGCCGAAGATCTGATCCGCCCATTGCAGGACCGCCCCGTTCGTGTCGACCGCGAAACGCTCTCGCTCGGCTATGCCGGGGTCTACTCGAGCTTCCTTCGCCACGCCGAAACGGCATCTCAAAGATACGGCATCGACACCCGCGATATTTTGGTTGAACTAGGCATGCGTCGCATGGTCGGTGGACAAGAGGACATGATCGTCGACGTCGCCCTCGACCTTTCTAATTCGAAGGGGACGTCGAAAAAAAAACCAACCGTGGCTTAGATCTTCGTACCGCAGGCGGATAGCTTGCAATCAAAAGGCAGGGGCGTCCCCGGGCACTTGACCACCAAAGGCCCGTTACGCGTCTCCGTTCGCGAGTCGTCTAAACCGGAGTGTGGATGTTCTTGTGGATGGCGTAGAGCGCAAGCTCCAGCCGGTCAGAAACGCCCAGTTTGTCGAAGATGTTGTGCAGATGATTCTTCACTGTCTGTTCGCTGATGAACATCTTCTCGGCCATTTCCTTGTTCTTGAATCCCTGCGCGACCAGCACCACGATCTCCCGTTCGCGCTGGCTCAACGGAGACCGGTCCCGGTCGCGTCCGCCCCCGACCGGAGCGCCGTCGAGAGGTGATGAGAACTGCCGCATCACCGCCGCCGTCGTATGCGAATCCAGCCAGATTTCTCCCGCATGCACTTTGCGGATGCTCTTAATGAGGAGGTCCGTCGCCGTCTGCTTCAGGACGATCCCGCAGGTCCCGAACTTCATAGCCTGCACGAACTGATTTTTGTCCTCCGACGCCGTCAGTACGATAACTTTGGTTTTGGTACGAGAGTTCTGTAACTTCTGTAATGCGGTTAACCCGTCGAGCCCCGGCATCTTCAGGTCGAGCAGCAGGATATCCGGCTGCAGTTCCTCGAGCATCTCGAGACACTCCTTGCCATCCCGCGCTTCACCGACCACCCGGAAATCTTCTTCCAAGGTCAACAACTTGCGAAGCCCGTCGCGGAAGATCGGATGATCGTCGGCAATCAGAATTCGAATGAACTCGTCCGCCTTCGCAACTACTGGCTCTTTCGCAACTACTGACTCTGCGGGCGGCTCACTCTCAGGGATGACACTGTTTTCAGTCATAAGCACAAGGACTCGCCTATAGGTTAAGAGTAATGGTACCACTTCGTCAATTTCAGGTTAGCCCTAGTTCGCAAAGCCTATTTCACTTATACCTTACACCCTTTTGTGGTGTCTCGCCAGTACGACTCCATAGTAAACCATGTCGTTCCAGTTAGTTGTGCCATAAAAGCGAGTTTTGCTATCTTTGATGTTAACAATACAATGGGTGAACTGGTCGAAGTCGAGTTTCAGCGCTTCTGGCGGCGCCTTCAGCAGCTTGGTTTGAACGCCTATGAATCACGGTCCTATTTGGTACTGCTTGGACACCCCAAGTTCAAGGCCCTCGAACTCGCCGCGCGATCCCACGTCCCGCGACAGAAGATCTACGAGGTCCTCGATAGCCTCGTGGAAAAAGGATTCGCCCAGGTCGTCCAGGAAAAGACCAAGCTCTTCTCCGCCGTCGAACCCAGCCTCGCCGTGCCCGGATACCTCGCCCGCAAACGCCAGGCCCTCGAACACGAGCTGACCGATCAGAGCCGCGCCGCCAGCGCCGTTATCGACGACCTCACCGCCGCCTACTCCGGAGGCCAGGGCGGACGAGGCACCCTCGACTTTCTCCGCATTGTCACCGAACCTGCGCAGACCGCCGCCGAGTATCGCCGCATGCTCTCCGAAGTGAAGAAGGAGTACGTCGAGTTCTCACGGCCTCCTTACGCCGTCGATCCCCTCGACGAGCAGCTAGTGAAACAAGCCCGCCTAAGTGGCGTCACCTGCCGGCTCCTCATCGAATCCGCCGCGCTTGAGGACGTGCACCGCCAGAGCCTTGAAGAATTTTCCCTCACCGGAGTCGAAGTCCGCCAAACCGGCTCCCTGCCGATGAAGCTAGCCGTGTTCGACGGCCGCCGCGGCATGATCGCCCTGCTCGACCCCGTCCTGACGCGCCCTACCTGGACCGCCGTCGTCTTCGACCACGACGGCATGGGCCAAGCCATGCAAGGCCTCTTCGAAGACCACTGGAGCCGCGCCAAAAATCTCTAATCGCCCTGGATCGTGTGCCGCCGTATCGACCGCGCCTTCCCGGTCGTCTCGTCCACATCGATGATCACCGAGTGCAGCTCCACGTTCTTCTTCGCCGCCTCCATCCGCACCGGCATCGCGTCGATGAACCGCTTGATGATCATTTCCTTCTCGACTCCGATCACCGAATCGTAAGGCCCCGTCATCCCTGCGTCCGTCTGGTACGCCGTCCCCCCAGCCAGGATGCGCGTGTCCGCCGTCGGCACATGCGTGTGCGTCCCAATCATCGCCGACACCCGTCCGTCCAAATGCCACCCCAGCGATATCTTCTCGCTGGTCACCTCGGCGTGGAAATCTACAAACCGCACCCTCACCGACGCATCAAGCTCACTCAAAATCCGGTCCGCCTCGCGAAACGGGCAATCGATATTCGGCATGTACACCCGACCCTGCAGATTGATCACCGCGCAATTCTTGTACACGACGACTCCCCGCCCCGGCGTATCCGGCGGATAGTTCGCCGGCCGCAGCAGCCGCGGATTCCGATCGAGATAATCGTAAATCTCCCGCTTGTCCCAAATGTGATTGCCCGTCGTCAGCACGTCGATTCCCAGCTTGAACAGATCCTCCGCAATTGCTGGCGTGACCCCAAAACCACCCGCCGAGTTCTCACAATTGGCGATGGCGAGATCGATCCCCTGGGCCTTCACGATGTCCTGCAGATGATCGGCGACAATCCTCCGCCCCGGCGATCCGAAGATATCGCCAATAAACAATATTTTCATTTGTCGAGTTTCGATTCGAGCGCCCGCATCCGCGACTCCGAGTGCCGCGTCGCAATCTCGATCGCCGAGATCATCATCGACCGCAGCCCGTGCCGCTCCAACTCATGTATAGCCGAAATCGTCACTCCGCCCGGCGTGATCACCTGATCGCGCAGCACCGCCGGATGCGCCCCCGTCTCCCGCACCAGCTTCGCCGCTCCCAGCACCGTCTGCTCCGCCAGCTTGGTCGACACTTCGCGCGATAATCCCATCTTGAGGCCGCCCGCGATCATCGCCTCGATCACCATGTAGATGTACGCCGGCCCGCTCCCCGACAGCGCCGTCACTGCGTGCATCATCTCTTCCTCGACAAAGACCACGCACCCCACCGACAGAAAAATGTCTTCGACCAGCTTCCTCTGCTCCGGACTGCAAATCCCGTTCGCCGCCACCGCCGTCGCCCCTTCCTCGACGACCACCGGAATATTCGGCATCGCGCGAAAGATCGGAATCGTCTTCCCGATAATCCTCTCGATCATCGCAATCGGCGCCGACGCCGCCAGCGACAGCAATATCGTCCGATCCGTCAGCACATCGCGAATCTCCGCCAGCACCTTCGGCAGCGTCCCCGGCTTGACCGCGAGCACAATCAGATCCGCATGCTCCGCCGCCTCGCGATTGGACCCCGCCGTCACCGCGATCCCGTACTTATGCGCCAATGCCGCCGCATGCTCGGAAGTCCGCGTGGTCGCGATGACCGAATCTGCCGGCGTAACCCGGTTCACAATCCCGCCAATCAACGCGCCGCCCATATTCCCAGCGCCAATCACCGCAATCCGTATCGACATTAACCCGAAATCCCCACCCCACCGTGTCCTGGAAAACACCAATCTGCCACAACAAATGCGTGGCGCAGGCTGATAGCCTGCGATGTCGAGGCAGGCGCTTTGCCGCCGAGCTGGCCCATCAAAACTTCGACGTAACCGCCCCCTCCGACGCCGACGACACCAGCGCCGAATACTTCGCAAACACGCCGGTCGTATACCTTGGCGCCGGAGCCATCCACGACGCCATCCGCTTCTTGATCTCCGCGTCCGTCACGTCCATCTCGAGCTTCCCCTTGGCGACATCGATCGTCACCATGTCCCCCTCCGCCACCGCCGCAATCGGACCCCCGTTATAAGCCTCCGGCGCCACGTGCGCGATCATGAACCCGAACGTCGCCCCGCTGAACCGCCCATCCGTCACCAGCGCCACCGAATCCGACAGCCCTGCGCCGACCACCGCGCCCGTGACCCCCAGCATCTCCCGCATTCCGGGGCCTCCGCGCGGCCCTTCATAGCGAATGATAATGACGTCGCCCGCCTTGATCTTCCCGCCCGTGACCGCCGCCATCGCGTCCTCTTCCCGATCGAAAATCCGCGCCGGCCCCTTGTGCGACGTCCGGTTGTGCCCCGACAGCTTAATAATGCACCCCTCCGGCGCCAGGTTCCCCCGCAGCACCCCCAACCCGCCCGTCGGCTTCTTCGGATCATTGAGCTGGTGAATCACCTCCTGCCCCGGTGTCTCCTTCGACTCCGCCGCCTCCGCCGCGAACGTCCGACCCGTCACCGTCATCTGCGACCCATCCACCAACCCGCCATCCACCAGCCGCTTCGCGATCACCCCGATCCCGCCCGCCTTATGCACATCGACCGCCATGAACTTCCCGCCCGGCTTCAGATCCACATAGATCGGCGTGCGATTGCTGATCGTCTGGAAATCGTCGAGCGTCAGCGGCACCCCCGCTTCGCGCGCCATCGCGATCAGATGCAGCACCGCATTGGTCGACCCGCCCGTCGCCATCACCCCGGCAATCGCGTTCTCAAAGGCCTTGCGCGTCGCAATGTCGCGCGGCTTGCGATCGTTCTTGACCATGTCCATGATGACCTTGCCGCACGAAAACGCCACATCATTCTTCGCCGGATCGACCTGCGGCACCGCCGCCGTCCCCATCGGTGACAGCCCGATCAGTTCCATCACCGTCGCCATCGTGTTCGCCGTAAACTGCCCGCCGCAGGCCCCCGCGCCGGGACACGCATGATTCTCGATATCGAGCAGTTCCTGATCCGTGATCTTGTTCGCCGCCCGCGCCCCGACCGCCTCGAACACATCCTGAATCGAGAGATCGACTCCCTTCCACCGACCCGGCAGAATCGACCCCCCATAGAGGACGAGCCCGGGAATATTGAGCCGCAGCAGCGCCATGGCCCCGGCCGGAATCGTCTTGTCGCAGGCCACCAGAGTCACGAGCCCGTCAAACATATGCCCGCGCGCGACCAGCTCGATCGAGTCGGCGATAATCTCGCGGCTGACAAGGGACGCCTTCATGCCCTCGGTCCCCATGGTGACCCCGTCGCTGATGGCGATGGTGTTGAACTCCATAGGCGTGCCCCCGGCGGCGCGGATGCCTTCTTTTACTTTGACGGCCAGGTCGCGCAAGTTGTAATTGCACGGCATGGTCTCGATCCAGGTATTGGCGACGCCGATAATCGGTTTCGCCAAATCCTCGTCGGTGAACCCGATCGCCTTGAGCATGGCGCGGGCAGGCGCACGGTCGCGCCCCTGAGAGATGGTGTAGCTGCGAAGTTTCATATGGGAACTACTATGGTAGCAGGGTGAAGGGTGAAGGTAGTTCGGCTCGTTAGGGCATGCAATCATCATGACTTTTCTTCATGGTTTATGCCTCACTCAAGAAACCGTGGGTTCGTAAAGTGCTGATCAAGAACGTCAGGGGATCGTGCGCTCATAGGACCAGTCAAAAGTGGGTTTTAAAGGACTGAGATTCGCGGACTAAATTTGTTTGAGTGATCTGGGAGACGTAGCTGCGCTTCGGGCCCAGTTGATTGCTGGCGTTCGTTCTTTACGGCTATCAATTAAATCCTCCTCCCGCAGCAGCCCTCCCGGCCGACCGCAGTGAGAAAGTCCAACAACCGCTCGTCGGAAAAGTAGCCCGACTGGCCACGCATCAGACTCGATACCTGCGGCTGCTGAATCCCGAGAATCCCGCCTGCCTGCATTTGGGTGCCCTCCGATAATCCGTTAAATTTGCAGCAACAGAGGGCCTTGAGCAGTTCCTTTTCGGGTTTGACCAATCCGAGATCGGCGAAAACGTAGCCGCTACTTTCGCGTAAGGCCTATCGCACCGTCCGCCGCGCAAAATCCGGCCCCGCCATGCAACCCGCGCTCGCCACCGGCGATGGCGACCTCTGGCTCATGAGCACCCCCAACCGCAAACCTGGCTTCTTTTGGGAAGAGTGAGAACTGGCGGCCCCGAATGGGAGCGCATGCGCGTCGCGCCTTCCACGAAGACTTCAACGCGTTGCCCGCCGATTAAACCTCACGGGCCTGGGGAATTGAACGACCGGGGTTGTATACTTCACCTTGGAGGATCGACGTGAAAGCCATCGCGAAATGGGCCGGCATTACGATTGGGTTACTGCTTCTTATCGTCATCAGTCTGCCCTTCCTCATCAACGTGGATCAGTTCCGCCCGACCCTGCAATCGGAGCTCAGCGGCGCTCTCGGCCGTGAAGTGACCCTCGGAAATTTGAAGCTCAAGATCCTGACGGGCGAAGTCACCGCCGACGATCTCTCCGTCGCCGAAGATCCCGCTTTTGGCAAGCCCGCCTTTCTGCGCGCGAAATCGCTCCATGTCGGAGCCGAGATCCTGCCGTTTCTGCTCTCTCGCAAACTGATCGTCAATGCGCTCGTCATCGATCAGCCGGAAATTTCGCTCGTGCAGTCGCCCTCGGGCGATTGGAATTTCTCGAGCCTCGGCGGGAAGACGAAATCCACTCCCGTGAAAGCGCCGCCCTCCGCCAGCGAGCCGCTCGATCTCTCGGTGAAGCTGGTCAAGATCAGCAACGGGCGAGTGAGTCTGAGCAGGACCGTCGGACACTGGAAACCCCTGGCGCTCGACCAGGTCAATATCGAGCTGCGCGATTTTTCGGCGGCGTCGGCGTTCCCCTTTTCGTTGGCCGCGCAGGTGCGTGGCGGCGGCTCGATCAAGCTGGATGGCAAAGCCGGGCCGATCAATCCCACTGATTCCGCCATGACCCCGGTCAGCCTCCATCTCAACGTGACCCAGCTCGATCTGGTCCGGTCGGGCATGAGCGACGTCGCGCCCGATATCGCGGGGCTCGTCTCGTTTGACGGCAGCGGTGAATCGGACGGCGTCGCCATGCGTCTCGACGCCAAGCTCAAAGGCGAGAAGATGAAGCTCGCCAAGAACGGAACTCCCGCCGCGACTCCTCTCGCCGTAGACTTCGCCGTACGCCACGATCTTAGAAAGCACGCAGGAACCCTTAGCAAGGGTGACGTCCATATCGGCGGCGCGGTCGCGCACCTGACCGGAACCTACGCCGAGCGCGGCGAGTCCATGGTAGTGAACTTCAAGCTCGCCGGACCGAATATGCCAGTGCAGGAGCTCGAAAAGCTGCTGCCCGCGCTAGGCGTCGTCCTGCCTAACGGTTCGTCGCTACAAGGTGGAACCGCCAGCGCCAATTTCACGATGGAAGGCCCCGCAGACCGGCTCGTGACCAACGGATCAGTAGCCTTCAACAAAACGCGCCTCGTCGGGTTCGACCTCCCTAAGAAGATGGCGACTATCGAAAGGCTTGCCGGAATCAAGCCCTCGCCCGATACTGACATCGATGAACTGAGCGCCACTCTTCGTTCCGGGCCCGACGGTACGAGCGCGCAGAATATGAAGCTCATCGTGCCGGCCATCGGCGAACTAAGCGGGGGCGGCGCCATCACCCCCGCGAATGCCGTCGATTTTAAGATGAGCGCGATCGTGCATACCTCGGGGTTGCTCGCGGTCGTGGATAATACGCCGATCCCCTTCACCGTGACCGGCACGTGCGCCGAGCCCGTATTCCGCCCCGACATCAAAGCAGTGGTGAAGAACAAGATCAACAGCATCGTCGGCGGCGAAGTCGGTAAGGCCGTCGGTGGCGACCTCGGCAAGACCGCGACAGGACTGCTCGACGGGTTCCTGAACAGAAAGAAGAAGTAGATTAGACAAGGAGAGATTAACGATGAGATTTTCCCAGGCCCTTCTGGTTCTACTCGCCGCCCGCGCCTTGAGCGCCGAGACGTTGGTCGAGTACAGTTCCGAGGCCCGCTTCCAATTAGACGTAAAAGTGCCCGACGCCGTTCTCCAGGCCCGGCTGCCGGATGGATTTAAGCCCAACGTGGCGACGCAAGGTCCGGCCAAGGATTGCAATCTGCGCGTAATCTTCATCGATCGCGTTACGATCAACGGACCCGATGGCAAGCCGATCGGCAAAGGATCCAACCGTCTGGTGTATCTGGTAGCCCCTGTCAAGGATCCTTCCGGCGCCAACGTCCAGCTTGTGATTGGCGGACTCACCGAGGATCCCGCCGACGCGCCGGGTCCCTTCGGAGTCTATCTCCTGGCGACTACTCACACCATGCAGCGCTCGACTTCTGCCGGATTCGGACCGATTCTCGATTCGCAGGACTGGGTCTTCGGCGCCTCTACCGGCGAGCACCTCGAGCTGCACATCAAGTACGAGCGCGGCGTTGGAAATAAAGGTAACTCCTCCGATACCAAATTCTATTCCGCCAAGACTCCCGGTGTCTTCCAGATCTCGCGACAGGAACAGGTCCTCGACATCTTGCGCAACGCCACCACCAACCCGCCCGACCGCGTGAAGGAGTTTTCCTTCAAAGCCTCCGGCGGCAGCTATGCCAAGCTCTTCGACGGCACGGAAAAAATGTTGAGCTGGGACAATATTCTTTGGATCAACCGCTCAGTGCTGCTGCCCTAGACGGCGTCCGCGTCCTCGATTTCTCCCACGCCCTGGCCGGGCCCTATTGCACGATGCTCCTGGCCAATTACGGCGCCGACGTCTACAAGCTCGAAGCGCGGGATGGCGACATGGGCCGCGGCTGGGGGCCTCCCTTTGCCGGCGGCGTCGCCAGTTTCTTCCTCGGCCTGAACCGCGGCAAGCGGGGCATCTCCATCGATCTCAAGCAGCCGGAAGGCATCGACCTCTGCCTCCGCCTGATCGACAAAATGGACGTCCTCATTGAGAATTTACGCCCCGGAGCCATGGACCGCCTCGGTCTGGGGTTCGAACCGCTGCACCGCCGCAATCCGCGACTAATCTACTGCTCGATCTCGGGCTATGGCCAGAGTGGCCCCTCGCGTGACGAAGCCGCCATGGATCTCGTCGTCCAAGCCTCCAGCGGCCTCATGAGCATCACCGGTACGGAAGAAGGCGAGTCCGTCCGCTGCGGATACGGCGTCACCGACGTCACCGCCGGCCTGTTCGCTGTGATCGGCATCTTGCTCGCCTTGCGCGCCCGCGAGACCTCCGGTCGCGGGCAATACGTCGATGTCTCCATGCTCGATTGCATGATCTCGACCATGAGCTCGAATTACATGTACTTTCTCGGCTCCGGCGTCGTCCCGCAGCCGATGGGTACCCGGTTTCCGACCGTAGTCCCGTACCGTGCCTTCCACACCAAGGACCGCATGCTCGCGATCGCAGTCGGCAGCGACAAGCTCTGGTGTGCTTTCAGTCGTGCCATCGGCCGCCCGGATTTCGAAAAGCATCCCGATTACGCGACCAACCCTTTACGCATCCAGCATCGCGATACGCTTGAGCCGCTACTCGAAGAAATCTTCCTCACCCGCACCGGTGCCGAATGGCTCGAACGACTTCGCCCGGCCGGAATCCCCAGCTCTCTTGTCCGCACCTTCCAGGATGTGGTGTCCGACCGTCAGTGCGAGATCCGCCAAATGTTTCCGATGCTCGACCACCCTTTAGCCGGACCGCATCGCGTCACCGGCAGTCCCGTAAAGCTCTCCGAAACCCCCGGTCACGCGTCATTACCGGCGCCATCATTGGGAGAGCACACGAGCGCTGTCCTCAAAGAGTTTTTCGGCTTAGACGACGCCGCCATCCGCGATTTCACCACGCGGCGGATCGTGTTCGAATGAGAAATGAAGCAACTTCTGTCGCGCCGCACGACCGCCGGTCGAAACTATATCGAATCCCGATTCCGGAGTGATCTTTGGGAGGGCTCGGCCGCTGAACGGTTACTGGGAGGGAGTGCACCGTCCAACGGCCTCGCCAACCATAAGAAGTAGCGTGCAATTCACTATCCGCACCATTAGATAGAGTCTCAAAACCGAAAACGCGTCTGAGAGAGTAACTTTTTTACGCGCTCCCTGCCGTATCGAGAAAAAATAACTCGCCATCATCGGTCGGTGTCCGCTTTACCAGTCGCAATGTTCGGTTCTTGGTTCTAACACTGACCCTCGAGTGACTCGCCTCGTGATCTCGCAAATCTTTCGCCGCTCTCCTTATCGGCTCCGATGAATTCGCGAGTTCCGCCTCGAGCGCTAAGGCATCGATAGTATTGCCTTGTAGCAACGCGTCTTCATACCGGGCTCGCGAGATTGCATGATATTCGAGCATTGCCTGAAAGGCCAGGTTGAGATGGTCGCAAACCTCACAATGCGGGTTCGGTTCTTTGATTGCCATGGATCCCTCCCACTATAAGAGCCAGCAGCCCGCGTGCCAATGAGGCGTCAGAAATGCCTTAAGACTCCCGAAAAGGTACTATCACTGCAATCATTTACCGATTCCTGACCGATATCAAATGGTGCGAAACTTCACCATTGGTTTTCTTGCGATCTCCAGCTGTGTCTGGGGCGCCGATGCTGTTACCGTCTTCGTCGATCCAGCCACTGGAAAAACGCGGCAGCCCACCCCGGCCGACATCGAAAAACTGGTTGGCGTAACCAAAGCGCGTGCAGCCGAAAAACAGACAAAATCACCATTGCTGCTCGACGTAAAATATGGACCCGGCGGCGCCGTGGGAGTGAAACTGGGACCATCGTCACGGAGCTACGTGGTCGCCACCCGGTCACCCGATGGAAAACTGTCCACCGAGTGTGTGACCGGCGCAAACGCCGCCAAGTAAGCGCGCACGGAGACCCAGTGAAGCACATCTTTGCACTTTTTCTTTCGGTTATATCGCTGCCGGCAGCGACCTTCGTGATTGTCAACGCTGACCCCGCCGGCGTCGGCTTCAACGACCCGGCCAGCGCGGCGCCCGTCGGCGGAAACAACGGCACGACTCTCGGTAAGCAGCGCCTGAACGCGTTTCAGGCTGCGGCCGATAAGTGGGGCGCTACTCTGACGAGTTCCGCCATCATTCGCGTCAACGCCGTATGGACGGATCTTCCCTGCACCGCCGACTCAGGCGTCTTGGGCTCTGCCGGGCCGTCGGAAATCTGGAGAGATTTCCCCGGGGCTCCCATCGGCAAGCATTGGTATCCCAAGGCTCTGGCCGACCGGCTGGCGAATACGGACTTGGATTCCACCACCGAAGACATCGATGCGAACTTCAACGTCAATCTCGGAAAGCCAGGCTGCCTGACGGGAACGTTCTTCTACCTGGGGCTGGATGGCAAGCACGGGAAGGATTTCGATCTGGTGACGATTCTCGAACACGAGTTCGCGCACGGACTCGGGTTCCACACTTCGACCGATCGCGAGACGGGCGCGTTCGTGGACGGCATTCCCAACATCGCGGACGATTTCCTGACGGACACCAGCACGGGCAGGAACTGGAGCTCGATGAGCGCTCTGGAGCGCGCGAGTTCGGCGATGAATACCGGTCACTTGGTGTGGACAGGAGGAAACGTCACCTATGCGCTTCCTCGCGTACTTCAGCAGCAGATGGGAACGGGAATGGCGGGAGCCGACAATCTCAGTCGCGCCCTGCTGTACGCTCCGAGTAGCTACAGCGCCGGTTCGTCGGTGGCGCACTGGGATATAAGCGCGAGTCCGAATCAGCTGATGGAACCGGTCTACAACGACGACCTCTCGCACCAAGTAGCGCCGCCGGACGACTTAACCCTGCCATTCCTGCAAGACATTGGCTGGATCAGCGGGGCTGAACAATTGCCGCGCCTGCAGATCGGAATCTCTCACTCAGGCTCGTTCACCCAGAGGCAAACGGGGACGCAGACGGTCTTGGTGAGCAACACCGGGAATGCACCGACCGTTGGAGCGACCGGAGTTATAGTTGCGTCGCCCGCGGGACTGGCCGTGACGTCGATTGCGGGAACCGGCTGGAATTGCACTCTCGGAACCGCCATCTGTTCACGCAGCGACGTTCTACCCGCAGGCTCCACGTATCCGCCGATCACCGTGGCGATGAATGTGGCTCCCACTTCCCCCCTACAGGTGACGAGCCTACTAGGCGCGTGGGGCGGCGGCTCGTTACCCGCCGCAGCCACCGACACGATCACGATTACAGCAGGAAGCAGCGGCGGGGGCGGAGATTTGCCTGCTGACGCAGGTGGTCAGAAAATTCTGCCTCAGCTCGCGTTTGGTGGCGGCTGGTATACGGCGCTCTACTTTACCAACACCACTGCGAGCCCGGTCTCATTTCCCCTGAACTTCATCGCGGACGATGGTTCGCCGCTGACGATTCCGTCAGTGGGCGGCGCCACCAGCACCGTCAATCTAGCCGCACGAGGAACGGCGCTCGTTGAGGCTCTCAACGTAGGAGCATTGAGCACCGGTTATGTCTCTGCATCCTTGCCGCTTGGCGTAACCGGCTACGGAGTATTCCGGCAAGGCGCGGGTAGTGGAATCCAGGAAGCCGTCGTTCCGCTTTCGAGCAGCTCTGCGACCGCCAGCACGCTTATCTGGGATGACACCGAGTCAGTGACGGCAGTGGCTATCGTCAACCCTAGCTCGGTCTCCGCGGTCGTGAGCATCACGGTAAGAGACACAAATGGATCGATCATTGCAAATTCGAGTGTGACGCTGTCAGCGAACAATAAGGTGGCGACCGCTCTGCGAAACCTGCCTAATCTTGGCGGGATGGCGGGAAGACGCGGCTCCGCCGAGTTCACGGTGAGCACGGGCAATGTGGCGGTCTTGGGGCTCCGTTTTGCAGGGACTGCTTTTACGTCGATTCCTACAGCGGATCGGTGACCGAAAAGACGTAAGTCACCAACCGACGCGGGATAAGGAGAACCTGAGCGTGCGAGTAGGGACTATACCTCTTTGAGTGTGCGGACCCGAGTGTTATCGTACGGCATGGACATGACGCGACTCTTATTACTAATTGCCCGGGCACAAATTTGGAAATGTACGCGAGGTCAGGACCTCATTGAATACGCTTTGATGGCGGGATTTGTCGCGACGGCGGCGAGCGCGATCATGCCGGGTGTCGCCAGCAGCATTAACATCGTCTTCAGCAAGGTGAACTCGGTGATGATCAAAGCGGCGGCGAGTTAAGCGTCTCCTTGAGGTTTACTGAGAGGGTGTTACGTACCCACCTCAGAGACGTAAGTTGGTAACTTTGTTTGACCTAAGAAGCAGCTTGGACCGCGATAAGGCTTCTAACCGCTTTTGAGAGAGGCCGCGCGAATGTTAACTTACCATCATGCCCGTCACTCGACTTCTCTTGCTCATTGCCAAGGCGCATATCTGGAAATGCCGCCGGGGCCAGGATCTTATTGAATACGCCTTGATGGCGGGGTTCGTCGCCACGGCGGCGTCCGCGATCATGCCCGGGGTCGCCAGCAGCATCAACATTGTTTTCAGCAAAGTTAATTCAGTCGTCGTCGTGGCCGCGTCCAGCTAGCCCGGAGTCTGAAATCTATCCACCATCCTTGCGGCGGTTCAACACCCTGGCGATCGCTGGCATAGGATTTTGTGGATTTTCCATTCGAAGCAGTTTCTCCGTTCGGAGTTGGATCACTTCGATCCATTCAGGATGCGAAAGAATATAGAACTGCTCCTTTCTGAGTCCATCAAAAACGACGTTAGCAACTTCGACAGCAGGCATGCCCGCCTCCATCACGGCTTTGAATGCGGCCATGCCTGCTTGAATTTCCGGAGTCAGCTCGGCAGGTTCGTTACGGAGCTCGGCGGGCCTGTGACGCTCGGCATCAGCGATATCCGTCCGCACCACTCCCGGGCAGAGAACGGATACTTTGACGAGCGAGTTCCTTTGTTGGAGCGCGAAGTACAGGCTTTCCGAGAGGGCTACCACGGCATGCTTGGTCACTGCATAAGGAGCGGAGCCGCCACCAGCGACGAGACCGGCGGCCGAGGACGTGTTGATGATATGACAGTCCGTATTCTGGGCCAGCATTAGAGGCGTGAACACCTTCACCCCATGGATCACACCCCATAAGTTAACGCCCGTTACCCACTCCCAATCGTTCCACGTAGCATCCCATGGCGCACCCCCAGCGGCGACGCCGGCGTTATTGAACAGCAAGTTCACCTGGCCAAAAACCTCGAGCGTCCGGCGAGCCAGCAGTTCGACGTCTTTCCGTTTTGAGACGTCCGTCTTCACGCTAAGTACACCTCCACCGGCGGCTTTCAGTTCGCTCCCCGCGTTGGTGAGACTAGCCTCGTCGATGTCAGCAAGGACTACTTTCATGCCCTCACTGACGCATCGTTCCGCTATCGCACGTCCGATACCGCTCGCCCCGCCGGTAATTACAGCGACTTTGCCTTTAAACTCTTTCATAGTCTCCTCTCCCGGATATTGATAGTCGTGCGCTACGCCACAACAGGCGGTCCGAACCAAGCGGTTAGCGCGTCCGCGAGCCCCACCTCGGTGCCGTCTCCCACCCAGGCCACATATCCGTCGGGGCGAATCAAAACGGCTGTAGGAGCGGTGACCGCGCCAATCGCCGGAAGCTCCCATGGGTCCGCGTATTTGGCGTCGATTAATGACACGCGATCCGCCCATGCAGTGATGTCGAAGCCGCCGGGTTCACCGAAGTTGAGTAGCACGGGTCGGGCCTCGTGCAGCAGGTTGAAAACCCGTAGCGGGCCGTCGGCGATGGCCAGGTCGAGATCGGGCATGCGGCGTCCGAGCAGCGGGTGCCCCTCGCCGAAGTCGTAATGAACGTCCAGCCCGGACATCTCAGCAGCGATTCGTCTGCGAGGCTCGTCCATGCCAAGGAGTTCGGAAACGATGCCGACCAAGGCCTTGGTGCGGTCGTCCGGACGGCGAAGCGCGACCTGCGCCATAGTCGTGCGCAAGACGCGGGCGGCTGCGGGGTGGCGCTCAGAGTGATAGGTATCGAGCAAGCTTTCCGGTGATGTCCGCTTGAGCACTTAGCCCAGTTTCCATCCGAGGTTCACCGCATCCTGCACTCCGATGTTGAGGCCCTGTCCACCCATTGGGGGATGCACGTGCGCGGCGTCGCCGGCAAGCAGCACGCGTCGGTCGCGATAGGCGGCCGCCTGCCGCGTCATGTCGGTGAAACGCGAAATCCAGGTGGGATTGTGGATACCGAAGTCGGTCCCATAGACGGCGACCAGCGCCTCGCTGACATCGCACAGAGTGGGTTCGCTACCGCGCCGCAGATGCGATTCGGTTAACACGACCGACGCGCCATTCTCAATCCTGGCGATTGCATGCACGCCGACCGCATCGTGGTGGAACCCCCATTTCGGTTCATCGGCCATCTCAGCTTCCGCGATCAGCCAGCTCGTCGTCGGATCCCAGCCGGGGAACTCGATGCCGGCCGCCTTGCGAATCAGGCTGCGGCCGCCATCGCAGCCGACGAGATATTCCGCCCGGAGCGAATGACCGTCGGAGAGCGCGACATCGACGCCGGTGTCGTCCTGCGCGCAGGCCGTCACTTCACGTTGTCGATACATCGTCACGCGCAGCTCGTCGATCCACTCGCCGAGGATGCGCTCGATGTGGTTCTGCCGCAGTTGGAGGACGTAGTTGTGCCGGGTGGGAAAGTCGCTGATGTCCAAGTGGATCAGCGCGAACCCCACGGCCCGAAATGTCTGACCTTGCGAGAGGAACCGATCGGCGATTCCGCGTTGATCGAGAATCTCGATAGTGCGTGAGTGCAGACCGCCGGCGCGCAGGCCGACGAGGTGCTGACTGGCGCGCCGTTCGACCATGGCGACGTCGACGCCTGCTAGCGCAAGTTCGCCCGCCAACATCAGCCCCGTCGGACCCGCTCCAACAATGACCACGGGATGTTCGGTCATCGCCATCCTCCCGCCGCGAAGAGTACCGGCATTAGCACGGCGAATCCCGCTAGCGGTTGGACAGCCCGGTGATACCCACACAACGTCAATAACAAGGGCATGTCGCTCCTCCTCTCCTCAGGCGACTCTACGACACGACCCGGGTCTTGCCGCAAGCCCGGCGCTGCGCGATATACTGGAACTAGAAAGAATGGGTTGCTGCTCTCGAGGTTGCCCACTGCAGCAGTATTCTGCGTTTCCCAAGTCCCGCCTTGAATTGCTACGCTCGTCTGTGATGCTTTTTCCGCGACTCTGCACGTTGTGAACACCGCTCCGACGGCCGGCCTGTGGCGGCGAAAGACCACAATCATTGCCGCCCTCTCGGCTGGCGCGATTGGTCTGCATCTTTTCCTTCGCTTCGGCGCGAACGCGAACGCGACTGTTGTGCAATTCCCTCTTCTGGCGGCGCTGCTTTTCGGAGGCGTTCCACTCGTTTATGAACTAGCAGGCGAGCTTTGGAATTGGCAATTCGGCTCCGATCTCCTGGCGGGCATTTCTATCGTTACGTCGGTCATTCTGGGCGAATACCTGGCTGGCTCGATCGTAGTGCTGATGCTGGCCGGTGGCGAGGCCCTGGAGAATTACGCGTTGCAGAGCGCGTCCTCGGTGCTGGCCGCCCTGGCCAAGCGAATGCCTTCCGTCGTCCATCGTAGACGGGATTCTCAAATTCTCGATGTAGCCCTCGACGAGATTGCGGTGGGCGATGTCCTCGTCGTGTTTCCCCACGATATCTGCCCGGCGGATGGAGTTGTGATCGAGGGACACGGGGTAATGGATGAATCCTACCTCACCGGCGAGCCGTTTCAGATCACCAAGACATGCGGTTCGACCGTGATCTCCGGCGCCATCAACGGCGAATCAGCCTTGACGATTGAAGCAACCAAACGAGCGAGTGATTCGCGTTACGCGAAGATCATGGAGGTGATGCGCGAGTCCGAGGAGAAGCGCCCACAGTTGCGCCGCCTGGGCGACCAGTTGGGCGCGATCTACACTCCGGTCGCTCTCACGCTCGCGATTCTGGCTTGGATTGTGAGCGGTGACGCGATCCGGTTCCTGGCCGTGTTGGTGATCGCCACGCCGTGCCCCTTGCTGATCGCGATACCTGTGGCAATTATCGGTTCGATCTCGCTCTGCGCGCGGCGCGCCATCATCGTCAAGAGTCCGGTAGTACTCGAACAAATTGCGGGCTGTCGAACGGCGATTTTCGACAAGACCGGGACACTTACCTACGGCGAGCCCAAGCTGACCGAACAGGTCATTGCCCCTGGTTTTGAGCAGATCGAGGTGTTGACGCTGGTGGCGAGCCTGGAGCGCTACTCCAAGCATCCGCTGGCGAGCGCCATTCTTGCGGCGGCAGAAGGAGAAGGAATCGCGCTGCCGCCGGCGACGGAGGTTTCCGAGCAGCCCGGTCGCGGACTCCTCGGCACTGTCGCGGGCCACCGACTACAAATAACCAGCCGCAACAAACTGGACATGCGAAACGTAACAGGCGGGGATCATCTTCCTCCGATCGCGGGAGGTCTCGAATGCATTGTCGCGATCGACAATCGTTATGCAGCGGCGCTGCGCTTCCGTGATGCGCCGCGCGAGGAGAGCCACTCCTTCGTGAAACATCTGGGACCAAAGCACCAGTTCACGCGCGTGATGCTGGTATCGGGAGACCGTGAATCGGAGGTCAGCTATCTAGCCGGGCAGGTGGGGATTACTGAGGTTTACGCGCAGCAGAGTCCGGAGCAGAAACTCGCGATCGTCCGCAAGGAGACCGCAGCGGCGCGAACACTCTACGTGGGCGACGGCGTCAATGATGCGCCGGCGATGATGGCGGCGACGGTTGGAATGGCGATCGGGCAGAATAGCGACGTGACTACGGAGGCCGCCGGGGTTGTCGTGATGGATAGCTCGCTCGAGAAGGTCGACGAGTTCATGCATATCAGCGCCCGGATGCGTAGAATTGCGCTACAAAGCGCAGTCGGCGGGATGATCCTAAGCGTGGCGGGAATGCTGTTTGCGGCGACCGGCCATTTGAGTCCGGTGAGCGGGGCGATGAGTCAGGAGATTATCGATGTGCTGGCCGTGCTGAATGCGCTGCGAGCGGCGGTCCCGCCCAAAGTGATTTCCGACTTATGATTCAGCCTGTTTGGGCGTGCCGTTGGCGTTGAATTCGGGGCGGCTCTTTTCTCTGGCTGCCTCGATCTGTTCATGGGTTCTGACGTCCGGCGCCGACACTTTCACTTTTTCTCTTGCGCGTGTGACTTGACGCTTGTGCCGCTTGGCGAGTCGCTTATCCATATCTTTACAGTACACCGGATCTTCACCGGGGCGGGACGAAGCGGTAGCGAGATATGCTGGATTATGCGGCTTGCGGGCGACCGTGAACTGATTCAGATCGTCGACGCGGCGATGGCGGAAGCGGCTCGGAAAAGCGGGGCGTGGCTGGTATGCAGGCCGGGATGCTTTTCCTGCTGCCTCGGGCCGTTTGCGATCAGCCAGCTTGACGCGATCAGACTGCGGCAGGGGCTCGCGGAGCTGGAGAGTATCGATCCGCAGCGCTCCGACCGCGTTCGTGCGCGGGCTCGAGAAGCTGTTGCACGGATTTCGGAAGCTTTCCCCGAGGACCCGGTCGCCGGCGCTCTCGCGGATGACTATAGCGATGAGGACCCGTGCCCCGCACTCGATATCGAGACGGGGAACTGCGATCTGTACTCGTCGCGTCCAATCACCTGCCGCACTTTCGGTCCGCCGGTACGGACTGGATCGGAGTCGGTCGGAGTGTGCGAGCTGTGCTTCGAGGGCGCGAGCGATGAGGAGATCGCGGCGTGCGAAGTGGAAGTCGATCCCGGGGGACTCGAAGAGGAACTGCTTCGCGAAATGGACGGCGGGACGACGCTGGTGGCGTTCGCGCTGGCTTAACCGAGAAACCCAAGGTCGGCAGTCGAAAAATTCCCGAGCGTTGGAAACACTTGCGGCATGGCCGGCGCGCCGACGCCGAACCATTTCGCCATGGTGGCTCCGTACTGGTCGACCGAGGTCGTCGGAATAAGGACACCGCGCGTGTTGGCGTCGTCAGGACCGCCTAGCGCCAGCGTCGGGAAGGCGCCGTAGAGGTCGCCGCCCTTCACCGCGCCTCCCATAACGAGATGATGGCTGCCCCATCCGTGATCGGTTCCGCTGCCACTTGGCTGCAGCGTGCGGCCGAAGTCGCTTTCGGTGAAGGTGGTGACCTGGTCGGCGATTCCCATTTCTGCGGTGGCGTTGTAGAGCGCGAGCATTCCGGCGCTAACCTGGCGCAGCAGGTCCCACTGCTCCCAACTCTGGCCGGAATGAGTATCGAATCCGCCGAGCGAGCAGAAGAATACTTGCCGGCTCATTCCTGTCGATTGGCGCAGGCGTATGATTTGGGCGACCTGCTGCAGTTGTAGTCCGATGTTGGTTTGCGGGAACGGGGTCGCTAGCGGTGCGCCCGCACTCAGTCCCCGCAGCATTGCGTTCAGCGTCAGCGCATCCTGCCTCACCTTGTTCGCCGATTGCACTAGGGCCATTCCCGTATCGAAAGTGATGATCTCCTGCAGCGCCTGGACTTTTGCGGCGGCTGCCGAGGCGGGCCAGCCGGTCATTCCGTCGAGCGTCAGATCGAAGCCGGGAATCAGGCTGGCTGATTGCACGACGCTGCCGGTACAGAATAGCGCCGAGCCTGTCATCGAAATCGACGCCGGAAAGCTCGATGCGCCATTCAACGACTGCACGGCGTCGGCGACGCGGCCGGCCCATCCGGTGCCGCCCGATCCATTGGCGTTGCCCGCTTGCATCGCGATCACCTGGTCCGCGTGCGAGAAGAGATTGGTGGGCACGGTTGCGGTTCCGGCGAGGTACTGCTGGCGGCTGGTCGGCTGCACCAGCATTCCGACATTCGATACGACCGCCAGCTTCTGCTGCGCCCACAGCGGATGGATCGAGGCTAGGCCATCGTTGAAAGCATACGGCGTGCCGTCCTTCGCGGTAACTGGCAGCAGCTTGGTATTCCCGTCGGGCAAGGCGAGCGATCCGCGAATGGATTTGTAAGCGTTATACGCGCTCTGCGCCTGCGGCACGACCATGTTGTGGCTGTCGTTTCCACCGAAAAGAAACACGCAGACCAGCGCTTTGTAGTCGGGAGCGCCTTGGGCGAACGCGTTCATCAGGCCGAATCTGCTGAAACCTGCGGCGGCTGTCGCGGCGCCGCTCAGTCGCAGGAAATTTCGTCGTGTCGTCGATGGATTCATGTGTGTGTTTCCCGCTTCAGTATTGGACTGCATACAGACCGGACAAAGCCGTCAGGTAGAGCGCCGTCCGCGCGCGACTGGCGTTGTCGGATTGCGCCGCAATCGCATTGGCGAGGCTCTGGCGCATCGACTGCGGCATCCGCCCATAGAGCAGCGCCTGATCGACAGCGTCGATTAACTGGGGTGTGTTGCCCCCGAGAGCAATAAATGGCGAAATGTCGAAGGTGAAATCCGTGGCGGGATTGGAAATCATCGCCCAAAAGAAGTTCGCGCGCAGAACGGATTCGGTGGGCGTATAGATCTGAAATTCCGGACCTGTCAGCGATGTTTTCGGGATGCGGTATATCGGCGAGAAGAAGCTGAAGACCGAAGGCGGCGTCAGCGGCATTTGCGCCATACGCGAAAACAGCCACGGCAGCCCGTTGGTCGGAGTGATATTTCCACCCAGCGCTCGCGCAAACGAGACGATGTGGAAGATCGGGTCCTTCAAGCGGCCCGAGGTGGATGGCGGCGTATCGTTGCGTGCTTCGGCATCGGTCAGGATGGCCTTGACGACGGCCCTTAAATCGCCGCGCACGCCGGCGCCGTTGTCGTTGAAGACAGCCGTCACGCGCTGTATGTATCCAGGCGTTGGATTGCTTGTGACGAGGCTGCGAATCAGGCGCATCGAAATAAACGGGCCGACATTGGGGTGGTTGAACAAGCAATCGAGCAAGCTGTTCATGTCTTGCGTGGTGGTTTGATTCGCCGGTAGCGTGCAACTGAGGAACGCCTTCTGTCGCGTGTCATGATTGGCCTCAAGCGGAACCAGGGGCCCGCTGAAATCCTCCCAGGCATTGTTCTTGTAGGTCCAGCCGGTCAGCGCGAGCGCGACTTGCTGGATCGCGGCCTGATCGTAAGTCGGAATGGGACGTCCTTGCGGATCGAGCTGCTGGGAGCCGTCCGGATTCAGGTTGTAGAGCCCGATGGTGAAGAGCTGCATCAGCTCACGGGCATAGTTCTCGTTCGCGCCGCCGCCCGCGCTGGGCTTCATGCTGTGGGCCAGGTCCAGGTACTTGCCCATCTGCGAGCTCACTGAGATGTCCCCGAGCAAGGTGCGGTAATTCCCGAACGCGTCCCTGCTCAGAATCTGGAGGTAAGGAACGATCTCGTCCGGGTAGATATTCTTGTTCATCGAAATGACGATGATCTGGCTCAGGGCGTAGGCAACGCGCTGACGGAGTTGGTCGGGGGCCTGCGAGAGCCGGCTCAGATACTGCGCCTGAAGCGCGCCCGAGTTCATAGAGCCTGGATCGGAGATCGGCGTCTCGGAAGTGTTGAACTGCTCCGCCAGCCAGGCGTCGACACCAACCTGCTTGACGTGCACGAGATCGGCCGGCGTCGGTCCGAACGAAGCCTGTTCGAGAAAACGCGCCGAGCTGAGGTTGCTGGTTCCCTGCCCTGTCCCTGGATTGGGCGGTCCTACGATGCTCACACTCGCGTTCGCGCCCGACGCCGCACTCGCCGCGCTGGTTGCTCGAACGGTGACGGTTGCGGGAGTCGGCGGCGTCGCCGGCGCGGTGTAGACGCCTGCCGCGGAAATGAAACCCGCGGCTGCAGATCCACCGGAAGTTCCGTTGACGCTCCACGTCACCACCGTGTTCGCCGAGCCTGTTACCGACGCCGTAAAAGTCTGCGAAGCTCCCGGCGCGATAGTGACACTCGCCGGCGCGACGCTGACTGTGACTGGAGGGGGAGCCGGCGGCGTAACCGTTACTGTAGCCGAAGCTGTAGATGTCGGAGTCGCGACACTTGCCGCTTGAATCGTAACTGTCGCGGAGTTCGGCACTGCCGCGGGGGCCGTGTACAGCCCCGAAGCCGATATCGATCCGACGGTGGAGTTTCCGCCAACCATTCCGTTCACATTCCAGGTCACAGCGGTATTCGTCGAGCCAGTGACGGTGGCGCTGAATTGCCGGGTGGTCGAGGCGGAGACAGAAGCGGTAGCGGGCGAGACCGTAATAGTGACCGGAGCAGCCGCGGTGACAGTCAGGTTGACCGGAGTGCTGGTCGTGCCGCCAAGTCCGGAGTTTGCGACTGTGACCGGAATTTTTGTGCCCACCTGGGCGTCGGTCGTGACACCGCTGGCTTTCAGTCCCGTCGATGAGACAAATGTCGTAGCAAGGGGTACCCCTCCCAAATTCACAGTTGAATTTGCGCCAAAGTTTGCACCGTTGAGCGTGATAGTAAATGGTCCGGCTGGACGCGATGTCGGCGAAATGCTCCAGAGTTGCACTGGGGGCTGCGTGATGGTGATCGTCACGGAGCCAAATTTGGTGCTGTCCGCGGTGCTGGTCGCCCGCACGGAGACAGCGTTATTCATCGGCACGGTCATCGGAGCCTGGTAGAGACCGGTTGTGGAGACCGTTCCGTAAGTAGAATCGCCGCCCGTGACCCCGTTCACCGACCAGTTGACCGTATTGACAGTGAGCGGAACGTAAGCAGTCAGTTGCCGGGTCTGTCCGATGGCGACGCTGCCGCTGCTATACACAGTGATCTGCTGCCCGAATGCAATCGAAGCGAGGGATATCGCGACCACAGTCAGTTGCGCAGCTCTTCTCAAAATAGGCATAAAATACGTGACACCAAACTTTACTATGGGATAGTAGCGATGGCTACGGATTAGGGCGTTTATTAAGGCAAACAGAGGTGTTTGGATCGGCTTTTCAAGCGAGCAGCTTAAGATTGGTGACGGACGTGCTCCGGCACATGGATGCTGCTGCGAATCCTAATCTCCGTGGCTGTTGTGACTGATCTGGCAATCCCACAATCCTCTCCCAGCCCTGAAAAGGCTAAATCGCCCAATATTGCCGCCTGGCAAACTCTCGATAAGGGGCTGACAGCCGGCGATCCCGAACATCGGCGGCATGCCGTCTCGGCGCTCGGCACAATCGGCGATGTCCCCGAGGCGGTTCAGAGGGTGGAGCGGGCTTTGAAGGAAGACAAGGACACTCTGGTCCGGCAGACCGCCGCGGCCTCGCTCGCGGAAATGGGAGCGCACGAGGCAATCGCTTCCCTGCAAGCCGCGCTCGACGACAACGCGGAGGTAAGCTTCAGCGCCGCGAAGGCGCTTTGGGAACTGGGCGACAAGGACGTTCGCTGGGTATTCCAGCAAGTGCTCGAGGGCGATCGACAAGACGCCCCCGGCCCGGTGCAATCGGCGCTGCGAAAAGCAAAACGTAAAATACATACACCGACGGAACTCGCCCTCATGGGTGTCAAGGAAGCCACTGGCCAATTTCTCGGGCCGGCCTCGATGAGCATCAACATAGCCCAGGAGGTAATGAAAGACGGCGGCGCCGCGGGACGAACGTCAGTGGTCGGGATTCTCAGCAAAGATACGGATCCATACGCGCTGACGTTACTCGAATGGGCCGTCGCCGACAAAAGCTGGGCCGTCCGCGCCGCCGTGGCGAAGGCTTTGGGGGCGCGTGGAAATCGGGAAACAATTTCGAAGCTCACACCGCTGCTCACGGATGATCGCGATTTGGTGAGAGTCATGGCGGCGGCGGCGATTGTCAAGTTAAGTGATAAGTAGCAAAGCGCAATGGCAACCAAAATGCCCCCTTCCGCCCGATGGCTCCATTCCCAGAATGGAGCGAAAGGGGACGTGATCATGATGAAGGTGCTACGTGACGGAAATGTTTGTGCGCTCGCCGCGCTTGGGGCGGGTTTGATGCTTACTGGCTGTCAGCAGACAGCGCCGCCCGCCGCTAGTGCTCCGCCAGCCAGCAGTGCGCCCACCAGCAGCAGTACTGAACACGACTACAACCACAACGGAAACCAAGCAGTCTGAAACACCTCGGCCTAATCCTGACGCCGCGCCGCCGACGGAGAGCAAAACAACGCAAACGGCCACGACTGTGGATAAGAAGAAGCAGCAGTAAGTTGTGCGGGCATGGACCTAGCTCTTTTCTTCCATGAGTTGGGTTCATCAGCCCAGTGTTCGGCAATAAATGCCGACGCCTACTGAATCGTCTTGAGTGAAGCTTTGACGGCCTCCGCATCGGGAGGCATGACGACTTGTGTCGGTCCACCGAGATGAATATGGCTCATCACGCGGTCCAAAGTCGAAAGATTTTCCAGATCGCGATTGTGCCGCTTGGCGAATACGTAATCGCCAATGAACCAGCCCATAGCGCCGCCGAGAACCACGTCGGACGCGAAATGCTGGCGTGCGGCGAAGCGCGAAGCGACAACTGTGCCAGCTAAGCCATACACCATGATCGGGATGATGAGAGGACGGGGATACTCGTGCGCAACGATGGAGGCGAGAGCCCAAGAATTAATGGAATGACCGGATGGAAAGCTCGAGTTCAACACACTGCCGCTCCCACCCAGGAACGTTCCATTTCCATTGCCCTCGAGCGGCCGTTCACGATGGGTTACCAGCTTGGCGGCAAAAACCACTAATTCGGTATTGGCGAGGGCTTCGAATCCGAGAATACCGGTTTCGCGAAAACGCTGATTGTCAGCGCCGAGCCCGATGAAATAGAAAGCGCCGCTAGCCGGAAGAAGGAACGGCGCACCGCCGAATTTGGACGTCCACTTGGCGACTGCTAGTTGGTCGTTCGTGTTGGGGAGCTGTTTCGACGTCCAGCGATCGGATGCGATCAGTCCCGCAGTCGCGCCGCCAAAGATGAGCCACCACTTGCGATCGGCTTTGGTGGTATGAAACGGACTGGTCCAGATCGCTTTCTGGTCCTGGAGTACATACCTTGGCAACCTCACCCAAGGCGTGATCTTCTTTTCGTTCCGGATGTCTTTGGTCTTGATGGTGGGAGACCCCGGTTTTACATCGAGAACCGACGACGCTTTGTCGCCTGGGTTCACGTTTTGGTTTTGTTGCTCGGCAGTTTTATCGCTTTGCGTCTGTTGTGCGCAAATCGTAGTGACGAAAATCAATGAAAGAAAAAGACGTTTCTCCCGCATGAGCATCCCAAATTCGCTGTGCATGGAACAGCAATTTTGGCGCCAGGGGTGAAGTGGTGGGCGCGCAGGGATTCGAACCCCGGACCCCCTCGGTGTAAACGAGGTGCTCTAACCAACTGAGCTACGCGCCCACAAGCAATCTCTCTGAGTGTAAACTACTGGTGGGGCGGGATTCCATCCCGGGGCCGGTTTTCCATCGTCCATTGCAGCTAAATAGCTGGTCGCCGCATCTAATAGGCACAAATCTACATCTAGGATAGTGTTCCGTGCGGCCACAGAGCGCCGATTGAAAATCGGCGCGTGGATGGTTTCCCGCCTCACGGTTGCTAGAATGGAGCTTCATGGCATTCGATCTTGTTGTTATCGGCAGCGGCCCGGGCGGCTACTCGGCGGCGGTGCGTGCGGGACAGTATGGATTGCGCACCGCAATCATTGAAAAAGACCCCAAGCTAGGTGGAACGTGCCTGCACGTGGGCTGCATCCCGACCAAGGCGCTGCTGCACACCGCCGACGTTTGGGAGCATTTCCTGCATCCGGAAGCGGACGGCATCGAGTGCCAGAGTCCTCGCCTCAATTACCCGAAAGTAATCGACCGCAAGAACGGCATCGTCGCCAAGCACGCCAAAGGCGTCGAGTTCCTGATGAAGAAGAACAAGGTCGAGTGGATCAAAGGACGCGCGACGCTCAAAGGCGCGGGCAAGATTGAAGTCGGCGGGCAGATCATCGAGGCGAAGAATATCATCATCGCCACCGGATCGGAAGCGCGCATGCTTCCCGGCCTCAAGCCGGATCCGCAGTTCATTCTCTCGAACATCGAGATTCTCAATCTGACCGCAGTGCCGAAATCGCTGGCGATTATAGGCGCGGGCGCGGTCGGCGTCGAGTTCGCCTCCATCTTCCATCGCTTCGGAACGAAGGTCACGGTGCTCGAAATGTTGCCGCGTATCGTACCGGTCGAGGACGAAGAGGTCTCAAAGGAACTCGAGCGCGCTTTCAAGAAGACAGGAATTCGCGTTGAGACCGGCGCCAAGGCCGAGAACATTCGGTTGACCGGCAATGGCGTCGCCCTGACGGTGACGCTGTCGAGCGGCAAGAAAGAAGAGCTCGAGGCAGAGAAACTGCTGGTCGCGGTGGGACGCAAGCCGATCACCGAAAACATCGGGCTCGAGACTACGCGCGTCGAGCTCGATCGCGGCTTTATCAAGGTCGACAAGTTTCAGCAGACCGCCGAACCGGGCGTGTACGCGATCGGCGACGTCGTGGCCGGAACTCCGCAGCTCGCGCATGTAGCCACACGGGAAGGCATGATCGCGGTGGCTCACATTGCCGGCAAGCCCGAGCAGCCGATCAACCGCAATCGCATCCCGGGCGCGACTTACACCGAGCCGGGCATTGGCAGCGTCGGCATGACCGAAGCACAGGCTCGCGCCGAGGGACGCAAGGTCAAGGTCGGCAAGTTTCCGTTCTTAGCCAACAGTAAGGCGACGATCATCGGCCAGCATGACGGGTTCGTCAAAGTCGTCGCCGATGAGACACACGGCGAAATACTCGGCGTCCATATCATCGGGCCCTCTGCCTACGAGCTGATCGCCGAAGCGGTCGCGGCGATGGAAGCCGAGGCTACCGTTGAGACGATGATGTCGACCATACACGCCCATCCGACTCTTTACGAAGCGCTTGGAGAGGCATTCAACTCCGTCTACGGTCTGGCGATCAATGCTTAGTGTCGAAGTGCGAGAGTTAGGCCGCATCGGATACGCCGAGGCGTTCGCTATGCAACAAGGCCTGGTCGAGCAGCGTAAGCGCGGCGAGATTCCGGATCAGTTGCTGCTGCTTGAGCATCCGCACACCATCACGCTCGGCCGCAATGGCCACATGGAGAATCTGCTGGCCAGCGAGCCGGCGTTGCGCGCCGCCGGAATCAGCTTTCATGCTTCCGACCGCGGCGGCGACATCACCTATCACGGGCCCGGACAATTAGTGGGCTACCCGATTCTCGATCTCCGCGATTGGCAACGCGACGTGGGTGCATACGTCCGGGCAATCGAGCAAGTCATGATCGACACGCTGGCCGATTTTGGGATCAACGCCGGCCGAATCTCCGGCTGCTCCGGCGTTTGGGTGGACGGAAAGAAAATCGGAGCCATCGGCGTGCATATTAGCCGCTGGGTCACGTCGCACGGATTTGCGCTGAATGTGGCCACCGATCTGAGCTATTTTGGTTACATCGTGCCATGCGGACTGACGAAGCCGGTCACTTCCATGGCGCAGTTGGGCGTGCGCGTGAATCCGGCAGAAGTCGGCGCCGCACTGGCGGTCAAATTCGGCCGCGTGTTCGACCGCGAAATCCTGCAACCCGCTTTGGAGAAGAAAGCCTCATGACCGATGTAGTGATGCCCCAGATGGGCGAAAGCATTGTCGAAGGGACGTTGACCAAGTGGCTCAAAAAGCCAGGGGATCGCGTCGAGCGGGACGAGCCGCTATTTGAGATCTCGACCGACAAGGTCGACACCGAGATTCCGTCGCCGATCGCTGGCACGTTATCCGAGGTGCTCGTCGAAGAGGGGAAGACAGTCGCGATCAATACCATCGTCGCCAAGATTACCGATGGCGACGGCGCGGCTGCGAAGCCGGCGGAAGCCAAACCCGCGGAAGCTCCGAAACCAGCCGCAAAGCCTGCGGCTCCTCAGCAGCAAGCGGCGGCCGCTCCTCCTCCGCCTCAAGCCCCACCCCCATCCGAAGAGCCTGTCGAGAGCAGCGGTCCACTATCGCCGCTGGTGCGCCGGATGGCGCGGGAGCAGAACATCGATCTGAGCAGAGTAAAAGGCACCGGTGCGGGCGGACGCATCACCAAGCAGGATTTGGAAGCGCACACTGCGCAGGCCCCTGCACGGCCGGCTGCTCCTGCTCCGCCGGCTGCTGCGCCCCCACCTCAATCCGCCGCTGCGCCCGCTGCTCCGCCGCCACCTCGAGCGGAGCAGGCCAAGGTGCGGATCGAAGCGCTGGGCGCCATGCGGTCAAAGATCGCCGAGCACATGATCCAGAGTCAGGCGATCTCCGCTCACGTCACCACCATTCACAAGGTCGACATGACGCGCGTCGAGAAAATGCGCCAGAAGCACAAGGCCGATTTCCAGGCGCGATATGGAATCTCGCTGACGTACCTGCCGTTCATCACGCGCGCCGCCGTGGAAGGACTGCACGCTTACCCGCTGCTCAACGCTTCGATCGAAGGGCCGAACATCGTTTATCACAATGAGATCAATATTGGAATCGCGGTTGCGCTCGAGAACGGTTTAATTGTCCCGGTGATTCGGAATGCGGACGAGAAGAACGTGCTCGGACTGCAGCGCGCGATTGTCGACTTGGCGGCGCGGGCCCGGTCGCGGCAGCTCAAGCCCGACGAAGTGCAAGGCGGGACATTTTCGATCACTAATTTCGGCGGATACGGCAGCGTAATCGCGACACCGGTCATTAATCAGCCGCAGGTCGCGATTTTGGGGCCCGGAGTTGTCGAGAAAACGCCCGTCGTAATCGACGACGCCATTGCCATTCGATCGATCATGTATCTTTCGCTCAGCTTCGATCATCGGCTGATCGACGGCGCCCTCGCCGACCAGTTCACCAGCAAAGTGAAATCAGTGCTGGAGAACTGGTCGGACGAAATTTTATAGCGTCAGAACGTAAATCTGGCTACTAGCTGCAGCGATCTCGGATTGCTCGAGAAAGCCTGCGTGAAGTCGCCGAAGGTACGGTCGCCGGGAACCAGATAGTTTCGCCCAATCGCACTTGAGTCCTTCGGATAAACTGTGCTGATGGATCCGGGGATGTACTGCGGGTGGTTGAAAATATTGAACGCCTGCACGCCGAACTCGATCGCGGAGGCTTCCTTGATCGAAAATCGCTTCGACAGCGACATGTTGATATTGTTGATCCGCCGGGTCGGAAAGGTATTCTTTCCCGCGTTGGCTAGCGCACCTGCGCCGGCTACGATGTACTGAGCGTTCGGATTGTCCGCCAGGTAGGCGACGGTCTGGCCGGCGCTGTTGGTTAAAGCCGTGACAGAGCTTCCCGTGAGAGGAACGCCGTTCGGATTGATGATCGTGCGATCGCCTGCGGAGTCGCCATTGAGGTTCGAGTCGACATTACTCTGAATCGTCGCGTACTCCGGCGATTCGAATGTGTAGGAGCCGGTCCACAGGTAGTTTCCAACGACGTTCTTGAGAAACCAGTTGTCGCTGCCCTTGTACCACGGCGTATCATAGACCGCGGCCACGGTCAGACGATGACGGCGGTCAAGAGCGGAATCGCCCTTCTCGTTGGTCATATTCTGGAAATCCTGAGGACGCCGCGGAGAAAGCTGTGTCGAGAAGAATTCGGCGGCGCTATCGTCGATCAGATGGCTCCAGGTATAGGACCCGCGGAGTTGCAGCCCGCCGCTGAACCGGCGGTCGAGCTGCAGGGCCAGTCCATGGTAGATCGAGTTGCCGCGAGACAGATATGCGGTGATCGGGTTCTCGAATCCGTACTGCTCATACGAGTTGTTGCTGATGTTGGTGAGATCGTTGAGGGTGAGCGGCAGTGCATTAAGAGAGGCTTGCGATGGCCGCGTGAGGTACGTCGGAAGGAATCGGTCCGGCGTGACTACCGCAACGGAATTCAGTCGGCTCTGCGTGATCAGATGAACGCCGCGCGTGCCGAGATAGCGCGCTTCGAAAACATAGTTCTGGTGGAAATTGTGTTGGACGCCAATATTCCACTGGATCGAGTAGGGCAGCTTCTGGTCGGTGATGTAATTCGCTGTCAGTGCTCGCGCTTCAGCGGGCGTGAGCGAGGTGTTCTCGTGGAAGTTCGCCGGAATGCCGCCGTTCGCAAGGAAACCTGGGGCATTCGACGTCAGGTCCACGTCGTGAGTCGTGGTGAACTGCGGCGGCAGCGAGAGCAGCCCGATGTTGTCGAACAAGACATCGTAGGCCATGCCGAATCCGGCGCGGATCGAGGTCCGGCCGCTCGTGCCAGGCGAGTAGGCGATGCCGATTCTCGGAGCGAAATTGGTCTTCTGCGGCTTCGGCTCGGCGAACGTGATCACTCCGGGAACCGACGAGATCGAGTTCAGCGACTGTGACCGCTGACTAAATGGGATCGTGGTGTACTCGTAGCGCAGACCGAGATTCAGGCTCAAGTTGTGGCGGATGCGCCAGTCGTCGTTGGCGTAGTAATAGGTGGCGAACTGATCACCGTAGTAAACCGGCGACCCCAGGCTGCGCTCTCCGAAAACATCGGGTGTGAGATCGAGCAGATACTGCTCGAGCGTCCCGTATTCATACTCGCCCCTGGCGCGCTGCGTGAACTGCTGCGGTGCGATCAGTTTGCGGCCGTCGAAACCGAACTTCAGGGTGTGCTTTCCCCTCGTCCAGCTCACATTGTTCACTAACTGATACGTATTGAAAATGGTGGCCTGCGGCGCAACGCTGTCAGGTCCCAGATTCAAAGCGAGGCCCTTATCGATTTCGATATTCGGAAATGCGTCGAGGCCCGGGAATTGGAAGTCCGGAACCGGCAGCGTTTGATTGAAGCGGTTGTAGCCCAGTCTCAGCTCATTGGTCAGGTTTGGAGTGAAAGTGTGAATGTGTGTGATTGAGGCTAGATAGGCGGTAGTCGGCTGTGTCACAAAGAAGGCCGGAAGCTGAGCGCTATTGTCGATTTCGGTGATCTTGTTGTAAACGAACCGGCCGCGAAGTTGGTCGCGTTCGGAGATGTTGTAGTCGAGATTCCCGACGCCCGCGGTCTGGTTAGTGTAGTTCGCGCCGACTACCGGAACTACACCGATCGGAATGCTCACGCCGCGCACAGTGGTCGAGTCGCTGGCGGATGCGGCGGCTGGCAGATACTGCTTGAGCACGCCCAGATTAGTCTGCGAGATTCCCGACAAACCGGAGAGCGTCGCGTACCCGGCGGCAGTAGGCGCAAAGACGGGCGTCGTCGACTCGGTGCTGACCTGGCCGAGCGGGCTGAATTCGTAGTTTGCGAAGAAGAAGAGCTTGTCTCTCTTGATCGGCCCGCCGATTGTTCCGCCGAAGCGGTTCTGGTCGTAGCGCGGGTTAGAGAGGATGCCTTGATTGGCATTGGTCTGGTCGACCGCATTCAGATTACGGTTCTGGAAATATTCGTAAAGCGAGCCGTGAAAATCGTTGCTGCCGCTTTTGGAAATCAGGTTGAACTGACCCCCGGAAGAGTGTCCGAACTCCGGAGCAAACTGGTTCTGCAGGAGCGTGAAGTTCTCCGTCGCTTCGTTCGGCAGATAGACATTGGGACCGCTGATGTCTTTCCGGTTGTTATCCGTTCCATCGATGTTGAAGCTATTATTGCGGGGACGCTGTCCGCCAACGCTCGGTCCGTAGCCAACGCCGATTCCGCCGCCGCTGCTTACTCCGGCGCTCAGCAACGAAAGGTTTAATGCGCCAAGACTATTTTCCCCGGGCGGAGTGAAGCTGGTCATCGGCAGGGTGAGCGCCTGCCGTGCGTCGTAAGTCGACTGCACCTGCGCCGTGGTCGTGTCGATCGTCACCGACGACTCTCGTACATCTACGGTGGTGGAGATCGGGCCGACGTGAACCGTGAGATTAGCCGTGCTGGTCCTGTTCAACTCCACGGAAACGTTGTTTAGACTAACTGGCGTGAATCCATGAGCCGTAGCCGTCACTTTGTATCGACCCACCGGGATGTTATTGAACCGGTATTCGCCCGTAGCATTGGTGTGGGTGGTGGTACGGAAACCGGTGGACAGATTCTGCAGGTCGACGTCGGCGTTAGGTAGCGCGGCGCCGCTGTCGTCCAAGACGGTTCCGACGAGGTTCGCGTCAGTTGCCTGTCCGAAACTCGGGGGCAGAGAAATTACCAGCGCGCAGAAGAGCGCGGCTAAGAAAATTGATTTTCCCATTTTGTTTTCCTGTTCGAGACTACTGTGGTTGAATGCTTTGCAGACACAAAACTCGTCCGCCTATTGGAGCCTTCACGAGCAAATTTCGGTCCAATTCTTTACCTAGCTTGGATATTAATTCTAAGTAGTTTATATGTTTACGAAGTCTATCGGAGTCTGCAAACTTTAAAGAAAACCACCCGGAGGTGCTGCTTTTCTTGCCGACCGAAGCAATGGCTTCATGCTAAGATGAAACCCATTCGCCTCCCTATGTCGGTGAAAAAGGCGATTGCTCCGAGGAGAACCTACAAATGAAGATATACAAACCATTCGCCACGGCGGTGCTAACCGCTCTGTTTGCGACGATCGTAATGGCGGCCGACATCTCCGGTAAATGGGTCGGTCAGGTCCCTGGACGGAACGGGACAACCGAAAATACTTTCACCCTCAAACAGGCGGGCGATCAACTCACCGGAACCATGACCAATCAGGCGGGTGAGTTTCCTATTAAGGAAGGAAAGGTGGCCGGCGACGATGTGTCGTTCAAGGTCACCCTCGAGTTCAACGGCAACTCCATTGGACTGATGTTCACTGGAAAGGTCAGCGGCAATGAGCTCAAGATGAAGCGAACCCGCGAGGGCTCAGACCAGGCTCAGGAATTCTCACTGAAAAAAGCCAGCTGAGAAACGGGATTTGGACCGCGCTCCGGATGTCGTCGTCAGACATTCGGAGCGGTATCCAGTAGTTGACGTCCCTCCTCCCTTCTCTCCTTTTCCGTTTCCGCTATATGTCCACGTCCTCATCGGAATCCCGCTCTACCCGTGTCCTCGCCGCCATCCGGGAGGCGATCGCCGGTTCGCATCAGGATTTCACGGAAGGAAGTCTAGGCCGTGCGATCCTGCTGCTCTCCGTTCCGATGGTTCTCGAAATGGTGATGGAGTCGCTGTTCGCGGTCGTGAACGTGTTCTTCGTGGCGGTTCTGGGCGCGGATGCGGTATCCGCGGTAGGCCTGACGGAAACGATCCTCACTGTTCTCTTCACGGTGGCGATGGGTCTTAGCATGGCCACCACCGCCACTGTTGCGCGCCGCATTGGGGAAAAAGACATCGCGGGGGCGCGAGCAGCCGCGGTGCAAGCAATCGCCATGGGAATCATCGTTTCAATCCTGGCAGGAATTATAGGCGTAATATTTGCGCCTCGGCTGCTCCAAATTATGGGAGGGTGGCCGAGCCTGGTCGAGACCGGTAGCGCCTACGCAGCGTTGCTTCTGGGCGGATCGGGCACAATCGTCATGCTGTTTGTGATGAACGCTATCTTTCGCGGTGCGGGAGACGCGGCCATTGCGATGCGTGTGCTGTGGCTCGCCAATATTGTCAATATTGTGCTGGTCCCGTGCCTCGTGCTCGGATGGGGACCCTTCCCAAGAATGGGACTCGCCGGCGCGGCAGTCGGAACCACGGTTGGACGCGGCGTCGGCGTGCTCTACCAGCTCTGGACGCTGTTCAATGGGGGCGGGCGCGTGAAGCTGAACGTGAGCGACATCCGTTTCGACGGTACTCTAATGCTTCGTCTCTGGCGCATCGGCGCGCCGGGTATGTTTCAATACGCCATCGCGACGGCTAGCTGGCTCGGGCTGGTGCGGATCATCGCCGGATACGGTAGTTCCGCGCTCGCCGGCTACACGATCGCCATTCGCGTCATCATCTTCGCGATTATGCCGTCCTGGGGAATGAGCAACGCCGCAGCGACTCTGGTCGGCCAGAATCTGGGCGCCGGAAAGCCAGACCGCGCCGAAAAGGCCGTGTGGCGGACGGGAGTTTACAATTCAATCTTTCTGGGCTATGTCGCGATCATCTTTATTGTGTTCGCGAAACCCCTAGTGGGCCTGTTCACGAACGACGCGGCTGTAATCGAAGTCGCTACCGATTGCCTTCGCTTTATCAGCTATGGATACCCGTTCTATGGCTTCGGGATGGTGATCGTGCAGTCGTTCAACGGCGCGGGCGATACTACTACGCCCACGATGGTGAATCTGATCTGTTACTGGCTGTGGGAAATCCCGCTCGCCTACGTGCTGTCTCACGTCGCCGGAATGGGCCCGCGCGGCGTGTTCCTGGCGATCGGAATCGCGGAATCGACCACGGCTTGCGTCGGATTGGTTATGTTCCGAAGAGGGAAATGGAAGGAGCGTAAGATTTAGCGGTAACTTTCCGGCTGCGAAGTATCCGTGTTACGTTGGATGGAGGCCTAGTGACTTCCCTAGTGGGGCTGAACCCCTTAAGGACAAATATGAGCGCTCCCAAACCCGAGCCAGGACCGGAAGATCCTCAGGCCGCTTTCTTCAAGGTTGAGCTGTCGCTGTGTTGGACGTTCGCGGACATCGCGGAAACTCATTTGGGAAACCGTAATGCCGAGGCCGCAACAAGTGCAATCGAGAAGGCGCAAACAGGCCTGTCGACCATTCAGGGCTATCTCAACGATCCCAAGCATGCGCGGCACTTGAGTGAACAGGATCGGGAACGCGTCGATCGCGAAAGCAAGCAAATACGAAGCCGCTTGAATGCTCTCCGGGCCCAGATCAGTTCTTAGTGTCCTCCTGTTTCACGTTGGGGTCGAGTCTGGCAACCCGCTATACTTTCAAGATGAGAAAAGGCGGTAGAAAGAGTACAGTCCCCACCCACGATCCGACATTGCTCGAGATGGCTCTGGTCGGTTATGAATCGGCGAAGGATGCGATCGACCAGAAGATTTCCGAGATCAAACGGATGATCGGTGGCTCCGGTAAAGCGATCTCCGCTGCCGTAGATGTTCTTACGTCCGAAGCTCCCGTGCGCAAACGCCGGGTTCTTTCGGCAGCAGCCAGAAAGTCAATTTCAAACGCGCAGAAGCGTCGTTGGAATGAAGCACGCAAGGCCGCAAACACAACGGTCAAAAAGGTGAAGGCAACCGCGAAGAAGGCGGTGAAGACTGCCAAATCGGCGGCAGAGAAAGTGAAGAGCGAAGTTCCCTTCTGACTTCTTCGTGAACTTGGCTTGAAAAGTGGTGGGCCTGAGAGAACTCGAATCTCCGACCTCTTCCGTGTCAAGGAAGCGCTCTAACCAACTGAGCTACAGGCCCGTTTACCGCGCAGAACCCAATCATAGCATATGAGGTATTTCGCCTAGCTCACCCGATCTCCCCCTCCTGCTAAAATGGAGATTCATGCGGGTGCGAATCCAGTTCGGCAGGGGCCGGCAGGTTCATCGGGAGGGGCGACGCAATCAGAGGCTGGCGCTCGCTGTTGGTTCCCTTCTCACGCCCGCGGCCTTAATGTCCTTCGCGCTGAGCTTATGGCGTCTGACGGCCGACATGAAGATCACCGGCGCTTTCGCCATCTCCGACGGATTGTTCTCTCACTGGCAAAGCTGGCTCGGATGCGCGGTTGCACTCCAAATGACCGCCTGGTCGCTCAACAAATATGGACGGGACCACGATCAGGCTCGATCCTGATATCCTGGTTCTGAGCTCCTCTGTAAGCCGCATGCCGTCCACCACCCGCTACCGGTCGTTCAATACCTCGGACTATCTTCCGAACGGTGTGAAGTGGCTTCTCATCGCCAATGTCGCGATGTTCGTGCCTTACTACATGATTCCGGCGATGAAGGAGCACCTGGACCTTCTTGCGCTCGCGCCTGAACTGGTGGTCAAGCACTTCGCAATCTGGCAGCTCGTCACCTACATGTTTCTGCATGGAGGCATTGGGCATATTCTTTTTAATATGTTAGCGCTCTGGATGTTCGGAGCCATGCTCGAGCGTGATTGGGGCACGCGGCTGTTTCTCAAGTATTACTTTCTGTGTGGGATCGGCGCTGGACTGTGCGATGTGACGGTGAACGTGCTCCTCGGCAACTGGCGAACCAGCACCATTGGAGCTTCCGGCGCCATTTACGGGCTGCTGCTGGCGTTCGGCGTTCTCTACCCCAATATGACCGTGCTCTTCAGTTTCATCTTCCCGATGAAGGCCAAGTACATGGTTATGATCATCGGCGCGATTGCGTTTCTCAATGCATTCCGCGTCAATAGCGGCGTGAGCGATATCGCACACCTCGGCGGTATGGCGTTCGGCTATGCGTATTTGCGAGGCCGCTTCCTGCGGTTGGACTTCGGCTATCTGCAGCGCGAATATAACGCTTGGAAGATTCGCCGCGCCAAGAAGCGGTTTCAGGTCTATCTGCGAAAACACGGCTCGGACCGCGATACGTTTGTAAACTGACGTTCGAAACGGTCCTTCTCCAAGACGCGTCTCTCATATTTGATATAGTCGAAGTGGAGCAATGTCTATGCGAAAAATAACCTTTCTTCCTTTAGCCGCTCTCATGGCTTTCGCGTTATTGTTACCTGCACAAGACGGCCCAAATAAGGGAGTTGGAGAATCTGTCGCCCGGCCCAGGAAGAAGGGTGATCCGGTCGAAGTTGAGCAGCCGAAGATTCCCTCCAAGCTCACAAAAAAAGACAAACTCGACGTTTCCGAACAGCCTGATTTCAAGGTCGACACCAGCGTCGTCAACGTGGATGTCGCGGTGCTCGACAACAAGGGACGTTTCATCCCCAATATTCCCAAGGGAAATTTTCGGATCCTCGAGGACAATGTTCCGCAGCAGGTCACTAATTTCGCTCGCGGCGAAGCGCCCATGACCGTGTGCATGGTCATCGAGTTCAGCAATCTCTTTCAGCAATACTACACTGAAGCCTGGTACCAGACTCTGCAAGCTTCGTACGGATTTCTGTCCACCCTAAAGCCGGAAGATTACGTCGCGATCGTCGCATATGATATTCGCCCGGAGATGCTATCGGATTTCTCCACTGACAAATCGAAAGCGCAGGAGGCGATGCAGCGCTTGCGAATCGCCGCGTTCTCCGAGTCGAATTTATTTGACGCTCTCACCGACACGGCCGAGAGAATGAAAGACATCGAGGGAAGGAAAGCAATCGTGCTCATTTCTTCAGGTATCGACACCTTTAGCAAGCTAACGTTCGATAAGACCCGCAAGATTCTTCAGGACGCGGCTGTGCCCATCTACGCAATCGGACTGATGCAGGCCTTGCGCGAATACTATGACGCGCATGGAGCAATGGGCGCTATTCAGCGGATGGATTTTTTGCAAGCCGACAATCAGATGCGCACCTTCTCCAAGGAGACAGGTGGACAATCGTTCTTCCCGCGCTTCTACGGCGAGTTCCCGTCGATCTACCGCGCTGTTCATGAATCGTTGCGCAATCAGTACTCACTCGGCTACGCGCCGTCAAACACTGCTCGCGATGGAAAGTTTCGCAAGATTAAGGTTGAGCTTGTGAATCCCGCCAACAACGAACCGCTGCGCATAACCGACGAGAAGGGAAAGCCGATCAAGTATACAATTGTCGCCAAGAACGGATACACTGCGCCACGTGAAGTGGAGTAGCTGTGTAACGCAGAAAGTCAAGCGCTCAATCTCACCTCTTTGCAATTCGATGCGAAAGTATTGACTCTTCGTCACGTGTTTGTTACTCTCGCACGGTCCCATGAAAACGTCATCGATGGTGAAGTCAGGCGCGACTGCCCACGTGTTGCTCGTGGATGATAATCGCGACGGCCTTCTCGCCCGGAAAGCCCTCTTGCATGAACAGGGTTTAATCATTACGACTGCTACGAATGGTGAAGACGCTTTCGAGGCATTCACGAAGGGAAAGTTCGATCTGCTGGTGACAGATTTCAAAATGCCGAAGATGAACGGCATCGAGTTGATACGCCGTATCCGGCCGCTGCAGCCCGGCATCGGCATCATTCTTCTCTCCGGCTTCGTCGATACTCTGGGCCTCGATGAGAAATCAACCGGCGCGGACGTCGTGATCAACAAAGGGGCACACGAAATCCCCCATCTGCTGCGGGCCACCGCCCGCCTGCTCAGCCGGCTGCCCGCCAAGAAGCCGCCGGTCTCGCAGAAAAAGGTAATGAAGGCCAAGGCCAAATCAGTCTGAAGTGCGCACCATCCTGCTTGCCGCCGTCGTCTTCCTACTGGTCCTACCACTGACGATGATAGGCGCGACCAAGCCCACGCCTAAGAAATCGACTAGGACCAATGCAGCCGCCAAACAGTGGCAGGCCGGGCTGACGCTTCGCCAGAAGGTCGCACAGCTCATCGTGATTCCTTTTTCCGGCGAGGCGCCGAACACGCGTTCGCGTCAGTACCAGCAGTTTGTCCGCCTGGTGCGCGATCAGCAAGTCGGTGGGCTGATTCTCATCAGCCGCACCGCTCGCGGAATTAAACGCGCCGAGCCCTACGCGCTGGCGGCGTTTCTAAACCGCATGCAGCGAATGGCGCGGATCCCCCTACTTGTTTCTTCAGACTTCGAGCGCGGAGCATCCATGCGCGTCGACTCGACCACACTTTTTCCACATTCAATGGCGTACGCGGCAGCGGGAGATCCTCAGGCAACTCGTTACCTCGGTGAAGTAACCGCCCGGGATGCGCGAGCGCTAGGCGTGCATTGGGTATTCTTCCCGGTCGCCGACGTCAACAGCAATCCGAACAATCCGATCATTAATATCCGGTCCTTCGGTGAAAGCCCCCGCGACGTCGCTACCCACGTGCGCGCGTTCATCGAAGGCGCCAAGTCTGACCCGAAGAATCGCGTGCTCACCACTGCCAAGCACTTCCCCGGACATGGCGATACCGCGGTCGATAGTCACCTGGCGCTCTCTTCCATCCCCGCGAATAGGGAACACCTCGAAAGCGTGGAGTTCCCTCCTTTTCGCGCCGCCGTAGATGCCGGAGTCGATTCTGTAATGACCGCGCATATCTCAGTACCGGCGCTCGATGCTGCTGATGTGCCGGCGACTCTGTCACCGGCGATTCTAACCGGGATCTTACGCGATGAGTTCAAGTTTCAAGGTCTCATCGTGACCGATGCGCTGGAGATGGGCGGTGTCGCTAAAGGCTATTCGAACGGGGAAGCCGCCGTGAAAGCGATCGAAGCCGGCGCCGATGTGTTGCTGATGCCGCCGGACCCGGAAGCCGCTATACGGGCCGTGCTGGCCGCGGTGAGATCACGGCGCCTCACCGTGAAGCGCATCGACCAGAGTGTCGCGAGGGTTCTCGCCGCCAAGCAGACGGTTGGCCTCGACCGTGGAAAACTGGTGAACCTTGAATCCATCGCCGACATCGTCAACTCGCCCGAAGCAGCCGGCCACGCGCAAGAGATCGCAGAACGGGCCGTCACACTGGTCAAGAACGATAACGGAGCCGTGCCTCTTCGCAATCCGGCGCGAGCCTGTTTTTTCATTCTGCCGGAATCCCGCGAATCGATCGAAGGCGAGGAGATTCTTCTTGAATTGCGAAGACGATCAGGGAGCGCACAGGTGTTCACGCTCGACCCTACCATGCCGGATTCTGAAATTGAAGCAAATGTACAGAAGGGGGCTGTTTGCGAGCAGGTGGTCGTGATGGCGTTTGCGTCGCTCGCCTCTTACAGCGATGGACAAGTGCTGCCAGGCGCGTATCCACGGCTGATCGAAGGTCTGATTGCGGGCAACCGCCCTGTAACCCTGTTGTCCCTGGGAAGTCCCTACCTGGTGCGGAGTTTTGGGAAGGCCGGCGCGTTCCTGACGACCTACAGTCCCGTCCCCCCGTCTGCGATTGCGTCCGTGAAAGCGCTGTTCGGCGAGATTGCGATCACCGGAAAACTTCCCGTAACGATTCCCGGAATCGCCGCGTTCGGATTCGGGATATCGACCCACCAGATCACGACGCCGTAACCGTCGCCGTCTTGGTCAGCAGTTCAAGCTGTCCTTTCTCCAGGCCCAGCAACATTTCTTTAGTCCGCAATCCGCCGCCAAATCCGGTTAGACTCCCGTTCGCTCCGATGACACGATGGCACGGCACGACAATCGGAATCGGATTCGCGCCATTGGCCAATCCGACCGCGCGCGATCCTTTTGGATTTCCAATGCGGCGCGCTAGCTCCCCGTACGAGATTGTCTCGCCGTAGGGAATATCCTGCAGCGCTCGCCACACGCCACGTTGGAACGTCGTCCCATCCATCTGGAGTGGGATATCGAATTCCCGCAACTCGCCGTTAAAGTATGCCTGCAACTGCCGCACTACGTCGCGTAGTGCGTCGTCGTCGCGAACCCAATCGGCCTCGGGCTCCACCGCCCCCTTGCCTTCGGGGAAGCTGATGCGGCGCAGCCCTTTTTCATCTCCCGCCAGCAACAGACGCCCGATCGGGCTCTGCATGTACGTGTAGTAAGTCATTCTCATTTTTCTCCTGATGTTGCCACAAATGCATCGCCGCGTACGCCCGCCATGGACGCCACTGTTCGGCGCGGACCTCCAAGTGTTTCGGATTCGCCATGCCGGCCGTGCGCCTCAGCCACAAGTCGGAGGGGGGAAAGGCATCGGGTTCCGACAGCGCGCGCATCGCGATATACTGCGCGGTCCAGTCCCCAATCCCCGGCAGCTCACGCAGCCGCGCGATGAACCGACCGGGGTCGACCACGCCCGAAAATTGAATCTCCCCATCCCGCACTGCCGCCGACAATTGAATAATCGCGTCCGCGCGCGTCCACGGCAGCCCGATTGACGAATAATCGACGCCGGAGAGTACTTTCGGCGTCGGAAAAATATGGGTGAGCGCGCCGCCGCCCTCGTACCGCTCGCCGAACGCGACCACGACTCTTCCAGCAAGAGTGGTCGCGCCCTTGACGCTCACCTGCTGGCCGAGGATCGCGCGTACTGCCACTTCGAATCCATCCCAGGCGCCGGGCACGCGCAATCCCGGACGAGCGGCGACGCGTTTGGCGAGCATAGTATCTTGCTCCAATCGCGCTCGGATATCGCACGGATCGGCGCGCAAATCGAACAGATTCCGCACCTTCTCGACGATCACGATCAAGTAACGGGCGTCGGGAAAATCAATCCGAAGGTCGAGCGCATCCTTGCGGGGATTCATGCGAACTTCAATATGTCCTCGCTGCCCGCCCAACTCGATGGTGCGCCGGTAGCGGTCTTCGTCGATATCTTCGACACCTGGGATCGCGCGTGGGATCAGAAATTGCAGGATCGCATCCCAATCGTAGGGAGCCCGGAACGGAAGGCGAAACTGATAATGCTCACCGCGACCCACGCCTGTTCGCCGCGCCAGAGCGCGGAGTTCAGTGGGCGTGCGTTTGTAGAGCTCGCGAAAGCTTGCGTTGAATCGCCGCACGCTACCGAATCCGGAGGCGAGTGCCGCCTGCGTGAATGGCAGATCCGTCTCGTCGATCAGCCGCTTGGCAAAATGCAGGCGTCGTGTCTGCACGACGGCGACCGGCGGAGCGCCAAGGTGTTGCAGGAACAGCCGCCGAAGCTGTCGGGATCCGATTCCGAGTCGCTCCGCTAATGTTTCTAGCGAGACGCCGGCGAGTCCATTCTCTTCGATCAGCCTCAGTGCGCGTGAAACGGTGGTCGAGCTACCGAGCCAGGCCGGAGTCCCCGGCGACGTTTCCGGCCGACAGCGGAGACACGGTCGAAACCCAGCCTCTGCCGCCGCGGCCGCCGATAGGTAGTAGCGAACGTTGGATTCTTTCGGCGAGTTGGCCGGGCAGATCGGACGGCAGTAGATCCCGGTCGACGTGACTCCGATAAAGAATCGCCCGTCGAACCTAGGATCCCGCGATCGCCGCGCCCGTTCGCAGATTTTGTGGTCGAGTAGCATCTGATTGAAGTATAGGAGGGATTCGAGCGGGAGGCTAGCCATTTTCGGACATGGTCGCCGAATGTAAAAGAGAGCTTGGAGAAAGCGGTTCGCTATCCAGCGCGGAACCTGATTCGATCAGGTTCCACAATCCACAGTTCTCCACCTGGAGTTCGATTTGAAAGCGCTAAAACAGTCGTTGCATCAACCTTAAAATCGTTGCCTTATCTTGTCTCTTGGGCCTGAGGACAATGATGCCCGCATGTTGAGACGGAGGATAATTCTGGACATTCGCGAAGTCCAGATCCAGCGTGACTAACACCCGATCCTCCTCCTGGGACCGCCTCGCGACGACTGCATCGCTCGCTCCTTCCAGGCGTTCATCCGAGACAGTGTCAGCCTCCAAACCCGCTTTGCGGAGAAGAACCGCGCACTCAGCGGGCAGGTTCTCGTCGATCTTGAGTTTCAAACGGTGTGTTCCAACGGGAGATCGGCAGTGCCTTCACGCGCCAATTCCGCGGCATACGCGAGAGCAGCTTGAATATCCAACTCCCGAAGGGACGGGTAGCTCTGCAGTATTTCCTCATGTGGCATGCCGGCGGCAAGGTTGTCGAGGATCACGGAAACCATCACGCGCGTGCCACGAATACACGCCTTTCCGTGACACACTAACGGGTTGACACTGATCCGCTCCCGCCACTCTCGCATGCCTACATTCTACCTCCCGGTCATATAGAATATAGCCAACGAGGAGGCGCCATGGCCGAGAACGATGTCCCGATCGCCACTACTCCGGAAGAACCGACTCCCCCCGAAACGGCATTGACCGAAGAAGAGGCCGACATGGGCGATTTCATTACCCGTCACGTGCTCGAAAAGGATTCGGTGTTTTTCGAAGGGTAGATATGGTGGTCTACACGGGGTCGCTCGATGACTCCCACGAGCTGATCCAATTCTTCCGGCGCGAAGCCGCGAAGTTGCGAGTCCTACGGCGGCTAACCGTTTCTCGGGACAAGACTGTCGTGCGCGACGTCAATGGCGACGGCATCGAATTTCCCAGGCTGACATACGGGAATCCGAGGCTCGAGGAACTTTTGCGCGAATTGGAGGTCATTTTTACACCCAAGACGTTACACGATCCGGCGGCCACACCGGATGGAGTCAAGGAATTCCGTTTAAGCGCACGCTGGACTTGGGGTCATGAACGCGTAATGTAAGTGCGGCAGACGAGTGCCTCTTCACGGCAATCTCGGCGGCGAAGCGCCTGCCGGCCGCGTCAGGCTATCAGCCTGCGCCACGATGCGCCGGTTCGGATTTTTGAGGAAACGCGCCGGGGCTACGCTGGATAGCCGCCCGTAATGTACGTGTGCAACTGATCGATGGTGTGCGCCTGCGCCGCGATGATCGCATTCACTAAATCCCCGATCGAGATTACGCCCGCCAATTTCTCGCCGTCGAGAACCGGTAGGTGCCGCGTCCGATGATGAGTCACGAGACGCATGCACTCATCAACTGTGAATTGCGGCGTTACCGTCACCGGAGCGCTCATAATCTCGCGTACCTGCGTTTCCTTCGACGATCGGCCGTGCAAAATGATTTTACGGGCGTAATCGCGCTCGGAAATGATCCCCACCAAGCGGCCGTCGACAAGCACCGGCAGCGCTCCAATCCCTTTTTCCGCCATCAGCTCAATGGCGTCGTAGACAATTGTGTCCGGCGTGGTCGTCCAGATCCGGCCACTTTTCGTATTCAGGATAACCGCGACTACTTCCGCCATGGCGATGGCCTCCTTTGTTGTTCCGATTGCGGCTCGCATTGCCGATAAAGCTCGATCATCTTTCTCGTCGTGTCGAGAACATTTGCGCAACATCTGCACGCCAGGAGATGGCGCTCACATTCGAGGTCGCGATCCCCTTCCAGAACGTCGCTCAAATGTTCCAGAAACTCTGAGCAATTCATCGACCGTTACTTGATCGCGGCCAGGTCTTGCAACAGATTCCAGTTCTCGAGGCGATCCTGCTGCGCCGCCAGCAGCGTCGGCGTCGGATTCCCTTCCTTGTTAAAGTGCTTCGAGAACCGGCCCTCCGTGCGGGCCCAGTAAATGAAATCGATCTGCTCGCCGGTCTTGGGATGCTTGTACCAGTCATCCTTTACGTTGGGATTTCCTACCAGGCTGAGCCGCTCCTTGAAGCGATGTCCTTTGCGCGGATCGTAGATAAAGACGGGGAATGCGCGGGAGTCCGCCGCCAGCTTCGCCTGATGCTCCGCCATGTTGTCGGCGACACCGTGCTCGGGCTGGCACGTGGTGAAGACGTTGACGATGGCCGGGCCCGGATAGGCGTTCGCTTCCATCACAGCTTTGTAGAAGTGATTGGGATGCGCGCAGGTAGTTTGGGCCACGTAAACATCTTTGTGCATCATGCAGATGTTCGCGATCTCCTTGCGATTTTCTTTCTTGCCGGCGATAGCGCTGCCGTGCACCGTAAACTTGGTCTCCTGCCCCTTGAAGGATCCGGTCGAGCTCTGACCGCCGGTGTTCGAGTAGACCTGTGTATCAAGCACGATCACCTTGATATCCATGCCGGAGGCCAGCATGCGCGACAGCGACTGGAAGCCGATGTCCAGCATCGCGCCGTCGCCGCCGATGATCCAGAGGCGCTTGTTCGCCCAGCCCATCTGATCCCAACGTGCGCGCACGCCCATCGCATCGGCGGGAGCGTTCTCAAACAGCGAATTCGTCCACGACACCTTGTAAGGATTGTATGGATAGGTCGACGTGTAGACCGTGTTGCAGCCCGTCGCCGCTACGATCCCGATGTTCTCTTGTCCGTATTGAAAGCCGGTTGCGGCAAGCATCATGCGCAGCGCGGTCGCTTCACCGCAGCCGGCACATGACCCAGCGCCGCCGACATACAGCATCGAGCGCTCGGTCAGCATCATGTCCGAGAGCGCCTTTTCATTGATGAACTTGGTCGGTGTCTCCGGCATGTTGCGGTAAAAGTGGAAGGCAGCCTTGTACCACTCCATGTTCTTGTCGTCCTTGCGGATCATGCGCAGGGCATCGTGATCGCCGCAGGCGTCGACACATTCGGCGCAGCCCTTGCATTTCGTCGGATCGATAAAGATGCCGAACTTGCCGCCGCCAAGCCCCTTCTTCTCCATGACCGTGTGATACTTCTGTGTCTCGACCCATTGCGCGCCGAGACTGCCGCGCAGCTCCTCGTCGGGAATCCGCGCGAGGCGATCGGTGAGCGTGGAAGGATCGGCCACTTTTCCGAGAATGGCGGTGTCAGGGCATTGCGTGACGCAGTCCATACATCCGACGCAATTCTCGACCACGAACAGCGGGATGTCGGGCGCGATGTAGCTGAAATCGCGGAGCGCGCCGGTGGCGGCGGGAATTACGCTACGCGCGACCCCGTCGTCAGCATCCAGTCCCTTCTCAGCCGTGCCGTTGTTATAAGCGCCGACCACTCGCTCATTGAAATCGGCGACATCAACCACGTTGAACTCTATGTCTTCGATCCGTTCTTCCAAAGTTCTGAGCATGGGTTCCATGATTTTTCCTTATTCCTTAAATCACTCGCAGCCCGGCGCTACGCTCGTCTTCCGCGGCGGTCGCCATCATGACTTCCCTAGGGACCTCGATCACTTCGTGATAGCCGCGGTCCACGGCCTTGAGGTTATCCTGCACCACCTGCTCGCCGCGCTTGCCGAAGTACTTCCGCAGCGACTTCTCGACACCCTTCAGCAGTTGATCTTCGCTGATGCCGGATTCGGACTGGAACGGGGTGACGCGCAGGAAGATTCCCAACAGCACGATTCCTTGCATGCGCTGCAGCAGATCCGCTCGAGACGAGACCTCGCGCGCGATCGCCACGGTATCGAGCGCGAAGAGCCGCGCATTCTTTTCTCGCATGACCTTACGCGCCCAGGCCGGCACCTGCGACCACACGACCGCAGGATCGGTCTTCTGGCTTTGTACAAACACCATCCCGTTCTGCGAGAGCCCCGCCAGCGGATCCTCCATGTTGAATGCGTTGACGTCGTTGAGCGGAATGAATTCGACGTGCTCAAGTTCCGAGTGCACGCGAATGTGCTCCTTGGCGATGGTGAGATAGTACGTGGTCGGCAGCCCCTTCTTCTCGGATCCGTACTTCGGATAGGCCTGGACATCCATTCCGAATACTTCGCCCGCGATGGTTGCGATTACTTTGTTGGTCGTCACCGAACCGTATCCGCCAACCGAGTGTCCACGCATCGAGAATGACCCCGCGCCGCGCACGTCCGGGTCGACCGCAACCGGTAGCGCCGTTTCATGCTTGATTCCGACGGTGAAGTACGACCGCGGTTTCGCATTGCGCATGTGCATGTTCTCCACAATGGCGATGAAGTCGCCCGCTCGCACATCGCGGCTTCCCAATCCAGCCGAGCCTCCGCAGAACCGAGGCATGTGAGTGATTGGTGGATAGCCGGGAGTCTCCGCCATGGAATCGGCGAACGCGGCCTTAATCTCGCACAGCAGCGGATTCGATTGCATCAGTGGAATATCCAGTCGCTCGACCACCGAGATCGCCTTGACGTGCCGCAGCGCCCGGATGATGTCCTGCGATGGGAAGGGCCGGCAGGCGGTGACGTGCAGCAGCCCGACCTTGATGCCGCGGTTGTCGCGGATCCAGTCGACGGCGGCCTCGGCCGTCTCCATCATGCAGCCGTGGCCGACGATGGCATACTCGGCGTCCTCGAGCCGGTAAGGCATGACCGGCGCGTAGCGGCGCCCGGTCAGCTCGCCGAACTCTTCCATGGCGGTATTGAGCGCGGCCAGGACATTGTCGTAGAACTTGCGCTGGGCAATCTTGCCCTTCATGTAGCTGTCCTGGTTCTGGACCACGCCCGACATGAGGGGGACCTGCGGGTCCATGAGGTTGCGAAGACGCGCGGGCGAGCCGACAAACATCTTCATCAGGTCGGCTTCCGGCAGACGGACATTCTCGATGGTATGGGTGGTGAGGAATCCATCCTGGACGTTCAGGAAGGGTGTCTCGGTGTCTTCCGCCGTCCGGCGCGCGATCATGGCAAGACTTTCCAGCACAGTGGGATCCGAAGCTTGGAATTCACGTGACTTGAAGTCGCGGCCGCACTGACCCTATAGTGAGTCGTATTAATTTAAATCATACCAACATGGTCAAATAAAACGAAAGGCTCAGTCGAAAGACTGGGCCTTTCGTTTTAATCTGATCGGCACGTAAGAGGTTCCAACTTTCACCATA
>JADMIO012909886.1_pt1 | contig 124351 bp, 95 predicted proteins | sample 8958161 | NCBI WGS metagenome assembly JADMIO01 (sample SAMN16585339, study PRJNA669376) | soil metagenome | isolation source: Crop rotation soil | place: USA: Cullars Rotation, Alabama | collected 2011 | reverse complement strand
ATCAGACCGACGATACGAGTGGGACCGTGGTCCCAGACTAATAATCAGACCGACGATACGAGTGGGACCGTGGTCCCAGTCTGATTATCAGACCGACGATACAAGTGGAACAGTTATGCCCGGGAATTCCTGCAGGATCGATCCGCTCGAGAAGCTTTCTAGTGGTACCAACCCAGGCAGGTAGCACAGTGCGCGCCCACTGCCTTACGGATAGCACGACGCATCTTCGCCGCAGCGTTGTTCCCACGGGCGATAGCAGCACGCCGCTTCGCATGGCTCTTCACACTGCGCTGTGCCTGATAGGTGGCGTGGTGCTGAGCACAGCGCCCACCATGAGTAGCCCAGTCCCTACAGTCGAGACACCGGGTACGCATAGGGCACCCCCCCCCCCCTTCCGGGGACACCCCCCTATCCGTCGACACCCCCCTACCTACTCACGTGAGTAGGCTGGGCGCGGCAGCGCTAGAAGCGACCGCCCGTCATGAAGTGGGCAGTGAGCCAACCCATGAAGGCCAGTAGCGCAAAGCGTCGAGCACGCACCCAACCCGAAGGCTTGCCTGTACTGCCGCTTTGCGTGGCGAACCATGACCAGACGTGTTCGCTCAGCGTGTCGCCCGGCTTCTTATTGAAGAGCGCTCGACCCTCAATGACGCCGAACGCGGCAAGCCATGCGAGCCAAGCGATTGTGTATCCGCTCATTGAGCCCCCCGACGGATTCGAACCGCCGACCCCCTGATTACGAAACAGGCGCTCTAACCGAACTGAGCTAGGGAGGCAACGCCGGTCGCTCAACCCTGGGAGAGATCAGGGGAGTGACCGGCCTGAGTGGGTAGCGCTCGACGCCGTTCCTTAGCGGTGCTTGATGCGTGGCGCGTAAACCCCTCTACCTATATGAAGGTTGTCGGCAACCTGATTCGGGGTCACAGCGAAGGGCGCCCGGGTGACGCTGTGATGAAGTGGCGTGAAGTCTGGATTACCCAATGAGAAGTCATTAGGAATGTGTGTTTCGAGTCATTCCGTCACAGCATCACTTCCCCCAGGTCAACGGCTCGCCCCGCTGTGCTGTGGTGACGGAGTCACTGTTACTTAGGCTAACTAACTAAACCGAGACAAGAGAAATGGGCCGACCGGGGGACCGGCCGACCCTTCCCGCTGCCCCAGGAAGCCCGCTGTGCGCCCGTCTCAGCGCCTAACAGGCTTCCCGGGTGTCTCGCTACGCCGCTACGTCTTCCGTGCCGTCCTGGGCGTCGTCTTCGTCGTCGTCGGTCGGCGGCTTCGCCCACGTGATCGAAGCGCGCTTCTCGATGGGCGTTCCCTGCCCCCTGCCCGTAGTCGACTTCGTGACAACGATCTTGTCTACGAAGAGCCCGACGAACACGCGCTTGTCGTCTACTGACGCGCGCCCCCACCACGACTTAGGGCCGGTCGGGTCAGCGTCGGCGTCTTCGGGGAACCATTGGTCAAGGGGAAGCTTCGGGGCTTCGGCGGCTTCAAGTTCGGCAAGCCGCTCTTCCGCCCCTTGCTGCCGGAGCGTCAGCGCTGCCTGTTGCTTCCGGAAGTGCTTCCTGCCAACGGGTCCGTCGTACGCGCCTGCCGCGCGGTCTTCGTACAGCTCTTCAAGGGCGTTCAGGGCGTCGGCGCGCTCCGCAACAAGGTTCGCCCGTTCGCCGCTCTTCTCAGGCGCCTCAGTGAGCTTGCCGAAGCGTCGGGCGGCTTCCCACAGAAGCGCCAACGTCTCTTCGTCGCCTTCGGCGTGCCTGATCTTGTTGAAGATGCGTTCCGCAACGAACTTGTCGAGTGCCGCCATGCTGACGTTGCACGTGCCTTCGTGCTGCCCAGGTGCGGACGGGTCGACCACCTTCCGGCGACGGCAGCGGTAAGAGTCCTTGATCGATTCTTCCCCGCGCTTCGAAGTCATGACGGCGCCACACTCGCAGTACAGCTTGTCCATGGCGGACAGAATGGCTTGCCCCCGGGAAAGCCCCTTGCCGCGCCCCCTGCCGTCCAACCACGCCTGAAGCTCATACCACTCAGCGGGCTCGATGATCGGTCCGCAATCAAGCTCGACCGGCCGGAGCGTGATCGGGTCGCGCTGAATGCGGTAACCCTCAATCTTCGTGGTCGGCGTGCCGTCCGGCTTCTTCTTGTAGATCACCTCAGCGGCGAAGCCCGCAATACGCGGGTCCCGAAGGATTCGCATAACGGTTGCCGGGTCCCAGGCGCTTGAAGCGGTCTTCTTCCCAATCGTCTCGCCCCGGGTCGGCACGGCGTCAGCGTCCATGCGCTTACAAAGCCCCGTGATGCTGCCCGGGTGAATGGCGGCTTGACTGCCCGGCTTGAAGGGAAGGTGTTTGTGCGTCTTGATCTCACGCCACCACCACCGGATTACGTCGGGCTCGAACTCGAAGGGTCCGGTAAGGGGAGTGGTCGAGTGCGCAAGCTTGTTGATGACGACATTGACCATTCGGCCGTTGCGCGTGATCTCCTTCGTCTCCGAAACAAGCTCGAAGCCGTAAGGCGCCTTCCCGCCGACGTACCCGCCCAATTCGCGCTGAAGGTTCTTCGTGTCGAGAATCTTCGCCGACTTCAGCGAAGATTCTTTGTGCGACGCGTCGAGCCGCATAATCAGGTGAATCAGGTCCATGACGTTTCCCTGCCGGAAGACGCCTTCCTGAGTGGAAACAATCGTCACGCCCAGGGCGAGCAATTCCGAGACAATCGGAATCGCGTCCATGACCTTCAGGCGCGAGAAGCGCGACACGTCATAGACAATGATCATGTTGAGCCGCCCGGCGCGGCATTCGTTCAGGATGCGTTCGAACTCCGGGCGCTCCGCCGTCCCGAACGCCGACGTGCCCGGCGCTTCGCTGAAATGCCCGACGAACCTGAACCGGCCCCCGTCGCGCTCGACTTCGCGCTGAAGGTCGGCCGCCTTGTCTTCGTTGGCGCTACGCTGTGTCGCTGGGCTTGCTGCGCTCGAATTCTCGCGCTCGCGCGACTGACGGTCGTAAGCACCCGCGTACGTGTCCACCCCGGTCACAACCCCTTGTGTCATGTCGGCGACCCTACGCCCCCAACTGAGAGAACTCAAAGGTTACCCCAGTTGGGGCACTACTCCCGAAAACCGCTTCTGACCTGGGAAAACGTGAAGCCCCGGGGCATCCGCTGAGGGTTGCCGCCGGGGCTTCGGTGTGTCCGTCAGTACGGGCCATAGAGGGGCGTCGTGTAACCCACCCAGGGCGATTGCTCCGGCACGGGGAAGCCGCGCCACGCCTTCGGGACGTCGCGGTGAGTTCAGGCTTTTTCATATCTCATTGCCCCCGGACGAGCGTCTGCTCCGCCATTCGCCGTCCGCCGTGCCAATCGGATCAGCCGTCCAAATGCGGGATTTTCGTTAGTCGGAGGCCAAACGGCATTGAGCGTCAGCATATCATCAGCGAGCTGAAGAAAGACAATCCCCGATCCGCTCCACGTGTTGCCCCAGCAATCAGCGCGACCTTGCCCCTCCAACGTCATCTCGTTCTCCGCTCATGAGCTCAGCCACTGGCGAGCGGCATCGCATTCTTCGCATCCCGCCTCTGGCGGATGCAGGAAGATCAACGGATCTCGGCCCAGTTGACCCAGGGCTGTCGCCACAATGTCGCGGGAGCGGATCAACCGAGCAAAGGCATGACCGACTGGACCTTCCTTCTGAAGGCTCTTCTCCTTGAGCCACCTGTCCGCCAAGGCAAAGCGCTCACAGCAGTGGTCATTCTCGAGATAATCGACGCGTACCAACTTGCCATCCTGAAGAATGGTGCAGTGTCTCGGCACCCCATAGGGAACCTTTGCCATCAACTCGGCAAGATGCAGCGTCGTGTTGGCATCGTGTCCCACGCCGAGGAGAAGTACCTGCCCATCGAGTTCATGGACACGGGCGACCGGGCTTGCAGGCGAGTGAGGTGGCAGGGGCAATGGATCAGAGATGATCTGCTCTGCCTGTGGCCCCGCTGCCGCAAAGGCAAATGGATGGGCGCTGCGCTTTACATTTGGCAGGCGCCAGAATGTGTCAGAGACAACTCCAAGGTCCGGTGTAACGGGCGACGTGGCAGGATCGAACGGCTCGTCGTCCAGACCTGACCACGAGGGCATGACGAGCGTCCCTCCCGGACCCAGCGCAGCACGCAGGGCCTCGATCAGTCCAAGTGGCCCATCTTCGAGGGGCCGGACGCTACGGAAGGAGCTGTGGACCAGCAGCACACCGCCGGGGGTAACCCCAAGGTTGAGAAGCTGACCGATGAGCTCGGCTTTTCGCCATTCGTATTGCACGACATTGCACTCCACCGCTGATGACATCAGTCGATCATAGCACGATCAACGGCACTGTTGCAAATAGTCGGTGGTGATAAACTTATCATCCCCTTTTGCTGATGGAGCTGCACATGAACCCATTCAAAGGCCGGCATTTTCAGCGTGACATCATTCTGTGGGCCGTACGCTGGTACTGCAAATACGGCATCAGTTACCGTGAGCTGCAGGTCGACGGATCTTTTCCGCTGCATAACCCTGCTTCGGGGTCATTATAGCGATTTTTTCGGTATATCCATCCTTTTTCGCACGATATACAGGATTTTGCCAAAGGGTTCGTGTAGACTTTCCTTGGTGTATCCAACGGCGTCAGCCGGGCAGGATAGGTGAAGTAGGCCCACCCGCGAGCGGGTGTTCCTTCTTCACTGTCCCTTATTCGCACCTGGCGGTGCTCAACGGGAATCCTGCTCTGCGAGGCTGGCCGGCTACCGCCGGCGTAACAGATGAGGGCAAGCGGATGGCTGATGAAACCAAGCCAACCAGGAAGGGCAGCCCACCTATCAAGGTGTACTGCCTTCCAGACGAACGAAGAGCGATTGAGGAAAAGGCGGCGGCGGCCGAGAGAGAATATTCAGGCCAGTTATGCTTTCTGGCCTGTAACAAAGGACATTAAGTAAAGACAGATAAACGTAGACTAAAACGTGGTCGCATCAGGGTGCTGGCTTTTCAAGTTCCTTAAGAATGGCCTCAATTTTCTCTATACACTCAGTTGGAACACGAGACCTGTCCAGGTTAAGCACCATTTTATCGCCCTTATACAATACTGTCGCTCCAGGAGCAAACTGATGTCGTGAGCTTAAACTAGTTCTTGATGCAGATGACGTTTTAAGCACAGAAGTTAAAAGAGTGATAACTTCTTCAGCTTCAAATATCACCCCAGCTTTTTTCTGCTCATGAAGGTTAGATGCCTGCTGCTTAAGTAATTCCTCTTTATCTGTAAAGGCTTTTTGAAGTGCATCACCTGACCGGGCAGATAGTTCACCGGGGTGAGAAAAAAGAGCAACAACTGATTTAGGCAATTTGGCGGTGTTGATACAGCGGGTAATAATCTTACGTGAAATATTTTCCGCATCAGCCAGCGCAGAAATATTTCCAGCAAATTCATTCTGCAATCGGCTTGCATAACGCTGACCACGTTCATAAGCACTTGTTGGGCGATAATCGTTACCCAATCTGGATAATGCAGCCATCTGCTCATCATCCAGCTCGCCAACCAGAACACGATAATCACTTTCGGTAAGTGCAGCAGCTTTACGACGGCGACTCCCATCGGCAATTTCTATGACACCAGATACTCTTCGACCGAACGCCGGTGTCTGTTGACCAGTCAGTAGAAAAGAAGGGATGAGATCATCCAGTGCGTCCTCAGTAAGCAGCTCCTGGTCACGTTCATTACCTGACCATACCCGAGAGGTCTTCTCAACACTATCACCCCGGAGCACTTCAAGAGTAAACTTCACATCCCGACCACATACAGGCAAAGTAATGGCATTACCGCGAGCCATTACTCCTACGCGCGCAATTAACGAATCCACCATCGGGGCAGCTGGTGTCGATAACGAAGTATCTTCAACCGGTTGAGTATTGAGCGTATGTTTTGGAATAACAGGCGCACGCTTCATTATCTAATCTCCCAGCGTGGTTTAATCAGACGATCGAAAATTTCATTGCAGACAGGTTCCCAAATAGAAAGAGCATTTCTCCAGGCACCAGTTGAAGAGCGTTGATCAATGGCCTGTTCAAAAACAGTTCTCATCCGGATCTGACCTTTACCAACTTCATCCGTTTCACGTACAACATTTTTTAGAACCATGCTTCCCCAGGCATCCCGAATTTGCTCCTCCATCCACGGGGACTGAGAGCCATTACTATTGCTGTATTTGGTAAGCAAAATACGTACATCAGGCTCGAACCCTTTAAGATCAACGTTCTTGAGCAGATCACGAAGCATATCGAAAAACTGCAGTGCGGAGGTGTAGTCAAACAACTCAGCAGGCGTGGGAACAATCAGCACATCAGCAGCACATACGACATTAATCGTGCCGATACCCAGGTTAGGCGCGCTGTCAATAACTATGACATCATAGTCATGAGCAACAGTTTCAATGGCCAGTCGGAGCATCAGGTGTGGATCGGTGGGCAGTTTACCTTCATCAAATTTGCCCATTAACTCAGTTTCAATACGGTGCAGAGCCAGACAGGAAGGAATAATGTCAAGCCCCGGCCAGCAAGTGGGCTTTATTGCATAAGTGACATCGTCCTTTTCCCCAAGATAGAAAGGCAGGAGAGTGTCTTCTGCATGAATATGAAGATCTGGTACCCATCCGTGATACATTGAGGCTGTTCCCTGGGGGTCGTTACCTTCCACGAGCAAAACACGTAGCCCCTTCAGAGCCAGATCCTGAGCAAGATGAACAGAAACTGAGGTTTTGTAAACGCCTCCTTTATGGGCAGCAACCCCGATCACCGGTGGAAATACGTCTTCAGCACGTCGCAATCGCGTACCAAACACATCACGCATATGATTAATTTGTTCAATTGTATAACCAACACGTTGCTCAACCCGTCCTCGAATTTCCATATCCGGGTGCGGTAGTCGCCCTGCTTTCTCGGCATCTCTGATAGCCTGAGAAGAAACCCCAACTAAATCCGCTGCTTCACCTATTCTCCAGCGCCGGGTTATTTTCCTCGCTTCCGGGCTGTCATCATTAAACTGTGCAATGGCGATAGCCTTCGTCATTTCATGACCAGCGTTTATGCACTGGTTAAGTGTTTCCATGAGTTTCATTCTGAACATCCTTTAATCATTGCTTTGCGTTTTTTTATTAAATCTTGCAATTTACTGCAAAGCAACAACAAAATCGCAAAGTCATCAAAAAACCGCAAAGTTGTTTAAAATAAGAGCAACACTACAAAAGGAGATAAGAAGAGCACATACCTCAGTCACTTATTATCACTAGCGCTCGCCGCAGCCGTGTAACCGAGCATAGCGAGCGAACTGGCGAGGAAGCAAAGAAGAACTGTTCTGTCAGATAGCTCTTACGCTCAGCGCAAGAAGAAATATCCACCGTGGGAAAAACTCCAGGTAGAGGTACACACGCGGATAGCCAATTCAGAGTAATAAACTGTGATAATCAACCCTCATCAATGATGACGAACTAACCCCCGATATCAAGTCACATGACGAAGGGAAAGAGAAGGAAATCAACTGTGACAAACTGCCCTCAAATTTGGCTTCCTTAAAAATTACAGTTCAAAAAGTATGAGAAAATCCATGCAGGCTGAAGGAAACAGCAAAACTGTGACAAATTACCCTCAGTAGGTCAGAACAAATGTGACGAACCACCCTCAAATCTGTGACAGATAACCCTCAGACTATCCTGTCGTCATGGAAGTGATATCGCGGAAGGAAAATACGATATGAGTCGTCTGGCGGCCTTTCTTTTTCTCAATGTATGAGAGGCGCATTGGAGTTCTGCTGTTGATCTCATTAACACAGACCTGCAGGAAGCGGCGGCGGAAGTCAGGCATACGCTGGTAACTTTGAGGCAGCTGGTAACGCTCTATGATCCAGTCGATTTTCAGAGAGACGATGCCTGAGCCATCCGGCTTACGATACTGACACAGGGATTCGTATAAACGCATGGCATACGGATTGGTGATTTCTTTTGTTTCACTAAGCCGAAACTGCGTAAACCGGTTCTGTAACCCGATAAAGAAGGGAATGAGATATGGGTTGATATGTACACTGTAAAGCCCTCTGGATGGACTGTGCGCACGTTTGATAAACCAAGGAAAAGATTCATAGCCTTTTTCATCGCCGGCATCCTCTTCAGGGCGATAAAAAACCACTTCCTTCCCCGCGAAACTCTTCAATGCCTGCCGTATATCCTTACTGGCTTCCGCAGAGGTCAATCCGAATATTTCAGCATATTTAGCAACATGGATCTCGCAGATACCGTCATGTTCCTGTAGGGTGCCATCAGATTTTCTGATCTGGTCAACGAACAGATACAGCATACGTTTTTGATCCCGGGAGAGACTATATGCCGCCTCAGTGAGGTCGTTTGACTGGACGATTCGCGGGCTATTTTTACGTTTCTTGTGATTGATAACCGCTGTTTCCGCCATGACAGATCCATGTGAAGTGTGACAAGTTTTTAGATTGTCACACTAAATAAAAAAGAGTCAATAAGCAGGGATAACTTTGTGAAAAAACAGCTTCTTCTGAGGGCAATTTGTCACAGGGTTAAGGGCAATTTGTCACAGACAGGACTGTCATTTGAGGGTGATTTGTCACACTGAAAGGGCAATTTGTCACAACACCTTCTCTAGAACCAGCATGGATAAAGGCCTACAAGGCGCTCTAAAAAAGAAGATCTAAAAACTATAAAAAAAATAATTATAAAAATATCCCCGTGGATAAGTGGATAACCCCAAGGGAAGTTTTTTCAGGCATCGTGTGTAAGCAGAATATATAAGTGCTGTTCCCTGGTGCTTCCTCGCTCACTCGACCGGGAGGGTTCGAGAAGGGGGGGCACCCCCCTTCGGCGTGCGCGGTCACGCGCACAGGGCGCAGCCCTGGTTAAAAACAAGGTTTATAAATATTGGTTTAAAAGCAGGTTAAAAGACAGGTTAGCGGTGGCCGAAAAACGGGCGGAAACCCTTGCAAATGCTGGATTTTCTGCCTGTGGACAGCCCCTCAAATGTCAATAGGTGCGCCCCTCATCTGTCAGCACTCTGCCCCTCAAGTGTCAAGGATCGCGCCCCTCATCTGTCAGTAGTCGCGCCCCTCAAGTGTCAATACCGCAGGGCACTTATCCCCAGGCTTGTCCACATCATCTGTGGGAAACTCGCGTAAAATCAGGCGTTTTCGCCGATTTGCGAGGCTGGCCAGCTCCACGTCGCCGGCCGAAATCGAGCCTGCCCCTCATCTGTCAACGCCGCGCCGGGTGAGTCGGCCCCTCAAGTGTCAACGTCCGCCCCTCATCTGTCAGTGAGGGCCAAGTTTTCCGCGAGGTATCCACAACGCCGGCGGCCGGCCGCGGTGTCTCGCACACGGCTTCGACGGCGTTTCTGGCGCGTTTGCAGGGCCATAGACGGCCGCCAGCCCAGCGGCGAGGGCAACCAGCCGAGGGCTTCGCCCTGTCGCTCGACTGCGGCGAGCACTACTGGCTGTAAAAGGACAGACCACATCATGGTTCTGTGTTCATTAGGTTGTTCTGTCCATTGCTGACATAATCCGCTCCACTTCAACGTAACACCGCACGAAGATTTCTATTGTTCCTGAAGGCATATTCAAATCGTTTTCGTTACCGCTTGCAGGCATCATGACAGAACACTACTTCCTATAAACGCTACACAGGCTCCTGAGATTAATAATGCGGATCTCTACGATAATGGGAGATTTTCCCGACTGTTTCGTTCGCTTCTCAGTGGATAACAGCCAGCTTCTCTGTTTAACAGACAAAAACAGCATATCCACTCAGTTCCACATTTCCATATAAAGGCCAAGGCATTTATTCTCAGGATAATTGTTTCAGCATCGCAACCGCATCAGACTCCGGCATCGCAAACTGCACCCGGTGCCGGGCAGCCACATCCAGCGCAAAAACCTTCGTGTAGACTTCCGTTGAACTGATGGACTTATGTCCCATCAGGCTTTGCAGAACTTTCAGCGGTATACCGGCATACAGCATGTGCATCGCATAGGAATGGCGGAACGTATGTGGTGTGACCGGAACAGAGAACGTCACACCGTCAGCAGCAGCGGCGGCAACCGCCTCCCCAATCCAGGTCCTGACCGTTCTGTCCGTCACTTCCCAGATCCGCGCTTTCTCTGTCCTTCCTGTGCGACGGTTACGCCGCTCCATGAGCTTATCGGGTCCACTCGCGAACGCAGAAAGGCCCACCCGAAGGTGAGCCAGTGTGATTACATTTGCGGCCTAACTGTGGCCAGTCCAGTTACGCTGGAGTCACTAGTATTTAGGTGACACTATAGAAGCGGCCGCGACAACTTGTCCACGTGGAATTCTAAGCTTAGGATCCCAATGTGCTGGAAAGAAATTTCCGCGAGCTTCATGGCGGCGGGACGATCGGCTCCCGCCGTTTATTCACATGTTCGAGATGACGAGGTCGCCGAACTCGGAGCACTTCACCTCGCGCGCGCCCTCCATCAGGCGGGCGAAGTCGTAGGTGACGGTCTTGTTGGCGATCGACTTCTCGAGGCCGCGGATGATGGCCTGCGCCGCCTCCACCCAGCCGAGGTGCTCGAGCATCATCACGCCCGAGAGGATGACCGATCCCGGGTTCACCTTGTCGAGGTCGGCGTATTTCGGCGCGGTGCCGTGAGTGGCCTCGAAGACGGCGTGCCCGGTCTTGTAGTTGATGTTGCCGCCCGGCGCGATGCCGATGCCGCCGACTTGCGCGGCCAGCGCGTCCGAAAGGTAATCGCCGTTCAAGTTCATGGTGGCGATGACGTCGAACTCGTCGGGACGCGTGAGCACTTGCTGCAACGTGATGTCGGCGATCGAGTCCTTCACCAGGATCTGGCCCGCGGGCGGCTTGCCGCCGCAGTCGTCCCAGCCGACGGCCTTGCCGGCGTATTCCTTCTTCACCAGCGCATAGGCGCTATCGCGAAATCCACCTTCGGTGAACTTCATGATGTTGCCCTTGTGAACGATGTTCACGCTCTTGCGCTTGTGCTTGATGGCGTAGTCGAGCGCGGCGCGCATCAGCCGCTCGGTTCCCTCGACCGAAATCGGCTTGATGCCGACGCCGCTCGTCTCGGGAAACCGGATCTTTTTGTACTCCTTGGGAAACTCGGCCTGCATGAAGGCGAGGAACTTCTTGGCCTCGGGCGAGCCGTGCTGCCACTCGATGCCGGCGTAGATGTCTTCCGTGTTCTCGCGGAAGATCACCATGTCGACCTTCTCGGGATGCTTCACCGGCGAAGGCACGCCGGCGAAATAGCGCACCGGCCGCAAGCACACGTAGAGATCCAACATCTGCCGCAGCGCCACGTTCAGCGAGCGAATTCCGCCGCCGACCGGCGTCGTCAGCGGGCCCTTGATGCCCACGCGATATTTCTTGAACGCCTCGACGGTCTCGTCGGGCAGCCAGCTTCCGGTCTGCTTGAAGGCCTTCTCGCCGGCCAAGACTTCCATCCACTCGATCTTGCGCTCGCCGCGATAGCACTTCTCGACCGCGGCATCGAACACGCGCACGCTGGCGCGCCAGATGTCGCGCCCCGTGCCGTCGCCCTCGATGAAGGGGATGGTGGGGTTGTGAGGAGTCTTCACGGTTCCGTCGGCAGCCACTTGGATTTCCATGGCCCCGAACTCTAATCGATCGCGCTCAGCGATTCATCAAGATCGTGAGCGCGCCCGGATCGTCCTCGGTGACCACGATGATGTCCATCTTGCCGTCGCCGTCGAGGTCGGCCACCTCGAGCCCGGCGCCGCCGCTCTTGGCGTCGATCAGCTGCGCCTCCTCGAAGGTGCCGTTGCCCTTGCCGTAGAACAGCATCAGCTGATCGATCGCCTGGGCCGAGACGGCCACGTCGAGGTTGCCGTCGCGGTCGAAGTCGGCGGCCTTGGCGAACACCGGCGTCAGCGGCAGATTCGCCGTCGGCGGCAGGCTGGCGGGGAAGGTGCCGTTGCCGTTGTTGAGCATGATGTCGAGGAACCCGTTGGAGAGGGTGGCGACCGCCAGATCCTGGCCGTTCTTGCGATCGAAGTCGCCGACTGCCAGGCCCCAGGGCGACCCGTGCGTGGTGTTCGGCGTCTGCGCGGTGAGGTTCCCGCCGCTGTTGAGGAACACGCTGACGCTGTCGCCGTCGGAGTTCGATACCGCCACGTCCTTCGAGCCGTTGCCGTCGAAGTCGCCGAGCGTGAACGCCGCCGGGCCGAGACCGGTCGCGAACGTGCCCGCGGTGCCGAAGCTGCCTCCGCCGGTGCCGGGAAGCAGCGCCAGCTCCTTCGAGTCGTGATAGAGGATGAGCGCGTCGAGCTTGCCGTCGCCGGTCAGATCGGCGAGGAGCGTCATCAGCGGTCCCTGCTTGCCGGTCTGCACGCTGCCGCTGATCGAGCCGTCGAGGATCACGCTCGCCGAGCCGTCCTGGCAGAGGACGAACACGTCGTCGCGGCCGTTGCCGTTCAAGTCGCCCGCGGCCACGCCCACCGACGCGACGCAGCTCGACAGCATCCGGTCGGCCGCGTATTGCCCGCCGCCCTGATCGTGAAACACGTCGAGCTCCTGCTGCCCGCCGTTGGCGATCACGAGGTCATGCCCGCCGTCGCCGTCGAGATCGGCGAGCGCGACCGCGTTGGAGCTCTTGCCGGTGACATAGGTCGTGGCCACGAACTTGGGACGGCTCGCCGCCTTGCCCTTGAGGTCGCTGCCGTCATAGAGGAGCGAGCAGCCCGCCATCGACAAAAGCGCCGTCGTCAAAAACAGGAGCGCCCTCAAAACGCGAACCCCACTCGCATCTCCTTGGGCTTTCTGTGCTCGAGGACGAACACCACCACCGTCGCCACCGCCGCCGCGGCCGTGAGCCCGATCATCACGTCGGTGCCGATGGCCGCGCCTTTCAGGCCGTCGATGTCGCTCTGCGAGCAGCCCATCACCGTCGCGCCGCAGCCGTCCTTGAGCTCGCCGTGATGCACCGCCGTATAGGAGCCGAGCGCGATCGCGGTCAGGCCCAAGGCCGCGGTCACGCCGAGCGCGACGAAGCCGCCAATCTTCTTCTTCGGCGGCGGCGGAGGGGGCAGCGGTTTTTCGACCGGCTTCTCGACGACGACGGGCGCGGTTCCATCCGGACGATGCAGCCGCTCGTCGCGCTGCTCGAGCGCGGTGACGCGCGCCTTCACATTTTCTTTGTCAGGGGCCTCGGGCCGCTCCAACAAATACTGTTTCAAGAGAAGCGCGGCCGCCTGGTAGTGGTCCATGTGCTCTTCGCACGCGGCCATGTTGAAGTAGAGCTCGGCGTTGTGCGAGAGCGCCTGCGCGCGCTGAAATTCGTTGAGCGCCTCTTCGTACTTTCCTTGATCGTAGAGCGCGACGCCCGCCTGAAAATAGCCGCGCGCCACCTCTTTGTTGCCGTCGCCGAACGCCAACCCCGCGACACATAACAACCACAGACTACGCATCCTCTCGACTATATCAGGGGTCAAACGACCTCTCCTACCTGTAAGTTCGGGGCCCGTTCTCCCCATTCCGCCCACGAGAGTTCGCAGGCTTAGGCTGGCACGGATGTGGCTTTGTCGGCCGTCGTGGGGAGGGTACCGGTCACAATCGACCGCTATGAATTGGTCCGGCCGATCGGCCGCGGCGGCATGGCGGAGGTGTTTCACGCCAGGCTGCAGCGCATCGGCGGCTTCGAGCGTGACGTCGCGGTCAAAGTTCTCTTGCCCGAGTTTTCCGCCGAGTCCGAGTTCGTCGAGATGCTCCTCGACGAGGCGCGCATCGCCGGCGCGGTCAACCATCCCTGCATCGTCCAGATGCTCGACGTGGGCCAGAAGGACGACCTCTTCTATCTGGTGATGGAGTACGTCGACGGCGCGGACTTGCGCAGCTTTCTCCGCCGCGCGCCGCACCACACGCTGCCGGTGGAGGCGTCGCTGTTCGTCGTCTCCGAGGTGCTGCGCGGCCTGCACGCGGTGCACACCGCCGTCGACGAGCGCGGAGTGCCGCGGCGCATCGTCCACCGCGACGTGTCGCCGGCCAACGTCCTCATCGGCCGCAACGGCGTCGTCAAGCTGGGCGACTTCGGCATCGCGCACGCGTCGTCGCGGCTCACGCGCACGCGCAACGGCGCGATCAAAGGCAAATTGAAGTACCTCTCGCCCGAGCAGATCACCTGCGGCAAGGTCGATCACCGCGCCGATCTCTACGCCGTCGGCGTGATGCTCTGCGAGATGCTCGTCGGCGACGCCGCCTGCGAGCCGAAGAAGATGACTCCCTACGGGCCGGTGTTCGCCTGGTCGCCGCGCCTGGCGTCGTTCCTCGGGCCCGACGTGGCCGAGATCGCCGCGCGCGCGCTGGCCGAAGATCCGCTGCGCCGCTTCGGCGACGCCAGCCAGTTCCGCCAGAAGCTGGTGCAGGCGCTCATGAAGCGCGCGCCGGGCTACGGCTGCGAAGAGCTGACCCGCGATCTGGCCGCGCTCGACGAAGGCTTCCTCAGCGAGATGCCCACCATCGCCTCGTCGGCGGTGGAGCTCTACACCGACTACGGCAATCCGACCACGCCGCAGCTGCGCGATCCGCTGGAGCACAAGCGCGAGCAGAAGATCACCTCGCTCGAGCAGAAGCTCGATCAGAAGATCACCGAGCCGCACCGCGTGCTGCGCACGAGACAGCCCGATCCGCCGCTCGTGCAGAACGCGCCCTCGATGCTGCAGTCGGTGCCGCAGATCCTGCCGCTGGCGGCGAGTGATCTTCTGTCGCCGATTCCCGTCGCTCAGCCGTTCTCGCAGCCGATCTCGGTTCCGGTGAAGCTGACCGCTCCGATGTGGACGCGCCGTACCGCGGTCTGGGCCGCGGGCGCGGCGGGCGCGGCGGCGCTGGCCGTCGCTGCGCTGCTCCTCATCGGTACTGGAAGCGCAGCTGCGCCTCGGCTACCGGAGCCGCAGATCGCACAGGTGGTGGTGCGCCCGCTCGCTCCTTCGCGCGTCGCCACCGGCACGCTCGAGGTCGCCGGCCCGCCCGGCGCCTCGGTGATCATCGGCTCGACGATCTATCCCGCCGGCCGCCTCGAGCTGCCGCCCGGCGAGTACCAAGTGATGTTGAGGAAGCGCGCTCGCGGCCGCGCGCTGACGCGCCACGTGACCATCGCCGCAGGCGCAGTGACGCCCATCAAAATGTAGCCGCCGTGATCTCCGACAAAGAATGACAGCCGCGTCATAGCGCGCCGCGTTCGAGCGACGGAATCTCGACGAGTTACGCGTTGGTATGCGCGTTGCTCAGTACGCGGCGCATGATGAATCGTTGGCTTTTGGTCGCCGTTCTCGCGTTGACTGGATTTGGAGCTGCGCTCCTGGCCTCGGGCTGCGACGACGACGTTCAGGTCTCGCAGGATCTCTCGACGCAGGATTTGACGCCGACTCACGACTGATTGGCGGAATCCGACTGTCGATTGGCGCGTTTCAGGAGCCTCGCGGCGGCATAGTCCGCCCATGAAATCGCTGCTGCTGTGCTCCTCCTCTGCGCGCCGCTGAACGCGGCGGAGACGCTCCGGTCCGTCGGGCTGCCGGGGATGCGCATTCCGCTGCCGCGATGGTCCGAGGCGAAGCCCGCCGGCGATTTCAACGACGGCCGCCTGCAGCTCGACGGCCCCGACGGCACCAGCGTGGTGGTGATCTGGTTTCGCTCGGCGGGAGCCAGCGACAAAGACCGGCTCGCCACCTGGGCGGCGATGGGCGCCGAGAGAAATCCGAAGGAGCAGCCCATCACCGTCGCCGGCCACGCCGGCGCGCAGGTCACGCTCCATTTCGACGGCGGGCGGGTCGATGGTCTCGGGCATCGCATGTCATCTGATGCGACCCGAGTCGCAGCCCGAGCCGATCTATCCGCAGTTCACGCCGCCGGCCGGTTTCACGCCCAAGGCGAATCCGGGCTCCAAGATCCGCCTGTTCGGGGACGCGCGCGATCAGTTCTACGCCGTGGCGCCGGGCGGGTATCCCGGCAGGGACGTCGCGGGCGAGCTCGAAAATCCGGAGTTCCGAGAGCGGATCTTGGGGGCGCTGGGCGCGCGCGGCGAAGCCGATCCGATCGTGGTGGCGGGTCACAAGATCTGGCGCGGAACGCTCTCGACGAAGAAGCTGGCCCGCCTGGCGATGACGGTGCTGCGTTGCGGAGAGCTGTCGTTCATCGTGCACTTCATCGGCGACCCCGTTTCGCTCGACGAGGCGACCCAGGTCCTCGGCCGCGTCAGCTGCCCTTCGATTCGCCGCGCCGCTCGGCGGTAGCCGACGGAATTACTGCCGCTCGAATTACTGCCGCTCGAATTACTGCCGCTCGAATTACTGCCCCGTTCGAATTACTGTCCGCGCAAGGCAGTGCCGCTCGAAGCTCTGATCTTTCAGATCTTCCTGCTCTTCCTGTGAATGTCCGCTCTGGCCACCGATCTCGCAGCTTCCGCCCCAACAAAACTCTGATTTGTGGCCCTTCGTGCTGCTTTGCGCCTTTCGTGTTCAATCTGCGCGGATCAATCCGACCAGCCGAGGTGCTCCGAGATGAACGGCGTCGAGGTCACATTGATCGGCGTGTGCACGAAGTCGGTGTAGACGAGATCGCTCACGCCCGTCGGGCCGCCCTCTTCGTAGAGGAGGCCTTTGTCGAGCGCTTCCATGGCGACGACGCCGGTGATTCCCGTCGTGATGACCGAGCCGTCGAGGCCGATGAGGAACAGCTCACCGAGATCCGAGTCGCTCACGCCGTCGGGGTTGTAGCGAATGAAGCCCACGCGGCCGTCGGGGAGCTTGACCGGCTGCTGCGCGAGATAGGGCGGATAGATGGTCGCCAGCACCTCCGACTGCGCGTGCTGGAAGGCGGGACCGGCCACGTCGATGATCTCGATGCGCGCCGAGTCGGCGAGCACGCGCACCGCCAGGACGCGTCCGTCGCTGTAGGGCGCGGGGTTCACGATCACGCCGTCGGTCTCCCAATCGACCGTCTCCGGCCGCGGGTTGTCGACGTCGACGCGCGCCAGGGTGCCGCGGGTGGCGAGAAACGGCGTGTTCGTCAGCATCATTCGCGGCGCGCCGTCGACGGTGACGCCGCAGAGCGAGTCGTGCAGCGTGACGTTCATCTCGGTGAGGCGCATGAAGTTGCCGGCGCCGCCGCCGTGCGGCCCGACGAAGGGAAAGATTCCGCCGGTGTCGTCGCCGAGGAGCGCGATGCGCCCGTCGGGCAGAAAGCGCGGAAAGCCGGTACGGTGTCGATCGTCGCCGACCTCACCCAGCGATTGGCGGCGCGTGCCGTCGAGGCGGATGGTCCACACCTGGTTCTTCACCAGGAAGAGGATTTCCGGTGAGCTCGACTCCGCCAGCGACGGTGGAGCCGAGTCTCCGGCGCCGCAACCTGCCGCAGCAGCCACTGCTACGATCATCAGGGCGCCGCGAGTCGACATGCGAACCCCCATTTGATCGTAATACGCCTCCACTCGTCGCCGCAACATCTCTTGCTCGACGGGAGCGGGCCTGTTATCAATCTGGTTCTGTTTCTCGGTAGTTGTGGCGTTTCGAGTTACAGCGAATTTTCAAAGGAGCCGGTAATGGGGGCGAGATTCGGACTATGCATTGCGGTGACGATCGCGCCTGCGTTGGTAGGTGCGAGTGCGTTTGCCGACGACACAAAAGAGCCCAAGAGCTTCGAGGCCGCGCTGGAAACGGCGGAGCCCGCCGGCGATCTCGTCGATCGACTCGATCCGCTGTTCGCCGACTGCAAGCGCGACGACGATCTCGAGGCGCGCCAGTGCGCCGCGGTCCGCGATCTCGCGCTCGAGAAATTGAAGAACGGCACCTTCGTCGCGCTCGGCGACGAGTCGTCGCTGACGTGGACGCCCTGGACCAGCGGCGAGAAGCAGCTCGGCCTCGAGCTCAACGGCTGCCTCGCGTGCGGCAAGCCGATCCAGCTCGGCGACAAGCCGCGCTTCGTCACCACGCGCGTGCCCAAGTCGATCAAGAACGGCAAGGTGGCCGGCCTCGATCTCGGCTTCTACGGCGTTACGCTGCCCGATCAGCAGACTGCGGCGCGCTTCGTCAAACAGACCCTCCCGAAGCTGACGACGCAATTCGTGTTTCGCGTCGGCCCGGTGTGGAAGAGCGGCGGCTCGTTCGAGGGCGTGACCTTCGTGCCCGTCGCCCAGCGCATCTTCGATCGCTGCACCGGCAAGGTCTACGCCTCCGAGCCGCCGTCGACCAGGCCGGCGGCGCCGATCGCCGACAAGCTGTGCCCGGCCAAAGCGCCCGTCGTCGACGAGACCGCTCCCGAGCAGCTCTCGCGCGAGCAGGTGGTCGGGACCATGCGCGCCCTCGACGGCAAGATCCACTCCTGCTATCTGGCGAACAAGAAAGAGGGCACCGTCACCGTCCGCATCATCCTCGACGGCACGAGCGGCATCGAAGGCCTGACGGTCGGCGCGCCCTGGGACGGCACGCCCACCGGCGAATGCGTCAGGAAAGCAGTCGCAGCCGCGCCCTTCGGCCGGTTCACCGGCGAGAAGATGACCATCATCTATCCGTTCATGGTCCGCTGAACCGCTAGAACATGTTTCAGTCGCACTGAAACGTGTTTCAATTCAAATAGAACCTGTTTCACTCCAGATAGAACGTGTTCTAGTTCTGGTTGCCGTTGCCGCGGCAGCTCGCGCCCGCCTGGGCGCGATAGGGGCAGCCGCTCGAGGTCTGCTGCACCTGCAGCACCGCCTGCGTGATGTGATAGAGGCCGGTGGTGGGGTCGACGCAGCGGGCGTAGACGACGGCGGTGCTGTTGCCGTCGTGATAGGTGCAGGTTGGATCGGTGCTCACCGTGCACTTGTCCTCTTTGTCGTTGTAGAGGCCGATATAGTAGTTGTAGGTCTGTTTGCGCGTGTCGGTGCCGATGGTGATGGTGCCGGTATACGGCGAGCCCGTGGGATAGTTGACGGGCGCGGTGCCGGTGGCGTTGCTGGGAAACGGCGACGGGCAGGGCAGCGTCGACGAGCAGACGTTGGTGCCAAGAAACGAATCCCAGGCCGAGCGCTGCGCGGTGAACTGCTGTTTGCCGAGCGCCAGCGCCTGCTCGGCGCAATCGAACAGCTGGCGCGTCAAACGATCGTTGCCGGTCGCGTTGGTGTCGGCGCGCATGGTCCAGAAGGCAAAGCCGCTCGCCGCCAGGATGAGCACGAGGAGGATCATCACGATCCCGAGGAGTGCGCCTTTGTCTCGCCGCTGTTTGCGCATTCGTTGAGCAGGCTGTTTGCGCATTAGTTGAGGAGGTTCCAGACGCGCGGCGCGATCACGATCTGCACCGGACGATAGCGCGGGGTTCCGCCCGCCGGAGTGGCGGGTGCGGTGGTACGGTCCTCGAACTGCGGCAGCGCCGGGGCCGTGCCGGGATATTTGTTGCTGGTCTGGAAGATCAGCCCGAGGCGCAGCCAGTGAGGCAGCTTGGTGCCGGCGCCGTTGTTCCACAGGCCGACCGCGGCCGGCAGCTCGCCGCTGTAGTTGCCGTACCACTCGTCGGCGTTGGCGCTCGACTTGTTCTCGGTCTTGATCTTGCCGTCGCCGTCGTCGTCGAAGCCGATCGAGGCCTGAAAATCGACGACGTTCTCGACGATCGGCTGGGCATCGCTGTGATCGGTGCCGCCCAGGACGCCGTCGGGATCCAACATCAGCATGTTGCGGAATTCGGGCGTCGTGGCGTCGGTGGGCGAATCGACGTAGATCGTGTACGAGACCACCTTCATCACGTAGGTCGGCGCCCACGCCGGAGAGGTCGTGAGACCGCTGGTCACGGGGGTCGCGTTTCCCAGGCTCAGCTTGGCGCGCGGCGAAGTGGTCACGCTCTTGGCGCTGATGGTGAGGATCACGCCTTCGTAGAAGTCGGTCAGCAGCACCTTGTCCCCCACCGAGAAGCTCGAGCCATCGGCGACGTTGATGTAGGGAGTCGCCGAGCCGACGTCGTAGACCGGGCTGGCCAGCGTATCGGTTGCCGACCAGGGCGTGGTTCCGTAGATGACGTCGATGGTGTCGGTCCCGTTGGCGGGGCTCGTGACCCTGACGCAGTCCATGAGCAGGGTCGAGGTCGCCTGGACGCGGCCGTGCCCGAGCCCGCCGCAGGCGCGCCGCAGGATCTGCTCGACGTATCCCAGCCCGGCGCGCTCGTTCTGTTGCATGCGCGCCACCTGATCATTCTGCTCGTACGCGACCAGCTGCGAGCGCGTGATCATGAGAATGAAGGCGCTCACGATCGACGCCAGCAGCATGGCGATCATGATCTCGACGAGCGTGGTGCCGCGCTGCCTCACGGAATGCGCTCCGTCGACATGGTGACGCTGTGCGCAGTCCCGGTGCCGTCGGTCCAGCCGACGTCGACGGTGCAGACGCGCCGCGAGCCGTCGGCCGAGGTGGTCCAGGTCGTCTTTCGGGTGAACATGTTTGTCGCCCCGGTGCCGCTGTTGCCGTAGGCATCGAGACCGGTTTCGCTCGTGTCGAGGCTGGTTCCGTCGGAGAGCGTCACCGTCTGCGACTGCGCCTGCTCGATCTTGCTCTGCGCCAGGGTCATCGCCTCGGTGGCGTTGCGGTTGAAGGCCGAGGCGGTGTAGAGCGAGCCCACCATCGCCAGCGCTCCGAGGAGCCCGACAGTCGTGATGACCAACGCGATCATCACCTCGATGAGGGTCATGCCCTTGGGCTTCACCATATGTCCACCAGCTTGGGGAGGCCGGTGAGGCCCCAGATCATCAGCTTGAAGTGGTTGTTGCCGTCGGAGGTCTGCAGATACAGCGTGGCGCCGGTGACGGTGGCGGAGTCGTCGCAATCGGCGGTCGAGGCCACGACCGTGACCCCGCCGGTGGGGGAAAAGCAGATGTTTTGGGCGGAGGTGATCGGGCAAGCGGGAGTGACCGCGGTGGTCTTCACCGACGAGCTGGGCGCGCAGATCTGCACGTTGTTGCTCAGGCGCAGCGTGCCGCCGAGCGGTTTCCAGTTGTTGCCGCTGAGCGACGGATCGCGCGACTCGACGGAGATGGAGTAGGCGGACGTGGAGGTGTCCGGCAGCGAGAGCTTGATGCGCGTCGACTGCTTCATCGAGAGTGCGCCCTGACGCGCCTCGTGCGCCATTCCCAAAAGCGATCGCGCGCTCGACTTGATGCGCTCGGATTGATTGGGCCGCATGTAGGTGGCAGCGAACGCCATGACGATGCCGATGATGGCGACCACGGTCATGAGCTCCACCAGCGTGAAGCCGCGCGCGCGTCTCATCAATTCAACCCGTCGAACCAGGTCTGGACGGTGAACGTGCGCCCGCCCGTCCCGCCGTTGCTCAGGTTGACGGCGAACGCGCTCGACGGCGTCGACGACGAAGGCGCCGACTGCATCGATTTGCTCGAGGCGCCGCTGACGTCGGCCGCGAACAGCGCTTCGCCGCCCGTAGAAGTGGAGAAGGTGAAGGTCGCGCCCGCGCCGCCGGCGAAGGTCGCGCCCTGGGTCACGGCGTAGACCGCGGTGCCGATGGACGAGCCGTCGTTCACGCTGGGGAAGCGTAGCACCGTTCCGTAGGAGCCCGGCGTGATCAGCGGCTGCACCATCTCCGACATGGTGCCGATCGACAGCGAGGTCAGATCGGAGTAGAGGTCGCTGCCGCTCACCATCATCTGCGCGTAGCCGCGGAGCGCCATCGCGGTGCCGGTCACGCCCGAGCCCGAGCCCGGCGCCGACGACACCGGCGGAGTGACGCTCGGCAGCGCCTGCGAGGCGAAAGCCGTGGCCAGTCCGCTCGAGGTCGACTCGGGATCGAAGTCGTAGATGTGATAGGTCTGGTTGGCGATCGGGTCGCGCGCCCAGTCGACGCCGCCGGTGACTACCAGCGCGCCGAACTCGGTGCCGTGAAGGTTTCGCACGATGGTCACCGGGGAGCCGATGGGCTCGCAGGCGATGCCGGTGGTGCAGCCCGAGCTGGCGTCGAAGAGCTGCTTGTTCTTCGAGGTGTCGAGGCTGGCCAGCGTCGGCGCGGTCCCCGACTTCAGCGTGTAGCGATAGACGTAGCCGTCGAGCGCCGGCACGAGGATGGTCTCGTCGAAAGTGTCGTCGTCGGCGTCGAGCGTGGTGGGCGGCGCCGGCACGTCGTTGGGGATGGTGGCGCCGAACAGCGAGGTGGTGCGCGTGTAGAGCTTCTGGTCGACGTTGACCACCAGGCCGTCCTTCATGCGAAGGACGTAGGTGTTTTCGCCCGGCGTCACCGAAGTGGGGCAAACCGCCGTGGAGAAGCCCATGCCGTAGCAGGTCGCCGAGGTCACGGCCGCGATCGCGCCGCCGTTCGAGCCCGTCAGCGCGAAGCTGGCGCCCCAGGTCTTGCCCATCGGCTGGTTGTTGGTGGTGCCGTCGCTCTTGGTGGTGCCGTCCTGCTCCCACAAGAAGGAGAAGCCGTCCTTGTTGATGTTCGAGGGATCGGGATCGGAGATGTCGATGGCGTCGACGTAGCCGTAGTCGTGCGCGCCGACGATGAGGACGGTGCGGTAGACGCCGGTGTGGCCTTCGAAGTCGTCCTTCACGTCGGCGACGCGGATGATGCCGCCGAGGTTCACCTTCGACCAATCCATGTTGGTGCCGCCGTTGTAGGCGCTGGTCATGAGGGCCTTCATGCCCGGCGTGATCATCGCCCAGATCTCGTCGCCGGCGTTCTTGCCGTAGCAGCTCGTCGAGACGCAGAACGCGTGCAGCATGCCGTCGCGCGAGCCCACGTAGGCGATGGTCGGGCGGGTCTTGGAGTTGCCGACGCTGACCAGGCCCGAGGGCAGGGCCTCGATCACCGCCGCCGTCGACCAGTCGATGCCGCCGAGGACGCCGCTGGTCACGCCGCTCACCGTCTTGTCGAGCTTGCCGCTGATGTAGCTGAGCGTGGTGTCCGTCGCCGTCAGCGACGACACCGTCTTGATGGTCCAGGCCGCCGACGAGCCGGTCACCGCGAACACGTTGCGCGAGGCGAACTTCGGCAGCTGCGTGGCGGCGTCCCAGTTGCACGCCGACAGCGTGTTGCTGGAGCTGCAGTTCTTGTAGTCCGTCGAGGAGTTGGCGGTGAAGCTGCCCGAGGCCTTGTACTCGCGGAAGTGGCCGGTGGTGTACGGGTAGACCGAAGGATCGGGCTGATACAGCGAGTTGCCCATCGCGCTCGCGCTCTTCGGGATGTACCAGTCGTAGGTGCCGAGGTACTCGGCGACCTTGGTTCCCGTCGACGAATAGCTGGCGACCGCGGTCGAGCGCGTCAGCTCGGTCGAGGTGAAGTTGGTCGTGCCGCAGCCGTTTCCGACGAGCAGCGTGTTGTACATGATGTGGAGGCCGCCGTCTTTGTTGGTCGAGCCGCCGTGCCACGAGTTGAGCGAGCCGAGGTAGACGAGGTTGCCCGAGACCTGCGAGCCCGACACCATCGGGTGGCCGGCCAGGGAGACATAGCCGTTGCCGTTCGACAGGCCGTGCACGTTGGTGACGGTCGGGCTGTTCTTGAAGTCCCAGGTCGAGGTGCCGTCGGCGCCGCCGCCGTTGCCGTGCACGACGAAGTTCATGGCGTCGACCTGGAGGAAGCGGTTCGAGGCCGGATATTGCGAGGTCGGTCCCGGCTTCGACAGATCCTGACTGATCAGCGGGACGAGGCCGATGTGCTTGACGCCGACCCCGGTGCAAAACGGCCCGCTGTTGTCGCTGGCCGAGGTCTGCTCGAGGGTGCCGCCGAAGCCGCCGGCCGAGCCGCTCTCCCAGGTCTGGCCAGAGTCGACCGCCAGCACGGTGCCGCCCTGCTGCAGGAACTTGGGCATCGCGGTCCAGTTGGCGAGGTTGCCGTGGTCGTTACCCTTGGAGCTGTTGCTCGACCAGACGACGTCGATGAAGTTGCTGCCGCTGGAGTTGTAGAGCGTGGCGCAGTTGTTGGTGCACACGCCGTTCGATCCCAGCGACGACGGCCAATTGAACGTGTAGGTGCCGTTCATCTGGATGAACGTGGTGCTGGTGGCGACGGTGAGCGGGATGCCCGACTCGTCGAAGAAGGTGTCGAGCGGCGAATTGTCGATGAGCACCGGCTTCGGCCGCGACTCGAGGATGCCGAGCACCGGCGCGGTGAACGGATAGTTGATGATGTGCATCGGGACGTCGCCGAACAGATCCTTGTTCGAGCCGCTCTGCGCGGCGTTGAACGCCTGGATCACCGCGAGCGCCTGCTGCGCGTAGGTGGCGTCGACGACGAAGGGCATGCCGCTGTAGTAGACGGTGTTGACGCCGCAATCGACGCCGCTCGAGGCAGCGACCGCCTTGTACACGCCGCTCGACTCGGCGAGGTAGGTGACGGTGTTGGGCGCGGTCGCGCCCGTCGGCGGCGTGACGTGGAAGTCCTCGTCGGCGAGGCCGAGCTTGGTCTGGTTGAGGATGATGTTGACCGGGATGTTGTTCTCGGCGAGCAGATAGAGCATGCCGAACGGGTGCCGGATGTTGGCCGTGCTGTACTTGGCGTAGCAGGTCGCGCTTCCGTTGCTGTGCGACGGGCTGGAGGCGACGCACGAGCCGGCCGTGTTCAGCGGCTTCGGGGTGGCGGTCGTCTGGTCGGGGTTGTAGCAGCTGTCCATCGGGATGATGAGCGCGCCGGCCGAGAACGAGTTGGTGATGGCGACCGGATCGCCGGTGGCGCTGCACGTGTTGGCGTAAACGGGAGCAGCACCGCCTACCAGAACCGACAAGAGGACTGCGAAACGCATCGAACCTCCCCAGGCTGCGGGCCAAAAGCAAGGGCAGCGCCACGAGGTCTCTAGCGGATTTCAGCGGGATAGCAGAACCCTGCTAGGAAAAAATTGCGGGGCGATGAAATGGATGCGGGCTAACGGGCGCTGCACCGATTGATGAAGCCGCTATCGGCAGAGGACGGAAGAGTTGCAGCTGAGGCCGCCCGCGCAGAAGCGGCCCTCGCAACAGGGCTCTCCCGCTTCGCCGCAATGTGTGCAGGTTCCGCCGCTGCACGCATAGGGTGAGCCGCACCATCCGTTGCGGCAACAGGGTTGTCCGGCCCCGCCGCAAGCGACGCAGGTTCCGTTGGAGTCGACGCTGTTCGAGGCGGTGCAGCCGAGTCCGGGGCAGGCCACGAGGCCGATCCCGCCGCAGTCGCCGCAGCTGCCGCTCGCGCAGCTTCCTGTGCCGCAAGTCGCGCCGCCGGCGATGCACTTGTGATCGAGGCCGTTGCAGCAGCCGCCGTCGTTGCAGCGATTGCCGCCGCAGCAGGCCTGGCCCGCCGCGCCGCAGGCGACGCAGTTGTTGGCATCGTCGCAGGTGAGGCCGCCCGCGGTGCAGAAGCCGCCGGCGCCGCCGGCGCCCATGCAGCATTTTTTGCCGCCGCCGCCGCAGTTGGCGCAGCTGCCGCTGTTGCAGGTGCCGAGGCCAGGCCCGCAAGTGCCGCCGCTGGCCGCGCACACGCCGCCGAGACAGCAGGCGCCCGCCGAGCTGCAGGTCTGATCGGCGCAGCACGGCTCTCCGTCGCCGCCGCAGCTGGTTTCGCTGCCGGCGAGGCACACCATCGGCGCCGGCGAGGGCGAGGTCGCGCTCCCCGAGGGAAGGCACATCATCGCCTCGACGCAGGCGCCGCCGGAGCAGGTTCCTCCGGCGCAGGCCGGCTGATAGGGCCCGCCGCAGGGACGCGACAGATCGGCCGCGCCGTCGGAGCTGCCGTCGCTGCCGGCGAGATCGCGGGAGCTGAGGTCGGGCCCGCCGTCGTCGCCGGCCGAGGCGAGATCGATGGCGTGGCTGCGGCAGCGCCCGTCGGGCGCGCAGAAGGTCCCGCCGGGACAGTCGCCCATCTCGCCGCAAGCGATGCGTCCATCGTCGAGATCGGGGATGAAGCAGCCCGCGAGCGCCGCCAGCAGCGCGAGCGCCCTCATGGGAAGCGGCCTCCGAGACTGACGCCGCCGGCGCCCGCGTTCAGCTGGATGCGCTGCGCGCGCAGCTTTTTTTCCGCGCGCGTGCCGAGGATGGCGACGATCGCGCCCGTCACCACCGCGGCGCCGCCGATCACCCAGAGCGCAGCCGCCGCCCGCTGATCGCGCAGCCCCTCGTCGTAGAGATCCTGATAGTGGCTGTTCCACGCGCCGTTCTGCGACTGCAGCTCGCGCAGGGTGTCGCCGCGCGCGGAGGCGGTCGCAGTGCAGCCGGCAGCCGCGGCGAAGAAGATCGCGCCGCCGACGGCCACGCCAATTCCGGCCCAGCGCTCGACGACCGCGGTGTGCAGCGCGGCCGGCGGAAGTGAAGGCGGAGGCGCGATCACCAGCGGCTCGGGGGTGGGGCTCGGCTCGGGCGGCGAGCTCGGCGGCTCGGGCGCGGGCGAAGGCTGCGGCGGCGGCTCGGGGTGCTCGGCCACCAGCTTTTGCAGCTCGGCGATGCGCACCTGGACGTCGCCGCGGTTGGGCGCTCCCGGAATCAGCCGCAGATAGGTATTGTAGGAGTAGAGCGCGGCCTCGTATTCCTTGTTGAGCCGCTGCGCCTGCGCGATGTCGAAGAGCAGGCGCGGCGCGTGCGTCAGCGTGTAGGCCGCCTTGAACTCTACGATCGCGGCGGCAAAGTCGCCGAGGTGATAGCTGGCGAGGCCCTTTTCGTAGTGCTCGCGGCCCTCGCGCTGCGTGGCAGGATCAGGCGGCTGCGCCCGCGCGGTAAGGCACACGAAGAGGATGGCGAGGCAGCTCGCACACCACGGACGGAGCACCATTCGATCCCATTTTACTCCCGGAAGGGATCGAGCGTGTAGTCTCCCTCTTGAGTTTGTTTGTGTTGAGCGGCGCGGAGGACGATTTTTCGCTCCAGGGTCGCGCCGGCCGCGACGTCGAACGTTTCGTCGTAGGGTTTGCGCTTTGCGGCGCTCGCCTGGAGGTGATGGCTTCCTGCCGCTAGCTCGATCGGCCTAGTGATATCGACCAGGCGATCGTCGATCTTCACTTCGGCGGGGACATTGGTCTGCAGGCGCAGCATCGCCATCTTCGGGGCGGCCGCGACGGGCGGAGGAGCGACGACGGGCGCGGGCGCGGCCACGGGAGCAATCGGCTCGAGCGGCGAAGAATGCGAAGGACGGAGCCACAACACGGCCGACACCGCGACCGCCGCGAGCGCGGGAATCGCCCAGATCCAGGCGAGCGAACGAGGCTCGCCCGCCTCGCGCGGCGCACGATCGCGCAGCTCGACGAGCAGCTCGCGCACCTCGGAGAGCTGCGGCCGCGGCGCGACCTCCTTGTCGAGGAGCTGCACCAGCAATTTCTCGAGCGGACGCGGAATCTGCGGCCAGATCGCGCGCGGCGCCGGCACCGGCTCGGCCAGATGCTTGGCCAGGATGTCGATGGCGCTCTCGCCGTCGAAGGGCAAACGTCCGAGCAGCATCTGAAAAGCGATCGCGCCGAGCGCGTAGATGTCGGTTCGTCCGTCGACGGGCTTGCCGCGCGCCTGCTCCGGCGACATGTAGCCCGCGGTCCCCAGCGCCACGCCCGAGCGCGAGCGGCTGCGCGGCTGGGTCACGTCCGAGTCGGCCAGCTTGGCCAGGCCGAAGTCGAGGATCTTCACCAGCGGGCGATCGCGCGTCTCGACGAGGAATACATTATCGGGCTTGAGGTCGCGATGGATCACGCCCTTTTCGTGCGCGGCCTCGAGCGCGTCGCACATCTGAATGAGGATCTCGTAGGCGATGCGCTTCTTGAGCTGACCGCGCTCGAGCGCCGCCGCCAGCGTATCGCCCTGCAGCCACTCCATCATGAAGTAGGCGCGCCCGTCGGGGAGCGTGCCGAAGGCGAAGCTGTCGACGATGTTGGGATGGCCGATGTGGTGGACGGCGCGCGCCTCTTGAATGAAGCGCTCGACCGCATGCAGATCGCCGCACAGGCGGCGGCTCAACACCTTGATGGCGGCGCGTTTTCCGATGAGCGGATGGATCGCGGCGTAGACGGTGCCCTGGCCGCCCTGGCCGAGCTTGCCCTCGATGCGGAACTCGCCCACGACGGTGCCGGGGACGAGATCCTCCTCCCGAAGGCTCGCGCGAAGCCGCTTTTCTGGGTCGTCCTCCGACACCACGCTAAGATTTTACCGCGATTTTAAGCAATTAGGCTCACGAAAGTTGGAGGGGTCGCGCTCGCCGGATCAGACAGGGATCTCGGCAGTTACGCGAGTGCCTTTGGTTTGACCCGTTCGCGCGCCGGGCCCGAACTGAAAGGTGCCGCCGAGCGCTCGAATCCGCTCCTGCAGGCCCATCAGGCCGAAGTGCCCGTCGAGCTGCGCGTCGGGATCGTAGTCGATGCCGCGTCCGTCGTCGGTGACCTCGACCTGCAGCCGATCTCTTTCGCGGCCCAGCTTCACCTGCACTTCGGAGGCGCCCGAGTGACGGACCACGTTGTTGAGGGCCTCCTGCACCAGCCGATAGCAGGCGATGGCGGCGTCGGCCGGGAGCGGATCGAGGTTCTCCTGCAGCTCGAGCCCGACCTTGAGGCTGCCCTGGCGCGAGAGGCGGCCCACCAGCGCGCGCACCGCCTCGCCGAGCCCCATCTCGTCGAGAATGGCGGGGCGCAGCTCCTGCGAGATGCGCCGCATTTCGGTGGTCACCTGCGCCGCCAGCGCCCCCACGTCGTCGACCCGCGGCTGAAGCTCCGTCGGTGCGTGCTCGCGCAGGACGCGCAGCTCGATGTTCACAGCCGTCAACATCTGGCCCAGGCCGTCGTGCAGCTCGCGGGCGATGCGCGAGCGCTGATCTTCCTCGGCGCGGATGAGCTCGATGGCAAAAGCGTGCAATTTCCCCGCGCGCTCGGCCAGCCGCTCCTCGAGGAGCTGGGCGCGCCGGCGTAGTCGCAGTGACATCCACCCGAGTGAAAGCGCGACTAGCCCGCTGGCCAGAAGGGCGAGCGAAAACAGCATGCGCGGACATGATATCCTGTTCTGGTTCATGCGCATCCGTGTCCTTCTCGTCGAAGATCACAAAATGGTTCGCCAGGGGCTGCGAGCGCTCCTCGGAGCGTCACCCGATCTCGAAGTCGTGGGCGAGACCGCCGACGGCGCCGAGGCCCAAAAGCTCGTGTTGGATCTACAGGCGGATCTGGTCGTCATGGATCTGTCGCTGCCGGGGCTGCACGGCACCGAGGCGATCCGCCGCATCAAGAACGCGACCCGCGCCAAGGTCGTCGTCCTCTCGATGCACACCGCGCCCGAGGTGGTGGCGCGCGCGCGCGAGGCCGGCTGCGACGGCTACGTCGTCAAAGGCGCCGACGTGAGCGAGCTCGGGCGCGCCATCAAGGACGCGTTCGAAGGCACGCCCTATTACTCGCCGGAGATTCGCGGCGTCACCGCCGGCGAAGATCCGCTCGGCCGCCTCTCCGCCCGCGAGCGCGAGGTGCTGCAGCTGGTCGCCGAAGGCCACACCAACCGCGAGATCGCCGCGCGCCTGGGAATCTCGGTGCACACCGTGAACGCGCACCGCGTGTCGCTCATGTCGAAGCTCGACATTCACGACGCGCAGGGTCTCACGCGCTTTGCGATGCGGCATGGGTTGGTCGCGCCGGAAAGCTGATCCTTCTTTCCGGCGCTCTCGGAGGCGATGGCCTACCCGTCCGCGTCGGGCTTCTTGATCGCGTCGGCGACGATGATCGGATCGGCGGGCTGTTCCATCGCCTCGGCCTCCGGGTCGTAGCGCTGCGGCACCGCGGGCAGGTCGCGTCGTAGCTCTTCGACGAGCGCGATCAGCTTGGCGATCTTCTTCTCGGCGAGAAGATTCACCTGCAGATCGATGTGCGCGCGATGATCGTCGAGGCGGCCCTGCCGGTTCTGCGTGATCACCACCAGCGTGGTCATGAGCAGCGCGCCGAAGCCGATCAGGCCCTGCAGTGCGGAGAAGGGCAGTGGGTCGAACGATTTGCCTCCGTAGAGCGGCGCCAGGGAGTTGTAGGCTACCCAGGCTCCGACGAGCGCGAGCATCGAATAGAGGAACTGCGGCCGTCCCAGCCGCTGGGTGACCGTTTCGATGAGCCGCTGCCGCCACTTCAGCGACTCCTCGGCGCGCTGATAGATCGCCGACACGGCTTCCACGTTTTCGACGAGATGCCGGGCGGCGAGCTGGGATGAGTTCGAATCCATCCCGGATACCTAGACACGCCGTCGGGCGCATCCAGGATGCCGCTGCTACAGAATCTGAAGTGATCACTACGACTACGACTACGACTACGACTACGACTACGACTACGACTACGACTACGACTACGTTAATACGACTACGACTACGACTACGACTACGTTAATACGCGGTCGAGGTGTTGCTCTTGGGCGTGACGTAGTAGCCTGCGTTGGTGCCGGGAGGGTGGATGGGGTGGACCACGCAGTCGGTGGTGGTGCCGCTGGCGTCGACGGTGGCGGTGACGTCGGCGACGCGCCACATTTCGCCGCCGAAGGTGGCGGTGCCGAAGTCGAAGCCGGTGACGAGGTTGGGCGTCTGGCCGTAGGTGGCCTTGAGCGAGCCGCCGCAGTAGATGTTGACCAGCGGGTGCACGACCAGGTTCGCCGCTGACGCGCCCGAGCCCTCGACCTTCACGTAGCTGCCGTCGGAGGTGAACATGTTGCTGTTGGAGTAGACGCAGAAGCCCGAGCCGTTGGGATCGGCGATGATGCCGGCGCCGAAGAGGCTGCACTGCGCCGCCGGGAAATAGTCGGCGGAGCTGCCGTAGTAGTGGACCATCGCGCGGAAGGTGTCGCCGTTGGCCGGGTTGTCGATGTTGGTGTTCTCGGGGACGCCGACGTTGAGGATGTTGTCGATGTCGAGCCGCGGGTTCTTGCAGGCGTTGAGCGACGCGTTCGACCACAAATAGCCGTGGAGGCTGCCCGAGCAGTTTCCGATGACGGAGCTGCCGTAGCCCCAGGCCGGCGCGGGATTGCCCGGATAGAGATTGGGGAACTGGGTGTTGGCGGCGTCGGTGAAATATTCGCCGGCGGTGCAGTTGCCCCACATGCAGTCGTCGGCGTTGAGGGTCGGCTTCTGCTGCGCGCAACAGTGTTTGCCGCCGCAGTTGTTGTTGCTGGTGTCGCAGGTGAAGCGGTTCGGCGGCGTGCACTTGCCGTTGTTGGCGCAGGGCGTGGTCGTGTCGACGAGCGAGGTGGTGCCGAACCAGGGGGTGGTGGTGCCGGAGCGGTGCACGTGGAGATCGAGATCGGCGCCGCCCTGGCTCGAATTGCCCTGGTGATCCCAGCAGAGCTCGAAGCGCACGCCCGGGCCGATCACGTGCTGCACCCATTTGCACGTGTAGGTGTGGCCGGTGTTGTCGACGATGGTGAGGGTCACGGTGTAGTCGCCCGAGAGCGTGAAGAAGATCGATAGATCCTGGGTGTTGGCGCCCATCACTTTGTAGCTCTGCGGCGGCGGGTTCATCACCGGCGTGAACGACGGCGAGGCGAACAGCTTGTCGCAGGGGCCGCCTTCGATGGTCCAGCTCCAGGAGACGGCGTTGCCGGTGAAGAAGTCGGGGCCGTGATACATCTTCGTCGAGAACGGCGCGACCGCGGCGATGCGCGGATCGTTGGGGCCCGGGCAGAGCACGCCGCCCGAGCAGCAGAGCTGGTCGTCCGCGCAGCCGTTGCAGTCGTTGTCGAGGCCGTCGCAGGTCTCGGGATTCGGGCCAATCGATCCGACGCAGTCGTCCCAGACGCCGAACTCGGACGAGCCGATGCAGGTCTGCGTGCCGTCGGTGCAGGCGCCGACGCCGCGTTTTCCCGGCGGTCCGACGAAGCAGCGGCGGACGTCGCCCGGCGTGCAGGAGCAGCCGTCGTCGACCTTGCCGTTGCAGTCGTCGTCGAGGCCGTTGCCGGTGCCGCCGCCGTTGGCGATGCAATCCTCGACGGGGCCGCAGCCGGCGTTGGGATCGATCATCGTGGTGCAGGCGGCGCCCATCTGCCCCGGAAGGCAGCCCGAGGCGTCGCGATCGATGGCGAGATCGGCCTGGTAGGTGCCGGACTCGAGCCCGGTCAGATCGGGCAGCGGCAGCGTCTGCAGGAGATCCGAATTCACGTCATACGAGAGATCGCCCCCGCCGTCGTCGCCGCCGAACACGAGGCTGAGATCGCGACCGCCCGCGGGCCCTTTGCGATTCGAATCACAAGATGTGAAAAAAATTACCAAAAACGAGGCAAAAACCCTCTTGGCGCTATTCGGCATGGAACGCCTCTACCCCCCGCGGGTAAGCGATGTGCCGTTAAGATTCTCACAAAATTCCAATAGCGTAAATGTGGGACCGCTTGTGCGCTAGCTTCACAGCGTGATACTGTCGTGCGGCTCATGACAGACCGTGCGGGTAGGGCGCTTGGGGTCGGTCTTCTTATCGCGTTTGCCTGGGTTTCGCCAGCCTCGGCGCAGCGTGCGGATCGATCCTTCAATCCTCAGCTCTTCCACCCGGCGCCCGGTCCAGACGAGTTCATCACCGTCGAGCCGGCAGCTCCACTTGCCCACTTGCAGTACCAGGTGGGTCTTTATCTGAACTACGCGCGGAACGAGTTCACCATATTCGGCGTCAACTCGGACAACTCGACGACGACGCGCGCCAACATCCTCGCCAATCGGCTCGCGGCTGATCTGTGGGCGGGCCTCGGTCTCTGGAACCGGTTGCAGATCGCAATCCAGATCCCGATGACGCTGTTTCAGAACGGCGAAGACTTCAACGATTCGCAGCCGTCCGCGACGGGCGGCACGCACATCAAGGCGGGCAACGGCTTCGCGTTCGGCGATCCGCGCCTCTATTTGAAGCTCAAGATCTATGGAAAAGAGAAGGGCATCCAGATCGCCTTCTCGCACTGGTTGGGCTTCCCCTTCGGCGACCAGGACAACTTCGGCGGCGAAAAACACTTCACCGGCTTCACCGGCGAAGGGCGGCTCCTCGGCGGCTGGGAGGCGAGTCGCTGGCGGCTGGGCCTCTTCTTCGGCTTTCTCTGGCGCGCGGAGAACGAGCGCTTCTACTCCTCGATCAACTCACAGATGCTCACCTACGGCGGCGCCATCGCCGTCGACGCGGTGGTGCGCCGCCTGACGGTGGTCGCCGAAGTCTACGGGCGTCACGACCTGTGCACCGTTTCCAGCGGCTGCCAGCTCTCGGACATCAACTCGAGCCCGCTCGAGCTCGACGTGGCGGCGAAGATCTGGCTCATCAACGGGCTCAGCCTCGACGTCGGCATCGGCAACGGCCTCGTCGGTGGCCTGGGCGCGCCGCAGCCGCGCGTCTTCCTCGGCGTGGTGTGGGCGCCCTCGAACGCCGACCGCGATCACGACGGAATCCCCGACTACCGAGACAAATGCCCCGACGCGCCCGAGGACAAGGACGGCTTCGAGGACAACGACGGCTGTCCTGACGTCGACAACGACAACGACACGATTCCCGACGCGCAGGACAAGTGCCCGAACCAGGCCGAGGACTTCGATCAGTTCGAGGACACCGACGGCTGCCCCGATCCCGACAACGACAAGGACGGCATCGACGACCTCCACGACAACTGCCCGAACGATCCGGAGGATCACAAGCCGCCCCGGCCCGACGACGGCTGCCCGCAGTCGAAGACCGACACCGACGGCGACGGCATCATGGACGACGTCGACAAGTGCCCGACGGAGGCCGAGGACAAGGACGGCTTCCAGGACGAGGACGGCTGCCCCGATCCGGACAACGACAACGACGGCATCCCCGACGGGTTCGATCAGTGCCCGAACGATCCCGAGGACGTCGACGGCTTCCAGGACGACGACGGCTGCCCCGATCCGGATAACGACAAGGACGGCATCCCCGACAAGGTGGACAAGTGCCCGAACGAGCCGGAGACCATCAACGGCTATCAGGACGAGGACGGATGTCCCGACAAGGGCCCGCCGCCCAAGGTGCGCGTCGAGAAGGGGATGATCGTGATTCTCGACAAGGTGTTCTTCGCGACCGATAAGTCGGTGATCCTGGCGAAGAGCTTCAACCTGCTCGATCAGGTCGCGGCCACGATCAAGGCCAACAACTTCAAGATCCGCGTCGAGGGCTACACCGATGCGAAGGGCAAGATGGACCACAACATCAAGCTCTCGCAGGATCGCGCGGAGTCGGTTCGCCAGTACCTGATCAAGAAGGGAATTCCCGAGGCGAACCTGATCGCCGTGGGCTACGGCCCCGCCAACCCGGTCGCCGACAACAAGACGGCCAAGGGACGCGAGGTCAACCGCCGCGTCGAGTTCCACATCATGGAAGAGCCCAAGAAGGCAGCCCCGCCGCCAGCCGAAGAGAAGCCCGCTGACGACCAGTCCGAACAGAAGGAGCAGCAATAATGAGGCGCTTAGCACTGGCCCTCGTGTGCCTTTCCGATTTTACCTCTAGCGCGTTTGCCCAGACGACCATCAAGGCGCGCGCGCTGGTCATGGTCGACACCTCGGGCTCGATGGTGTGGCACTTCGGAGACTGCGACTCGACGGGTGGCGACGGCGACTCGACGTCGCTCTTCTGCGACAACAACATCGGCACCGGCTTCACCTGCGCGATGCCGTCGCCCAGCTGCGACACGCTCGGCATCAATAAATTTCCCGTGCCGAACACCAACAACCCGAGCCGCCTCTATGCGGCGAAGGCCGCGCTCACCGACGCCATCTTCTCGGCGTCGGGATCGATCGACTTCGGCCTCGAGCGCTTCGCGCCCGGCCGCACGACCGACTTCGGCGGGGTGCAGATCTGTGACGGCGGCGGCACGACGCCGAACTTCTATTGCTGCGCGCCCAAGGTGGGCGTGGGCGGCACGCGAACCGCAAGCCGCTGCGTGCCCAAGCCGCTCGACGACTATGGCGCCGCCAGCGGCAGCGGCGACGTCGCCTGCAACGGATCGATCGTCGGCAAGTGCAACCTGACCTGGGCCGGCGGCTGCGGCGACAGCCGCGCCTGCGTCGGCGCCGCCTGCCAGTCGAAGGGCGGCGGCCAGGTGCTGGTGACCCCGGCGTCCAACTCGTCGAACGACGTGCTCCCCTGGCTCGATTACAAGGAGAACGCCTGCGACTACGGCAGCGGCAAGCCGGCCAACCCCGAGCTGCGCGCCCACGGCGGAACGCCGCTCGCGGGCTCGATCCGCACCGCGCTCAACGACTGGTACCTGCCGATCAAGAACGGCGGCACCGACCCGCAGCTCAACTGCCGCCCCTATGTGAACGTGGTCATGACCGACGGCGTCGAGTCGTGCGTTTCGCCGTCGCCGATGCCGGCGCCGAACTTCAACTTCATCTACGTGGATCCGGTGAACGCGGTCGCCCAGCTGACCGCGGCCAACCCGCTCAACCCGGTCAAGACGTACGTGATCGGCATGGCCTTCAACGAGAACGAGAAGTGCAATCCGAACCCCGCCGACACGGTGGTGTGCCCGAAGACCGGCCCGACCACGCTGGGGGACAGCGCGGGGCCGGGCTGTAAGACGCGCAGCGACGGCGTGCAGGTCTGCGCCTGCAACAACGACAACGACTGCGGCACCACCTGCGAGCAGAACGACGCGCTCAATGCGCACGTTCATTATGTCTGCAACACGTCCACGCACATCTGCGAGCACCCCGCGCTCACCACGCTGAACGCGATGGCGGCGGCGGGCGGCACCGGCAAGGCGCACTTCGCGCAGAGCCAGATCGACATCGAGGCCGCGTTCGCGCAGATCGAGGCCGACACCATCCGCATCGAGGTCTGCAACGGCGTCGACGACGACTGCAACGGCAAGTGCGACGAGCAGTTCCCCGACGTCGCCGTGGTCGCCAACCCGGCGCCCGGCAAGACCTGCTCGAATCCGCATCCGGCCAATACCTGCGACAACGGCGCGCTGGCGGGCACGCACTGCTTCGCCCAGGGCTCGTTCATCTGCGATCCCACCGACAACCACCACGAGGTCTGCAGCGCCGCCACCTGCGCCACCAATCCCGCTTTGTGCCCGAGCTCGGAGAACCACGGCGGCAACAAGTGCGACGGCGTCGACGATGACTGCAACGGCGTCATCGACGACTGCACGCCGTTCGTGCCCAACTCGTGCTGCACCAGCGCCTGCCCGGCTTGCGCCGCGGGCGGTCCGTTCCCCGAGACCTGCAACGGCTGCGACGACGACTGCGACGGCGTGGTCGACAACCACCTCACCGACGTCGGTCAGGCCTGCCCGACCGGCTGCGGCGGCTCGCAGGGCGTGACCTTCTGCTGCTCGCAGAACAACCCGGGCCCGTTCCTCAACCCGACGCCGATGCCGAGCCCGACCGCCTGCACGCAGTCGCAGCTTCCCAAGGCGACCAATCCGGATCACCTGGTGTGCCTCGGCGGCACCCAGCCCGCCGCGCAGCAGTGCAACGGCTGCGACAACGACTGCGACGGCCTCGTCGACGCTCCGACCCGGGCCTGCTACGACGGCGTGGGCGGCCTCGGCTCGAACGATCTCGTCGCCGTCATGAACGTGACCAAGATCTGCCACGCGGGCCTCCAGACCTGCAACGCCACCACCTGCCCGCAGACGGCCAGCTTCGGCACTTGCCAGGGCGAGCAGCTGCCCAAGACCGAGGTCTGCAACAACATCGACGACGACTGCAACGGCACCGTCGACGATCTCCAGAGCCCGATGCCCTCGCCCTTCGGCATGCCCTGCTGCTCGACGGGCAACCTCGCCGACTGCATGGGCGCGCCCGGCAGCCTCTGCAGGACCGGCGTCATCACCTGTGTCGCCGGCCAGAACAAGTGCGTCGGCGACCATGCGAAGGGGCTCGAGGTCTGCAACGGCCAGGACGACGACTGCAACGGCATGGTCGACGATGTCCCCGGCGAAGGCGCCGACTGCATGACCATGGGCGCCATCGATCAGGGCCAGTGCCGCACCCAGCTCCAGTGCACCGGCACCTTCAACCCGGCGGACCCCGTGCGCGGCCTGACCTGCGTTCAGCTCGTGAGCCCGATGCCGGAAGTCTGCAACGGCCTCGACGACGACTGCGACGGCGACATCGACGAGAACGACGAGGTGACCGCCAACGATCCGCGCATCGGCGTCAAGGGCGGCGCGCCCTGTCCGGCGCTGATGCCGCTCGACTCGATGCATCCGTTCCCCGCCGCCGGCGCGGCTTCGCCCTGCAACGCGGGCACCACCATCTGCAAGAACGGCGCGCCTCAGTGCGACGGCTTCGTCGGCCCCGAGAAAGATCTCTGCGACGGCATTCCGCGCGACTGCACCGGCAACTCCAACACCAACGGCGATTGCGGGACCGACCTCGTGTGCGTCCAGGGCAACTGCCTCGCCCAGTGCGCCAACGCCGAGTTCCCGTGCCCCGGCGGCTTCACCTGCGACAAGACGCACGATCCGCCGGTCTGCATCCCCGACAAGTGCGTGGCCGCCAATTGCCCCGCGGGCCAGCTCTGCCAGATCGACAACAGCGGCAACGCCCAGTGCATCGATCCGTGCACGCAGATCCAGTGCACCGGCAACACCATCTGCAAGGACGGCCGCTGCCAGGCCAACGACTGCACCACCAATCCGTGCCCGGTGGGCCAGCGCTGCACCGGCAACCCGCCGATGTGCGTCACCGATCCCTGCTCGGGCGTCAACTGCACCGGCGGTCAGTTCTGCGATCCGTCGACCGGCATGTGCGTCGCGCCCTGCACTACCTGTCCCGAGGGCCAGGTGTGCCTCGACAACAAGTGCCAGACCGATCCCTGCGTCGGCCACTCGTGCCCGACCGGCGAGGTGTGCACGCTCATGGGCAGCATGCCGACCTGCATCCAGGACCAGTGCAAGAGCCCGGGCTGCAACGGCGGCACCATGTGCTGTAAGGGCATGTGCATCGCCGATCCGTGCACCGGCTTCAGCGGCTGCCCGTCGGGGACCACCTGCGGCCTCGACGACGCCTGCCACCTGACCTGCTTCGCGCCGCCCAAGGACAAGATCGCGGCGGCCGGCGGTGGAGGCCTGCTCTGCAGCGCCTCGGGCCACGGCGATCCGACGCCGGTGGCGATCGCCGCCGTGCTGCTCTTGTTGATGTTGATGCGGCGCCGGCTGGGCCTCCTATTGATGGCGGCCCTCGTGGCCGTGGCGCTGGCGGCGACGGGCTGCACCACCAACCCGTACTGCCTCAACTGCGTGAACGGCGTGACCTTCGACGACGGCGGGATCAAGCCCGATCTCGCGCAGCCGCTCGACCTGACGGCGCCGCCGGATCTGACGGCGCCACCTGATCTGGCGCCGGGACCGGATCTGACTCCGCCCTGCGACACCACCAAGCTGAACGTCGACCCCAACAACTGCGGCGCCTGCGGCGTCCACTGCGACTCGACCTCGCTCCACCGCGTCGGCGTCTGCGACAACGGCACCTGCAAGGCGGGCGACTGCGTGCCGGGATTCGTCGCCAACCCGCCCGACAACCCCTCGTGCAACTACCAGTGTACCGTCACCAACGGCGGCGTCGAGATCTGCGACGGCAAGGACAACAACTGCAACGGCTCGATCGACGAGCCCTTCACCAGCCCGTCGCCCTTCGGCTTCGCCGGCGGCGATCCCTTGAAGCCGCTCTACAACCTCGACACCAACAATTGCGGCGCCTGCAACGGCGGTTGCGCCCCCGAAGCGGTCACCGGCGGCGTCATGAAGTGCGTCAGCGATCCCGCCAACGGAATGATCGGCGGCTGCTTCGTCGATCACTGCCTCAACGACGCGGTGAACGGCACCTTCAAGATCAAGAACTTCATGGCCGGCACGCTCTATGCGGAGTGCGACAAGCACTGCGCCTTCCGGTCGACGACCGTGACCAGCGGCTCGGCTGACTGCAACACCGTCAGCTGCGCCTTCCCGCCCGAGGTGTGCAACGGCATCGACGACGACTGCGACTTCGTCAATGACGACAATCTCACCGACGTGAACCTTGCCTGCGGAGACGCGTGCCCGGGCGGCCAGGTGGCGAACTGCATCGGTGAATGCAAGGCTGGCTTGACCGCGTGCTCGGGCGGCATCCTCGCCTGCGTCGGCTCGAAGGGCCCGACGCCGGAAACCAACAACTGCGACGGCAAAGACAACGACTGCAACGGCCTGGTCGACGACATCTTCACCCAGACCTACAACTCCGCGGTGGCGGGCTCGCCGTCGCCGTCGCCCAATTACGACAGCGACAAGAACAACTGCGGCGCGTGCGGGCACGTGTGCGGCCTGCCCAACGCGGTCAACGGCTGCCGCCCCGGCCCCGGCGGAGTGGGTGAGTGCTTCGTGGTCCAGTGCAACCAGACCGCGACCCAGGGCTTCGCCTTCGTGCCCACCGCGTCGCCGAGCTGCGCCTCGGGACAGGAGAACGGCGGCACCGGCTGCGGCTGCAACTATCAGTGCCCGGTTTGGCCGACCCGCGCCGAGACCTGCGACGGCAAGGACGACAACTGCGACGGCCTCGTCGACAACGGCCTGACGACCCCGGCGCTCGCGTGCTCGACCAAGGGGCAGTGCGGCCTCGGCCCGAGCCCACAGCCCAAGTGCAACGGCGTCAACGGCTTCCAGTGCGACTACAGCGGCGTGCCCAACGTGCAGCTCGACGCCAACGGCAACCTCGCGCTCTCGGAATCGAGCTGCGACGGCAAGGACAACAACTGCAACGGCGTCATCGACAAGGACGGCTTCCCGACGCTGGGCAACAACTGCTCGGCGGGCATCGGCGCCTGCCGCGCCACCGGCACCGTCTGCTGCGGCTCGACCGCGGGCACCTGCGCGATGCCGTCGGCCGGCGTGGTGTGCAGCGCGACGCCGAACCTCGCCGCGGCCGCCGACGAGGCGTGCAACGGCATCGACGACAACTGCGACGGACAGATCGACGAAGCGGTCCCGTCGCCCGGCGCCATCTGCTTCAAGGACATGAACGGCAACACCGTCGGCTCTCACGCCTGCCAGGGCTGGCACGACGTGATGGTGGCGGTGCCGAAGTCCGGCGGCGGCAACATCTTCGTCTACTCGTACGAGGCCTCGCGCGTCGACGCCAAGACGAACACCGCGGGCTCGAAGGAAGATCGCGCCTGCTCGAAGCCCAACGTCGAGCCCTGGTTCGACGTCGACCTGGCGGGCGCGCAAGCGGCCTGCTCGGCGGTCCTCGACTCCAAGCGCAAGCCGCTCCGCCTCTGCACCGTCACCGAGTGGCAGACCGCGTGCGAAGGCCCGACGCCGACGCCGAAGCCGCGCTGGTCCGAGGTGGTCACTCCCGCGACCTACGACCCGGGCGTGTGCAACGACGTCAACGCGTCGATCGGCGCGCCCTGGGACACCGGCGGACCGGCCTGCTACGCCGATTGGGGCGCCGCCGGCCAGATCTTCGACCTCTCCGGCAACGTGCGCGAGTGGACCTCGACGCCGGCGGTCAACGGCGGCGTCACCTACTATCACGTGCGCGGCGGCGACTTCGCCACCGCCGGCCCGGGCACCACCTGCGAGTTCGACTTCGACCTCGAGCAGCCGAGCCTCACCTCGAGCTTCGTCGGCTTCCGTTGCTGCGCCGACAACCCGGTGTGCGGCGACGTGGCCAGCGATCCCAACAACTGCGGCACCTGCGGCCACGTCTGCGGCGGCGGCACGCCCAAGTGCCAGGCCGGCGCCTGCGTCGCGACCTGCTCCGGCACCACCGACTGCAACGGCGCCTGCGTCGACACCACCACCGACGTCAACCACTGCGGCAGCTGCGCCGGGCCGAACAGCGTCTGCGACAACGGCCAGTCGTGCGTGGGCTCGGCCTGCGTGTGCGCGGCGCCGCTCTCGACCTGCACCGTCAACGGCAAGGCCACCTGCGTGAACGAGCAGACCGACGCCAACCACTGCGGCAGCTGCGCCAACGTCTGCTCGGCGGGCCAGGTCTGCTCGGCCGGCGTCTGTCTCAACAGCTGCGGCGGCGGCCTCACCCAGTGCGGCACCTCGTGCGTCCGCTTCGGCAGCGACAACAACAACTGCGGCGGCTGCGGCAACGCCTGCGGCTTCGGCCAGACCTGCACCGGCGGAGTGTGCTGCAACAACTCCAGCATCTGCGGCGGCGTCTGCGTCGACTTCCAGACGGACAACAACAACTGCGGCGGCTGCGGCCCCGGCGTCTCTCACGTTTGCAGCGGCGGCGCCACCTGCCAGTCGGGCGTCTGCTGCCCGGCGGGCCAGGTCAACTGCGGCGGCACCTGCGTGAACCTCAGCACCTCGAACAGCCAGAACCCGGCGCAGAACTGCGGCGCCTGCGGCAACAGCTGCTCGGGCGCCTGCATCAACGGCTCGTGCTGCCCCTCGGGACAACACCAGTGCGGCGCGACCTGCGTGAGCTTCACCAATGATCCCAACAACTGCGGCGCGTGCTTCAATACCTGCAGCGGCGGAACGCCCAACTGCTCGAACGGGGTCTGCTGCGGGGCGGGCAAGACCGGCTGCGGCGGCGCGTGCATCGACACCTCGAACGACAACAACAACTGCGGCGGCTGCGGCAACAAGTGCTCGGTCGGCTCGTCCTGCAGCGGCGGCGTTTGCCACTGCCCGAACGGCCAGACCCTGTGCGGCTCGCCGGGCGTCTGCATCGTGACCTCGAACGATCCCAACAACTGCGGCGGCTGCGGCATCGTCTGCGGCACCGGCGTCAACGCCGGCAAGCCGGTCTGCTGGGCCAGCCAGTGCGACACCGGCTGCCCGAGCCCGCTCGTCGCCTGCTCGGGCTCGTGCGTCGATCCCAACACCGACAACGCCCACTGCGGCGGCTGCGGCGCCTGCGGCACGGGCGATTGCGACAACGGAAGCTGCGGAAGCGGCAGCAACAACTTCCCGCGGCCGCCGATTCCCACGCCGGTCCCCTGCGGCACCGAGCCCGGCCCGATCCTCAACTTCACCGACGGCACTACGCCGCCTACCTGCTCGGGCAACACGGCTTCTACCTCGTTCCAGTGGGCGATCTGTGCCTGCAACGACATCAACGGCGGCGGCAGCCAGAGCTATGACGCGTACAACACGGTCTCGCCGCAGCCGAACGCGCTCGGCGGCAGCGTCGGCACCAACGGCTCGTTCTCGTCGAACTCGACCGTGACCATCTCGGGCGATTTGTGGGCGCTGACGCCGGACCTGAACGGCAACACGCAGAGTATCGACGCTCACAACACCAACGTGTCGGAGCAGACCCACTACAACGGCTCGTCCATCAACATCGGCACGCACGCCGGCGGGTTGTTCACGCCGGTGGTGTCGCCGGCTCCGTGCATGCGGTGCGATCCGTCTCTGCAGGTGCCGATCGCGGCCTACACCACGCACTATTCGACGACCAACGACAACGCCGCCATCGGTCTGGCGGCGAACGCCCTGGCTGCGAGGACCACGGCACGCCTGGATCTGCCATGCGGCATCTACTACTTGAGCTCGGTGGCCGCCAACATCAACCTGACCATCCGCGCCCACGGCAACACCGCGCTGTTCATCAACGGCGACGTCTCGACCTCGAGCTTCAGCCTCGACGTCGATCCGATCGGGCAGATCGATCTGTTCATCAACGGCAACTTCTCGGGCGGCAACAGCACCTTCATCGGCAACCCGTCGCAGACGACGCAGATCCGCATGTACGTGAACGGCGACATCGATCTCGGAAAGGTCATCACCGGCGCCGGCATCTACAACGTCGTCGGCAAGCACTTCCTCACCTCGGCGCAGTCGACCGAGTACGGATCGATCTTCACCGGGAGCGACCAGAACGGCGGCAACCTGGCGGTCCACTTCGACCGCGGCAACGCCAGCACGGTCCTCGAGTGCCCGAACCCGACCGGCAACACCTGCACCAGCTGCCTCGACTGCGGTAATCAGGCCTGTAAGAACGGAACCTGCGGCAGCTGCACCAGCGACAGCGACTGCTGCGCGCCGCTCCGCTGCGTCGACAGCGTCGGCAACGCCTGCAGCAGCTCCGGCTGCAGCTGCAAGTTCACCGGCTTCTAGCCGTCCCTATTCCTCACCGTGCTCCGCTCGCAGCATTCGCCGCAGGGGTCCTGACCGCGCATGCCGTTTCCGCGGCGCTGCTCGCGGCTTTTGCATTGGGCCTTGGCTTCTGTTCCAGATGACTGATTTGCTCGGCACACGTCGGAAGCCCGCGTCCCAGACACGAGCCGCTGCGCTGCGGCGCGGAGCCTCGGCATTGCGCGGCCACCCACGCGGCGAATGCTGCTCGCTTCGTCGTGGTTCAGAACAGGGAGAGGGCCAAACCTTCAGAAGAAACCAGAAGAAGCCAGAGATCGCGACTAGACTAGATCAACAGCTGAACACGCGGGCGGAACCACGCCGGGATCGCGCGAGCGACGTGATCCACAATTTCGTTCTTCGAATAGCGCATCGAGAAATGCTTGAGGACGAGCTCGCAGTCGGGGCGGAATTTCTCGACGGCGCGCGCGATCTCGTGGAGGTGCGTGTGGCCTTTTTTCGCCGCCAGCTCCTCTTCGCCGGGCGCGAGAAATGTGGCCTCGAGGATCACCACGCGCGACTGCCAGAGGTGCGCTTCGTCGAAGAGGCTCTGGCCGATGCAGTCGCCGATGAAGGTGAGGAGCGGCTCGGAGACGTCGTACTGAATGTCGACGTTTTGCGATTTCAGCCGCGCCAGCTCGGCACCGGGGAGCCCTGAGTATTCGGGCTTGAGCTTGCGCTTGTGCGTCACCAGCGTGTAGCCGAGGCTGGGCACGCGGTGAATCACGGGGAACGCGCGCGCGGAGAGCTCGCGTTTCAGCGCGATCGACTCGCCGGCCGAGAGCCCGATCAGCGGCGGCGTGAGGAAATCCTCCTCGGGGACGCCCTCGAAGTCGGCCTCGGCGCGGATCCAGCCCTCGCAGGCCGCGCGAATGGTCTCGGGCAAAAAATATTTCGCGGCGTGCTGGATGCCGAGCATGCGGCGCAGCTGCCAATGGCGCGGCAGGCAGCGCGCGTGATCGCCGTGCGCGTGCGTGAGAAAGACGAAATTGAGCGGCACCGCCGACAGCGGACACTCGCCCGCGTCGAAGAGCACGTCGAGCTCGGGAACCTGAATGTAGGTGGCGAGCCCCGCGATCGAGAAGCCCGCGATCGTCAGGTTGTGGGCGCGCAGCTTGATCTGCGCGAGCGCGTTGTGCGTGTCATTCATTCGAATTCTTCGAGGCCGAGCTCGCGAGAGACTTCAGCGGCGGATTTCTTGCGAATGACGACCAATTCCTCACCGCGCTCGAGCGGACGCGGCGGCGCTTCGTATCTGCGAATGGCCTCGCGAATCTCTAGCGCGTGATGTTTGACGTCGGGCTGAACGAGGATGTGATCGATGGTTCGATTGGGCCCGATGAGATAGGTCGCGCGATCGCGATTCCGGTACGCGCGCGCCCAGCTTCCATCATCGAGGATCTGCGCGCCGGGATTTTTGCTGATGGTGAAGGCGCCTTCGAGATCCTTCACGCAGCTCATTTGCAGATCGCACGCCGGCGTTCCCGGCTCGGGAACGAAGACGAGCGAGATCCAGCGCGCATTTGATTCCGGCAGAAGTGGCGCGCGCGTTCCCAACATCGAGAAGCGTTCGTCGAGAACGATGTTGGTATCGATCACTCGACCGCCGGCGACGGGTTGAAATTCGTCGCTGCCGAGCTCGTCGGGATATTCGCGCCACGGACCTTCGCACATCGGCTCGAAGCGGCAGCTCGCGCACTGGGGAAAACGCGTCTTGCCGCGCTCCATGCGATCGCGCTTGTAGTCGGGCACGACGAAGCCGTCATAGACGATCTCCGTCGGTGGAATGTGCAATTCGGCGATGTATTTTTCGTAGCCCGGCAGCATGCAGTAGGGAATCGCCTCGGCCATGCACGCAATTCCCGCGTCGATTCCGATTTGCAAGGCTTCGCGCAGATACGGCGCCAGCATCGTCATGCGCGGAATCACGCCCGAGAAATAGGTCTGCGCGTGGCCGGTCGGGTGAGGGAAGGCAATTTGATATTGCGTGACGCCGAGCTCGATCAGCAGCTTCGCCAGCGCGGGAAGATGACGCGCATTCTGCTTCGTCGCGACGGTGTTGGTGATGATTCTCTGCCCGCGAAGATTCCGGATCGCGCGCACGATCTGATCGAACGAGCCGGGCGCGCGCGTGAGGCCGTCGTGCAATTTGGCGGTGTGGCCGTGGATCGACGGAGAAAATTCGTTGGCGCCGGCGGCGATCGCCTTCGCGCAGAATTCCGGATAGGCGAACATGCGGCCGTTCGTCTGAATCTGGATGTTGCGATAGCCCAATTTTTTCGCGGCGGCGACCAGCGCGAAGAAGTCGGGGCGGATCGTCACCTCGGCGCCCGTGAACACGACGTCTTCGCAGGTTTGCCGGGAGAGACGCAGCTCCTCGACGCACTCGGCGAACGATCGATTGCCGGTGAAGAGCTTGTCGCCGATGACGCAGAAGACGCAGTTCGAGTTGCAGTCGTAGCCGGTCTTCAGATCCGCGCGCATGGTTGCATCTTTTGATAGCCGTGCGCGCGCACGTAATTGATGTGCATCCCGCGGCACTCGGCATCGTGAGCGCACTCTTTGCAACGCAGCGACTTCGTGTAGTAGCCGTCGAGGATGTAGCGCTTGGTGAAGCGGAAGATCTCGACGCGGCCGTCGCTGTCGCGCATCGCGGTGTCGAGGACCTTGCGCGGTTTTCTCGGAGCGCGGCCGGTGACACACGCCGGCAGATCTTCGAGCGCGACGTCGGGAAGCGAAAAATCTTCGAGGTCGTGCGCGGCGGAATCGGTCAGTCGCTCGTGCGTCGGCTGCTTGACGACGATGCGCGAGAGATCCGTCTGATCTTTCAACCAGGCCGCGGTCGCGCGCGAGAGCAGGACGACGATCTCGAAGCTTCCGATGCCAAGGAGCGCTTCCGCCTGCACGGGAGTCTGCGCGATCGCGCGCGTGATGGTCCTTCCGTCGAGGAGATCGCCGTCGAGGCCGCGATATTCGTCCAGCTCCAGCTCGAGCTGCTGCTGCGGCCAGCCGCTTATCGCCTCGCGCGCGCGAGCGAGATCCGGCGCGCGAACCCAGAGGAGAGGTGCGGCAATTTGTCGCAGGTCGATCTTTTTCTTCTCGATGAGCGGAAGGTGAAAGCGCGCGCGCTTGTCGCTCGCGGGATCGCCGCCGAAGACCGGCTCCTGCTTCGCTTCCCACTCGCTGTCGATGCGAATGACATCGAATTCATTTTCTGTGCGTTCGACTTCCAAGCGATCGCAGAGCTTCTCCAGGTAGCAATATTTGCAGCGCGCCGGCTGGCGGCAGTCGAGCGCGACTCCCTCGTCGAGGAGGCGGGCGAACTCTTCTTTGCGACCGCGCACCTCGTCGTTGAGCTTGTAGGGATCTTGAATCAGGTGCTCGAAGCCCTCGAGGTGCTGCGGCGGAAAGCGATTGAGCCACATGTGCACGTCGGGCCGCTTCGAGTATTCGAGCGCGGCGAGAAGATGCGGGCGCATCTCCTCGAGATCGTAAAACAGGATGTCGCGCCCGTCGGTGAAGGCGCGCCCGAAGGGAACGACCTGCAATAGATCGAATTCACGAACGCCGAGCGCGATGAATTTCTCGAGCATCTCGGCGAGGTGCGGAACGTTGGCGCGATTGATGACGATGTCGACGTTCACGATCAATCTGCCGTCGGCGAGCGCGTTCTTCAGCCCGACGATTTCCTCGTCGAAGGCGCCCTTCACGCCGACGAGCGCGTCGTGAATGCGCGCGTTCGGCCCGTGCAGCGAAAACGTGATCTCCGAGAGACCGGCGGAGACGCAGCGATCGAGAAATTCCTGGTAGGAAAAAATTCGCCCGTTGGTGACCGTCTGAATCTTGCGATAACCGGCGCGCGCGCCCAGCTTGATGAAGTCGACGTAGTTGGGGTGGATCGTCGGCTCGCCGCCCGACAAGATCAATCGCGTCGCGCCGGCGCGCCTGCCGTCGAGGATCTGCCGCTTGATCTCCTCGCGATCGCGCATCTGCCCGTCGTGCGTGTCGGAGTCGAGGCAGAACACGCACTTGTTGTTGCAGTCGAAGGTGAGGCGCACCCAGTTGCGCTTCTCGTGCGCCGCCTCCTCGTGGCCGCTGATTTTGTCGCCTTTTTGATCGGCGACGCCGGCCGCGTGCGCTTCCTCGGTGAGCATCTTCCTCGAGACTACTATAGAATTGCGTCGTGCGTGTTCTGGTCGTCCATCCGCCCGTCTCGGTGGCGCGCGACTTCATCGACTATCCGTATTTCGCGGATCTCGGTGCGGTGCAGCTGGCGGCGGTGTTGCGGCAGGAGCACGAGGTGCAACTCGTGGATTCGTATGCGCTGCCGTCCTCGACCTTGGACTGGCGCAGCGACGGAAGAGCGCATCTGGGCGCGCCGGTCGATCACGTCTTGGCAGAGTGTCGCTCGGCGGATCTGACGATCGTCGCCTACACGCCGTTTCATCGGCCGCCGCACCGCGATGACATCCTCGCCTCGCTGCTCTCGCGGCTGAAGGGGCCGATCTGGCTGGCCGACTGTTATCAGTCGGGACAGCACTACGTGGAGGCCGATCGTCACGCCTATCCGGAAGCGGAGGCGTGGATCAAATACGAAGCGGAAGCGACGATTCCCGCGCTGCTGAAGATCGGCGCGCGCGGAATCATTCACGGGCAGGAGGTCGAAGATCTCGATTCGCTGCCGCCGCCTGCCTGGGATTTGGTGCAACTGCATCATTATTTTCAGTTTCACGGAAAAATCATGGAGCGCCTCGGCAGGGGCGCGTGGGCCTTCCCCATCGATCGCACGCTGCCGATGGTCACCTCGAGGGGATGTCCGTTCACCTGCGCGCATTGCAGCTCGAATCCCGGCAATCCCGCCATCAAAAATCAGAGACGGATTTCGGCGGGAATTTTATGCGATCGCATCAAAGAATGGCGCGGCCGCATCAAAAGGCTCGAATTTCTCGATGAGCTGATCAACGTGAACGCCGCGCACTTCGACGCGGTGCTGGACGCGGTCGAAGCCGCCGATTTGCAATTCGACGTGCCCAATGGAATGCGCGCCGATTATCTCGAGCGCGGGCACTTCGAGCGGATGCGCGGCAGCGTGACGACGGTGAGCGTGAGCGCCGAGAGCGGCGTGCAGCGAGTGATCGATCAGATCGTTCACAAGCAGCTCGATCTGGCGAGCATCGATCGCGCGGCCGAGAACGCGCAGGCGGCGGGCGTGCCGCTGATGGTGCACTTCATGATCGGCCTTCCCGGCGAGAGCGCCGAAGAGGTCAATCAGACGCTGGAGTACGCGACCGGCCTCTACGAGAAATTTTCCGTCGAGCCGGCGGTGCAATTTGCCACTCCTTTGCCGGGCACGCAGCTGGCGAAGGGGCGTTCGCTGCCGCTCGTCGACGATTGGGGGCCTCGCTTTCAGCAAATTCCCTCTCAGCCGGATTCGATCGCCAAGGAGCAGCTGCAGAAGTTCAAGTGGACGTTCGATGAGCGGCTGCGCCATTCGCGCGGGCCGAAGAAGCTGATCATGAACGTCACGTATGTCTGCAACAATCACTGCACCTTTTGCGCGGTTGGCACGCGCACGCAGGTCCATGGCCACCCGCCGAGGCAGCGCGAGCACCTCGACAAATATCGCAAGCTGGGCGTGACGATGGTCGACTTCGACGGTGGCGAGCCGACGCTGAATCCGGAGCTCCTGCCGCTGATTCGTTATTCACGCGCCATCGGCTACGAGCGAATCAACGTCACGACGAATGGCCGATTGTGCTTCTACCCCGAGTTCGCGCAGAAGCTGGTTCGCTCGGGGTTGACGACATTGTTGTTCAGCGTGCACGGCGCCGACGCGCAGACGCACGCGCAGCAGGTCGGCGTCGCCGAGGCCTTCGAGCAGACGGTGGGCGGAATTCGCAATTGCGTGGCCGCCAGGCCCGAAGGCGTCGACCTCGGGATGAACATCACGCTGACGAAAGGAAATTTTCAGCAGCTCGACGGCGTCGCGCAGCTCGCCTTCGACCTCGGATTGCGCTGGCTCAACATTCAGTTCCTCACGCCGTTCGGCCGCGCGACGCGGATGGTCGCGCCCGACACGCAAGAGGCCGCGAGCGTTGCGCGCGCCGTGATCGATCGTTGGCACGCGCGAATGAAGATTCAGATCATCAATCTGCCGTTCTGTTTTTTGCCGGGCTACGAGCATCTGATGATGGGCGACCTCGGCAAGCTCGAGCGCCACATGGTGTTCGTCAACAACGAGGACGTGAACCTGGCGCAATATCTCGCCGAGCGGCGCACGCGAAAACCCGTGTGCGCGACCTGCCCGCACGCGGTGTTCTGCGGCGGATTCTACGAGCTCGACGAAGTGCCCGAGCCGCCGTGGCTGATTTCGACCGAGGATCTGCTCCGGGAAATTCCGTGAGACAGGCTCGGATTCCGCTCACGCTCCTCTGCAATCAGAATTGTGGCTTTTGCAATCAGCGGGCGGCGGTCGACGCGCGCATCGACGTGAAGCAGCGCATCGACGAGTGCGAGGCGGAAGAGATCTTGTTGAGCGGCGGCGAGCCGCTACTGCGAAACGATCTTCCGGGAATCGTCGCCTACGCCCAGAAAAAAGCGCGCGTGATCCTGGAGACCAACGGCGCGCTCCTCGACGAGAAGCGAATCGAGGCGTTGAAGCGCGCGGGCCTCGAGCGCGCGCGCATTCATCTGCCCGCCTGGGAGTGCGACGAGATCACGCGCGATCCAGGAGGGTTTTCTCGCACGCGAGCATCGATCGATCTTTTGCGCGAAGCAGGAATCGAAGTCGAGTTTGCCGCGCCGATCGTGCGCGCGAATCGCGATTCGCTGCCGGATTTGCCGCGGCACATTCAGGGGAATTTGTATGTAGGTGTACCGATCGACGCGCCCGATCGATCGACACTCTTGCCATTCGAAGAAGCGGCGACGGTTTTACATCGCGTGGCGATGACGGCGCGGGAGGTCGGCGTCACGGTGCGCGTCGATCCGTCGGCGCCGATTCCGCCCTGTCTGTTGCCCGAGCGAATGGCGCACTTGTTTTCGCTGACGCGCGGGGGAGCGGCGCGAGAGCGATATCGTCAGCTCGCGGATTGTTGCGAGTGCGTCGTCAGCGATCGCTGCCCCGGCGTTCCGCACGAGATGAAGGTGAAGCCGATTCGCGAAGAACGAACGCGCCGCCGCTTGACGCTGATCTCCAGCGTCGAGGAGCAGATCGCGCGCGAGGTGTATGGCACCGAGCTGCATCGGGAGCCCGACGGCAGCGCGGTCGAGGCCGGCATCGTGCGCGTGAATTTTCACTGCAATCAGGCGTGCCGCTTCTGCTTCGTCTCGACGCATCTGCCGCCGCCTTCCGACGATGCGGTGAGGGCCGCGATCGCGAAAGTGGGGACCGGACCGATCATTTTTTCCGGCGGCGAGCCGACGCTGAATCCCAAATTGCCCGAGTGGATTCGCCTGGCGAGGGCGCAGGGCGTTCGATCGATCGAATTGCAGACCAATGCCATGCGCATCGACGAGGCGCTGGACATCGATGTGGCCCTGGTGTCGCTGCACGCGGCCGACGCCGAGACCTCGGACGCGATCACCGAGGCGCCGGGAACCTTCGAAAAGACGGTGCGCGGCATCGATGCGCTGGCGAAGACGAAGATCGAAATTCGTTTGAATTTCGTGTTCTGCGAAAAGAACCGCGAGAAATTTCCCGACTTCGTCGATTTCGTCGGGGCGCGCTGGCCGAACGCGAAGATCGTCGTCTCCTTCGTCGCCGCGTCGACCGAGCTGGTGCCGCGCGACGCTTCGTTGATTCCGCGCTACTGCGACATTTTGCCGCACCTGGCCGAGGGGCTGCGCCGCTCGCTCGTGCCCATCCTCGGCTTCGAATCGATGTGCGGAATCCCGCTCTGCCTCGTGCCCGAAAATCTCTCCAGTTTCTTCGAGCTCCCGGTGGCGCCGCGCGATCCCGAGTTCATGAAGACCGAGACCTGCCGCGAGTGCAGTCTGGAGTCGCGCTGCTGGGGAATTCGCCGCGGCTATGCCGAATTGCACGGCACCAGCGAGCTAAGAGCGATTCAGTAACGGCAATTTTCTCGACGGAGATTGTCCGCGCGCGGCGGCGATCTCTTCATCGCCAAAGCGCGCGAGATAGTCGGGACGCACACCGGGACAAATCTTCTCCCATTCGCAGCCACTGCACGCGGGCACATGCACCGTGCCGGCGAGCTTCGAATCTTTCAGCTCGAAGCGCGCTTCGGGCGTGACGACCAGGACCTGCTCGCTGCCGGGATCGAACGCGTGCGAGGCAGCTTCGCCGAGGAGACAGCGCGGAACATGCAGCGATTTGAGCTCGATTCCCGGCTCGCGGAACGCCTCGCGCATGAAGGGAACGACCTCGGTCATCTTCGGCATCGACGCGAGGTTGTCGCGATTTCCGTCGGTGAGCGAGACGAACCACAAATGCGCCTGCGTGACGCCGCGCACTTTCAGCCAGCGAATCGCCTCGGGCAATTGGCGATAGGTGTCGCTCTTCAGGATCACGTCGGCGATGACGTTCAGGCCGCGCAGGTTCTCCAGGCCCGCCACCATCAGCGGATAGCTGCCCTCGCGGCGCACCAACGAATCGTAGAGCGCCGGATCATGCGTGTGGATCGAGACGTGAAAGCGATTGGCGCCGGCGGCAACGAGCTTGTCGACGTTGGGCTTGTGCGAAAAGAGGAGGCCGTTCGACTGCACCTTGACGTCGAGATAGCCGCGTTGTCGGGCGGCGCGCACCAGGCCGAGGAGATCTTCGCGAATCGTCGGCTCGCCGCCGGTGAACGAGACGCGGTCGTAGCCCTTGCGCCTTCCCTCGTCGAGCGCCTCGAGCACCGCGCGCGTCGACAGCGAGCGGCGGCGCATCTCCGGCGTGATCGTGCAGTAATCGCACCAGAGGTTGCAGTCGTAGCCGAGGATCACATCGACCAGCACCGTGAAAGCGTAGCATGTTGACGAGGTTTCCCGTCGGTGCGATCATCGGGGCATGAAGCGGCGCACCTTCGTGAAAATGGCTGCGATGGGGACGGCGCTGGCGTGGAGCGGCGTTTCGCTTGCGAAGACCCATCGCGCGGATGGTTGGCTCGACGGAATTCACCTCGAGCGTTGGAAGATTGTCGAGGTCGGCGCGATCAAGAACGGCGTGATGCCGGTCGTGATGCAGGCGCACGACGGCAGCCGCTTCACCGTCGAGATCGCCGGCCGAGCTGCGAACGGTCCGCGCGCGGTCGCCGAGACTTCGCGCTATGCGCTCTATCTCTCGAACGGCGGCGACGGCAACACCAGCACCGTCGAGGAACATGGCCTGGGTGTGATGGCGCTGGCGGCCGCGCTGCGCACCCGTGAAGCGGCCGGCCCCGAGCTGCGCCCGCTTTTTGCCCAATAGGTTTGTGGCGTGCGCTCGACCGTCCGCGTCGGCCTCGCCTGCAACAACCGCTGCATCTTCTGCTCGCAAGATGGACTGATCGATTCCTCACAAAATGCGGAAGGCGAAGTGCTGGTCGGCGGCGAGCCGCTGCTCTACGAATTGCGCGCGGCGAAGGAAATTCAGACCAATGGCTCGAAGCTGGCCGAGCGTGCGAAAGAGCTGGCGCAACGAGGGATTCGCGACGTTCACGTCTCCATTCATGGCGCGGAAGCCGCGTCTCACGACTATCACACCGGGCGCGAGGGCAGCTTCGCGGAGCTGATGGCGGGGATTGCCGCCGCGCGCGCCGAGGGGCTGACGGTGGTCGCGGCGACGGTGCTGACGCGCTCGAATTTTCGCGGGCTCGATGCGTTGGCGCGTTTGATCCATCAAAAGGGAATCGCCGCGTGGTCGATCGCGATTCCTCATGTCGCCGGACGCGCCGAGAAGAATTTCGATCGCGTGGTTCCGCGACTGGCGATGGCGCTGCCGTTCGCGCTGCACGCGGTTTCGCTGGCGCAGAAGCTGGGACTGCCGGTGTTTCTCGACGGCGCGCCGCTGTGTCTCCTCGGTCCGTTCGCGCATCTCTCGTTGAAACCGCGGGCGCGCGCGTATGCGAAAATCTGCGACGAGTGTGACGCGCGTGAGATGTGTCCTGGCGTAGACGCGCGATACTTGTCGCGATTCGAGGGCGACGAATTGTCGCGCCGCGAGCGTGTCGAGTTGATCGACCATCCGCTTCGGGAGCTGTTCGTCGGCGCGGGCGAGCTGGCGCCGGCCGCTCCCGTCGAGAGAAAACGTCATTTGCCGCTGGCTGCAAAAGTGACGCCCGCGGTCGCCGAGGTCGCTGCCTCGACGCCGAAGAAAAGCGGCGAAGCCTTGCGTGAAATTTTTCCTGCGTTGTTCGAGGACAAGTAATGGCCAACCTCGGCTACATGCAGGTGGTGCGGCACTGCAATCAGTACTGCCGCTTCTGCTCGAATCCCGCGACCGGCTGGATGCTCGATCTGCCGACGGCGAAAAAGCAGATCGATGATTTTGTCGAGCGCGGCTACTTCGGGATCATCCTGACGGGGGGCGAGCCGTCGCTGTCGGAGCTGATTCCCGAGATCAGTCGCTACGCGGTCTCGAAAAATCTCCACGTCCGGATGATCACCAACGGATCGCGCATCGCGAAGGACGGCGTTGCCGCATCTTATGTCGAAGCTGGATTGAGGCACTTTCACGTCAGCATCCACTCGTGCCGCGAGGAGATGGAGGACTGGCTGACGGGCGTGAAGGGCAGCTTTGCGCTGGCGATGCAGGCGCTCGAGCAGCTCGGCAAGGCGTCTGCGGTGGTCAACATCAACACCGTGATCAACCGCTTCAACGCCGATCACCTCGACGAGAACGTTCGCTATTTGACCGGGCGGTTTCCTTTCATCCGCCATTTCGTCTGGAACAACCTCGATCCGTCGATGGGGCGCGCCGAGACCAATCGCGACACCGCCCACCGGCTCGCGGATTTCGAGCTCTCGCTGGCGCGCGCGATGCGATTCCTCCACGCGGGCGGCCGCAGCTTCCGCGTCGAGCGCGTGCCGCTCTGCTACATGACCGAGTTCGCGCACTGCTCGACCGAGACGCGCAAGATCGTGAAGGGCGAGGAGCGCATCGTCCATTTTCTCGACGACAAAGGCACCATCCGCCAGACCGACTTCCGCCATCCCAAGTCGGAGGTGTGCCGTCACTGCTCACTCGACGAGATCTGCGGCGGCCTCTTCGAGCTGGGCGAGCACTACGATCTCGGCGAGCTGCATCCGGTGTTCGTGTCGAAGGAAGAGATCATTCGCAAGATCCGCGCAGAAGCTGATTAGCCTGCGCGTGGATGAAGCGGCGTTTTCCGAGCGACGAGCGCGCGTTCGGCCTGACCGAGGATCCAGGAATTCGGCGAGAGAAGCGAGCGCGGATCGATTCGCGCCAGCGCCTGCGACGGCGCAGCATTCACCAGCTCGCGATCGCCGAGGACGCGCGCGCGCCAATTCGGATCTTCGCGGCGCGCCGGCGCGAACACGCGCTGCCCGAGGAGAAGCAGCTGCACGCCGCTGTAGCCGAACGCGGGATCGCCGACCTGAAATCCGGAATCGATTACACCCTCGCGAAAACGCGCGATCGCTTCGTCGAGCCCGGAGGAATTCGTCTCGGCGCGCGCGGTCTTCCAGAAGGGCGTGTCGAGGCGGCGATTGAATTTGTAGTGAATCGCGAGGAACCAGCGCAGAAAATCCCAGTGCAGAGCCAAGGACTCGTTGGCGAACGCGAGGTCGATCTCGCCCGCGAGAACAGCCACGAGATAGGCGAGCTCGACGATCACCATGTGCAGCGCGGTCGACTCCAGCGGCTCGACGAAGCCGTAGGAATTTCCCACCGCGACGACATTTTGCAGCCAGAAGTCGCGGTGGCGGCCCGAGCGAAAACGAACGATTGACGGCTCGCCCATGCCGGGATTCTTGGCGCGCATCTCCGCGATCGCCGATTCCTCGTCGAGAAAACGCGACGAATGCACATAGCCGCGGTGATCTTCATGGTGAACGGGAATGCGCCAGCACCAGCCGGCGTTCATCGTCTCGGCGGTGGTGTAGGGCTGCATCGTCGAGGGAACGGCGGCGACGATGGCGCGATCGCAAAACAGGCTCGACGAATAATCGATGAACGACGAGTGAAGCGCCTCTTCGAGCAGCAGCGAGCGAAAGCCGGTGGCGTCGACGTAGAGATCGAAGCGCAGCTCGCGAGCGCCGCGCAGACAATCGATCTGGCCGTGGCTTACCATTACTTGGTCGATCGTCATTCGCTCGTGCGCGATCCCGGCCGCGTTTTCCGCGAGGAAGGCGACGAACGGCGCGTTGTCGAGGTGATAGGCGAACTTCTGTCGGGGAAGAAGCTGGGGCGCGATGCGGTTCGCCAACATCAGCATGCCGGTCAACGATTGCTGATCGAGGTTTCCGTCGCAGGCGGCGGCGCGCAGCGGATCGGTGTCGCCGAACGGATAGCAGAAGTCGCGCTCGCCCCACTCGAACTTGATTCCCAATTTGAACGTCGGCTTGACGCGCTCGAAGAGCGAGACGATGTCGAGGCCGAGCTCCTGATGGAGAAACGGCGGCATCAGCGTCGTGGTCGCTTCGCCGACGCCGATGATGGGAATGTCGGGCGACTCGACGAGCGTGACCGCCAAATCCGGAAAGCGCTTTTTCAGCGCGAGCGCGGTGAGCCAGCCGGCGGTGCCGCCGCCTATGACGCCGACCGAGCGCATGGCCGCATGTTACCATCACCGTCGAGAATGGACCTGCGCGATCGGCTGCTTCGCCTGCTGCTGCCGGCGCAAATCGGCGACGAGCTGATCCCGGGAGCGCGCCTCGCCGGTGTCTCGGTCGAGGCGGGTTGCCGTCTCGATTTCGAGCTCGCGGGAAAAAGACTCGAAGTGGAAATTGCGCCGCTCGACGAGCCGGGTCCGGCGGCGGCGAAGACGAAGAAGCTGCGCATCTATTATCACGGCGAGGGCGGGCTCGAGGTCTGCCGCGCGGTCGCCGAGCGCGCCGCGAAGAACGAAGATGCGCTGTTTCACTCGGAGGTGGTGGATGCGCCGCGCGTGCGCGAGGTGCGCGTCACTCGCTTGTTGGAGAGGAGCGCGGAGTATCACACGCTCTCGCCGTATGTCGGCTGCGTGATCGGCTGTCGATTTTGTTATGCGCAGGCGGGGATCGCGCGCGTGCGAAAATTATCGGGGCTGCCCGAGGTAGCGTGGGGCTCGTATGTCGATGCGCGCGTGAACGCGGCCGAGGTGCTCGCGCGCGAGCTCGACGGCGTTCGCATCATCAAGTTTTGTCCATTGGTCAGCGATCCCTACCAATCGCTGGAGGCGAAATATCGCATCACGCGCGGCTGTCTCGAGGTGCTGGCGAAGACGGACATTCAGGTGTTGCTGTTGACGCGCGCGAAATTGATTCTCGAGGATCTCGATCTGCTCTCGAAGATGCCGCGGCTGTGGGCGGGCGTGTCGATTCCGACTTTCGATGACGAGGTGCGCGCGCACTTCGAGCCGCGGGCCGCGACCATCGCCGAACGAATCGAGATCTTGCGCGCGCTCAGGAATGCGGGCGTGCGGACGCACGCGGTGATTCAGCCGATGCTGCCGGGTCCGGTCGAGGAATTTGCGGACGCGCTGGCAGCTTCGGTCGATGGCGTGCGGCTCGACGGATTGCACGGCGAATATGGAGCCGCGGCCGATTTCGATCGTTATCCGTTCGCGCGCCAAGAAGACTGGCAGCGACGGCAATTGCAGTCGCTGGCGAACGCGCTCAGCGCGCGCTCCATCCCCATCTGGCCAGGCGAGCTGCCAGTGGAAATCGCTTCTTCAAAATCTTGAGCAGAATGCGCGTGCCGTCGGCGAAGCTGTGAAAGCGGCTGCGGCCGTGCGCCCGCGCCTCGCGGCTGACCGGCACTTCCAGTACGCGCCCGCCGCGCTCGAGCACCCCGAGGAGCACGTCGTCCTCGATGTCGAAGCGCGCGGCCTCGAGCGGCAGCGACATCAACAACGATCGCCGCAGCGCCTTGAATCCCGCCTGTGTGTCGGTGAGCTGCACGCGAAAAAGGACGTTGATCACCTGCGTCAAAAAATAATTTCCCGCGTGATTGAGCGGAGTGATCGCGCCTTCGCCGAGGCGGCCGCGAAAACGCGAGCCCACGACGAGATCGGCATTCTCCAGTGATTCCAGCAGCAGCGGAATCTCCGAGGGATCGTCCTGGCCGTCGCCGTCGATGAGGACCACGATTTCGCCGCGCGCCTCGGCGATTCCGGCGCGAACGGCGTGACCCTTGCCGCGATTTTCGGGGAGACGGACCACGCGCGCGCCGGCCGCTCGCGCGACGTCGCCGGTGCCATCCGAAGATCCGTCGTCGGCGACGATCACTTCGCCGTGAGGCAGCGCCGCGCTCACGACGTCGCCGATGACGGGCGCCTCGTTGTAGGCGGCCACGACGATCGACACGTTCATCGGCGCAGCCAGGCGATGGTCTCGCGCAGGCCGTCGGCGAGCGGAGTCGAGGGCTTCCAACCGAAGAGCCGCTCCAGCTTGGAGACGTCGGCGCAGCGGCGCGTCACGCGATCCCAGTCGCGCGGCGGCAGGATCGTCATGTGATCGCGCGGCATGCCGCACAGCTCGAGGAGCATCGCCGCCAGATCGACGATCTTGGTTTCGACTCCGGTGCCGACATTGACGATCTCGCCCGCGGCTTTGGGCGCGTCGAGGAGCACGCGCACCACATCATTAATATAGGTGAAGTCCCGGGTCGCCTCGCGGCCGTAGATCTTGAGCGCGGTTCTCCGGAGGTCGGTCACCATGTTGGGAATGGCATTGCGATAGCGGCCGGGCGGATCGCCGGGGCCGTAGACGTTGAAGAGGCGGAAGATCGCGCTCGGAATCTTGCTCTCGCGCACGCGCATTTCGCCTTCGTGTTTGCTGCGCGCATAGGGCGTTTGCGGGCAGATGGGCGCGTCCTCGGCGGTGGGCACGGCCGCGTCGCCGTACGAAGAAGAAGTCCCCGCGTAAACGAACAGGCCGCACTCGACCTCGCGCGCGAAGCGAAGGACGTTGCGCGTGCCCTCGACGTTGGTGCGCGTGTCGAGGAGCGGATGCTCGACGGAGAGCTCGTTGGCGAACGAGCTGGCCAGATGATAGACGCGATCGAAGCGGCGTTTCCCGAGGCGGGCGAGATCTTCGGGACAGCGCACGTCGCCGTGCACGAACTCGATCGGCAAACCTTCGATGGCCGCGAGCGAATGGAAGGTCGCGAGGTTGTCGAAGACGTGGACCTCGTCGCCGCGAGCCAAGAGCGCGCGCACGAGATTGCCGCCGATGAAGCCGGCGCCGCCGGTGACGAGGACGCGCATCCCTCATCAAAATTGCATATACTCCGTCGAGTGGCAACGGTCGCTCTGATTCGACCGCCGAGCGTAGTGGCAAAATACGCGGCGACGCTCAATGCCACGCCTCCCCTCGGCACGGCCTATCTCGCGGCCAGCCTCTCGCGCGCCGGCCATCGCGTGAAGGTGATCGACGCGGTGGGCGAGGCGCCGCGCGCGCTGCACGCCGGCTATCGATCGGAAGTGCTGATCAATGGGCTCTCCGTCGAGGAAACGCTCGCGCGCGTGGGAAATGCCGATGTGGTCGCGATCTCCAGCCAGTTCTCGCACGAGTGGCCGCTGGTTCGCGAATTGATCGCGCGATGCCCGGTGCCGGTGATCGCAGGCGGCGAGCACGTGAGCGCGATGCCCGAGCACGCGCTGAAAGAGTCTCCGAAATTGCTGGCGTGCGCGATCGGCGAAGGCGAAGAGACCATCGTCGAGCTGGTGAACGCGATCGAGGCCGGACGCTCGCTGGAAAATATCGAGGGCATCGTCACGCGGGAAGGAAGAACGGCGCGGCGCTCGCGAATGAAGGTCTCGACGGTCGCGCGGCCGCGCTGGGACCTGGTGCCGCTAGAGAATTATCTCGCGGGACGATTCAGCTTCGGCGTCGATCGCGGGCGCACGATTCCGGTGCTGGCCTCGCGCGGCTGTCCCTATCGCTGCACGTTTTGCTCGAGCCCGTCGATGTGGACCACGCGCTGGGAGGCGCGCTCGCCCGACGAGGTCGTCGACGAGATCGCCGAATATCGAGCGAAATATCGGGTCGACAACATCGACTTCTACGATCTGACGGCGATCGTGCGGCGCGATTGGATCCTCGAGTTTTGCGACGAATTGCGACGGAAGAACCTGCCGATCGCGTGGCAATTGCCGAGCGGGACGCGCTCGGAAGCGTTGGATGAAGAAGTGCTGCGCGCGATGTACGCGGCAGGCTGCAGAAATGTTTCGTACGCGCCCGAGAGCGGTTCCGAGCGCACGCTGAAAAAGATCCTCAAGAAGATCAAGCTCGAGCGAATCGAAGAGTCGATGAGGCGAGCGGTCGAGGCCGGCCTCAACGTCAAGGCCAACATCGTGATCGGATTTCCCGGCGAGACGCGCGACGACCTGGCCGACACCTTGCGATTCATTCGCAAGATGGCCAAGGCCGGCGTGCACGACGTCTCGGTGTGGACGTTCTCGCCCTATCCGGGCTCGCAGCTCTTCCACGAATTGCGGGATGACATTGTTATCGACGACGACTATTTCACTTCGCTGCTGTCGTATTCGGATCTGTCGAGCGCGGTCTCGTACAACGAAGAATTGAGCTCGGCGGAGCTGCAGCGCTGGCGAGTGGCGGGGCTGTCGCTGTTCTATCTCGAGAGCTATGCGCGCCATCCCTCGCGGCCGTTTCGCGTGATGCGCAATCTGATTTCGAAAAACTACGAATCGCGCCTGGAGATGTCACTCAAGAATTTGTTGGGGCGAAGATGCGCGTGACCTTCGTCTGCTGCGGGCTCGAGCACCTCGGCATCGAGGCGCTCTCCGCCTATGTGCGCAGGCATGGTCATGAGCCGACGCTCGTCTATGAGCCGCGGCCGTTTTCGTCGGGGAGCGGCACCGACATTCCGCTGCTGGCGAAGATCCTCGAGCCTTCGGTCGAGGAGACGGCCTCGCGCGTGCTGGCGACGAATCCCGAGGTCGTCGCCTTCACCTCCTACAGCGTGACGCATCGCTGGTCGGTCGAGGTCGCGCGCGCGATCAAGAATCAGCGTCGCGTGCCGATCGTGTTCGGCGGGCCGCACGTCGCCAGCGTTCCCGATCGCGCGATCCGCGAGCCGGCGATCGATGCCGTCGTCGAGGGCGAAGGCGAGGGCGCGCTCCTCGATCTCGTGAATTGCGCCTCGGACGATGGCTTTTCGCGCGACGACATCGCCAATTGCACGTTCAAGACGCGACGCAATCGGCCGCGCCCGCTGATTCAAGATCTCGACGAACTGCCATTCGCCGATAAATCGGGCTTCTACGCCGCGGTTCCCGAGCTCGAGCGGGAATTGTATGTCGTCTCGCGAAGAGGCTGTCCGTTTCGTTGCAGCTTCTGCGAGTATTCGACGTTTCCCAAACAGTATCCAGGCGAGCGGCCGGTGCGCCGCCGCTCGATTGCGCATCTGATGGCGGAGTTGTCCTTCTGGAAGCGGCGCGGCCGCGTGCGAAAAATCTTTTTCTGGGACGCGATCTTCACGCTCGATGCCCGCTGGATGGCCGAGCTCGCCGAGGCGTACCGTCGAGAAATCGCGATTCCCTTCGAGTGCTACACCCATCCGCAGACGATGACGCGCGAGATGGCGCAATTTCTGGCGCGCGCGGGCTGCATCATGGTGCGCGTCGGTGTGCAGAGCGTGAACTCGGACACGCTGGCGGCGATGGATCGCAAGGGCGATCGCGAGAAGGTCGCCGACACGCTGCGCTTTCTCGCCGAGGCGGGCGTTCCCTATTCGCTCGATCACATCATCGGCCTTCCCGGCGAAGGGCCGAGCGATCAGCTGGATGCGCTGAAGTTCTACGCCGCGGCGCAGCCGAAGCGCATCGTCACCCACTGGATGACCTATTTTCCGGGAACGACCGCGCTCGAGCACGCGCGGCGCGACGGCTGGCTCTCCTCGGGCGAGATCGAGCGGATTCTCGACGGCGAAGTCGGGCCCGGCTACATGTTCGACGGCAACGCCGGATATCTCGAGCGCGATGAATTGCGACGACTTTCAGGAGTCTTCGATCTCCTGCCGCTGCTTCCGCGAGAAGCGATCGAGTGGCTGCTGGAAAACGATCGCTATCGCTTTTTGCCGCGCTCGAGCTTGCTGCGTCAGCTCGGCGCATTGTTGTTGGCATTGCGAGGCGAGCCTGCGACGCGCGAGCACGTGAGACATATTTTTGCGACGACGATCTCGGCTACGCGGGAGACGCTGCGACGGAAGCTCTCTGGTAGAGCAGGTTGATCTCGGTGTGGCAATTCCAGAGACAGTCGGTGCAGCCGACCAGCGCCTCGCGCCGCCGCTGATATTCCGGGCTGCGCCAGAGCTCGACGAGCGATCGGTTTGCGACGCTGCCGACGGCTTCGCCGCGCTGATAGGTGACGGTGCAGGGATAGACATTGCCGTAGGCGTCGATCACCAGGTTGTGATAGCCGACGTAGCACTTCAGCGGTGACGGCCGGCCGCGATACGCGGTCGGAAAGAGAGAGAGAAACGCATCGGAGTTGTCGATGAACTCGCCGCTGCCCACTTTCTCGCGGCGCAGCCAGTCGACGGTGCGATCCATCGCCAGAAGCGTGTCGCGAGGAATCGCCTGCGCGTCGCGATAGCTGAAGGTGAGCGGATTGAAGCTGACCGAGGTAACGCCGCGCGCGCGGGCGAGCTCGACGAACGCCGGCACCTCGTGATGATTGTCGGGACCGAAGACGAAGGTGTAGGTGAGCGGAAATTTTCTCGTGCGCGACCAGATTGCAGTCAGCTGCTCGATGCGCTGAAAACCAAATTGCGCCTTGCGCAGCCGATCGTGCGTGGCCGCGGTTGCGCCGTCGAGGGAGACGTTCATCGACGCCGGCTCCGCCGCGGCCAGCTCCTCCATGCGATCTTCGCGGTGGAGGTTGTAGCCGTTGGTGTTGAGATGGACGAAGAGGCCGCGCCGCTTGCCGTGCGCCATCAGCGCGAAGCAGTCGGGTCGCAGCGTGGGCTCACCGCCGGCGAAGCTGAGCCCGACCACGCCGAGCGCGGCGAGCTGATCGATGATGGAGAAGAGCGCAGTCGTGTCGAGCTCGCGCTGCCCGCGCTTTTCATAGAGCCAGGGCTTGGGCAGATCGCACATGAAGCAGTCGTTGTTGCAGCGATAGGTCGGCACCAGGTTCGCCATCACCGGCCCGAGGAGCGGGCGCTTGACGAGGTGCGAGAGCGGAACCACGACTGTCTTGGCGGCGGTCGCCGCGAGCCAGGCGAGGCGCCCTTCGACGAGCGCGCGCCGCGCCATCCGGAAATATTGCATGCGGAAATCGAACATCACATCGGCTCGCGCAACGACGGCGTCGGCGCGTTGGGATCGCCCATTCCGAAAACCGCTTTTGCCGCGGCCGAGGCGGTGCCCGAGAGCGATCGCCACAGTCCGCCCGCCGAGGCCATGCGAAGGAGATGCGTGATCTTCCACGGGCGGCGCGCGTAGAACTTCGCGTACTGGAGAAAGATCTCGCGATCGATCGCAGCCGGAAGATCGCCGTTGTAATTCGGCAGCCCCTCGCCGATGAGGTGTGACGAGTCGGTGTGATCGCGGCCGATCTTGCCGAGCTGCACCAACTTGCGAAACGTCGGCGTGCCGGGGAGCGCCATGTATTTGTGGAGGCTGAAGACGTCGAGCCCGAGCTCGTAGACGTAGCGATAGCTCTCGCGTCTTTCGGCGGCGGTCTCACCCGGATAGCCGATGATGAAGTAGCCCTGCACCGAGAGGCCGGCGTCGCGGATCATTCTTGCCGCGCGGCGAATGTCGGCGTCCTCCATGTCTTTTTTCATCAGCTTGCGCACGCGCTCGGAGCCGCTCTCGGGCGCGATGGTGGCGGTGCGGAAGCCGGCGCGATACATGAGGCGCAGCATCTCTTCGTCGAGATTTTCCAGGCGCAGGCCGCGATAGAGATCGAGACCGAGGTCGGGCAGGTTCAATTCCGCGATGGCGCGGCAGAGATCTTTGAAGAACGCTCGATCCTGCGTGCCGTTGTCGTCCATGAAATAGATGAGGCGCACGCCGAATCGCTGGTAGAGCGTGCGGATCTCGCGGGCGACGAACTCGGCCGACCAGTGGCGCAGCCGCTGGCCGTTCATGAGCGGCGCAGTGCAGAAGTTACACGCGTACTCGCAGCCGCGCGTGGCGAAGAGCGCGACCTTGCGGCGCGGCCCGAGGACCGTCGACATATAGCCGCGCGAAAACGCGCGCTCGAGCTCGATGAAGTCCCAGTCGACGCGCGCGACGGCGTCGAGGTTTTCGGGAAAAGGATTTCGATTCTTGATGACGCGTCCGTCGCGCTGAAGATAAATGCCCGGCAGATCGTCGACCGATTCCTTCGCCGCGAGTCGCTGCACCAGGCGCGGAAAAGTCTCTTCCGCCTCGCCGAGAACGAGGTAATCGAACAGGCCCGAGGCCCAGACCGGCTCGGGATTGAGCGTCGGATAATTTCCGCCACAGATGTAGGTCGCGCTCGGCGCCACCTCGCGGGCTCTACGAATCGCCGCCATGCAGCTCTTCCACGAAACGGCCCACACCGAGATGCCGACAAGCTCGGGACGAAAATCGGCGACCGCGCGGCGAAACTCGGGCGAATCGGCGCGCCATCCCTCGAGCGGTAAATTGAACATGCGGACGACGTGGCCCTGGTCGCGAATCGTCGAATGCAGAATGCCGAGCGAGAGCGGCAGCGTCTGATAGACGGTGTTGGCGTCGGGCCAGATGAGCGCGATGCGCATCTCGAACCATCTTACGCCAGATCCGGAAACAGGAGACGGGAGACCGGCGACCGGAAACTGGGAAATGATGGGAAGCTGCCTACTCGCCGTCTCGACGTGGTGTGTGTGATATTCGTGGGGCGTGAAAAAGAGCCGACGAGCGGGAAGCGGCTGTCGCAACTTCGAGCGTGGGTGCGCCGAACACGGCGACTGCTCGCGAATGGCTCGATGAATTCGAACGGTCCTCAGCATGCAAGGCCTCCGAACCAAGAGCCGTAGCTATCGGTCGACAGTAGGAAGCTCGATCCGGATCAGGCCCGCCGTGCTCGTGGCGAAGAGCGAGCGTCCGTCGCGCGAGAGCACGAGCTGACGGACGAAGCGGCCGACGAACCAGCGCGCGACCTCGCGGCCGCTCTCGGGATCGACACCGAAGACTTCGCCGCGCAGAAAGTCGGCGAGCCAGGCCACGCGGCGCGGCGCGTCCCAGGCGATCGCGCGCACGCCGATGCCGACGAAGTGGCGCGCGAGATAGCGGCCGCTGTCGTAGTCGATGAAGCCCAACCATCCGAGATTCGCGCTGGCGACGAACGCGCGCCGCGCGACGGGATCGAAGTCGCAGCCCCAGGTGAGCGAGGCGAAGGTCGAAGGATATTCGTTCGACGGCGCCAGCAGCCGATGACGAAAGGGACCGGCGCGAAACGCGATCGACGCGAACCCGTGGCCACCGTCGGTGGCGAGCAGGCCCGGGCCGAAACAGAAGATGCCTTCGCCATCGTGAAAGCGCGTCTCGCCGGGGCAGAAGCGCACTGCGATTGGATCTTTCGGTGAGAGATCGGAGGCGCGCACCGGGAGCAGCTCGGTGCAGCGATCGTCGAGGAGGCCCAGCTCGTCGCTCGGCGCGTCGTAATAAAATTCGCCGGTGTCGTCGCGAAACCACTTCTCCTGAAGCACTTTGGTGAAGTCGCTCTTGTCGACTGCGTAGACGACGCCGCGATGACCGGGTTTCAGCTGGTGATAGGCGCCGATGTAGAGCCGATCGGAGGCAACGCCGATCGCCTGCGCGGTTCCCTCGCCGAAGCAGCGGGGCGATTCGCCGAGCTTCACTTCGCAAATGCTGCCCGAGAATTTCGGCTGGAGCGGCTGTCCGGAGTGCGTGAAGTGGCGATAGAACTGCGTCGTCACCAGGAAGCGGCCGGCCTCGGGCGCCTCCCACACGCGTCGCGGATAGCGGCCGACGACATAGGTGTCACCGCCGGCGCAGGTTTTTTCTTCGGGAAAAGTGGGCGCCAGGATCGAGACGCCGGCCTGCGCTTTGACGCGATGCAGATCTTCGCAGCGCAACATGCCGTCTTGATGGCGCCAGCCGAGGAGACACATGAGGATGAACGGCCCGAGCGCGAGCGGAAGCGGAATGCGCACGCCGCGGATCGGCCAGCGGAACAGCAAAAGCAGTGGTGTAAGTACGCGCACCCAGAGCGGCGTCGTCCATCCGAGGAGGAGGCCGAACGCGATGGCTTCGTAGACGTACAGCGCGAGAAAGCAGAGCCGGATCGCGCGCGCGATGCGCGAGCGTCTTACCGCACGGAGGGCTGTCAACGCGGCGAGGAAGAACCAGATGTGCGGCTTCGATGGATCGCTCAGCATGAAGCTGAGGCAGAGCCCGCTGCCGGCGAAAAAAAGAATCAGCTCGGCGCGATTCTCGAGCGGCGGATCGAGGAGCTCGAAGATCACCATCTCAGCCGGCGTCGCAGGAGAAGGGCCGCGCTCTCGGCGGCGACCGACAACAGCGTGCGAATGCGCTCGCGCGTTGCGCCGCCGTCGGCGACCGCGAGGAGGAGCGCGATCCACTGGCGCACGCCGTGTCCGCGCGGCAGGAGCCGAGGACGATCGAGCAGAAAATCGATCCAGCGCGCGGGCAAGAGAGGCAAGAGATCGAACAAGAGGCCGAGTCGCTCGATCTCTTCGAGCTCGCGCTGATGCGCGCCGGGACCGACGAGGCGCGGCGCTTCGAAGCCCTCGGTCTGATTTCCCGAGAGGACGCGCTCCACCTGCGACTCGCTGAGAATTCCGCTTTTTTGCGCGCGCTCGAGGGCGGTGGTGCCGGGCAGATAGGTCATCCAGTGGACGATCACGCGCGCCGGGCGAATCTGGTTGTAGAAGCGGAGCGCCGCGCGCTGATCTTCGGCGCCTTCGCCGGGCAGCCCGAGGATGTGATCGAGCGAATAGGGAATGCCGAGCTCGCGCAGATGGTCGACGGTCGCGGCGACCTTGTTCGCATCGCCCTTGCGATCGAGATCGGCGAGCGTGTCCGAGTTCACCGTCTGCACGCCCACGCGCACCATCGAGCAGCCGGCGCGCGCCAGCGCCTCGGCCATCGGCCGCGACATCGCGTGCGGATGCGTGTAGCACTCGAAGGGCAAGCCGACTTCGCGGCGATAGGTTTCGGCGAACTCCTCCATCCAGGCGAGATCGAGCGTGAAGATCGCGTCCCAGAAAAAAATCTTTTTCGAGCGGCGCCGCTGCGGACGAAGCTCGGCCATGAGGTTCGCGACCGATCGGCGGCGCACCGGCTTCTCGCCGGGATACTGCCGCGGAAAAATGCTGTACTCGCAAAAGCTGCAGCGGAAGGGACAGCCGCGGCGCGACATCACGTAGTACTCGCGCTCGAAGCTCGGCACCTGATCGTAGAAGATCGTTTTGTCGGCGAAGGGGAGAGTGTCGAGATCGGCGATCAGCGGGCGCACGCGGTTGGTCGATCGCCGCGTCCAGACGTTGGCGACGTCGCTGCGGCCGAAGTCGTCGCGCTCGGCGCAATTCACCAGATCGAGGAGCGCGCCTTCGCCTTCGCCTTCGACGACGGCGTCGATCGCGGGCTCGCGGATCGCATGTCGAGGCGCGCCCGACACATGAGGGCCGCCGAAGACAATCGGCACTTTTCGTTCGCGCTTGATGGCGCGGGCGACTTCCACCGACCAGCGATGGGTGATGGTGTAGCTCGAGAACGCGACGACATCGGGACGCTCGGCCATCACGCGCTCTGCGGTGCTGCGCGCGCTCGGCTCGAGGAAACGCGCCAGCATCGGACTGTCGGTGCCGCTGTTCGAGGAGAACGGCTTCGGCTCGTAGATGAGCCGCGTCTCGTGTCCGTGCCGGCGCAGATACGCCGACAACGCCTCGATGCCGAGGTGCTCGAGTCCTGCAGTGACGAAGGCGACCCGCATTGGCGTCTACAGGATATCAGTACCGGAGCTTGCGCAGCTTCTGATAGAAGAGCGCGGCTCGCACCAGCTGATGAGACAGCCCGGTCGCCCACCAGTGATTCACCGAGATGCTGAAGTCGAGCGAGCGCATCTGGTGCCACCACAATCGCGGAATGTAGAGGAGATCGCCGGGCTCGAGGATGGCGCGAAGCGGCTGCGCCCTCGGAAAATTCGGGAAGCGCGCGCGATCGGGCGCTTCGCTGTCGACGCGGCTCACCTGCGGCAGCTTGGACCAGGGCGGATGCCGATAGAGAAATCCGCTGTCGCGCGGCGAAAACAGCGTCACCTGCTTTCGCCCGGCGATCTGCGCGAATAGGTTGTCGGGAAGATCTTGATGAAGCGGCGAGCGAACGTTGGCGGCGCTCAGCCACAGCTTGTCGATCGACCAGGGCGCATCGGGAAGAAACGCGGGCCAGCGCAAATCTTCGGCCAGCTCCGGCCACCACTCGTGAAGGAGCAGCATCACGTAGCCGTTCCGGTTCCACTCCGAGAGCGGCCGTTCCTCGTAGACCATGCCGCCGTCGTGGAGCAGGCGACCGTCAGAGGTGCGCGCGATCGGCACGGTTCTGTTACTGCCCGCGAAATAATCCGCCGACCAGAGGCGCCGCGCGGGCCAATCTTCGATCGCGCCGCGAATGATGACGGGCAATGCCGGCTTCACGAATTCGTCGCGGAAACGCTCGGGCGCCGTGATGATCGGCAGCTCGCGCGCGCGAGGAAACAGCCAGCGGATCATCGCGTCACACGGTAGAGCGCCAGCACCGGAAGGCCATCCGCCGTCGCGAATTGCTGCTCCAAAATAGCGCCCGCGCGCACGAGAGAGGGAATCAGGCGCTCGGTGATCGCGACCGGCTTGTCGATGGGCGCGGTCGACGCGGGAACCAGCACGCGCACCGGCGGATGAGCGAGCAACTTTCGCCAGGACGCGTCCATGCAAGCGTCGAGATCGCTACTGCGCTCGCAGTCGGCGAGCAGTCGGTAGGCGCGCGTCTCGGAGACGCGGCCGTCGGCCAACGCGGCGACCACGCCGGTCAGGTTGTAGGTGGTGGTGATGACATTCGGCGGATCGGGATTTTTCTCGAGATGATCGGCGGCGACCGCGAGCGCCTGGGCGTTGATGGAGAACGCGACCGAGCGGCGAAAGTCATGTCGCAGCGTGGTGGTGACCGAGAGCGCGGCGAGAAGCACGATCACCGGTGCTGCGAGCCAGCGCCGGCGCGAGAGATCGATCACGCCGGCAGCGACGGCGAGGCCGAGGACATCGTGAAGCGGAGCGTAGTTGCCGCCGGGATATTGGCGATAGAGGAGCAGCGACGCGAAGAACAGCGCGAGCACGATCGCGCCCGTGGCAGCGGCGAGCGGGCTGCCCCACGATCGGCCGAGGAGGCGCGCGGCTCCAACGATCACGCAATAGAGGATCGGGAGCGCGTAGACAATGTGCAGCACGCTCAAATGGACGCGCGCGCCCTGCGCGAGATCGAGGATCGATCCGGTGTCGGCGGCGAAGTTGAAGAGGAGGAGCGACTCGCTGTGGAGGCGGCTCAGCGTGAGGTTCTCGACGAGGTAGCCGCTGCGCCGCGTGATCTGCTCGAGGAGGCCGCGCTGTGGATCGATGAAGCTGAACACCAGCATCGGCAGTAGAGGCACGACGAAGAGGAGCGCCATCGCGGCGGCGCGCGCGCGACCGATGCCGCGCGGACGCACTCCCGAACGCCAGGCGACCGCGACGACGGGAACGAGGAGGAACAGCGCCTTCACGTTGGCGGCGACGCTGAGGCCGGCCAACAGTGCGCCCGCGTAGAGGTGCGAAGATCGCGGCTCGGGATCGGCGATCGTCACCCACAACGAAAGCGCGGCCACCATCAGCGTGCAGGGCAGCGTCTCGAATGGCAGTAAAAGGCTGTTGATGACGAGGAAGGGCGCGCTCGCCGCGACCATGAAGCAGGCGAGGCCCGCGGTCGATCGATCGTGCAGCCGCGCGATCAATCGATAGGTGAGAAGCAGCGAGAGCGCGGCGATGACGAGCCAGATCGCGCGCAGCGCGAACAGGTTGCCGCGGTGGAGCGGATGAAGCAGCGCCAGCGGCCAGGTGGCGATTCCGCTCGCGTAGGGCGTGACCATGATCGGCAGCGATTGCCCATGAACGCACAGCGACCAGTGCGGACGTACAGCCGAGAGAATCAATGATTTCCCGTCGAGACAGCCGGCCTCTCCCGGAACGCGCGAGGCGTTGGCCGGGAGCGCCGAGACGATCTCGTGCCACACCGGCAGCTCGAAGGCGAGGCGGCTGCCGGCGAGCACGAAGAGCAGCATCGAGGCGGCGAGGAGCCAACGCATCTAGCTGAACAATAGCGCGAACAAAACCGCGCCGAGCGCGATCGCGCTGTAGCGATAACGCATGCGCAACTGCTGCAGAACCGCGAGCTCGGCGGCGCGCCGATGCGCAAACAGGAGCGGCATCCAGACGAGCGCGAACAGCGCGCACGCGAGCGTCACGTCGAGACGGCGGGCGAGCCACCACATCGCGAGCGGCAAAACGATCACGACGACCATCGCCAGCTCGAGAGCGACCGGCCGCCCGGCGACCGTGGCGATGGTGTGGACCTCGCCGCCGGCGTCGTCGTCGCGATCTTGCGCTTCATGAATGAGCTGGCTCGCGAGGAGGAGCAGCGCGAACGCGCCGACGAGCGGCGCCAGCGGAATCACGCCCGCGAAAAAAAAGCCGGCGATGCCGAGGACCACGTTCCACAGCGTGCCGACGATGGGGATGCGCTTGAGACGCGGAGGCGCGGAGTAGATGATCGCCGCCAGCATCATCGCCGCGGCCGCGAAGAGGCCGATGGGTGCGAAGAGCGCGAGTGAAAGCAGCGAGAGCGCGAGCGGCGGAAGCGAGAGCCAGAGCGCGCGGCGCCGTCCTAGCTGGGCCGCCGGATTCTTGCCGCTGCGATCGAGTCGATCGTCGAAGGCCTGGTTGATCGCGCTGACGAACGCGAGCGCAAATGCCCAGCCGAGGATTCCGCCGGCGAGCGTGACGCGCGAGTGATTGCTCCAGCCGGCGAGCGGCAGGACGAGAAAGTGCAGCCAATCCTTGACGCGGTAGAGACGGAGGTACAAGTCAGCGCACGTTCACCAGCGGCAGGCGCCGGAGCTGCTTTTCCGCGTACTCGTGACCGGTGTCGGGCTCGAGATCGTCGAGCTCGGGCGCGTCGGGCCGCGGCGGCTCGGTGCCGAGGACGGTGCCGAACGCGTTCCAGATCACCTCGGGCGTGAGGTCGAGGATGTAGTTCATCTCTTGCAGCGGATAGCAGCCGCAACCCGAGGCGCGCGGCTGCGGCAGTCGATCGAAGGCCTTCTTGAAACCGAGCTCGCGGCCGTTGAAGCTCTGCTCGCGGAAGGTGAGCGGGCAGGCGACCACGTCGCCGGTGGGCGTGATCGCGAGCGAATAGCGGCCGGCGTAACACTCTTCGCAGGTGCCGAAGCGGCGGATGCCGCCCGAGAGCGCGCGCAAAAATGTGCGCGATGGACCGACCGGCCAGCCTTCATTTTTTCTGCGCAACAGGTGGCGCGCCACCGCGGAAATGCCGTCCTCGCTGATGCCGGCGCCGATGTCCTTGTCGGGATCGCCTTCGCGATCGTGCACCAGCTGAAAGAACGCGCGCACACCGAGGTCGCGGGCGCGCTCGAGGACATAGTCGACGGTCTCGACTCCGCGCGGCGTGAGCACCGTCATGGTGACGACGTTGATGCCCTTCGAGCGAAGAAGCTGAATCGCTTGCAGCGCGCGCGCTTGCGAGCCCTTGTGGCGCTGCTTGTCGTGCACCTCGGGCGGCCCGTCGAGCGTGACGCAGACGAGATCGAGCTTCTCCATCTCCGCCATCCGATTCGGCACCAACCAGCCGTTGGTGTTCATGGCGATGTTCACGCCGTGATGCCGCAGGCGATCGATGAAGACGCCGACGTCTTTTCGCACCAGCGGCTCGCCGCCCATGAGGCTCACGCGCATCATGCCCGCCGCGGCCAGCTCGTCGATGGCGCGCAGCCAGTCGGCGGTCGACATCTCGTCGCGATCCATGCCCGGCAGGTTGCAGTACTCGCAGCGGAAGTTGCAGCGATCGGTGATCGACAGCGTCACCATCAGCGGGTGCTTCTTGCCGAGAGCGCGCGCGATTGCAAAGCGCGCCAGGTTTCCGACCGTCGACGGCATTAGCAAAACGCTAACACACCTCGAGCTTCATGTCGTCGAGGCGAAGGAGGCGCTTCCACGACTCGGCGGCGCGCGCCAAAAGCGAGAGCCAGCCTTCGGCCCACCAGAAATTCACCGAGAGCGATCGCTCGAGCGCGCGGGCGTGATGCCACCACATCGACGGTAGGAACAGCACCTCGCCCGGTTCGAGGATCACCTCGTGCCGCGGAGTGTCGTCGCTCTCGGGATCGATGCGGCTGAAATTTCCCAGGCCCGTCCACAAGGGATAGGGCGCCATCTTCGCGCGCGGCGGATAGAGCCAGAAACGTTTTTTTCCCGCGAGCTGCACGATCAAGTTGTGGGCGATGTCGCGATGGAGCGGCGACACGGTTCCGCCCGCGCCCATCCACATCCGCGAGCGGCGCCAGCGGGCCGCGCGGCAATAGGGCGGCACTTTCGCCTCGTCGAGCAGCTCGGGCAAAAAGCGATCGAGCGAAGTGGTGAGATAGAGGCCGGGATGCTCGCTGCCGTCGAGGCGCGCGATGTAATCGGCGAGCGTGATGGTGGTGTACGCGACGCCGCCGCGCGCATCCGCCCGCAGCGTCTTGTTGTGTGTTACGGCAACAGGAACCGTTCGCCGTCCATGACGGCGGGCGAGCTCGGCGAAGCTCCAGGTCGCGGGCCACTCGTCGAGACCGCGCAGCACGACGGGATGTCTGCGCGTGAGATAGTGCGCGCGAAACTCCGCTTCGCTCGGCGCTGCTCGACGTTCGACTTCCATCGCCTGCGCCAAGCATATACCATCGCCGCGATGAGCAGCGACGCGGGCATCGGCGGCGGGGGAGAGGACGGCGGCGCCGAGGTTTCGTCGGGCTGCAGCCGCGCCATCAGCGGAGAGAACGCGCAGGCGTTATATGCCAAAATCAAAGATCGCGAAGGCGCGGACCACTGCAAGCTCGAGGAGGTCCGCACGGCAGGCGACGTGATGCGCGTCGAGTGGAAGAAGGACGGCGCGCTCGTGCCCGCCGCCGAGATCCGGCCGCGCGAGTGCAGCCAGGGCGGCCTCGTCACAGGTCCCGAATTTTCGCTGTCGGCGCCGGCGGAGACGCTGTCGCGATGTCCCGACGCCATCGCCGCGCTGAAGACGCTCGTCGGCAGCGAGCGCTTCGGCGGCACTGTTCAGCTCGACGCGCAGGCCGGCTACACCATCCCGCTCGTGATCGCCGGCGGCGTGTTGTTGCTGCTCGCAATCGCGCTGGTGCTCGCGCGCAAGCGCCGTCAGTAACGAAGCCCGCGCAGCCGCTGGTAGAGGAGGGCGGCGCGCACCGCCCAGAAGGTCGCGCCCGTCGCCCACCAGGTGCTGAGCGAGACGCTGCGCTCGAGCGAGCGCATCTGATGCCACCACCTTCGCGGCACGTAGAGGAGGTCGCCGGGCTCGAGCACGACGACGATCGGCTGCGCGCGGCGAAAGCGCGGAAAGCGATCGAGGTCGGGCGCCTCGGCGTCGACCTGGCTGAAGTTGGGCAGCCGCGACCAGAGCGGTTGGCGATGGAGATGTCTCGTATCGTCGGGCGAAAACAGGGTGACGCGTTTTTTTCCGGCGAGCTGCGCGTACAGATTGTCGGGCAGATCTTGATGGAGCGGCGAGCGAATGTCGGCGGCGCTCAGCCAGAGCTTGCGCAGGATCCAGGGCGCCTTCGGAAGGAACTGCGGCGTCGAAAATCCCACTTCGGGAAGCAGCTCGTCGGCGGGAAAAATCGAGTAGCCGTCCGAGCGCGCGAGGAATTGGTCGAGGCGCATGCGATCGTAGTCGTAGCCTCGATAGGCGTCGTGCGGCATGACGCCGCCGCGCGTGCGCGCCACCGGCACCATGCGATCGCCGGGAAGGTTTGGCAGCTCGCGCGGCTCGACGTGGATCAAGACCGGCCGCGCCGGGCGCACCCAACTTTTTTCGAAGTCCTCGCGCGAAGGCGCAGCGATTCTGTTCATGGCCGCAGCGCTCGCGCGATCTCGTCCAGTGGCGCGGAAGCGCCGTTGTAGAACAGATCGTAGTTGCCGACGCTGCGAGGCGGCCGGCCGGGATGTTTGCCGCGCGGAACGATCTCGACGACGACGGTGCGCATGCCGCTTTCGAGGACGAGGCGAATCCGGCCAGGCGAGGGCTCGTCGATGCGCGAGATCCGGAAGTTGCCGGCGGTAGAGCCTTGCCGAAGATCGCCGAGGAGGGCGAGACTCTGGGCGCTCGGCGGAATCGCCGGCCCCAGATCCGGCCGATGGGTGAAGGCGCGCACAGGCGGAAGCCAGGCGCAAAGGACGATCACCGTGACCGCGGCGGCGGCGCCGATCAGCCCCTGTCTCGACGGAGGATGGCTCACCTCGGGACGCGGCCCGAAGCCGAAGGCGGCGACCAGCAGCATCGCTTGCGGAAAAAAGATCGGCGTGAGCAGCCAGACGCCGCCGTGAAACAGGAGGAGCAGTGTCGCCGAAATTTTTCGTCCGCGATCGGAGAAGGGCAAGAGCAGCGCCGAGCCCTGCGCCATCAGCGTGAACATGCCGAGCGCGCGGCCGGCCGCGTCGTTCTGAAGAACGAAGCTCGTGATCGCGTCGGTGAGGCGGCTGTGGCCCCAGACGTGCTGCGCCGCGATCACCGCGCGCACGCCGCCCGACCAGTCGCGCGTCGCGATCTTTTCGAGGAAGGCGCCGAGATAGGTCGCCGCCAAGGTCCCCGATGCGCCCGCGATCGCCAGCGGCTCTCCGTCGAGCGCGAGGCCGAGCAGCCAGCCGGCGAGGCAGGCGCCGCTGAAGAAGAGAAATCGCTCGGGGCGCGCCTCCGACCCGACGAGGACTCCCGTGGCGACGAGCGCGATCGCGCCGTAGAGGAGCAACTTGGTGCGCGCGAATTGGAACGCCGAGAGCAGCGTGACCACGGCAATGGGCAGCATCGCCGGGCGTGGCACGGCGCAGTAGAGCGCGTCGAACGAAATCAGAAGCGCGATCAGCGTGCGCTGCAACGAGTCACCACGCAGTAGGCCTGCCGCGGGTTGCCGTCGAAGGAGAACACGCGCTGAACCAGCTCGACGGGCCGCCCGCCCTCTCCCGCGTGCGAGCGGATGAAGGCTTCGCGGTCAGCGTCGAGGTAGTCGATGCCGCGAGCGTCGCCGCAGGACAGATCGGCGAGGTGCGGCAAATTGTCGCACTTCCACGCCGAGAAGTCGCCGATCTCTCGAAAGTCTCCGCCGTCTTTCACCATCAGGCGAGCCACCGCCGCCGGAGCGTCGCCGGAGTACATCGGGAAGGTCGAGAATGGATAGAGGTTTTCGACGCCGCGTGCTGCGAGGAGATAACCGACGAGGCCGAGCGCAGCGACCAGAAGCCGCGCGCTCACGAGCTACCAACTGCCGTGAGAGCCGTGCGAGCCGTGACTGCCGTGAGATCCGTGGCTGCCGTGAGATCCGTGCGAGCAGTGCTGCGCCAGCATCGGCTGTCCGTCGGGAATGATCTTTCCGTGATCGGCCGCTTCCTTGGCCTTCTCGGAGATCTTGCGTTGGTCGTCGGTCAGAAGGCCCGACGCGCTCTTTTCGAAGCGCGGGAGATCCTCGTCAACCTTCTTCGACATGGGCTAATCCTATCATGTTGCGCAGCTCTGTTGAAAATGGCTCCGCTCGCGGACGGTGGTCCAGCGGCGGAACGTCTCCATCACCTGCGGATCGTTTTCGCCGATCTTCTCGAAGAGATAATCCTGGATGCCCTTGTGCACCGCGCACAGCGTCGACTCGCGCATGCGGCCGAAGATCGAGCCCTGCGTCTTGTGATTGTGCACCGGGCACACACCGCAATAGGGGTTGTAGGCGCAATTCACGCAGTCGGGCTGCGCGTCGAGGTTCGAGGCGATGGCGAGCGCGCGCACCGTCTCGTGGCCCATGAGCTCGCGATAGGAATTGGTGACGTCGCCGAGGAGGAAGGTCGAGTCGCCCATCTCGTGGACCATTCGGCCCTCATCGCAGGTGAAGACTTTCCCGTCGTAGTTGTAGGCGATCTGGCCGATGCCCGCGCCGCAGGGATTGCGAATGTCGAGAAAGTTCGGATCTTCGCCGCCGAGGATCTTGGTGAGAAAGATCGCGGCGAAGCGCTCGAGGATCTGCACGCCCTTCTGATTCAGCTCGAGCATGTAGTCGACCGCGCTGCGATAGAATTTCATGTACTCGCTGCGCGGATATTCCACGCGGTGGCCGGTCTTCTCGGCGAAGCCGAAGGGATCGACCGGCCGCAAAAACAGCGCGCGACAGCCCAATGACACATATGTATCGACGACGTCTTTCCACTGCGGAAGCGTCTCCATCGTCGTCGTGAGCAGCGCCTCGACGTGATAGAGCGTGTCGTCGAGCCCCATCTCTTTGTAGGCGTCGTTGATCCGCTTGATCCAGTGCGTCGCCGCTTTGTGAGCGGAGAGCGAAGGCAGCTTGCGCTGCTTGTCGTGCAGATGCTCGGGCCCGTCGATGCTGGTGCAGATCTGAATCTTGTTCTGCACCAACCAGGCGAGCTTCTCCTCGTCCATGAGCGAGAGGTTCGAGACCATCGTGAACTCGAGCTTCTTGCCGGCGGCGCGGTTCTTGTCGCGCGCGTACTCGACGAGGTGCTGGACGACGGGGAAATTCACCAGCGGCTCGCCGCCCTGAAATTCGATGGTCACGTCGGGGCTGGTGGTCTGCAAAATGCGATCGACGACCTTCTCCGCCAGCTCGCGAGTCATGTCGGTGTGGACCGCGTCCATGTCGGCGCGCGAGGCGTGGCAGTAGACGCAGGTCTCGTTGCAGCGCAGCGTGACGACGACGATGTGGAGGTTGGGGCCCGCGTTCACGAAGCGCTTGCGATTACGCAATCGCTCCGCTGCGCGATCGAGATTTCCGCCGCGAAGAAAATTCTTTTCCGTCAGCTGCGAATGCAGCGCGCTGCCGGCGGGAACGGCATCGCCCGCGAACTGCGCGAATTCGTCATTCGTCAGGACGAGGAATTGTCCCTCGTGATTGGTGAGCACCCATTTTCCGTTCGCCACCTGGCGATGGCGGAAAAAAGCCTGCGAGCCGACCCTCAGCGGAATCATCGCTTCTGCACCGTCAATCCGAGCGCCCAGTTGCCGAGCTCACCCGCGATCTTTTTTTCCTTCGCGGGATCTTTCGCGGTCAGCTGCACGATCCAGTAGTCGCTGTCCTCGCGCAATTCGAACGCGGCGAACGCGGCGAAGCGCTTCACCGCCTCGTCGACGGCGGTGCCGCGGTAGATCTGCCGATGAAACCTGAGCTCGGTCATTTCTTTTTGTACTTCTCTTCCCACGACATGGCGATGCCGAGCGGGTCCTCGAATTTTTCGGCCGAGAAATCGAACTTCTCGAGATCGTCGAGCGAAGGCGGCCCCATCGCGCCGCCGATCGCCTGCGTGGTGATCGCTTCGATCACGGCGCGGTTCGCCTGCGTGATCTGGTGGCGCCAGGCGCAGGAGAGGAGCTCGTTGGCAAATTCACCTACCAAGGGTGTCAAATCGGACATCGCGTTTTTCGGCGCGAGCGTGACCCGCAGGCCGTTGTCGGTGCGATCGAGAAAAACCCAGCAGCGATCGATGAAGATGTAGGCCGCGCCGTAGACCGCTTCCAATGGATAGAGCTTTTCGTCGAGCGTCAGGCGCGCGGAGCCCTCTTGCGTGTCGACGGAGACGAGCTGCGAGGGAAAACCGTTCATGACTCCTCAGTTGGAAACGCTGAGCGTGTAGCTGTTGCAGGTGACCGCCGTGGTGTTGCGGCGCACGCGGATGAGCACGGTGCCGACCGAGCCCACCGCCGAGTAGGCCGAGGTGCAGCAGGCCGAGCATCGCCCCGCGCATTCGGGGTGCGCGTCGCCGCTGCAGCTATTGTCCGTCGACGGACAGCCCGGCGCGTTCTGGTCGCCGCCGCCCTGGACCTCCCAGGTGGTGACCAGGTTGGCGCTGCCGTCGGCGCAGCCCTGGACGCCGGTCGAGCAGCTCGAGCCGAAGACGTCGAACTTCACGTTGGCGTCGCCGCTGATGGTGATCTTCGGGTGATACGACGAGATGTTGCTGTCGCTGAAGGTCACCTGGAACCAGTTCTCTTCGCCGGCGAGCGGCAGCACGCCCGAGGCCGAGGTCGAGGTGGGCGTGCCCTGGCCCGGCACGCGCAAGACGCCGAGCGAGGTCGCCACGCCGCACGACTTGCCGAACGCGTCGTCGGTGCACTCGCAGCCGTCGGACCAGACGCGATTGACGTCGACGCCGGGCGAGCTGCAATTGTTCACCGCGCACAGGTTCGACGCAGTGCAGGTGGCCGAGGCCACGCGGAAGGTGAGCGAGCAGTCACTCGAGGTGCAGCAGCTTCCCGACGCGTTCGAGATGCACTTCGATCCGCAGGCCACCTGGCCGCTCGGGCACTGGCAGATTCCATTGGGAGCGCCGACGCAGCTCTGGCCGGTGATGGTGCACTGCGAGTTCGCGCAGCAGTGGCCGTTGGGAATGCAAGCGGTGCCGCAGAGATAGTTGCCGCTGGTGCAGGCGCAGGTGCCGCCGATGCCGGAGCAGACTTCGCCCGAGTGCGCGCAGGCCACGCTCGGGCAGCAGCTGCCGTTCATGATGCAGATCTTGGTGGCGCCGCTGTCGCATTCGTAGGTGCCGGTCGGGCAGCCGCAGGATCCGCCGCTGCACTTCGAGCCGGTGACGCCGACGTTGCACTCGCTGTCGGAGCAGCAATTGGCGATGGGGATGCAGGCCGCTCCGCAGGCCTTCTGCATGCTGGGGCAGTTGCACGAGCCGCCGGCGCCGCTGCACATCTGTCCCGCGACGGTGCAATCGGTGTTGTCGCAGCACGCGGTGGAGAGGATGCAGCTGTGCGACGCGTTGCAGGTTCTGAATCCTGCGGTGCAGGTGCAAGCGCCGCCCACGCTCGGACAGACCTGCCCCGAGGTTGCGGTGCAATCGTTATTGGTGCAGCAGCTATTGTCGGGGATGCATTGTCCCTGCGGTTTTCCCGCGACCACGGTGACGCACGGATGTTGACCGCCGGGGCACACGCAATTGCCGGTGCCGGGATCGCAGAACTGTCCGGTGTAGGGGCATTGCACCGGCGGATAATTGCAGACGCCCGCGGCGCAGGTCGCGCCTTGCACCAGTTTGCAGTTGTCGCCCGGCGTGGTGCAGTCGCCGTCGGAGCAGCACTCGGCGCTCGGGATGCAGCTGCCGTTGCACGCCTTGTAGCCCGAGTTGCAGGAGACGTCGCACTGGTTGAGCATGTTGCAGAGAGGCGCGCCGTTTTGCGGCGTGGGGCACTCGTTCGAGGCGCAGCACTGATCGGGCCCGATGCACTTGTCGCCGCAGATTTTGAAGCCCGCGCCCATGTCGCAGGCGATGGTGAGATCGGGCTGCTCGACGGCGAAGTCGTCTTCGGACGCGTCTTCGATCGCGCTGAGATCTTCGGGCCGGCCGAGATCGGGCGCGTTCGATCGAGACACCTCGGCGCAGCCCGACCATATGGCCAGGAGTGCCAAGCCCCCCATGAAGGCGCGCTTTTGGATCAGAAGCACGTCGGCGGAAAGCTTATCAAAGGCGCCGGAAACGCACAAACCATTGGTTGCAGGTCTGGGGTGAAACTTCTCTGACCTCGACCGCCTCGAAGGGCAGGCCGGCCGTGAGCCGGAGCACGTCGGCGGCGGCGTGGTTGCCCTGCTCAGCCCCCTGACGATCCGCGGCGTGACCCTCCGCAACCGGATCGCCATGTCCCCGATGTGCCAGTACAGCGCCGAGGAGGGGATGTGCAACGACTGGCATCTGGTCCATCTCGGGAGCCGGGCGGTGGGCGGAGCGGCCCTGATCCTGGTGGAGGCGACGGGGGTCACACGCGACGGCCGGATCTCCCCGGCAGACTTAGGGATCTGGAGCGACGCGCACGTCGAGCCGCTGGTTCGCGTCGCCCGGTTCGTCCACGAGCAGGGCGCGGTCGCCGGCATCCAACTGGCTCACGCCGGACGCAAGGCCAGCACCCTGCCGCCCTGGCAGGGGGGAGGTCCGCTCCTCAATCCCGAGGAGGGCGGCTGGACCGTCGTCGGTCCCAGTCCGATTCCATTCCGCGAGGACGGTCCGGTCCCGGTACCGTTGGACGAGTCGGGGATCGACGCGGTGGTCGACGCTTTCGAGGCCGCCACCCGGCGCGCTCTGACGGCGGGCTTCCGGGTGATCGAGATCCACGCGGCGCACGGCTATCTGCTCCATCAGTTCCTATCCCCCTTCAGCAACCACCGGGAGGACCGCTACGGCGGCAGCCTGGAGAACCGGATGCGCCTGACGCTGCGGGTGGCCGAGCGGGTGCGCGGGGCGATGCCGGAGGAGCTGCCGCTCTTCGTGCGCATCTCGGCCACCGACTGGGCCGAGGGCGGCTGGGACGTCGAGCAGTCCGTCGAGCTGGCGAAACGGCTCCACGAGATCGGGGTGGATCTCATCGACGTCTCCTCCGGCGGGACGCTGCAGAAGGTGCGGATTCCGATCGGCCCGGGATATCAGGTGCCGTTCGCCCGGCGCCTCCGCCACGAGGCGGGCATCAGGACCGGCGCCGTGGGGATGATCACCGAGCCGCACCAGGCCGAGGAGATCCTCCGCAACGGCGACGCCGACCTCATCTTCCTCGCCCGGGAGCTGCTGCGGAACCCCTACTAGGTCCAGAGAGCCCAGCGCGAGCTGGGCGAGCCGGTGGCGGTGCCGGTGCAGTACGAGCGGTCGCGGTGACGGCCGCTCCTCAGAATCCTTCCAGCAGGTCCGTCACCAGCGTCTCGGCGAAGCGCTTCGACGCCCGGTCGATGGTCTCGTTCTCCCGGTCGACGAAGTCGACGGCGGTGGGATCGAGCGGGTAGTTCTCCCGGAAGGTGTAGCCGCTGCTCTTCCAGATCACCTTTCCTTCGGTCCCCACCCGCTTGAAGGTGATCTGGGCGGTGATCGCGATCTCGTACTCGTTGGCGCGGCCGGTCTGGTCGAAGGTGACCGGCGTGATCGTGAAGGCGGTCACCGCGCCCACGATCTCGGCGTTCGCCTGCGATTCGCTGGCCACCAGGGAGAAGCGCTGCCGGGTCACCAGCTCGCTGGCGATCGCCTGGGTGAGCGACTGCTCCACCTGCTGGCGCTGGGTCTGGTTGGCCAGCGGCTGCAGGTAGACCGCCTTGACGTCGGGGGGGATGTTGGCGCTGCGCCCCACCAACGCATAGCCGCAGCCGGCGAGGGCGAGCAACAGGATTCCGAGAGATCCGGAGAGCAGCGCTTTTATAGAAATAATTTTCATGCGGACTTCCTCGTCACCAGGTTGATCAGCCGCCCCGGCACCAGGACGGCCTTGGCCACCTCCCGCCCGGCCAGGTGCTCCTGCACCTTGGGACTGGCGAGGACGGTGGTGCGCACCTCCTTTTCGTCCGCCGCGGCGTCCACCTCCACCCGGTCGCGCAGCTTGCCGTCGACCTGGACCACCAGATGGATGCGCTCGCGGCGGAGCTTCGCCTCATCGTACTCCGGCCAGGAGGTCTCGAGCAGGCTCTCGGTGTACCCCCGCCGCTCCCACAGCTCTTCGGAGATGTGCGGGGCCAGGGGGTGCAGCAGCCGGATCAGCGTGTCGAACGCCTCCTCGCAACGCAGCCGCGACGCCGTCTTCTCCTCCAGGGCCTTGGACAGGCTGTTCGAGAGCTCCATCAGCGCCGCCACCGCGGTGTTGAAGGAGAAGCGCTGGAAGCTCTGCGTCACCCGCTGGATGGTGGCGTGGCGGTCACGCTCCAACTCGGCGTCGGCCGGCGCGGTGGGCGGCGCCTCGGGGAGGCGCTCCAGCATCCGCCAGACCCGGGTGAGGAACCGGTAGGCGCCCGACACCGCCTCGTCGCTCCACTCGGCCTCCTTCTCCGGCGGGCCGATGAAGAGGGTGTAGAGACGCTCGGTGTCCGCCCCCATCTCCTCGATCAGCTCGTCCGGCGAGACCGTGTTGCCGCGCGACTTCGACATCTTCTCCACCCGCCCGGACTTCTCCGCGTAGCGGGTGATCATCCCCTGGTTGAACAGGTTCTGGAACGGCTCCTCCACCTCCACCATCCCGAAGTCGTGCAGCACCTTGCAGATGAACCGCGCGTACAGCAGATGGAGGATGGCGTGCTCGATGCCGCCGATGTACTGGTCGACCGGCATCCAGCGGTCGGCGATCGCGGGATCGAACATCCGCGTCTCGTCGCGGGGCGAGAGGTACCGCAGGTAGTACCAGGAGCTGTCGACGAAGGTGTCCATGGTGTCGGTCTCGCGCCGGGCGGGGCCGCCGCACTTTGGGCAGACCGCGTTGACGAACGCCTGCGAGCGCGACAGCGGATTCCCCTCGCGGCCCGTGAACTCGACGTCGTACGGCAGCTCGACCGGCAGCTGGTCGTCCGGCACCGGCACCATGCCGTCCTTCTCGCAGTAGAGGACCGGGATGGGGGTCCCCCAATAGCGCTGGCGCGAGATCAGCCAGTCGCGCAGGCGGAACGCCACCTGGCCCTTGCCCCAGCCGTTCTCCGCGATCCAGGCGATGAAGCGGCCGATCGTCTCCGGGCCGTCCACGGCGCCGTCGAACGGCGGTGCATTGCGGATCACCCCGGTGTGCAGGATCGGCTCGGTCAGGCCCGCGGGATCGACCTCGGTCCCCTCGGGATGGTAGACCAGGCGCACCGGCAGCCCCTCCTGGCGGGCGAAGGCGAGGTCGCGCGCATCGTGGGCCGGCACTGCCATGATCGCTCCCGTGCCGTACTCGGGAAGCACGTAGTTGGCCAGCCAGAGGGGGATCTCCTCCCCCGTCGCCGGGTTGAGGGCCACCGCACCGGTGTCGCGCCCCTCCTTGGGGGTCTCCTCGGCCGAGCGCTGGATGCGGGGGGTGTTGCGCACCGCCTCGATCCAGGCCTCGATCCCGGCCCGGTCGGGATGGCCGGCGAGCAGACGGCCGGCCAGCGGATGCTCGGGAGCGAGCACCAGGAAGGTGGCGCCGTGCACGGTGTCCGGCCGGGTGGTGAACACGGTGATCGTCTCCCCCAGGGAAGGGATGGCGAAGCGGATCTCCGCCCCCTCGGAGCGGCCGATCCAGTTGCGCTGCATCACCTTGACCTTCTCGGGCCACCCCTCCAGCTGATCGAGCCCCGCGAGCAGGCGGTCGGCGTATTCCGTGATGCGGAAGAACCACTGCTCGAGGTCCTTCTGGACCACCGGCGTGCCGCAGCGCTCGCAGGCGCCGTCCACCACCTGCTCGTTGGCGAGCACGGTGTGGCAGCTCGGGCACCAGTTGACCGGTGCCATCTTCTTGTAGGCCAACCCTTTTTCCAGCATGCGCAGGAACAGCCACTGGTTCCAGCGGTAGTAGTCGGGGAAGCAGGAGCCGATCTCCTTCGACCAGTCGTAGAGGATCCCCCAGCGCCGGAACTGCTCCTTCATCACCTTGATGTTGGCCAGCGTCCAGTCCCGCGGATGGACGCCGCGCTGGATGGCGGCGTTCTCGGCCGGCAGGCCGAAGGCGTCCCAGCCCATGGGGTTGAGGGCACGCTTGCCGTTCATCCGCAGGTAGCGGTAGAGGGCGTCGCCGAGGATGTAGTTGCGCCCGTGCCCGACGTGGAGGCGGTCTCCCGACGGGTAGGGGAACATCATCAGCATGTAGTACTTTTCCTGGGAAAAGCCGTCCTGGGCCCGGCGCAGGTCCACCTCGGCCGCCCGGGTCTTCTCCCAACGGTCCTGCCATTTGGCCTCAATGGCCTTGTGATCGTACGGAGTGCTCATGTCCAGAGTCTCGATTCAGGTCAGGCTGCCTGGAAAGGTGTGCTGCTTGAGCAGGCCGTCCAACAGGCCGTTGACGAAACGGCCCGACTGCTCGGAGCCGAACTTCTTGGCCAGCTCGATGGCCTCGTCGAGCACCACGAGCTTGGGCGTGTCCCGCTCGTGGAGCATCTCGAAGACGGCGAGGCGCAGGATGTTGCGGTCCACCGGGGGCATCCGCTCCAGCCGCCAGTTGTCGGCCTGGCCGCGGATGAGACCGTCGATCCGCTCGCGGTGGTCCACCGTGCCACGGACGAGCATCTGCGCGTACTCGAACGCCTCCTGCACCCGCCGCTTGCGCCGGGTGAACTCCTCCCGCTCGTCGGCCGCGGGCAGCTCGCGCTTCTTCTCCTGGGAAACGGCCTCGCGCGCCAGATATTCCGAGAGGTCGAACGTGTTGAAGATGTGAGGCAGCGGGCTCCCTCCAAGGTCGCTCTGGTAGAGCATCTGGATGGCCATTTCCCGCGCCATTCGCCGCTTTCCTGCCGTCATGGACCTCGCCTCAAAGACCCCAGTGAAAGTACGTCATGAACGACGAGAGCCGCCCCCGCGATCCGGGAACGGCCGCTCGTGTCCGCAAAGTTGCCCGGATGATAGCTGCGGCCGGACTCTTCCGCTAGCGGCCGGAGCCGTCGCGCAGCCGCGCGAACAGGTCGGCCATCTCGAGCGCCGCCAGCGCCGCTTCCCAGCCCTTGTTGCCCGCCTTGCCGCCGGCCCGCTCGGCCGCCTGCTCGGAGCTGTCGCAGGTCAGCAGTCCGAAGCCCACCGGGATCCGGTGCCGCTCGGCCACCGCCGCGATGCCGCGGCTCGCCTGACCGCAGATGTAGTCGAAATGGGGAGTCTCCCCTCGGATGACCACGCCGATCGCCACCAGGCCGTCGACCTTGCCAACAACGGCCAATTCCTCCAGCGCCTGCGGGATCTCCCAGGCGCCGGGGACCGACACCAGATGGACGTCCCCCGCCTCGACGCCGTGCCGGCGCAGGCAGTCGACCGCCCCCGCCACCAGTAGGTCGCCGATGCGCGAGTTGAAGCGCGACGCGACGATGCCGAACCGCCGTCCGGCGCCGCTCAGGGCCCCTCTTGTCTGTTGGATCTCGTTCAAGCGGATCTCGTTCAAGGCAGTGCTCTTCAAAGGCGCGGGAAGTATAGGGGATTGGCCAGACATTTGCACCCCTGTCAGGAGTGAGGAAGGAGAAGGAGGAATCCACCATGAAACGACACCATGCCCTCCGGCTCGCGCTCCTGACACTCGCCTGCATCCTGGTCCTGGCGACCCGCACGCCCGCGCAGATCATGACCCGGCAGCTCGTCTGCCCCGGGCCGATCCCCCCGGGCTGGATCAAAGTCGACGCCAGCACGAGCCCCGCGGATTGCGGCGGCAACGCCTGGGTGCTCGAGCCCTACACCAACAAGTCGGTCGGCTCGGCGATGACCGTCTGCGCCGACCAGCCCACCCCGCCGGGCTGGGAGACCCTGGGCATCGCCACCAGCACCGGCCAGTGTGTCGACGACGCCTTCGCGGGGGGCAACATCAAGGCGATCCGGCGGCTGGGGTGAACCCTCACTCCCCCAACCCCCTCTCTCCCAGCCTCCCCCAACCGGCCGGGAGAGAGGGGGCTCAATGCTCGGACTAACCTCTCCCTCTTCTCCCGGAGGCCGGGGGGGAGGCTGGGAGAAGAGGGCCGGGGTGATGAGGGCCTACATCCCACCCAGCTGCCGCAAAAACACCCCGTAGCTGGGGGCGAAGAACGATTTGACCAGGATGTCGACCAGGATGCCCGCCAGGGCGAGAAGCATCAGCCGCACCTCCCAACGCTCGAAGGGCCAGACGCGGCGCTCCAGCAGCGGCCGGGCGAAAAGGGCGCCGAGGAGCACGAAGGCGCAGACCCGCACCACCGACCAGGGGACCCAGGCGAGAAGGGAGCCCAGCAGCGGGTGCCCGCTCGCCGCGGCGTAGCTCCCCACGAAGTAGCTCATGTAGCCCACCAGCAGGGCCCCGAGGACAAGGCCGAGATAGCCGCCGCTCATCCAGGTCAGCAGCAGGAAGGCGCCGAGGTGCAGCAGGTGCTGGGGGATGAAGAGCCGCGGACTGTTCTCCGGCGCCACGCCGGTCGAGATCCAGCCGAACATCTCCCGGCGATAGTCCTCGCCATGGAGGATGCCGGCGCGGGCCGCCTCCGGCCACCAGAGCACGAGCAGGATCACCCCGGCGCTGAGCAGGAGGGCCCAGGCCATGCCGAGCGTCCAGGCGCCGAGGTAGTCGCGCGATCGCACCCGCTCGCGAAAGATGGGCCAGAGGGTCAGGGGAGCCACCAGCGGCAGGACCCAGCGGCCGCCCGGCATGGCGGTGAGGAGGGGGAGGAAGAGGGTGAGCGGCAGCAGCCAGCTCACAGGGCTCCTCCGGCCGGGCCCAGATGGACCTCCTCGACCAGCGTCGAGGCGTCGGCGTCGAGGACGTAGCCGATGGCCCGCGCCACTTCACGGGGATTCACCATGGCGGCGCGGTTCCACTCGCCGGGAAGCCGGTCCCAGATCGGCGTGTCGGTGGCGCCGGGATAGAGGGCGCTGATCTTCACGCCCGTCCCCTGCAGCTCCTCGCGCAGCGCCGCCACCAGGCCGGCGAGCCCCCATTTGCTTGCGCAGTAGGCCGACCAGCCCGGGAACCCCCGCCGGGCGGCCACGGAGAGCAGGGGGATGATCCACCCGCGTCCACGCTTCTTCATCGCCGGTAGCAGAGCCCGAATGAGCAGGAAAACACCGGTCAGGTTGGTGTCCACGATGGCGGCGAAGTCGTCCGGCGAGGTCTCCTCCACCGGCGCAATGGCGGTCACCCCTGCGGCGGGCACCACCAGATCGGCGGCCCCCCAGCGCGCCTGAACCTCCTCGGCACAGCGCTCCAGCGCCACGGCGTCGCGCACGTCGCAGGGGAGGATGAGCCCCCCCTCGCGCTGCCCTGCCAGCGCCAGCGTCTCCTCCAGAGGCGCCTGCCGGCGTCCCATCAGCGCCAGGTCATACCCCCGGCGAGCCAGCTCCAGGGCGATCTCCCGCCCCAACCCGGAGCCGCCACCGCTCACCACGGCCACGGGACGCGATTCGGTGCTCATGGGGCGTAGCCTATCAGGAGGAGCTTTCTCCCTACCGCCTCCTGGCCGTCAGCTTGTCCTCGACCTCCTGGAGCAGGCCGAAGCGGTCCCCGTTGGATTCGGGGTGCTTCTTCAGGATCGTTCGCGCGTCGCGCAGCAGGGCTGCCGCCTCGTCGTAGCGGCCGAGGTCGACGAGGCAGCTCGCCAGGGTGTATTCGGCGGTGGCCAGATCGGGGTGGTCCTTGGACAGCGACTGATGGCGGAGCGCGAGCGCCCGCCGCAGATGGGGCTCGGCTTCCGCAGGCTTCCCATCTCCCATGTAGTCCCGCCCCAGCTCCCGCAGCGCGAAGTCGACGTGGGGATCATGGACCTTCTCCAGGATGTCGAGCGACTGCCGGGCAAAGCGGGTCGCCGAGGGGAATCTCCCCAGACTGCGCTCGGCCCCGGCGATGAGCAGCAGGGCCTGGGCCACCTGGGAGCTCTCGGGGCCGAACTTCCGGCGCCGGATCTCCAGCGCCCGCTGGTAGTACGGGAGCGCCTCGGCCGGCCGCCCCTGCGCGTCGACGTTGGTGGCCAGGTTGATCAGGGTCTCGTCGACCAGCGAGTCCGACGGCCCGAACTGCGTCTGGAGGAGCTCCAGCAGCTCGCGGTTCATCGTCTCGGCCTCGGCCCAGCGCGCCTGGCGGTGGAGCGCATAGGCCAGATCGCCCAGCGTGACGGTCACGTCCGGATGCTCCGACCCGAGGAGCTCCCGTTGCGCCTTCAGCGACGACCGCAGCAGCAGCTCCGCCTCCTTGAACTTGCCGGACTCGATCAGCACCCGGCCGACCTCCGACTCCACGTGATAGAGCCGGGGATCCCGCCGGCCGAGGACCCCGCGCTCGACCACCAGCCCCTGGCGGGCGATCCGCTCGGCGGCGCCATAATTGCCCTGCGCCAGCTTGGACTTGCTGAGCGCGAGCAGGCTCTCGGCCACGGTGGGCCCCACCGCCCCCTCCAGCCGCATGGCGATGGCGAGGGCCTCCCGGTGCAGCTTCTCGGCCTCGCCGGCCCGCCCCCTCTGGACCAGGAGATCGCCCAGCTCGTTGAGGGTCAACGCCGTCTCCAGACTACGGTCGCCCAGCTTGTTCCGCCGGATCGCCAGCGCGCGGCGCAACAGCGGCTCGGCATCGGCGGGCGCTGAGCGGGCCTGTTTGAGCAGCGCCAGATGCTCCAGGCTCTCCGCCGCCTCCAGCGAATCCGGTCCGAAGGTGGCGCGGCGCAGGGCGAGGGAGCGGTCGAGGAGCGGCTCGGCGCGGTCGTAACGGCCGAGCCCGCGTTCGATCTCGCCGATGGCGTCCATCAAGGCCGCCTGGACGTCCGGCCGCCCCGAGAGATCGCGCGAGATCCGCTCGGCCCCCTGGGTGAGGATGTCGTCCGCCGTCAGGCGCTCCCCCTTGGTGTGGTAGGGGTCGGCGTCCTTGAAGGTGTCCAGCAGGAAGCTCAGGGAGTAGCGGGCCTTGTCGCGCTCTTGGGCGAGCCGCCGCCCCTGGACGATCAGGCTGACGATGAACCCAGCCACCAGCAGGACCACCAGCGCCGCCGCGGACACTCCGACCCGATGCCGGCGCAGGAACTTGCGGCCGCGGTAGGACAGCGTGTCCGGCCGGGCCACCACCGGCAGGCTCTGGAGGTGGTTCTCGACGTCCCGCGCGAGCTGCGCCGCCGAGCCGTAGCGGCGTCCGGGCTCCTTGCGCAAGGCCATGAGGACGATGTTGTCCAGGTCCCCCAGCAGCCGCCGGCGCAGGGCCTGGGGGCGGGCGCCGCGGGCGCGGGCGATCTCCTCGGCCGGCGAGCCGGCGCGGAACAGCGCGGCGCTCGGCCGCTCCGGTTCCTGTTCGCAGATGGCGCGCTCGATCTCGTGCGGCAGGCCGCTCCCCACCCGGTAGGGAGAACGGCCGACCAGCAGCTGGTAGAGCACCACGCCGAGCGAGTAGACGTCGCTCGCGGTGGTGATCGCCTCCCCTTTCACCTGCTCGGGGCTGGCGTAGCTCGGCGTCATCATCCGCGAGCCGGTCTGCGTCAGCTCCGGCTGCGTGGCCGAACCGGGCTCCAGCCGCTTGGCGATGCCGAAGTCGAGCAGCTTCGGCTCCCCCGCCTCGGTGACCAGGATGTTCCCCGGCTTGAGATCGCGATGGACCAGCAGGTTCTGGTGGGCGTACTGGACCGCCGAGCAGATCCGGCGGAAGAGGTCCAGCCGCTGATCGATCGAGAGCTGGTGGCGGTCGCAGTACTCGTCGACCGGCAGCCCCTCGACCAGCTCCATGACCAGGTAGGGGCGGCCGTCCTCGGTGCTGCCGCCGTCGTAGAGGCGCGCGATGTTGGGATGCTCGAGACGGGCGAGGATCTGGCGCTCGGCCAGGAAGCGATGGACCGCCTCGGTGCCCTGGAGGCCCGAGCGAAGGACCTTGAGCGCCACGTCCTGCTGGTAGTGCTCGTCCTCGCGGCGGGCGAGGTAGACCGTGCCCATGCCGCCGCCGCCCAGCCGGCGCAGCAGCCGGTAGGGGCCGAGGCGGTCCCCGGCGTCCAGCTCCGGCGGCAGCCCCAGCAGCTCGCTGACCGGACGCTCGAGGAAGGTGGAGCTCTCCTCGTCCGCCGCCAGCAGCCGCTCGACCTCCAACCGCATCTCGGGGTCGCCCGCACAGGCCGTGTCGAGGAAGGCCTGGCGTTCGGCAGGCGAGATCTCCAGCGCTTCGGCGAAGACCTGGTCGATCGCCCGCCAGCGCTCGGCTCCGATCAACTCCCGTCCCTCGCTTGCAGCTGCCGGTAGAGCCAGGCCTTGGCCCGCCGCCACTCGCGGCCGACGGTCTCGGGGGAGATGCCGAGCTGCGCGGCCGTCTCCTCCAGCGTCAGGCCGCCGAAGAAGCGCAGCTCCACCACAGCGGCCTTGCGTGGATCGATCGCCTCCAGCGCCGCCAATGCCTCGTCCACCGCCAGCAGGTCGGTGCTCTTCATCGCCGCCAGGTCGGCGATCTCGGCCAGGGTGACCTTCTCCATCCCGCCCCCCCGCTTCTGCCGGTTCTGATGGCGGGCGTAGTCCACCAGGATGCGCCGGATCAGGTGGGCGGCGAAGGCGAAGAAGTGCTCACGGCTGGGCCACTGGAACCCCTCCTGGCCTTCGAGGCGCAGATAGGCCTCGTGCACGATGGCGGTCGCCTGCAGCGTGTGGTCGCCGCGCTCCCGGCGCAACTGCTGCGAGGCGATCCGGCGCAGCTCGTCGTAGACCAGGGGGAGGACCTGCAAGGCCGCCGCCTGGTCTCCATCGCTCCACTTCTGCAGCAGCCGCGTGACCCCCTCCCGCCCCATCCCGGCGGCCGGCTGCACGGAATTCAGGTCTGACGGCATCGGCTCCTTCAAGGCGTCCCCCCTCCTGATGAAATTGCCCTCAAATTCTATGCCCGATTGCCATAGAAAGGCAGATCCCGACCCACGGCAGGCCGTTGCCCCCCACCGTCAATCCGGGTAGAGTCCCGCCCGCGTAGAAGGAGCGACATGGTGAGCGGAGGAGGACGGCGGCGGGCGGCTTCGGAGTCTGGTCTCCCGGTGCGGGAGGGGGCGCAGCGTTGCATCCTCGTCTTCACCCGATCGTCTCGCGGCGAGGCGCGCGCCAAGGGGCTCCCCGAGGCCGAGCCCCTGTTCGAGCGGCTGCGGGAGAGGACATTCGCCGTGGCCGCCTCCCTGCCGGGCGTGGCGCTGGTCGTGGCCGGCGATCCCGGACCTGCTCCCCTCCCGCCGGGCTCCATCCTCCTGTCGCAGCGGGGGCGGAGCTTCGGCGAGCGGCTGGAGGCCGCCTTCACCGACGCCCGCGCCCTGGGGTTCCAGGAGATCGTCGCCATCGGCACCGATTCTCCAGGACTCGGTCCGGAGGACCTGATCGCCGCCTTCGCGGCGCTTGGCGAACATGAGGTCGTCCTCGGTCCCGCCGCCGATGGCGGGGTCTATCTGATCGGCGTCCGCGGCGACGCCGGCCCGCTCCTCGCCGGCGTCCGCTGGGGGACGGGCTCCGTCCTCGCCCAGCTCCTCGCGCGGGTCCCGGAGGCGGCCGTGCTCGCCGGGACCCTGGCCGACCTCGACAGCCGGGATGCCCTGGGGGGCCTCCTCGCGACACCGGGCCTCGATCCGGAGCTCGCCCGGTGGATCGCCGCCCTCCTCCGTCCCCGTCCCTCCACTCCCCCGGCCCGCGACGCCGGACGTCCCCGGCCCGCCTTCGCGGCTCCCTCGCTCCTGCGCGGTCCCCCCTCCCTTCTCTCCTGACCTCGCATTCAGTCGAACTACAGGGACCGGCGCCACAAAGGCGCCTGGAGAGACTGGAGGATTCTGTGAGCTGGAGAGGGATTCCGCGCGCGATCCTGGTCGCGCTGACGCTGCTCGTTGCCTCGGCCCCGGCCTTCGCCCAGGCGAGCCTGGAGGTCACCCTGCTGAACGCCACCGACAACCGGCCGATCGCCGGCGCCGAGGTGCGCCTGGAGAACCCCGCCATCGGCTTCGCGGCCACCGAACGCACCAGCGCCCAGGGGAAGGCCCGCTTCTCCGCGCTGTCGACCGCCGGGCAGTACACCGTGAGCGCCCCGGAGAGCGCCGACTTCGAGGCGGCGCAGACCGCGGGGATCGTGCTGCGCACCAACGCCGACCGCGGCGTCACCCTGCTCGCCGCCCCCCGGCAGAGCTTCGCCGAGACGATCGAGGTCAAGGGGGAAGACCAGGAGCTGGCGCGCGTCAACACGGTCGACGCCGAGGTCTCCTCGACCCTGCGCGAGACCGAGATCGAGAGCCTCCCGGTGGAGGGGCGGGACCTCACCCGCTCGCTCTACCGCCTGCCCAACGTCACCCAGGCGACCGGCTTCTTCCCCGAGGCCCCCAACGTCAGCATCAACGGCGCCAACTCGCTCTACACCAACTACATGCTGGACGGCCTGGACAACAACGAGAACTTCCTCGGCGGCCAGAAGTTCGCCGTGCCCACCGGCTTCGCCCAGGACGTGACGGTGCTCACCAACACCTACTCGGCCGAGTTCGGCCGCACGGGCAACGGCATCATCAACGTCACCACCCGCTCGGGCGGCAACGACCTGCGCGGGGAGCTGTTCTACCTCACCCGGCCGGGAGAGCGGACCGACGCCTCCACCCCCTTCGCCGGGCGGGACCTCTCCGGCAACGCGGTCAAGTCCGGCTTCGAGCGCAAACAGGGAGGTGTGGCGGCCGGCGGCGCCCTGGTGCGCGACCGCACCTTCTACTTCCTCGACGTCGAGCGCACCCGCGACGACAAGGACAACCTGCTGCGGGTGCCCGAGCTGGGGGTCAACCAGACCGTGCCGGGCACGAACGACTTCGGTTTCTACTCCGGCAAGCTCGACCAGCGCTGGAACGACCGGTTGAGCTCCTCGCTGCGGGTCAACGTGGGCGAGGTCAGCATCGAGCGCCAGGGGGGCGGCCTCGAAGGCGGGGTCACCTTCCCCTCGGCCGGCGACACCCAGGACCGCGATTCCCGCCTCTACGCGCTCAAGAACAGCTGGGTGAACGACCGCCTGGTCACCGAGACCAACGTCCAGTACGGCAGTTTCCGCTGGAACTACGGCCGGCCGGCCAACCCGGGGAGCCCGCAGGTCGCCGTGCTGGGCGCCGCGGGGGAGACGATCGCGGTGATCGGCAACGACGGCTTCGTGTTCGACGACCTGGAGAAGACCTGGCAGGGGCAGCAGAAGGCCACCTTCCTGCTCGGCGATCACGCGGTGAAGGCGGGGGTCGAGCTCCTCAGCTCCGACTTCGCCCTGGCCGGCGGCGGCAATGTCAACGGCAACTATCTGGTCCAGCTCACCGCCGCCCAGGAGGCCGCCCTGCGGGCCCGCAACCCCGGCGCCGGTCTCTCGATCCACGACCTCCCGGCGGACGTCCGCGTGCTCTCCTACAACGTCGAGCTGCGGCCCCGGACCTTCGGCGTGCGCCAGAACCTCTCCAGCGGCTACGTGGAGGACCAGTGGTCGGTGAGCAGCCGGCTCAACGTCACGGCCGGCCTGCGCTACGACTACGACAACCTCTCGAAAGGGGGGGCCCGCGCGGGGGACAGGAACAACCTCGCCCCCCGCTTCAGCCTCAACTACCAGCTCGACGAGCGCAGCGCGCTGCGGGCCGGCGCCGGGGTCTTCTACGACAAGGTCCTCTACTCGGTCTACAGCGACGCCCTGCAACAGAATTCGACCTCGGCGGGTTTCCGCTCGCAGATCCAGCAGCTGATCGCCCTCGGCATCCTGCCGCACGACACGGACCTCGGTCGCGTCTTCTTCCCCGGCAACATCTCGGCCAGCCTGTCGAACGTCCCCTACCTGGGGGGCCCCGGCAGCGCCGCGCTCCAGGGGCAGCGCGAGACGGCGATCAGCAACGAGCTGCGCATCCTCAATCCCGACGGCTACGACAACCCGGTCACCGAGCAGTACACGCTGGGCTACCAGCGCCAGATCGGCCGCGACAAGCTGTTCTACGTCGACCTCATCCACACGCGGTCCTCCCACCTCTTCCGGCTGCGCGACCTGAACGCCCCGGCCCCCTACGTGCAGACTGATCCCAACCACGTGGTGGTGCGCTCGCCGGCTGAGGCGGACGCCACCCGGCCGGTGGCGATCGTGCCCGGCGGCGCCCGCAACATCGTGGTGACCGAGTCGGCCGGCGAGGCCCGCTACTCCGCGGCCAACTTCACCTTGCTCAAGGACCGGCGGGGGGACCGCTACGCCTACCGCCTCTCCTACACCCTCTCGCGGCTGCGCAACAATACGGACGACATCAACTTCCGCGCCGAGGACGCCAACGACTTCGGCCGCGAGTGGGGGCCGTCGGTCAACGACCGCACGCACGTGATCAGCGGCTTCCTGGAGCTCTATCCACATGAAGACCTGGGGGTGAGCCTGGCCGTGCTCGCCCAGAGCGGCCAGCCCATCAACCGCATCCCGGACGCGCGGATCTGGGGCACCACCGACCTCAACGGCGATGGCCGCTCCTACGGCGACGCCTACGTGGGCAACAGCGACCGCTATCCCGGCCAGAGCCGCAACAGCGACCGCCTGCCGTGGTCCTGGGTGGTCGACCTCGGGCTCCAGTACCAGCCGGCGTTCCTCGCCCACCGGGTGCAGCTGCGGGTGGACGTCTTCAACCTGTTCAACCGGGTGAACCTCTCGGGGTACAGCAACAACGCCACGCAGAGCAACCAGATCCAGGTGGGCCCGCCGAGCGCGGGGATCGTGAAGAAGAACGCGGGCCCACCGCGGCAGTTCCAGCTCGGGGCGAGTTACAAATTTTAGGGGATCGGCGGAAAATCGACCGCATCATGATGACCGACTTCGACCGCTGCGAGTCGCTCTACTGGGTGTTCACCCACCGCTGCAACGACGACTGCGCCCACTGCTACAACCTCTCCAGCCCCCACGGCGGCGTCCTGTCCCTGGAGGACTGCCTGGCCGTCGTGGCCAACCTCCCGTCGCAGGTGGACCGCCTGATCCTCTCCGGCGGTGAGCCGCTGACCGAACGCCCCAAGCTCCACGCCATCCTGGAGGCGGTGAGGGAAAAGTATCGCGGCGAGACCCAGGTGATGCTGCAGACCAACGGCGACCTGCTGACCGGGGAGCGGCTGGACGAGATCCTCGCCCGCGGCGTCTCGCGCGTCGACATCGCCTCCATGGACCGCTTCCACAAGCATCAGGGGGAGCGCCGGGCCCAGTTGGAGGAGCTGTTCCGCTCGCGCGGCATGCTGGACGACGCCACCGGCCCCCTGATCACCCGCGAGGACTACCTGAAGCGGGGCGTGGTGAGCTACGGCTTCTGGGGGGCCAACGACGACTTCTGGCTGGGCGGCAACTGGGCGCGCGGCCGGGCGCTGGAGACCGGTGTCTGGAAGCGGGACGGCGAGCACAACTTCTGCGCCGTCCTCTCCGGCGGCCGGGGTTTCCTCGGCGGCACCGAGCTGCCGCAGGAGATCTCGATCCAGCTGTGGAAGATCAACCCCTGCTGCCCCGGCACCCTCCACCCCCTGGGGGACGCCCGCCGCGAGCGGGTGGCCGACGTGCTGCGCCGCGTCGCGGACTCCCCCGTCTTCCACAAGCTCAACGAGGGGGACCCCTACGCCATGGGAGAGAGCCTGGGGCTCAGCGCCGAGGAGGGGCACCGGCGGGCAGGCGAGCTGGGCAACGTCTGCCTCTGGTGCGACGAGTTCTTCGCGCGGCATTTCGACGTGGAGACGCTGCAAGCGCGGGAGGGGGAGAAGAGAGCGCTGCTGCCGGTGCTCAACGGCTCCCTCTCGCTTCCCGCCAACGGTGCACCCACTGGTAGAAGGTCGGCAGCGCCAGAAGAGTGAACAGCAGGGAGGTGACCAGGCCGCCGATCATCACCACGGCGAGAGGGCGCTCGATCTCGGAGCCGTGGAGGCGCAGCACCACCAGCGGCAGCAGGCCCAGGATGGCGGTGGCCGCCGTCATCAGCTTGGGGCGGACCCGGCCGATGGCCGCCTCCCGCAGGGCCTCCTCGAAGGGGCGCCCCGCGGCGACCAGGGCGCGGGTCTGCGCCACCAGCACCAGGCCGTTCTGGACGGCGATGCCGAACAGGCCGATCAGCCCCACCAGGGACGAGACGTTCCAGGTCTCCCCCGCCAGCCAGAGCGCGAGGATACTGCCCACGAAGGCGTCCGGCAGGGTGGCCAGGATCACCAGCGTCTCGGCGAAGGACCCCAGGGCCAGGTAGAGGAGCACCAGCACCGCCAGCAGCGCCACGGCGATGGCGAGGCTGAGCGACCGCAGGGCCCGGGCCTGGTTTTCGACCCGTCCTCCGATGTCGAAGTAGTAGCCCGTGGGAAGGTCCAGCTCCCGGCCGAGCCGCTCGCGCACCTCTGCGGCGGCACCGCCGAGGTCGCGGCCGGAGACGCTGGCCTCCACCGCGATCCGCCGGCTCCCGGCCTCGCGCTGGATGGCGGCGGGGCCGAAGCTCTGCTCGATGCGCGCCAGCTGGCCGAGGGGGACGCGGGTGCCGTCCCGCGCGTCGATCAACAGGGAGGCGAGCGACGCCGGGCCGTCGCCCAGCTCCTCCAGCCGTACCACCAGGGCGTAACGGCGCTGCCCCACCCAGACCTGCGAGACCTCTTCGCCGACCAGCCCCACCCGCAGCGCGTCGACGACTTCGGCAGGCGTCAGCCCCACCCGCGCCACGGCCTCGCGATCGACCTCGATGCGGATCTGGGGGAGGCCGGTCAGGGCCTCCGCCCGCAGGTCCGCGATCCCCCGAATGGGAGCCATCAGCTCCCGCGCCCGCTCCGCCAGGCGGGAGAGCCGCTCGAGGTCGGGGCCGTAGATGCGCACCTGGAGGTCCGCCGGGGTGCCCCCCAGCCCCTCGTCGATCCGCATGCCGAGCGGGGTGGTGAAGAGCACGGCCACCCCCGGCACCTTCTCCAGCCTCTCCCGCATCCTCTCCTCCAGCTCCTCCGGCGGCGTGGAGCGGTCCGGCTTCAGGACCACCAGGACGTCCGAGAGCACGTGCGGCATGGGGTCTTCGGTGCGCTCGGCGCGGCCGGTGCGCCGCACCACCTCCTTCACCTCCGGGAACCGGCGCAGCACGTCCTCCACCCGGTGGTTGCGGCGGTCCACCTCGTCCAGCGAGGCCTCGGGGGGGAGGAGGGTCTGGAGGAGCAGCGCCCCCTCGTCCAGCCGGGGCATGAAGTCCGAGCCGATCCGCAGGGCGAGCAGCAGCGCCGGCACGGTGACGGCGAGGGAGAGCACGCGGACCAGCCCCGCCCGGCGCAGGCAGCGGTCGAGCAGCGGGGCGTAGACCGCCTTGACGGCGCGGACCAGCGGCACGTCCTCCTCCCGGCCCGGCCGGGCCGGGCGCAGGAACCAGCCGGAGAGGACGGGCACCAGGGTCAGCGCCAGCGCCAGCGAGGCGGCCATGGCGGCGACCACCGCCGCGGCGAGCGGCCGGTACATCCGCCCCTCGATGCCGCTCATGGCGAACAGGGGGGAGAAGACGGCGATGACGATCAGCGTCGCGAAGGCGATGGGCCGGCCGACCTCGACGGCGGCGGCGAGGGCCACCTCGCGGCGGGGCGATTCCGGGGCGGCGGTCAGCCGGTGATAGACGTTCTCCGTCAGGATGATGGCGGCGTCCACCAGCAGGCCCACGGCGATGGCGAGGCCGCCGAGCGTCAGCGTGTTGAGGCCGATGCCGGCCGGCTTCAGGATCAGGCCGGAGAGGGCGATCGAGAACGGCAGGGTCAGCGTCACGATGAGCGCCGCCCGCAGGTTCCCCAGCAGCAGGAAGAGGACGGCCACCACCAGTAGCGCTCCCAGCAGGACGGCGCGCTCCACCCCCCCGAGGGAGGAGGAGACCAGCTCCGCCTGGTCGTAGAGCACGCGCACCCGCACCCCTGGCGGCAGGCTCCTGGCGAGGTCCGTCACGGCGGCCCGCACGCCGCGCGAGACCGCCACCGTGTCCGCCCCGAACTGCTTGGTCACGCGCAGGCTGACGATCTCGGAGCCCAGCCCGTGCGCCATGCCGCGGCGCACGGCCGGCGCCTCCCGCACCTCGGCCACGTCGGCCAGCCGCACGGGGACGTTCTCCCGCACCGCCACCACCGTCGCCCGCAGGTCCCCCACGTTGGCGGCCCGGCCCAGGGCCCGCACCGTCCACTCGATCGACCCCTGGGCCAGGAAGCCGCCCGCGGCGCTCTCGTTGGACCGCCGCACGGCGGCGAGCGCCTCCTGCAGCGTCACCCCCAGGGCGGCCATGCGCTCCGGGTCGAGCTGCACCTGGAACTGGCGCAGGTGCCCGCCCAGGACCTCCACCGCCGCCACCCCCGGCACCCCCAGCATGCGGTTGCGCACCTCGAAGTCGGCGAGGTCGCGCAGCGCCATCAGCCCGGCGGTGCCGGGTTTGGCCTCGATCACCAGCTCCATCACCTCGTTGAGGCGGCCGGTGAGGCTCGACACCAGGGGGGTGCCCGTGCCCGGCGGCAGGTCCCGCGCCACCTGGTTCACCCGTTCGGTGACGAGCTGGCGGGAGAGGTGGTAGTCGGCGTCCGGCTCGAACTCGACGCGTACCTGCGCCACCCCCGCCTGCGACGTCGAGCGGATGCGCCGCACCTCGGGCAGCCCCGCCAGGGCCACCTCCAGCGGGATGGCGACGCCGGTCTCCAGCTCCTCGGACCCCATGGCCGGGTTCTGCACGAAGACGCTGAACACCGGCGTCGCGAGGTCGGGGAAGACGTCGCGCTTCAGGTCCCCCAGCCAGACCGCGCCGACCGCCGCCGCGGTGAGCGCCAGCAGCAGGGTGAGGGCCGGCCAGGCGAAGCCGTTGCGGAGGATGCGCTCAATCATGGTCGTGCTCCCCTCCCCCCTCCCGCTTCGCCGCTTCCGCATGCAGCACGAAGGCCCCTTCCACCACGACCCGCTCCCCGGGCTGCAACCCTGCGGCGACCGCCACTTCGCCCCCCAGGTCCCTCCCCCGCTCGACGGGCCGCACCTCGAACCGCCCCTCGCCCCGCGGCAGGAAGACGACCCAGCGGTCGTCCATCCTCTGGAGCGCCGCGGCCGGCACGGCCACCACGCGCTCCCCGCCCCCGCCGGTGCCGATCCAGGCGGTGGCGAACATCCCCGGCTTGAGGAGCCCCTCCGGGTTGGGCAGGACGACGCGGATGGGGACGGTGCGCGAGTGGGAGTCGACCTCGCGGCCCACCCAGCTCACCGTCCCCTGGAGCTTGCGCCCCGGCAGGGCCGCCAGGGTGATTCCGGCGGGCGAGCCCTCTCGCACCCGGCTGGCTTCGCGCTCCGGCGCCTGCGCCACCAGCCAGAGCCGCGACAGGTCCGCGATGCGGAACAGCGGCCGGGAGGGGTCGGCCTGTTGACCCTGGACCGCCATCCGTTCCAGCACCGTTCCGGAGATCGGCGCGAGGAGCGAGAACAGGTTGCCCGTTCCCGGCCGGACCTCCACCCCAAGGGCGGAGACGGCCGCGTCCGCCGCCCGCAGGTCGGCCTCCGCCTCGGCGAGGTCGGTTTCGGCCTGTTGCAACTCGCCGCGGGAGACGATCCCCTCCGCGTCGAGGGCGCGCTTCCTCTCCACCATCGTGCGGGCCAGCTCCGCCCGGGCCTGCGCTGCGGCCCGTTGCGCCTGGGCCTGCCCCAGCTCCACGCTCTGCAGCTCGGCCAGCGGCTGGCCGCGCCGGACCGCCTGCCCCGTCACTGCCCGCACGCGAACGATCCGCCCGGGGATCGGCGTTCCCACCTCGGCGTGCGCCTGCTCGTCCACCTTCAGCTCCCCAGGTGCCGTGACCCCCTCGCCATCCGGCCGCAGCTCGGCGGGGAAGGTGGTGAGCTTGAGGTCCCGGAGCACTTCGGCGTCCAGCGCCAGCACCCCCGCGCCGGCCTCCGCCTTCCCTTCCGGCGCGCGAGCCGCCTCGGCGTGCTCCCCCGCCTCTTCCTTCGGGGCCCCGCCACAGCCGGCGAGCAGCAGGAGCAGGGGGGTCCAGGCGGACAGGGGGACCAACAGCAGCACGGCCCACAGCCGTGGCCTTCGATATCTCATCGGTCACCTCGCGGTCGTACGTCAGCTCACGCCGGCCCGGCGTGCAACGGCTGAGAGGGCAGAGAACCTGGAGCTACGCGAGGCGGGATTTGGGGACGTGGAAGACGTCGAGGGGATCCCCGGCGAGGCAGGGATAGCTGCGGAAATCGCCGGGGAGCTCCGTCCCGGGAGGATCGAGATCGACCCCGATCGTCGAAGTCGCCAGCATGGAAGGCCCTGACACACAGCAGGCACACCCCAATTCGAGACAGCGACCGGGCGCGGCTCCACAGTCCGGACAGGGGTCCACCGCGATCGCCATCGGTACGAGAAGCGCCGAGGCGATCAGCAGGCAGGCGAGGAACGGGACGGCGCGGTGTGCCATGTGGGCGGCCATGGTACAACAACCCAGCCATTCCACTCTCCTGATGCTCTTGCACGAGCTCTTGCCGGCCTGTCATGACGAGTCACCCTCGGCGCCGGTCCAGCGGGGAGTGGTTCCACGCCTGGTGGCTCCCACGACGGGGTCTTCACCCCTCTCTCCGGCCCATTCACCCCTCTGGGTGGATCGTTCGCCCACCTGGGTGGACCACTCACCCACCTGGGCGAACGACTGACCCACGTGGGTGGACCACTCGCCCACCTGGGCGAACGACTCACCCACGAGGCCGAACGACTCACCCAGGTGGGCGAACGACTCACCCAGGTGGGTGAACGACTCACCCAGGTGGGTGAACGATCCACCCAGAGGGGCGAATGGGCTGGCGAGAGGGGCGAATCGTCCATGAGGAGGAGTGTACGGCCGCGAGGGGGGGGCGCCAGGATCATGGCCCACATCTTCTCATCTGCCCCTCGCAGTGCCACCCCTCGCGCTGCTGGCGGGATTCGCGACCCATGCCTGGATCGCGGGAGGAAAGGCGAGATCGTGACCCGCGCCGCTCGACCCCCCTTTCGGCTAAACTACGGAGCTCCATGGCAGGTCAGGAGGTCCCCATCGCCTGTAACCTCTCCCGCTTGAACGGCGACCAGCGCCAGCGTGAGCGAGAGCTCCTGGCGGAGTTCAGGAAACGGTGGGGCAAGGAGAGCGAGACGGACGATGGCGTCTGGTTCGCCGCCGCGGCGCATCCCGAGGAGCTGGCCCGCCTCGGCGAACTCCTGGGGCTGGAGCGCCTCTGCTGCCCATTCCTGGCGTTCCGTCTCGAAGTCACCTGCGCGGAGAGCTGCCGGCTCCACATCTCCGGACCTTCCGGAGCGAAGGAGCTCATCCTCGCGGAGTTCGTCGGGTAAGGCGGCCCGGTTGCGCTCGGTCGCGATCTTTGCCGGCGCCGCCTTCTGCGAGATCGCCGGCTGCTTCTCGTTCTGGGCGTTTTTCCGGCTTCATCGTTCCGGGTGGTGGCTCGTGCCGGGGATGGGCCTGCTGGCCGCTTTCGCCTGGCTCCTGAGCCGGGCGGACGTCGCATGGGCTGGCCGGGCCTATGCAGCCTATGGAGGCGTCTACATCCTGGCTTCGCTGGTCTGGCTGGCCGTCGTCGAGCGCGGCACGCCGGACCGTTGGGATGTCCTCGGCGCCGCGATCTGTCTCGTTGGCGCGGGAGTCATCCTGCTGGGCCCGCGATAGGTTTTGCGGAGGCCCGCAGCGGGCCTTCCTCTCACCCACGCTACGATGAGCTCCGAGATGGATTCCTTACCGGCCCGGCTGTCTCAGCTCGCGGCCCTCTTCCTCAAGCTCGGCACGATCGCCTTTGGCGGGCCGGCGGCCCATATCGCGATGATGGAGGACGAGGTCGTCCGCCGCCGCAAATGGCTCAGCCGGGAGGAGTTCCTCGACCTGCTGGGCGCCACGAATCTGATCCCCGGCCCTGGGAGGACCTCCGGGTTCTCGGAGGCCCTCTTTACTTCTTCTTTGTCAGATTGGCGGCCTCGGCCCGTTGGCCCTCATCACCCCGGGGGAGAAAGTCTTTGAGCCCCTCTCTCCCGTCAGGTGGGGGGAGGCCGGGAGAGAGGGGTTGGGGAGTGAGGGGCAGCCCCGAAGGGGCGGCTCCGGCCGGCAATCTGGCAAAGTAGAATTACGAGACTCCTGAGGAATTGCCCTATGCAGGCCCTTGGACGGTGATTCGTAGCGACAGACCAGAACTCTAGAGTGGATTTTTCCTCCGGCAGAAACTTTCAGGCACAGACCCTCCGAACCGTTGCACTCTAGGCGCATCGGGCGGCCCGTCGTCCTCATTCCGGGGAGCTCGGAGACCGCTGAAAGGAGGCTCTATGCGCTGTCGCCTGTGCACTCTCGCAACCCTTCTCCTGCTGGCTCTCGCCGTCGTGCCTCAGCCGGCCGCCGCCGGTGAGCGCGCGACCGTCCGGCCGGCGAAGGCGGCTCCCGGCGCGCTGGCGGTTCTCTGGGAGGGTCTCCGGCATCTCCCCATCCTCTCCTCTCGCGGGAAGCTCGGACCGGGAATGGATCCTGCCGGGACCCCGCAGCCGAGCAGCCCGCCAGGAGGAGCTGCGATTCCCCAGAGTGACCTGGGGCCTGGGATGGACCCCTGGGGGTAGTCGCGGCCGAAAGTGCCGGCGGTCGCGTCCGGTGGCCGGCCGGCGCCTCTTTTTCCGGAAGGCCGTGCGGAGTTGTTGTGTCTTGGCGTATACTCTTCTCACCATCCGAAGGGAGGGTCTATGTCCGATTTCCATATCACCCCTGAATTGCTGGCTGCGGTCGAGCGGGGGGAGATCCCCGCGCGAGTGCTGACGGAAGTCGGCTGGAATCATCTGATGAACCTGTGCCCCACCTGCAGTGCCGGATTCCAATCCTGGCAGCGGAGGCGGCACGACACCGGCGTCAGCTACGGCTCCGCCCTCCGCGTTCTACCCCTGGTCCTCGAACGTCACACCCATGCGGTTGAGCAGGCCCAGGAGAAGGCGCGCAAAGACTTGCGGGCGCTGCTGAAGCTGCCCCACCCGGAGCGCCTAATCAGGATCGAGCGGGCTCTTCACCGATTTCGGGGCGTGATGCTGGCTCATCAGCTGGTGAGCGAAGCGAAAGGACACATACCCGCCGAGCCCCAGACAGTCTGTGAACTGGCGGAAGCGGCGGAGGCGGTCCTGCTCCGCACTCCCCATGTACCCGGCTATTTCGATGCTTTGGCGCGCGCGATCGCCTACAAGGCCAACGCCCTGCGCTCCCTCGGCCGGCTCCCGGAGGCGGACGAGCGCATGAGAAATGCCCGTAGCCTGGTGCGGTGTGAGGACGTGACCGATACCCTGGTCTATGCGGAAATCGATGCAATCGAGGGCGTTCTGCGCAAGGACCAGCGTCGCTTCAAGGAAGCGGCTGAGCTGCTGGCCCGCTCTGCCTCCCTCTTCCAACTCGCTGGCGAGAGAACAGAGGCCGCGCGCTCTCTCCTGACGCTCGGGTTGATGTATTACGACCGGCAGGAGACCGGCAAGGCGATCGAGACGACCGAGGCGGCACTGGTCCATCTGAGCCCCGAGGCCGAGCCCCATATTTATGTCTGCGGCCGGCACAACCTCGCGCTCTTCCTGGTGGAGGAGGGTAAGTACGATGCCGCGGCCGATCTGCTCCAAGCCGACGCGGAGCTGTACGAGCGGTTCGCCGACTCCTGGACCGTCCTGCGGCGGACGTGGCTTCTGGGTAAGATCGCCTTCGCCACCTGGCGGCTCGAAGAGGCCGAGCAGGCCTTCGTCGCAGTGCGCCGTGGCTTCATCCTCCAAGGGAACGGCTACGACGCCGCGATGGTCTCGCTGGATCTGGCCCTCCTCTACCTCAAGGAGGGCCGGACGGGGGAGGTCAAGCCGATCGCCGCGGAGATGCACACCCTTTTCGGAGCCCAGGAGATCCACCGCGAGGCCGCCGCGGCGCTCCTCCTCTTCCAGGAGGCGGCGGAGCGCGAGGCGCTCACCTCCGAATGGATCGAGGATCTCGCTGGGTTTCTCAAGCGCGCCCGTGAGAATCCGGAGCTGCGATTCATCCGCCGATTCCAGGACGACTGAGACTACGGGGTTCCGGCTTCACTCCAACGGCCAGTCGCGGGCGTACCGCGACTGCCGGTGCTGGCGCCCCTGCTCGGTGAGGACGATGTGGCCGTTGGCGGCCAGCCAGCGCAGCGCCACCGACACCTGGCGGACGTCGACCGGGTCCTTCAGACGGGCGGAGGCCCGCGCAAGGGACATCAGGGACGACAGGGACGACAGGGACCGTAATTCTTGTCCCTGCAGTCTCTGGAGTCCCTGCTGTCCCTGCTCAAACCCGTTTAGTTCACCAGCGTCACGCTGACCGGGAACTCGACCTGGATGAAGGTCACCATGCCGGTCGGCGAACCGCCCTGGATCAGCTCCCCCACCGTGCCGTAGAGCGCCTGGTCGGCATGGTAGAGGATGTCGATGAAGGAGAGCGGCAGCTCCCCCGCGCGCAGCTCCATCGGGCAGTAGTTCAGCCGGGCCGAGAAGTGGGCGTTGCCGAACTCGTCGGCGACGAAGGAGTTGGGGACGCCGCCGAGGGCGATCGGGCGTGGCCCCAGCGCGGTCAACATGCCGCCCCAGGCGGTGTAGAGGCCGTGGGGGATGAGCCCGTGCAGCTCGAGCGTGACCTTGGGGTTGTGCTTGGGCGGGCAGGTGATGGTGCCCGAGCCGCCCGCCTTCAGCCACTGGCCGAGGGTGATCGGACCGTCGAACGAGACCGAGCGGCTGGGCTCCATCTGGCCCGCGGCCCGGTGGTCGCGCAGGGGAGCCATGTGGCCCATGAAGTCGGAGATCACAGGGATGTCCCGCAACGGCACGTTCAACCGCGAGTGGTCGAGGTCCTGCAGCTTGACGCCGAAGACGTCGAGAAAGCCGGTGTCGACGGCGGTGGCGAGGACGGTGTTCGGCGAGGAGTCCTCGGTGAGCACCAGGGGGTCGGGGCCGTTCGGGTTGTACCCGCCGATGGTGTAGAAGCCGACGGTGCCGTGGGGCGGCCCGAAGTCGAAGATCGCCTTGCCGAGGATCCGGTTGATCCCGGTGACCGCCACCCCGTGGACCGTCAGGATCTTCGCGGGATCGCTCTTCTCCTGGTCTTCAGCAAACGCCGGCAGGGCCGCGGCGGCAGCGACGATGAGGCAGGACAGGACGAGCTTGGCCAAGAATTTCATTGCGGGACTCTCCTCTGAGATAGAAACCGTTCACTTCCCCTTCGGCATATGGAAAGACGCTTCGTCGAGCTTGGGATTCAGCTCGATCGCTTTGACGTCGATGACCCGATGCTGGCCGGCGAACTCCCGCTCGATGTGGAACGGCAGCAGGACGCCGTTGACCGCCTTGTAGTTCTGGTAGTAGGTGAGCAGCTCGAACTCGCGGTTGTTGGCTTTGAACACGGACGACTGCTTGAGCTTGAGGAAGTTGTCGACGCTGATGTAGTAGCGCTCGACGGCGCCGTCCTTGCGCGTCACCTTGAGCCGGTAGGCCTCCTGGCCGTCGACGTCGTCGGTGCCGAGCAGCTCGACGCGGCTGCCCTTCTGCTTGTAATCGATCAGCTCGTCCTCGAACGGCGCCTCCCCCTGCAGGTTCTTGGCGTCGGTCTCGGGCATCCGGGTCGGGGCGCCCGAATCCGAGAACGGATTGATCCACCAGGCGGTCTGGCCGTCGTAGGAGAGGATCAGGATCTGCCCCTTGATGTCGCGGTCCCAGCGGTAGAAGTTCGGCCGCTTGCGGAAGATGACGAAGGGGATGGGCGCTTCCCCGGCGCTGTAGATCCCGGTGCTCTTCAGGCTCTGGATGCCCTTGAGCTTGGCGTAGCCGCCGCTGGCGGCGATGTACTTTTCGATCACCTGGTCGGCGGTGAGGTCGGCTGCCGCGCCCCCTGTACCGAGCAGGAGGAGGGCGGCGAGGCAGTTCAAGATCCGTTTCATGGCGTCTCCTTGCGAGCCTGGGCAGCGCCATCGCCGTTGGTGGAGAGGTCCAGCGACACCATCTCCGTCTGGTTGCGCAGGTAGAGGCGGCTCCCCACCAGGGAGGGAGCCGTCCAGCTCCGCCCCTCCAGCACCTGGGAGCGCGCCAACTCTTGATAGTGCGCCGGAGTGGCTTCGGCGAGCACCAGGTCCCCGAGGTCGCCGAGCACGATCAGGCGTCCGCCGGCGGCGATCAGCGAGCCCTTGCCGAGGCCGCGATAGGCCCACTTGCTCTCGCCGGTCGACGCGTCGACGCAGCGCAGCGTGGCGTTGTCGAAGCCGTAGAAATAGCCGTCGTGGAGCACGGAGGAGCTGAAGTGGTTCTTCAGGAAGCGGCTGTGCCAGACGTCGCGGGCCGCGATCCCCTCCGCGCCGCCGGCGAGCTCGAGCAGCACGGCGCCGTCGTCCTCGTTGTGGGCGGCGAAGAGGCGGTTCGGCGGCAGCGGGATCGCCATGGCGATGTTGTTCTCCCCCCGCCAGGGGTAGGCCCAGAGGACCTGGCCGGCCGGCGACACGCCGAGGATCTCGCGCAGCGTGATGAAGACGAACTGCGGCACCCCCTGGAGGACCATGGCGATGGGAGACGAGTAGCCGGCGTCGTCGGCGCAGACCGACCACGCCGCCGTCCCCGTCCGCTTGTCGAACGCCGCCAGATACCGGCGCCCCTCGCCGCCGACCTGGACCAGCAGGAGGTCGCCGGCGACCAGCGGCGAGGCGGTGTAGCCGAAACGGGGCTGAGGGACCGCGAAGCGCTCGCCGAGGTCGACGCGCCAGCGTTCGGTGCCGGTGCGGGCGTCGAGGGCGGCGAGGCGGCCGAACGAGCCCAGGATGTAGACGAGGTCGCCGTCCACGGTGGGCGTCGAGCGCGGTCCCAGGGTGAACTCGGCATCGTAGGTGGTGCCGACCTTGTAACGCCAGATCTCGTGACCGTCGCGGTCGTCGAAGCCGGCGACGTACTCGGTGCCCTCCTGCGCGAACAGGGTGTAGACGGCGCCGCCGGCGACGGAGAGGCCGGAGTAGCCGGCGCCGAGGGGCTTGCGCCAGCGCACGCGGGGGCCCGCCGCGGGCCACGGGGAGACGGCGGGAGAGTCGGCGGCAACGCCGTCGCGGCTCGGGCCGCGGAACTGCGGCCACTCGCCGGACTGGCTGCAGAGCGCCGGCGCGGCGAGGAGCAGGCAGGCGAAGAGAGGGCCGGCCCTCAGGTGCCGGAGACTGCGAAACGTCGGCGCGCCGTGGGCCCGCGGTGCTCTCATCGAATCTTCAGACTCGGAGTCGAAACCAAAATCTGCGTCGAGGCTAAAGGGAAGGAAGGAGGGAAGCTTCTCCCAATTTGCGTGATTGGGAGGGGAAAATCCCCCCTCTGCCGTGCGGGCCGAGGGGGGAGGAGGGCCCTGACAGGTTACTGCTGCTTCTCGTTCTTGAGCGCGATGGGGCGCTCGCGCTTGTGGATCGGCACGATGATCTTGGTCTTCGAGTCGCGCACCTGCTGCGCCGTGGCCCGCAGGAGGTCGAACTTGGGGTCGGTGAAGTAGACCATGCGAGTGGGCCCGACCTGCACGTAGCCGTTGTCCGCCATCCAGCTGAAGAACTTGAGGCCGTCCGTGGGCGCCCGGCCGATGGTGCTGTACATCACCGCCGCCTCGATGGCGGGCAGGGTCTCCATCTTGTAGTCCGAGGCGGGCACCGAGAGGGCCTTGGCCCGGGTGCCGGCCGGCAGCTTGAAGTTCTCGGGCACCAGCAGCGCCGCCGACCAGTTGAAGGCGGCCTTGGCGGTGGCGGTGGTGGTGCTGTCGGGGTCGACGGCGTAGAGTCCCACGCAGTCGGCGGCCAGCTCCGCCTCCGCTGCCTTGGCGCCGGCAGCGCCCCCTCCGGTCGCGGCTCCGAGCGCCCGCGTCGCGGTGCCCTTGAGGTCGGCGAACACCTCCTGGTGCTTGTCGTAGCCGCCCTGGACCTGGCGCACGAGCACCTTCTGGGCGGGGATCTTCTCGATCGTGATCTCGCCGACGGCCGGCGTCGGCCGGGCCGCCGCGGCCTTGTCAGCGTCTTGGGCCAGGGCCACGCCCGCCAGCAAGGCGATCACGGCGAGCGCCAGGGTCCAGGTCAAGAACAGAGATTGACTCCGTCTCATAAAATTATCCTCCTCGGTCGAAAGACTACGGTTCATTACTTGGGCCGACGACACGCGGCGTCAATGCCCGGAATTCTCGGCTCGCATTCTAGTGCGAACTCACGTCTAGAGCATAGTGTCGATACCTCCGCAAACCGTGGCGCCTGGGCCGACATAAGTTCGGGTCGTCCCCGTCAGGGTGTCTGTCACCTCCAGGGAGTACTCCAGGTCGGTCAACGCGCCATAGAACAGCCAGAAGTTGCCAGAGACCGGCCGGCCGTCGATCATCTTGACCCCCAGCTCGACGTTCCCCTCGTCAAAGAACCAGAACAACCCCGCCTGGTCGGAGCGCGGGATCACCGTCCCCTCCCCCTCGCTGCCGTGGCGGCGGTCGCGCCAGTGGGCCCGCACGCGGAACCGGCCGCCGAGCAGGCAGAGGTCGCGCGTCCCCGGCACACAGCCGGCCTTGGCGGCGATCCCGGGCTGGAAGGTCGAGGTATCGGCGAAGCCGCAGAGCCCGCCGGCATCGTTGTGGTAGAGGCGGACACGTCCGGTCACAGTATCCGTGAATTTGACGATATAGTCCAGATTCGACAGCGCACCGGCAAAGGCCCAGGAGCGGTCGTTGACCGCGGTGCCGTCGAGCACCTTGACCAGCAGCTCGGGGTTGTCAGGGCCGAAGAGCCAGAACAGCCCCGACTCGTCGCTCACCGGCACCGGGTTGCCGGCCCGCACGGCGCCGCCGGCGAGCGGATCCTTGAAGCAGGCGTCCACCTTGAAGCGCCCGTCCTGGAGCAGGAGGGCCTGGGGACCGGCGTCGCAGCTCTCGGCCTCGCACCCGGCGGCGGAGATGAGCAGCGACACCGCCCGCACGTGCCCGGTGTCGTTGGGGAAGCTGTCGGTGACGTGCAGGATCCAGGTGCCGTTGGGGTCTTCGCCGCGGAAGGCGGCGAGCGGGTTCTGCGGCTTGAAGCTGCCCTTGAACGGCGCGTCGACCGTGCGCAGGCGCAGCACCGAGCGGCCGGGCGAGTCGTCGTCGAGCAGCATCTGGCAGAAGTTGTTGCCGCTCAGGTCGACGTTCTCGAACAGCTTGACCGTGGTGCCGGACGGCGACTGCAGGGTGAGGGTCAGGTCGGTCACGAAGGGGTGATCGATACCCACCGTGCGGGCCCCCGTGGCGGTCGTGCAGTCGTCGCCGTCGATGCGGAAGCTCAATTTGGCGATGCGCCCGGTGAGCCCCTGGACGACGATCGGCACGTCCACCGGCGGGCCGGGCTCGCCGATCCCGGCGGCGTCGGGGATGGGGAGGGGGCGGCCGCGGTAGCTGAAGGCGACCGGGGGCTGCGGCCGGCCGGTGAAGAGCTCGAGGTCGAAGCTCTGCTGGGGGGCGTTCCCCCCCTGGTAGGTCACCGTCAGGTGGATACGCACCGGGATGCCGCACTCGACGCCGGGGTCGAGCGCGAGGACGAACCGGGAGGGGCTGAAGGCGGCGCCGGTCGGGGCCAGGTCGGGGTACTGCTCCGTCCCCGTCACCACCGACACGCCCGGTGTCGGGGTGGTCACCGTGGCGGCGATCGCCGTCGCGGCGCCGCCGCCGACGTTGCGCAGCTGGACCTGCAGCTCGAGCCGTTCGCCGGGCTCGACGAAGGTGTCGCCGTCGCCCGCCAGCTCGGTCATGCTGAAGCTCCCCAGCTGGAGGAGGGCCGCCGGCCTGGCGCCCAGCTGCTCGAGCACCGGAACCGCCATCAGGATCCCCGCTCCCGAGGTGGGGTCGTCGCCGGGCGCGTCGACGTCCAGCGCGGTGGCGGCGACCGCCTCGCGGAACCGCTCGGCGGTGAGGCCGGGGAAGATCGACCGCGCCAGCCCGGCGATCGCCGCCGCCTGCGGGGCGGCCGCCGAGGTGCCGGCGAAACGCTCGAAGCCGCGGGTGGCGGTCGCCACGCCGTCCCCCGCCGTGAGGTCCGGCTTCTGGCGCACCTCGCCGCCGGTCGCGGAGAAGTCGCCGGGGGTGACCGGCGTCCCGTCGGGGTGGAAGAAGATCCGCCGCGGACCGTCGCAGACGAAGGTCTCCACCGGGTTGGCCGGCCCGCCCGTGAAGGCGCCCCCCTTGGCGGTGGCGACGTCGACGGCGGCGACGGCGAAGGCGCCCGCCGCCGCCGCGTGGCCGCGGGCGCAACCGCCCGTGCTGTGCGCCAGATGGCCGCCCACCGCCGAGAGGCGGAGGTACCGGTCCTCGGCGCTGGTGTTCTTGAGCACCACGATGCGGTCCCCCACGAACACCCGTCTGGCCTCCTCGACCGCGTCGTCGTCGCCGTCCTGCACGTCGGTCGAGAAGTCGACGACCTCGGAGAGCGACTCGTCGAGGACGAACAGGTCGTAGTCGTTGGCCGATTTGCCCAGCGCGTCGGCCCAGTGCAGCGTCAGCCCCTGGGAGCCGCTGCCCAGCACCTCGTCGTAGGGGGTGCCGCCGAAATCGAGCACCCGCCCGCTGCCCAGGACGGACAGGGTGCCGCCGTCGGCGAAGTCCCCCTCCCAGGTGCTGGAGGTGCCGTGGGCCAGGTTGCCGTCGTTGCCCACCGCCGAGAAGTAGAGGGCGCCGCTGTCGACCACTTCCTGCACCGCCTGCGCCACGTCGCCGTCCTGGAACGGCGACTCCTCGAGGTAGGTGAGGTCGTCGACCAGGACGTCGCACCCGGCGGCGCGGAGCCGGCGGATGTTCTCGGCGTAGGCCTCGCGGCCCAGCGCGCCGGTGGCGAAGTAGAGCTGGGCATCGGGAGCCAGGTCGTGGACCAGCTCGAGCATGGCGCTCCCCTCGGTCCCGAACCCTTCCGGGGGGAGCACGGTGATCGCCGCCGGCAGGTCGCCGGAGTCCTGGAGCTCCTGGAAGGCGCCGGTGCCGTTGGACAGCACGCCGATCTTGACCCCGGCCCCGGTGGTGCCGAACAGCGTGCGCGCCTCCTGCACCCGGTGCGCCACGTCCCCCTGCGAGCTGTTGATCTTGGCGACGATCGGCTCCGCCCCCAGGCGGATGTGGCGCAGCTCGGGCATCTGCGCCAGGGTCTCGGCCGCGGCGATGGGGATGACGGCGCGCACGGCGCCGCGGGCGATCACGGCATGGACGATCTCGGCCCGCAGGGCCTCCAGCTTCGTGATCACCGCCTTGGTCCCCTGCGGCAGCGCCTCGATGTCCACCAGCACGCGGCCGTCCGCGCCGGTGGCGGGGTCCCGGAGGGCCAGCGATGCGAGGCCGGGCGCGAAGCTCTTGCCGCGGTGCCGGCGCAGCTCATAGAGCAGCCGGGAGCCCATCTTGCGCTCGCTCGGGGTGCGCGCCGCCTTCTCGGCGAGCAGGCTGCGGATCTGCTGGGAGGCCTTGGCCGAGAGGCCGTGCGCAGGGGCAGCCGGCGGGCCCGCCAGCGCCGGCGACGCGAGTAGGGGGCAGCACGGGAGGACGTGGACGACGGTCGCCATGGCGATGCGGGCAAAGCCGCGCGGTAACGGCATCTAATTCAATCTCACGTGGCCGTGTGGACTCTAAAACGACGCGGGTTGCGCGGTCTTCTCCCATGTTGCGCCCGGCCTCACGAGCCCCTCGCAAGCCCCTCGCAAGGCACCGCGCAACCTGGGAGAAGACCTCCCTGCCGCTGCCCGCCTAACTTTCTCAAGGTCGGCTACCAACGCTTAGGTGAAGCGATGATGACCCACAGCGTGCTCTCGTCGTCGGGCTCGTCGGCCGCGGCCTCAAGAAGCTGGCTTGAGCGCGATAGAAAGGAGTCAAGAGACATGAAGGGAAAGATCCTCGTGATGTCGATGATCCTTCTGGCGGTTTTCACCACCCTGAACGTCCGCGCTCAGTCGGGGAACGGACAAGGCATCGAGTGGTGGATCTACCAGGACGTGGTCCTCGACGGCAAGCAGACGCAGTATGAAGAGGCGCGCAAGGAGATCGTCGCCCTGTTGCACAAGGACCATATCTCCTCGACCGAGTTCCAGACCCTGGCGGTGCGGAGCGACGGTCAGGCCTGCGTGGTCTACTCCTCCCCCGCCACCACCGGCGGGCAGGCGCGCGACACCACCAACGTGTCGATCGACTGGACACAGGTGTACACCGACCTCGGCCCTGCCTACCTCAATGCCTGGAACCGGATGCGGGATGCCACGCGCATCTCCTCGGAGTACCTGATCCGCTTCCGGCCCGACCTGTCGTACGTCCCGGCCAACCCCCGCTTCAAGCCGGAGGAGCAGCTGGTCATCCGCAGCGACTACTACTTCCTCCTGCCGAAGGGGAAGGCCGCTTTCGAGCGGGTGGTGCGGCGCCTGCGCCAGCTCCACCAGTCGAAGGGGCTGGACACCGGGTTCCGGGTCTTCGAGGTCGTCATCGGCCCCGAGAAGCCGGCCTACTTCCTCGCCACCGGCGCCCGTTCGGAAGAGGAGCTGCAGGCCGCCATCAACCGTGACGCGGCTGCCCTCGGCAGCGCCGGCGTCGACCTGCTGAACCAGGCGCGCAACCTGTCCGGCAAGGTCGAGCGGCACAACGACCGGCTCCGCCTGGATCTGTCGTACTTCCCCGCGCCGTAAGCACGCAGGTGCAGGGAAGGAAGTCGAAGGAATTTGCATGAAGCAGCGCGTGGTTTTCGCCCTGCTCCTGGCCCTCGGCCTCGCCGGCTCGAGGGCCTCGTTGCTTGCCGCCCAGACGGAGCAGGAGAAGCGGCAGATCCCCGAAGCGCCCCCGACCATCGAGGTCGTGGCCCAGTACCTGGAAGCGTATGCCAAGCAGCAGTCCGCCGCCCATGGCGGCTGGATGGTGGTGGACGATCCCGAGGGGCAGCCGCTCAAGCTGCACCTCGAAAGGATTCACCGGGACGCCCTGGCAAAGACGGGCGAGAAGGCCTACTACGTCTGCGCCGATTTCAAGAGCCCGGAAGGGAAGCGTTACGACCTCGACTTCTGGATCGAGGGGGACGGAGAGAAGCTGACGGTGAGCGACCTGACCATCCACAAGGTGGACGGCGTGCCGCGCTACCTCTGGGTCAACTTCGACGGCTACTGGAAGCGGATCTCGGTCTGAGGCTCCTGAAGGGGACCGCCCCTTCGGGGCGGCCCCTCACTCCCCAACCCCTCTCTCCCACCGCACTCCCCCCGACCGGGAGAGAGGGGCCTAACTAATTCTACTGTCAGATTTGGCGCCCTCGGTCGGTTGGCCCTCATCACCCCGGCCCTCTTCTCCCAGCCTCCCCCCCGACCCGCCGGGAGAAGAGGGAGAAATACCATCAAAGATGGGCTTCTTGAGCCCTCTCTCTCCCGTCAGGTGGGGGGGAGGCTGGGAGAGAGAGGGTTGGGAGAGTGAGGGCCGACCGACCGAGGACGCCATGAGCGCCGGACTGCGAAGGCAGCCTAGCTCAAGGGCTTGAAGACCTCGGTCTTCCACGACGCCGGATCGGCGTTGTGCCCCGGCGCCACCCAGTAGACCTCCCAGTTGGGGCCGGCCTCCTTGCGGCCGTGCTCGGCGGCCCAGCTGGAGAGCGCCTCGCCCGCCTTGGGCAGGTTCTCATAGGACCCCATGTGGACGGCGGAGACCACGGAGCCGCCCGGGAGCTCGCCCGGCTTGATGCGTCCGGAGCCCGGCAGCGGCTTGGAGACCGGCAGCCCCGCCTCGAAATCGATGCCGTCCTGCCCGATGCCGTGATACCGGCTGAACGGCGGACCGGCGGGCTCGGCCCCCTGCTGCTGCAGATATCCGAAGACCTCGCCGACGAACTCGCCGAGCTTGCTCGAAAGATCCTGGAACGCGACCGTTTCCCGGACGCTCAGCACGGGTTGAGGTTCCAGATGGTGAAGCTGTGCCTGATAGCTCATAAAGTCCTCCTTGTCTTGGCGTGACGGAAGATACCACGCGAGGATGAGTTTCGCGTGCCTTCCAGAGGGGAAAAAGCGGTCCAATCCAGCGCCGCGAGCCGCTCCCAGGTCTGGCGGTATCCGGCGAGCCACCGCTCGCTGGCGCCGGCTGGAAGGCTAGCATCCCGCGACTGCCACTTGCACTCCAGCCCGCCGGCCGCGTCCTCGGCCACCGTCGCGATCAGCGCCGATCCGGGCCACCAGGCGCCCACCTCGACGGTATGGAACCGGGAGCCCGGTGCAGGGGCGGCCGCTCCCCTCCCCGCCTCCAGCAGGCTGTTGAAGATCACCTGCGGCCAGCGGCCGCCGTCCCAGGCGGGGCCACCGCCGTCCAGCAGCCGGCTCAGCTGCTCCTGGAGGCTCCGCAACCCGGCATCGAACGGCTCCGGCCGGCCGTCGACCGCCAGCTCCATCAGGCGGGAGAAGTTGCCGATCACCCGCTCGACGCCGGCATGACGGTAGGAGCTCACGATTCCCAGGGAGAAGCCGGGGCTCTCCCGGGCCAGAACCTCCACCAGGGCCGCGAGAGCCAGGGTCGACGGGGTCGCCGCGGCCCGCGCGGCCCGCGCGCGCAGGGCTGACCACTCCCCCGGGCCGAGGAGCCGGGCATAGCGGTCGACGAGCGGCGCGCCGGCCGCCGTCTCGATGGGAAGCCGGGGCTCCGCCGCCGCCACGGCCATGGCGTAGTCCCGGTAGGAGGCCGCGAGGGGGACGAGCTCCGCGGCGGGCTCCGCCACCAGTTGCTCCAGCTCGCGGCAGAGGATCTCGCGGCTCGGTCCGTCGAGGATCAGGGCGTCGAACCAGGACAGCAGGCGCAGGGCGCCGCTCTCCAGCCGGCAGGCGGCGAGCGCGAAGAGGGGCCACCGGCCCGGGTCCGCGGCCCGGTTGCGGAGCTCCTCGCGGAGGGCGGCCAGCCGGTCCAGGTCGACGATTTCGACCCGGCAGGGGGGGACCTCCGGGAGGATCGCCTGTTGGCCGCCGCCGGGGCCGCCCGGGAGGACCACGGCGCGCAGCATGTCGTGGCGGGCGATCAGCCGGTCCATGGCGGCCTCCAGCCGGGGGACGAGGGTGCCGTCCTCGTCCGCCGCCTCCAGCTCGAAGCAGGCGTTGGCCCCCTCGCCCGCGCGCCGCCGCGCCAGGAAGCCGCGCTGGATCGGGGTGAGGGGGAACGGCAGGTGGCGATCACCGGCGGTGCCGGCCTCCGGCGCGGGAGTGGGGTCCTCCGGACGGCCCAGCCGCGGGCGCAGCTCGGCCGCCATCCCGGCGATCGTGGGCGCGGCGAACAGGGTGGCGAGCGGCAGCCCGGCCGCGAACGCCTCCCGCACCCGCGCCATGAGCTGGACCGCCAGCAGCGAGTGCCCACCCAGCTCGAAGAAGCTGTCGTCGCGGCCGATCCGCTCGACCCCCAGCACCTCGGCCCAGACCGTGGCCAGCCCCTCCTCCAGCGGGTCGAACGCGGCCTCACCCGCCGCGGCCGGAGGGTCGGGCGGCGGCAGGGCCGCGAAGTCGATCTTCCCCTGTGAGGTCAGGGGGAGGGCCGGCAGGAGGACCATATCGGCGGGGACCATGTAGCCGGGGAGCTCCCGCCGCAGGGCCTCGCGGAGCCGGCCGGCCAGGCGCTGGCCGGCGCGCACCGCCAGCGGATCGTTGGTCAGCCGCTCTCCCGCGGTCGGCGCGGCGGGGGAACCCGGCCGGAGGACGACGTCGTAGCGGTAGCGGACCAGCTCGTTGTCGCTTCGCCCCTGTTTGGGCAGCACCTCGACCCGCCCGGCGAGCGAGGTGAAGAAGCGGGGGTCGATCACCAGCTCCTCTTCCTGCGCCACCCGCCGCTCGACCCGGCGGCGCAGCTCCTCGGGCGTCAGCCCGGGCGTCCGGTGGAGTTCGATGGCCGCGTGGAGGTCCGGCAGGAGCGGCAGGCTCCGCACGTCCCCCACGAAGACGGCTCCCCCGGGCCCCACCAGCCGCAGCGCCCCAGCCAGGACACGCCGGAGGTAGGTTGCGTCCGGGAAGTACTGCACGATCGAGTTGAGGATCACCAGGTCGAACTCCCCCTCCTCCCAGCCCGAGAAGTCGTCCGCGGCGCGCTGGAGCAGGGAGGCGCCGGGGGGGAGCCGGCCGGCGAGCCCGTCGAGGGCCCGGCGCGAGAAATCGGTGCCGCAGTAGCGCTCGCAATGGGGAGCCAGGCGGAGGAGGAGCAGGCCGGTGCCGCAGCCGATCTCCAGCACCCGGCGGGGCGCCAGGGCCCGGACGCGCTCGACCGTGCCGTCCACCCACTCCCGCATCTGCGCGGGGGGGATCGGCGCGCCGTCGAAGCTGCTCCGCCAGCCGGTGACGTCGAAATCCGGATCGGCCGCCGGCTCTCCCCCGTAGGTCGAGTCGTAGAGCTCGCGCCAGCCGCCGACCAGCTCGCGCCGCAGACCCTCGCGCTCCTCCTCCGCCAACTCTCCGGCGGTCACATAGGCGACCAGCCTCCCCTCCCCCGGCCGAACCACCGCCTGGCGCACCCCGGCGAGGCGGGCGAGGACGGCCTCGATCTCGCCGGGCTCGATGCGCAGGCCGCGGACCTTGACCTGGCGGTCGATCCGGCCCAGGAACTCCAGCCGGCCGTCGGGGAGCCAACGGGCCCGGTCGCCGGTCCGGTAGAGGCGCTCTCCCGGGGCGGCGGCGAAAGGGTGGGGGACGAACGCCGCGGCCGTGAGGTCCGGCCGGCCTGGATACCCCTGGGCCAGGCCGGCGCCGGCGATGCACAGCTCCCCCGGCGCGCCGGGCGGCATCAGATCGAGATCGGGCCCCAGCAGGTGGACCGCGAGGTTGGCGATCGGCCGGCCGATCGGAGGCAGGCCGGGCCCTCCTTCGACCGCGCCGGCGGTGGTCACCACCGCCGCCTCCGTGGGGCCGTAGTGGTTGATCAGCCGGAAGGGGGTGGGCCCCCCCGGCACGCGCCGCAGCCGGTCGCCGCCGGTGAGCAGCAGGCGCAGGGTCGACTCCGCGGGCCACGGCCGGTCGAGCGCCAGCTCGGCGAGCGGCGTGGGCAGGAAGCTGACGGTGATCCGCCGCTCCGCCAGCCAGGGGACCAGCCGCTCGGGATCGACGGCGACCTCCCGGGGGACCACGTGCAGGCTGGCGCCGCGGGTCAGGGGGGGCCACATCTCCCAGACCGAGGCGTCGAAGGCCGGATTGGCGAGCAGGGTCATGCAGTCGTCCGGCCCCAGGCCGTAGGCCTCGACGTGCCAATCCACCAGGTTGCGCAGGGCGGCGTGGCCCACGGCGACCCCCTTGGGCCAGCCGGTCGAGCCCGAGGTGTAGATGACGTACGCCGTCTGGAGCGAGTCCGGCGGCTGCGGGAGAGGCCCCACGTTCTCCTCGCAGTCTCCGGAGATCGTCACCCGCGCGCCGGCGTCGTCGAGGATCCAGCGGAGGCGCTCGGCCGGCGTCTCCGGATCGAGGGGGAGGTAGGCGGCGCCCGCCTTCATCGCGGCGAGGGCGCTCACCACCAGATCGATCCCCCGGGGAAGCGTGAGCGCCACCACGTCGCCGGACCGCACCCCTTTCTGAATCAGGCTTGCGGCCAGCCGGTCCGACCGCCGGTCGAGCTCGCCGTAGCGGATCTCCCTTCCCTCCTCCACCACCGCCGGGGCGCCGGGCGCACGCTCGGCCTGCCGGCGGAAGAGGTCGAGCACCGTCCCCGCTTCCCGCAGAGCGCCGGCGTCGTTCCACTCCGCCAGCAGCTGCTGCCGCTCGCCCGTCGCGAGCATGGGCAGGTCGGCCAGCTGGTGGTGATCCTCCAGGAGCCCGGAGGCCAGCCGCGCCAGATGGCTGGCCATGCGGGCCATGGCTGGGGGCGCAAAGCGGGGGCGATCGTAGAGCAGGACCAGCGCCAGCCGCTCGCCCGGCAGGGCCATGAAGCTGAGCGGATAGTTGGTGCGCTCGAACAGCGACGGATCGCTCACCGCCAAGCCGCCGAGGTCGGTCTCGGGCACCAGGCCGGCCGGGTAGTTCTCCAGCACCTCCACGCACTCGAAGAGCGGCACGCCGGCGGGGACCTCGCTCCACCCCTGGATCTCGGTCAGCGGGGTGCGCTCGAAGCGGCGCATCGCCGCCTGCCGCTCCTGGAGCTCGCGCAGCCAAGCCAGGGGCGAGGCCGCGGGCGGCACCCGCACCCGGGCCGGCAGGGTGCTGACGAACGATCCCAGCAGCGACTCCGCCGCGGGCACCTCCGCCGGCCGGCCGGACGAGGTGGTGCCGAAGACGACCTCCTCCTCTCCGCTGTAGCGGGCCAGCAGCAGGGCCCAGGCCCCCTGGAGCACGGTGTGGAGGGTCAACCCGGCCCGGCGGGCGGCGGCGAGCAGCGCCTGCGTCTCCGCGGCCGGCAGGCGCAGCTCGTGCCGCCCGTACCCCATCTCTCCGCCGGCGGGAGCGCCGAGGTCGAGCCCGGTGGGGCCGGTGAGCCCCCGGAGCTCGGCCCGCCACCAGGCCTCCTCCGCCTCCCGGTCCCGCCCTTCCAGCCAGGCGAAATAGCCATGCGAGGGGGGCGCGGGCAGCGCCGGGGTCTCGCCCCGGATCAGGGCGGCGTAGAGGGCGAACACCTCGCGCAGCAGCAGGGCCACCGACCAGCCGTCGAGGAGGGCGTGATGGAAGCTCCAGATCCACCGCCACTCGTCGGCCCTCAGCCGGATCAGGGCGTGGCGCGCGAGCGGCGGCCGCTCGGGATCGAACCCCGCCTGCCGGTCCTCCTCCAGGAGGGCGGCCAGGCACGCGGCGCGCTCGCCCGTGGGGAGGTCGCGCAGGTCCTCGCTCCGCCAGGGGAGCTCGGCCCGCCGGAACACCGCCTGGCGAGGCTCCCCCTCGTTCCAGAGGAACGCGCTGCGCAGGACCGGATGGCGCTCGGCCGCCAGCTCCCAGGCGCGCTGGAACAGCCGCTCGCGCAGCGGCCCCCGCAGGGTGCAGGCCACCTGCTCGAAGTAGACCGCCGAGCCCGGCGCCAGCTGGCTGTGGAAGAGCATCCCCTGCTGGACGCTGGAGACCGGGTGGAGGGCCTCGATTTCCCCCCCGGGATCAGGGACGAGAGGGACTCCAGGGACAACAGGGACATCAGACCGTCCCTGGAGTCCCTGTTGTCCCTGCTGTCTCTGTCGTCCCTGGCCGGCCCCTTCCGCCAGGGCCGCGATCGTCTTCCGGCTGAAGATCTGGTCGGGGGTGAGGCGCAGCCCCTCCTGGGCGGCGCGGGCCACCACCTGGACGCTGCGGATGGAGTCGCCGCCCAGCTCGAAGAAGTTGTCGAACACCCCCACCCGGTCGAGCTTGAGCACGGCCCTCCAGATCCGCGCCAACGTCTCCTCCACCCCGTTGCGGGGCGCCTGGAAGGCCGTCTCCACGGCAGGGCGCTCGCGGCCCGGGTCGGGGAGGGCGCGGCGGTCGAGCTTGCCGTTGGCGGTGCGTGGCAGGTCCGGCAGGAAGACGAAGGCGGAGGGCACCAGCGGCTCGGGGAGCCGCCCCCTCAGATAGCGGCCGAGGACGCTCGCCGCGGGGGCCTCCCCGCGGGGGACCAGATAGGCCACCAGCCGCCGGCCCCCGTCGTCCTCGGAACGGGCCACCACGGCGGCCTCGCAGACGTCGGGATGGCGGACCAGAGCCGCCTCGATCTCGCCGGGCTCGACCCGGAACCCCCTCACCTTGACCTGCTGGTCGGCGCGGCCCAGGAATTCGAGGTCGCCGTCCGGGCGCCGGAGCACCCGATCCCCTGTGCGGTAGAGGCGCCCGCCCGGCTCGCTCCCCCAAGGGTCGGGGACGAACCGCTCGGCGGTCTCCGCGGGGAGTCCAAAATAGCCGCGGGCGAGCCCGGCGCCGCCCAGATACAGCTCCCCCGGCAATCCGGCCGGCAGCGGCTGCAGGTGAGCGTCGAGCACGTGGGCCTGCGTGTTGGCCAGCGGGCGGCCGATCGGCACCTCCCCGCTCCCCTCCTCCACCCGCGCGGCGAGCGACCAGATGGTGGTCTCGGTGGGCCCGTAGAGATTCCAGAGGGCGGCGCCGCGCCGGCGAAGCTCCCCGGCGAGCGGCCGGGGGAGCGCCTCGCCGCCGCAGAGCAGGGTCAGCGCCGGCTCCCCGTCCCAGCCCGCCGCCAACAGCAGCCGCCAGGTCGACGGAGTCGCCTGCACGGCGTCCGCTCCGCCGGCGAGCAGCTCCGCCAGCAGCCGGCCGTCGCCGGCGGCCTCCGGCGGGGCGATGACCACCCGGCCGCCGGTGACCAGGGGGAGGAAGAGCTCGAGGCCGGCGATGTCGAAGGAGAAGGTGGTGAGGGCGAGCAGGCTCTGTCCCGGGCCGAAGGCGAGCCGGCGGGCGAAGTCCGCCAGCAGGTTGATCACCGCCCCGTGGGGCACGGCCACCCCCTTGGGCCGGCCGGTGGAACCGGAGGTGAAGAGGAGGTAGGCGAGGTCGTCGCGCGCGACGGGCACGTCGGGATCTCCACCCTCCTCTCCAGCGGCCTCGACGTCCTCTTCGGTCAGGACGATCCGCGCCCCGGACGCCACCAGCATGAGGTCGCGGCGCTCCTGGGGATGGGTGGGGTCGAGCGGCACGTAGGCGCCCCCCGCCTTGAGCACGGCGAGCAGGGCCACCGGGACGCGCTCGGACCTCCCCAGGGAGACCGCCACCGGCTCGCCGCGGCCCACCCCCAGGCGGAGCAGGCGGCGGGCCAGGCGATCGGCGGCGGCGGCGAGCTCCCGATAGGTCAGCGATCGATCGCCCACGGTGACGGCGACCGCCTCCGGCCAGCGCGCGGCCGTCTTCTCGAACCAACGGTGCAGGGCCGTATCCGAGGGCAGTTCCGCGCTGGTGTCGTTGGGCTCGCGCAGCACCTGATGGGATTCCGCACGGGAGAGCGCCGGCAGGGCCGCCAGCGCGACCTCGCCCCCTGCCGCCATGGCGGTGAGGAGGCCGGCCGTCTGGGCGAGGAGGGCGCGGGCGGTCGCCGCCTCGACGCGGCCGGGATCGAAGGCGATCTCCAGCTCCAGGGATTCGCCAGGGAGGGCGGTCAACGCCAGCGGGTAGTGCGTGCGGCCGTGGAACCGCAGCCGCTGGAGGCCGATCCCGCCGGCCCCCGCCACGAGCGCGGCCGAGACCGGGTGGTTCTCGAACACCAGCAGGCTCTCGAACAGCGGCCGGTCGCGCGGCAGCTCGCTCCACCCCTGGATGGCGGCCAGCGGGGCGTACTGGGCCTGCCGCAGCTCCAGCTGCCGCGCCTGGAGACGGCCGAGCCAATCGGCGAGCGGGGCGGCCGGCGGCACCGGCACCCGTACCGGCAGGGTGTTGAGGAAGAGGCCCACCATCGACTCCGACCCGGGGAGCTCCGGAGGACGGCCGGAGACGGCGGCGCCGAACAGCACCTCCTCCTCGCCGGCGACCCGCGCCAGCACCAGGGCCCAGGCGCCCTGCACCAGGGTGTTGAGGGTCAGCCGCCGGCGGCGCGCAAAGGCCCGCAGATCGCCCATGATCTCCGGGCCGAGCGCCAGCTCCACGACGCCGGCGCCGCCGGTCTCCCCTCCCGGCCGGACCGGCAGCGGCGTGGGCTCATGAAACCCGCGCAGCTCGCGGCGCCAGGCCTGCTCGGCGGCGCCGGGGTCGAGCCGGCGCAGCCAGGCCACGTACTCGCTGAAGCGGCGCGGCGCCTCCAGGCGGAGGGTTCTTCCCTGCCGCGCTGCCGCATAGAGGGCGAGCACCTGGCCCAGCACCAGCAGCGCCGACCAGCCGTCGAGCAGGATGTGGTGGTAGGTCCAGACCAGATGCCGGGCCTCCCCGTCGCGCACCAGGGTGAGCCGCAGCAGGGGTGCCGCGGCGAGGTCGAACGGGCGCCGCCGGTCCGCCTCCAGGAACCCGGCCAGCGGGCCCACGGCCTCATCGATCGGGACCTCCAGGACGCGGTGGACCACCTGCACCGGCTCGTCCAGCTCCTCCCAGTCGAAGTCGGAGCGGAGCGCCGGATGGAGGCCGATCGCCCCCTGCCAGGCCGCCGCCAGCGCCGCCATGTCCGGCTCCCGTTCCAGGGTGCAGCAGACCTGGACGGCGTAGACCTCCGGGCCGGCCGCCACGCTGTGGAAGAGCATCCCCTGCTGCATCGGCGACAGGGGGAAGACCTCCTCGATCATGGTTCCACCACGATGCAGGCGTTGGCGCCGCCGGCGCTGGAGGCGCGGACGGCGAGGAGACAAGGGACTCCAGGGACAGCAGGGACCACAGGGACTCCAGGGACGTAAACTTTCTGTCCCTGGTGTCTCTGCTGTCCCTGTCGTCCCTCCAGCACTCTGATCAGCCCGGCCATCCCTTCACTCGTAGCCAGCTCCGCGGGATCCCCGCCGGCCGCGGCGACCACCCGCGCTCGGCCGCCCCCCGGACGCCGGCCATCGTGGTTGACCGCTGAGCCGCGGATCACCGCCCGTACCAGACGCCCGCAAGTGAGCGCCTCGTCCAGCCGGGCCAGGGCGAGCACCCCCATCTCGCGATCGTCCCCGCCACCGGCGAGCGCCGCGTCGATCTCGCCGGCCAGCAGGCTCTCGCAGGCGAGGTGGACCGCCGCCAGCGGCGCGGCCCCGCCCGGGGAGACGGTCAGACTGGGGCCGGTCAGGCCGAAGCGGTAGGAGACCCGTGCCGCGATGTAGTCGGCGTCGTGGCCCAGCATGCTCTGGAAGCGGCCGGCCGCCAGCGCCGGCTGGACCCCGAGATGCTCTCCTCCCTCCTCCCCGTCCAGACCGGCGAAGACACCCCACGTCTCTTCGGGCTCTCGCCCAGCGCCCTCGAAGGCCGCCCAGGCGCACGCCAGGAACCGGCGGTGCCGCGGGTGGAGGGTCTCGGCCTCGCGCGGGGTCATGCCGAACCGGGTGAGGTCGATCTCCTCCCCCTCCAGCCCCACCCCCAGGACGGCCACGCCGCTCACGGCCCGGCGCTCCGTTTCCCCCGTCTCCGTGCCAGCCGCTCCACCGCGGCGGGATCGAGGTCGAAGGCCGGGACCGGCGCGGCTTCGATCTCCACTTCCACGGCGGCGGTGGCGAGCCGCGCCACCGTGGGGTAGACGAAGAGGTGATCGGCGGAGATCACCAGACCGTGCGCCCGCGCCCGGCCGGCGATGAGGGTGCCGAGGACCGAATCGCCCCCCAGCTCGAAGAAGTCGTCATGGAGGCCCACCTCGGGGACGCCCAGAACCTCCCGCCAGATCTCGCAGAGGAGCCGCTCGCGCGCCGTCCCCGGCGGTATTTCCGTCGGTATTCCCGACGGTGCGGACAGGGGGAGCGGCTCCGCGGCCGCCGCCTCCTCCTTGCCGCCGGCGACCTGGTCGTGCCAGCAGCGGCGGCTCTCCAGCGGGTAGACCGGCAGGGGGACGCGCGACCGGGCCTCGCCGGCGTGGAGGGCCCGCCAGTCCACCTCCTCCCCCGCCACCCACCGCTCCCCCAGGGCCGCGAGCTCGGCCCGGCGGCCGGCGTCGGCGGCCTCCCCCGCCTCGTCGCGCACCATGGCCAGCCGGTGAGCCAGGGCCCGGCGCCCCGCCTGCAGAGTCCAGGCGACGTCGGCGAGGGGGAGGTCCGGCCGTGCGGCCAGATGGCGGTCCAGGTCCTCCTTCCGCCGCGCCAGGGCCGAGGCCGTGGCCGCGGAGAGCACGAGGAGCTGCGGTCCGGGGCGGGCGCCCTCCGCGACGGGGGCTGGCGGCGCCTCCTCCAGCACTTTCCAGCACAGTGGGATCCGAAGCTTGGAATTCACGTGACTTGAAGTCGCGGCCGCACTGACCCTATAGTGAGTCGTATTAATTTAAATCATACCAACATGGTCAAATAAAACGAAAGGCTCAGTCGAAAGACTGGGCCTTTCGTTTTAATCTGATCGGCACGTAAGAGGTTCCAACTTTCACCATAATGAAATAAGATCACTACCGGGCGTATTTTTTGAGTTATCGAGATTTTCAGGAGCTAAGGAAGCTAAAATGGAGAAAAAAATCACTGGATATACCACCGTTGATATATCCCAATGGCATCGTAAAGAACATTTTGAGGCATTTCAGTCAGTTGCTCAATGTACCTATAACCAGACCGTTCAGCTGGATATTACGGCCTTTTTAAAGACCGTAAAGAAAAATAAGCACAAGTTTTATCCGGCCTTTATTCACATTCTTGCCCGCCTGATGAATGCTCATCCGGAATTTCGTATGGCAATGAAAGACGGTGAGCTGGTGATATGGGATAGTGTTCACCCTTGTTACACCGTTTTCCATGAGCAAACTGAAACGTTTTCATCGCTCTGGAGTGAATACCACGACGATTTCCGGCAGTTTCTACACATATATTCGCAAGATGTGGCGTGTTACGGTGAAAACCTGGCCTATTTCCCTAAAGGGTTTATTGAGAATATGTTTTTCGTCTCAGCCAATCCCTGGGTGAGTTTCACCAGTTTTGATTTAAACGTGGCCAATATGGACAACTTCTTCGCCCCCGTTTTCACCATGGGCAAATATTATACGCAAGGCGACAAGGTGCTGATGCCGCTGGCGATTCAGGTTCATCATGCCGTTTGTGATGGCTTCCATGTCGGCAGAATGCTTAATGAATTACAACAGTACTGCGATGAGTGGCAGGGCGGGGCGTAACCTAGGTGACAGAAGTTAAAAGCCTCCGGTCGGAGGCTTTTGACTTTCTGCTAGATCGGCCGCATCGAATATAACTTCGTATAATGTATGCTATACGAAGTTATTAGCGATGAGCTCGGACTTCCATTGTTCATTCCACGGACAAAAACAGAGAAAGGAAACGACAGAGGCCAAAAAGCTCGCTTTCAGCACCTGTCGTTTCCTTTCTTTTCAGAGGGTATTTTAAATAAAAACATTAAGTTATGACGAAGAAGAACGGAAACGCCTTAAACCGGAAAATTTTCATAAATAGCGAAAACCCGCGAGGTCGCCGCCCCGTAACCTGTCGGATCACCGGAAAGGACCCGTAAAGTGATAATGATTATCATCTACATATCACAACGTGCGTGGAGGCCATCAAACCACGTCAAATAATCAATTATGACGCAGGTATCGTATTAATTGATCTGCATCAACTTAACGTAAAAGCAACTTCAGACAATACAAATCAGCGACACTGAATACGGGGCAACCTCATGTCCGAGCTCGCGAGCTCGTCGACAGCGACACACTTGCATCGGATGCAGCCCGGTTAACGTGCCGGCACGGCCTGGGTAACCAGGTATTTTGTCCACATAACCGTGCGCAAAATGTTGTGGATAAGCAGGACACAGCAGCAATCCACAGCAGGCATACAACCGCACACCGAGGTTACTCCGTTCTACAGGTTACGACGAATGTCAATACTTGCCCTTGACAGGCATTGATGGAATCGTAGTCTCACGCTGATAGTCTGATCGACAATACAAGTGGGACCGTGGTCCCAGACCGATAATCAGACCGACAACACGAGTGGGATCGTGGTCCCAGACTAATAATCAGACCGACGATACGAGTGGGACCGTGGTCCCAGACTAATAATCAGACCGACGATACGAGTGGGACCGTGGTCCCAGACTAATAATCAGACCGACGATACGAGTGGGACCGTGGTCCCAGACTAATAATCAGACCGACGATACGAGTGGGACCGTGGTCCCAG
>JADMIO011200071.1_pt1 | contig 124382 bp, 111 predicted proteins | sample 8958161 | NCBI WGS metagenome assembly JADMIO01 (sample SAMN16585339, study PRJNA669376) | soil metagenome | isolation source: Crop rotation soil | place: USA: Cullars Rotation, Alabama | collected 2011 | reverse complement strand
GCCGCGACTTCAAGTCACGTGAATTCCAAGCTTCGGATCCCACTGTGCTGGAAAGTGCATTCGGAAGCCGTTTTATTAATGGCGGCTCCATATGGCAATCTAATTTTTACAGGAGATTTCTCTCACGCACAGGTACGCTGCTTTCAAATATAATGCTGGGTACAAGAATGCACGATATGACTTCAGGCTTTCAAGGTTTCCATGCTGATGTTGTCAAACAGTTTGCAAATTATCCGTTATTATCGAAAGGTCATTTTTATCAAACGGAGCTTCGGTATTTGCTGCGCAAAAAAAGATTTCGCGAAATTCCAATTCATTACCGTGCTCCTTCAAATAGCGTTTCAGGAAAATCAATCCGTAATTCGTTGTCAACGCTGGCACATTATTTCATGCGCAGAATAATGTTTAATACTGCAACTCTTGAATAAATAAATTACTTGAGTGAAAGAAAAAAAAGCATTAGTCATCACTTCTATTGCTGCCTCCGATAATGAAGCATTAAAAAAATATGCAGTTGAATGCCGGGCAAGGCAAATTCATTATATAGTAATTGGTGATGCTGCTTCACCTTCGGAATTTTTCCTTGAAGGTTGTGACTTTTATTCTCTTCAGCGTCAGAAAGAACTTGATTTTTCTTTGAGCAAAATTCTTCCTGAAAAAAAATATTCCCGGAAAAACATCGGTTACCTTGTTGCTATGGCAAATGGCTGTGAAATTATTTCTGAAACCGATGATGACAATTTTCCGAGAAATGATTTCTGGAAATCATCGAATGTGAATTTAAGTTGTTACCACATTGAAAATAAAGGTTGGTTAAATGTTTACGCGTATTTTACGGAAAAGAAAATATGGCCCCGTGCCTTTCCACTTGAGCAAGTGAATAATGAAATTCCTCCCATGACCGATTTTACTTTCAGTGCTGTGTCCTGTCCAGTGCAGCAGGGATTAGCTGATGAAAATCCTGATGTGGATGCAGTTTTCCGACTTGTAAAATTATTGCCGATAACATTTAAGCAGTCGCCAAGCATTGCATTGGGAAATAAAACCTGGTGCCCGTTTAACAGTCAGAATACAAGATGGTTCAAAGAAGCATTCCCGCTATTATATCTTCCGACCTATTGCAGTTTCCGCATGACGGATATCTGGAGAAGTTTTATTGCCCAGCGGATTTTTTGGGAAAATAACTGGTCATTGTTGTTTCATAAAGCAACTGTTTACCAAAAAAGAAATGATCATAATATACTTCGTGATTTTTATGAAGAGATTGACGGCTATCTGCATAACCATTTAATTATTGAAGCCCTTGAAAAGCTGCAATTAGAAAAAGGAGTTGAACATCTGAGGGACAATCTCAAAAAATGTTACGAAGCCATTATTAAAATGGGATTAGTTGATCAAAAAGAAATGATGTTAATTGATGCATGGTGTAATGATATTGAAGTTTTGTTATCGGGAGTTCAGAAAATTAATGATTGATTTGATATAAGCTGAATTTGTTATTTTTAAAAACAGGTTTGCCGAAGTTATTCTCTAAAATAGTTTCATTTTTCACTTTACTGTTTTCAAGAAGAATGAATTTGACAGTGTACCTATTCAGCAAATCTGTTGTACCATTTGGGTTTCCTGCCTGCAGAGAATTTACGATAAATTTCCGGTCATTATCTCGTTTCACATAATTTACATAAGGATTTGAAATGGTGGCGATGGCGGCAACCAGTTTTCTGCCGGAAGCCATCACCGGGAAACAGGCAAAATGTTCCTCACAAACAATTACATCATTGATGGATGAATTTTTCAGTAGCCAATAATATAGTTCAATTTCTGCGGAAGAGGAAGTTTGTTTAAGAGCATATTCACGCAGAAAATAAAAATCCTGGCGTTTGCTGTATACCGGGTAATATAGAGTTGAAATAAGTAAGACAAAGAGTGTTGTGTAAACAGAAAGTTGTTGCGTTATTAAATTATGTTTTTTAATTCTTGTGAATATAAATTGAAGCACATAAATAAAACCGATGCCAAACAAAACAGATTGCAGTGCTTTGAGATAAAAGAAAAAATGAAAAGAGGGAACTAATCCCGGAAGTTTCAATCCCAATTTTACACGCAGTATGACAAGTGAACTTGTATAAATAAAAAATACAATGCATGATACGAACCAAACGGACAAAATGCTTTTCTTAATATTATCATCCAACTTATACAGGATGTAGTAACACCCTATGATTACCAAAGGGAGTGTAAAAGAAAAATTTTCTTTCACGAGGCTTGAGAAATTAAACCAATTAAAAAGTGGATCAGTAAATTCATAAGTAATGGGATTTAACATGTGAAGTTTATATTTGCCAATAACAAAAAAGGTTAAAGGCAAACTGACAATAATAAATACAATACTGAATGCAAGCCCAAATCGTATGAATTCATTTGCTTCGTTAAGCGATTTGGATTTTATCGCATAATATATTTTCTTCAGAAAAAAGCTCACAGTTATAACCAATAAAATCAAAGTAGGAGCGGTATGTCCTAAAAATGCAATTCCTGTAATTGCCCCGGCAATTAAGAAATTAACATAACCCGGTTTATTAAAAGCTTTGCAACAACAAACAATTCCAATATAAAAAATTGACTGCATAATATTTAACGGATATAGCCACGGTGAGTAAGTTGCCGAACCAAATGAAGTTATGTTGCCCGATGTAAAAAAAAGAAATGCAGCAGTTGATGCTATCGCAATACTACTGCCGAATAAATAAAAAACCATGAAATAAAAGCTGAACACACTTAACAAATTTAGAAAAGCTCCGCCTTTGGTTACCACAGTCATAGGAGAAATTCCGGTGAGTTTAATTACACCGGTTTCAATAAAAGTAACCAACGGATTATACCACATATACTCTCCAATATAACTCGGATCTTTTCCGAAATTTCCTTCTGTTAAATTGTAAACATTCGATAAATCACGATATGAATCCTGGTCATGCCCGTAAATTATTCCGTCAAAACTCTGTAGAGTCCTGACAAAAGCAAATGCAGTTAATGTCAATAATAAAATGAAGTGTTGGTGTTTGACCAAAAACTTTGAATATACATTCATAAATCAGGGTGAGAATAGTTTCATGATTTTTTCCGCTAACACTCTCGCCATTTTTTCATTCGATTCATGCGTCCATCCCGCTATGTGAGGTGAAAGAATAACATTTTTTGATTGAATAAGATATTGCATTGGTTCGGAAGCATCTGCTGAAAAAAGGTTTTCAAACGAAGTATTCTCGTACTCCAAAACATCCAAGCAAGCACCTTTCACTTTTCCTGTTTCCATATTTTTAACAAGATCTGCTGTATTCAGAATTTTTCCTCTTGAAGTATTAATTAGATAAATACCTTTTTTAAAAGAATTTAAAAATTTATGGTTCACCATAAATTCTGTTTCTTTTGTAAGCGGAATGTGTAGGCTTAAAATATCTGTATCTGAAAATATTTTTTCTAATGAAACTTGTTCAATAAACGGAAATTTATTTTTATCAATGCTAAAGTATTTATCATAAGCAAGAATTTTTACTTCAAACCCGGTAAGCTTTTTTGCGAAGGCACTTCCCATATTCCCAAACCCGATAATGCTAACTGTCTTTCCCTGTAGTTCTACACCTCGATTTTCCTCACGCAACCAAATTCCATTTCGCACTTCAGCATCTGCTTTAATAATTTTATTGAATAATGAAAGTAACATTGCTATGGCATGCTCACCCACTGCATCGCGATTCCCTTCCGGAGCATTGAGACAAATGATATTTTTTGAATCTGCATATTCAATATCAATGTTCTCCATACCGGCTCCTACACGAGCAATAAATTTTAGATTAATGGCATTTGAAAGTATTTCTTTATCCAATCTAAACCGGCTTCTTATTACTATTCCCGTAAATTGCGAAATTGAACTTATGATTTCTTCCTTGGACAATGTGTATCCATCCACGCAAGTATATCCACTTGCTTCAACAACCCTTTTAAAAAGCGGATGAATTGTATCAATCAGGAGAATTTGCATTATAAGAATTTAATATTTTTAGAAAATCATAAAAGTGTTCCTGTAAGAAACAGCGCGGCAAACGTAAAATAAATTATCAGCCCTGTCACATCAACCAATGTTGCAATAAATGGAGCAGAAGATGTTGCCGGATCGGCACCCAGTCGCTTTATTATTAAAGGCAGCATTGATCCCATTACGGTTCCCCAAATAACTACTCCAGTTACTGCGCAACCAATTGTTATGCCAATGAGTAAGGAGTGCTGACCATAAGAATGAAAAACTGCAGACCAGGCAATTACTCTTATAAATCCAATTATACCCAATATCAACCCAAGCATTAATCCTGATATTAATTCTCTTCTCATTATATGCCACCAATCCTTTACAGTCACTTCTCCCAGTGCCATCGCCCGAATAATAAGCGTTGCAGCCTGTGAGCCTGTATTTCCACCGCTTGAAACAATCAATGGAATAAATAATGCCAGCACAACAGCACGGGAAATTTCATTTTGAAAATAACTCATTGCCGAAGCAGTAAATAATTCTCCAATAAATAAAACAACCAACCATGGGGCACGCTTCTTAATCATTTTTGCAATCGGAACCTCCATGTAGGGCTCATCCAATGCTTCAATAGCACCAAATTTTTGTATATCCTCTGTATCTTCCTCTTCTGCAAGTTGCATTACATCGTCAAATGTTACAATTCCAAGTAGAACTCCCGAAGTATCAGTTACAGGCAGCGCAACACGATTGTATTTTTTGAATTCATTAATAGCCACTTCTTCATCATCATACACGGAAAGGCTGACAAATTTCCCATCTGAAATATCTGTAATTCTCAAATCCGGGTTAGCTAGCAGTAATTCTCCTGCTTTAATATCATCTATTAGTTTCCCTTTCTCATCCACAACATAAAAAATATCCAGGGTTTCACTTTCTTCGCCATGCTCACGAATATGCTCAAACACATGCTTAACCGTCCAATCTTTATTCAGGGCAATATAGTCAGGTGTCATCAACCGGCCAATACTGTTTTCTGGATAACCCAAAAGCTTCAACGCAACTGTACGTTCATTTTGTGTCAGTAAACGCAAATGTTTATTGATCTTCTCAGGAGAAAGTTCCTCGAGCAAAGCTGTACGGACATCAGGAGCAATATCATTTAATATCAACGCCACCTGGCGATGAGGCAACACATCCAATAAATCTTTCTGTTGATTTACATCTAAAAGCTCAAATGTTTGAGCAGCCTTTTCCCGATCCATTTGGCGGAAAAACATTACCTGCAATCCCTCCGGAGCTTCCTTTAGCATTTGCGCCAATTCATCGGGAAGCATTTGTTCTACCTCTTTTTTAATGGTAGAAGCATCGAAAGATTTTTTAAAAAAATCTCCTATAGTTTGCTTGTGGAAATCAGTCACATCTGCCATTCATGCAAATGTACAAAAGGGCACTTTGGTTATATACTAAATCAAGGAAAAGCTCGGGTAATGAAATCTAATTTTTATTACTGCAAAAAGAGCCTCAGTATTACTTAAGATAAAAGCTCTCTGACAATAGTGGAAACCATTTTATTATCTGCCCTACCGGCCAGTTGCTTTGATGCAACTCCCATAACTTTCCCTAAGTCAGCAATAGATTTTGCACCTGTTGATTCAATGATTTTTTTTATTTCTGATCTTACTTCTTCTTCGCCCAACTGTGCGGGAAGAAATTTTTCGATCACCCCAGCTTCTTCTTTTTCAGATTTTGCAAGATCTTGCCTGTCTTGCTGCTCATAAATCTCAATGGATTCTTTTCGCTGTTTCATTAACTTTTGAAGAAGCTTCATTTCATCATCTGCTGTTAGCTCTCCTCCTTTATCACTGGTCTTAGCCAGAAGAATTGCGGACTTGATAGCGCGCAATGCCCGTAACGAAGCTTCATCCTTTGCAAGCATTGCCGCCTTAAGCTCCGATTGTATTTTTAATTCAAGACTCATTGAACATTAATTCCTAAAAGATCAATCTACTCTGTCGTGAAGGAAATTGTTTGGTTTAATCTCCACTTTTTTGTCTTGATCTTCCGAAAGGCTATATTTAGAAAGATTGGCATCATTTGCTGCAGGCACTTCATCAAGCTTAATATTCCTTCTTTTATATGCAGGTTCTTTTTCAAGGTCAACAATACCATTAGGAGTACTCATGCGGTAGCTCATTTCTTTTAATTTCATTATTCGCTCGCGGGATCTTCTGAACAGTTCCTCGTGAGGATCTTCCACAGGAACGCTCTGCACTGGTTTTACTTCTTTAATGTTTTTGGTTTCATCCACCATAGAAACAGGGAGTTGCTGCGAAGGCTCTTCCTTAACTTGCTCTTTCTCCATTTTTACTTCTTCGCTGGCAAGTTCAATTTTCTCCTTTGCCGGTTCAACTATTGGAGTTGATGTAATTAAATCAAATTTAAAAACATTGCCTGTGTTTTTGTCTTCCTCTTCATTAAAAGCGATAATGGGCTTTTCTATTTCAATTTCATCCTCTACCGGCAATACTGACATAAATGTCGGTTCAGGAATTTCTTCCTCATATACCTTTTCTTCTTCTACAAATTTTTCTTTTTCTTCTGATGAGATTTCTTCTGGCGTAATAAGATATGGTTCATTTTTCACCTCCACGATAGGTTCCGGTTTTTTTTCTTCCTTAACAGGGACAGGATCTGGTGTTAAAATATGAACTACTTTCTCAACCGGTTTTTCAGCTTTCACTTGTTGGCGTGTTTTAAACCCAGTTGCAATCAATGTCACACAAATTTTTTCACCTAACGATTCATCAGTACCGACTCCCATTATTACTTCAGCACTTTGCCCTGCCTGCTCCTGCACATAATCGGTAATCTCCCCCATTTCATCCATTGTAATTTCTTCCTGACCTGAGGTAATGTTGAGAAGAATATAGCGGGCTCCTTCAATATTATTATCATTTAATAAAGGTGAATCAAGAGCAAGCTCAGCCGCTCGTATCGCCCTGTTTTCTCCTGATGACACTGCTGAACCCATTATGGCAGCTCCACTTTCCTTCATTACTGTTTCAACATCGGCAAAGTCCACATTAATATGCAAGGTAACGGAAATGATTTCCGCAATACTTCTTGCAGCAATAGCAAGTACGTTATCTGCATAACTAAATGCATCGGCTAATTTAAGATTACCGTGAATTTCGCGCAACTTATCATTGCAGATAACCAAAAGAGTGTCGACATTTTTTTTCAATTCTTCAATACCAGCTTCCGCTTGTGATTTTCTTTTTTTACCTTCAAAAGAAAAAGGAATAGTTACAATCGCAACTGTAAGGATTCCCATTTCCCTGGCAACTCCTGCAATGATGGGTGCTGCCCCCGTGCCTGTACCGCCACCCATTCCAGCTGTAATGAAAACCATTTTCGTTTGCGGGCCCAGCACTTTTCGGATCTCTTCCAGGTTTTCAATTGCAGCATTTTTGCCTACTTCCGGTATTGAACCTGCTCCCCGTCCTTCTGTAAGGCTTGGTCCAAGCTGAATTTTATTCGGCACTGGGCTTATTTCAAGTGCCTGATGATCTGTATTGCAGACAAGAAAATCAACACCTCTTATACCCTGCCGATACATATAATTTACAGCATTACTGCCTCCTCCTCCTACGCCAATCACTTTTATAATTGATGGTCTTTCCTTTGGTAATTCAAATTGCATCATTGTATTTAGGTTTAAAGTTTATATTATTTTAGTTGTATATCATTTTAATTCCTGATCATTTCCATCTTCACTAAGGCTTTGCTTAACCTTATCAAAAAATACTTTAAAAAACCCCCCTTTATGTGGTACAGGATCAGCTATAATAGCACCTTTTGAACGTGATTTTCTTTTTTCGAGGTCTTGAAGCCCTTTAATCACAAGACCGACTCCTGTAGCATACATAGTACTTTTCACTTCATCATATCCTTTGCCCAGGTGTTCATTTGGATAACCAATACGGGTATCCATGCCTGTAATATATTCTATTAATTGAGTAGCATGCTTCAGCTGCGCTCCTCCCCCGGTAACTACAATTCCTGCAATAAGTTTCTTTTCAAAGCCTGAGCTTTTTATTTCGTAATAAACATTTTCAATTATTTCTTCCATTCTTGCTTGAATAATACTTGCAAGATTTTTCACAGAAATCTCTTTTGGCTCTCTTCCTCGTAATCCGGGTATTGAAACAATTTCATTGTCCTTCATTTGTTTTGCCAGTGCAGAACCAAATTTTATTTTCAGCAGCTCTGCCTGGTTACGAATAATTGTACAGCCTTCTTTAATATCTTCCGTTATTACATTTCCACCAAAAGGTATTACAGCAGTATGGCGAATAATTCCATCTTGAAATACTGCAATATCGGAAGTGCCACCACCAATATCGACTAATACAACTCCAGCCTCCTTTTCTTCGTCTGTTAAAACTGCTTCAGCAGAGGCAAGGGGCTCAAGAATTAAATCAATAGGTTTTAATCCTGCCTTTACTACACACTTTTCAATATTATTGGCAGCAGTAATCAGGCCTGTGATAATATGACAATTGGCTTCCAATCTAACACCAGACATTCCAATAGGATCTTTAATTCCCTGCTCATTGTCTATAATAAATTCCTGTGGAATAACATGAATAATTTCTTCACCAGGAGGCATTGCAAGCTTGTACATATCATCAATAATGAGATCAATATCCTTCTGACTAATCTCATCAATAGTGCTATTGCGCGTAATCATCCCTCTATGTTGTAAACTTTTGATATGTTGCCCAGCAATTCCAACATGCACATCATGAATTTCAACACCTGATTTTGTTTCGGCTTCAGTAATGGCTTCTTTAATGGATGTAATAGTTTTTTCAATGTTTGCAACCATTCCCCTCATCACACCGGAAGATTCGGCTTTTCCCAATCCCAGGATTTCAATCTTGCCAAATTCATTTTTCCTGCCTACAATGGCGCAAATTTTTGTGGTACCAATGTCCAGGCCTACGACAATTTCTGAATTTTCCATCCGGTTACTCCGCGTAAATTATTTGTTCTCTTTATTATTTATGGTTGATGGTTTAGAGCATACAACCTGGTTTTGAAATTTTAAATTGATATAACTATAATCATTCCATCCGGTCTTGCTCAACCCTTCTTTGTAAAATATCATGAGCTTCCAAAATTTTTCTTCTAAATTCATTCCATTACCTAATAAAATACGATGATTACCTACACGCGGAATTAATTCAATTTCTGATTCCTCATTTATGCTTATCTGCTCCAACTGTTGGCTCCAAAATGGGTCATTGATAATGAACTTTGCAAGATCAAAAATCTGGTTAATTACAGGTTTTACACTATTTGTATCTATCACTTCGGCATCATTATCTCTTATTTTACGCTCAACATAGGAGTTCATGATATTTCCGTTTGCTACAATCAGAGGTGCTGTATAATTAGGTGAAATTGGCATAAATTCTCCTCTCTCATCAATATAAAAATGCTCATCATTAATGTTGATAATTCTAATAATGGGATTGCGTTGTACTATGTCAATATTCAGCTCTCCGTCAATGGTTGAATATACTTCCGTGTTTGCTACGAATGAATTGCTGTTTATCAGTTTTTCCAACAAGGTAATGTTAATATCATTCATCACTTTTCCAACCGGTTGTTTATCCCTACTATTCAGCAGCTCAAGCACATCACCTTTGGTGATAAATTCATATCCGTGTTTATCATTTATATTAATATTAATTGCATTACAAATAATAGCTTCTCTTTCCTTTCCTACAAACCCCATTGTTATAAGCAAACCACCTCCGCCAATTAAATAACAAACAATTATTCCAACTTGTTTCCAGTTTATTCCGGGAATTTTTAATTTTTTAATCTTCATTTTTAAGAAAATTTTTAATTGGTATTACCATTTGATCAATATCTCCGGCACCCAGGGTTATTACAACTTCAATATTGTGTTTGGGCAACTCGGCTAACAGTTTATCCTTTGAGCACAATTTCTTTGATTTTATTTTCACTTTATCTAAAATTATTTTTGAATCAATCCCCGGAATCGGTTGCTCTCTTGCCGGATAAATATCCAGAAGTATCAATTCGTCAAGAAGTGAAAGGCTTTTTGCAAAATCACTTGCAAAATCCCTGGTTCTGGAATAAAGATGAGGTTGAAAAATTCCAAGTATTTTTTTACCAGGAAATAATTCCCTAACTGAGGATATAGCTGCACGCAATTCTTCAGGATGGTGAGCATAGTCATCAATAAATGTAACTTTAGATGTTCGGACATGGAATTCAAAACGCCTTTTAACTCCTTTATAAGACTTTAAGGCACCTTCAAGTTTTTCTTTATTCATCTTCATTTGAATTGCAACAGCTATTGCAGCTACTGCATTTTCAACATTATGTCTCCCCGCCAAACCAAGTGTTAACCCTTCAACTTTATTTGTCTTACTGACAAAATCAAATGTATACCTCCCATTTTCTATCAAAATATTTTCCCCTTTAAAATCTGCCGGAGCGTCAATAGAATAATTAAACTGCTTTTTTTGATTTATTCCCAGGTCAAGCCCTTCCTTATAAATTACAGTACCCTCTTCTTTCACTTGTGAAACAAATTCACGATATGAATCCTCAAGGTTACGCTTATCATTATATATATCAAGATGATCAGCATCCATAGATGTTACTACTGCTATATCTGGGTATAATGTAAGAAAAGACCTATCAAATTCATCTGCTTCCACAACAATAATAGGCTTTGACGCTGTATCTCTTTTTTCCGAAAGCAATAAGTTACTGTTATAATTAACTGCGATTCCACCCAAAAATGCATCACAATCAATTCCTCCTTCTCTTAACAAATGAGCAAGTATAGAAGAGGTGGTAGTTTTACCATGAGTTCCCGCTACTGCAATGGTAAATGATTCCTTCGCAATTAATCCTAATACTTCTGATCGTTTAACAACTTTATATCCATTATTATGAAACCAGCTCAATTCATTATGATTCTTTGGAATTGCAGGTGTATATATTATTAAAGTGTTGTCACGTGATGTTACTTCTGTGAATTCCGGTGGTATTAATTTTAAATCATCAGCAAAATGAACATGAATATTTTCATTTGCTAATTCATCTGTAAGAGTTGTTCTTGTTTTATCATATCCTGCAATTTTTTTTCCCTTGGCATTAAAATAACGTGCAAGAGCACTCATTCCTATCCCCCCAATTCCAACCAAATAAATATTATTCATCTTATTTAACTCCACCTCAGTTTTTATATTTAGCTAGTTGTAATACCTCCTTTGCAATAATCTTTGCCGAATCAGGCAAAGCAAGTTGGCTGATATTGTTACTAAGAGATGTAAGTTTATCTGTATCATCAATAATTTCTAATGCTTTATCCACAAGCATATTCATCGCTTCATTATCCCTGACTAGGATGCCCGCATTCTTTTGAACAAGTGCCATACAATTTTTTGTTTGGTGATCCTCAGCCGCAGTAGGCAGGGGAACAAGAATGGAGGGTTTTCCAACTATACATAATTCTGAAACCGTACTTGCTCCTGCGCGTGTTACAACTAAATCTGCTATGGAATAAGCCAAATCCATTCTATTAATGAAATCGAATACTTTAATTCTGCTACAATTCAGGTTTTCCACTATATTATGCGCTTCTTCATAAAATAATTTTCCAGTTTGCCAGATAAGTTGACAACCGGAATTTTTTATTTTTTCTAATCCTGATTTAATACTCAGATTAATGGAACGTGCTCCCTGGCTTCCTCCAACAACAAGAATTGTTTTTATATTATCATCTAAACCGAAATAATTTATCGCTTCATATTTTTTACCATCAGTTTTCACAACTTCTTCCCTAACAGGATTACCCGTTTTAACTATTTTATTTCCCGGAAAAAACTTTTCCATTCCATCGTACGCCACACATACTTTATTGACTTTTTTTGCTAATAGTTTATTGGTTATTCCAGGAAACGAATTTTGTTCCTGTATTAATGCCGGCACTCTTTTTTTTGATGCCATATATAATAGCGGACCACTTGCATACCCTCCTACTCCTACTGCCACATCCGGCCTGAATTTGCCGATGATTTTAGCTGCTTGGCTTAAACTTGAAATAACCTTAAATGGAAACGAAAGGTTTGACAAAAAAGAATTTCTTTGCAAGCCGCTAATCCAAAGCCCTTCTATTTTATAACCTGCCATTGGTACTTTTTCCATTTCCATTTTTCCTTTAGCTCCGACAAATAATATTTCAATTGTACTATCCATTTTCTTCAAAGCATTGGCAATTGCAATTGCAGGAAAAATATGTCCTCCTGTTCCTCCTCCACTTATTATGATTTTATATTTACGCTTTAACTGGTTCAACTAATACTCCTTCCTTTTCTAAATCGCGGCTTACGCTCAATATTATACCAATTGCCAGGCTGGTGAACCATATAGATGTGCCTCCCATACTTAACATCGGTAACGGTTGACCAGTTACAGGAAACAAGTTAACAGCAACAGCCATATTAATCATTGCCTGGAACACAAGGCTAAAACTGCAGCCTACTGCAAGAAATGTAGCAAATGCCCTTGGACTCTTCTTTACAATTTTTATTACACGGTAGAAAAGCAGTATATACAGTGCCACAATCGGTAATCCGCCTAATAGGAAACCATATTCTTCCACAATAATTGCAAAAATAAAATCTGAATAAGGATGTGGTAAAAAATTTCTTTGTGTACTGTTCCCGGGGCCTTTACCGATGATTCCGCCCGTAGCAATGGCAATTTTTGCCTGTTGAGTTTGATAGCTGCCATGTCCTTCATCATTACCGTTTACAAAATTTTCAATTCGGCTTTCCCAAGTTGCGATTCTTCCCTTAAAGCCGATAACTTTCGCCACAAGAATAAATAATGTCAATAGTAGCAACCCAGCCGCAATCATAATCATGATATATTTCATATTTATTCTTCCAATAAAAAGAAGAAATAAAACAGTAGTAAATAAAACTGCTGAGGTTGAAAAATTAGCCGGTAGAATTAATAAACATACTAAGCAAACAGGCCACATAATAGGTAAGAACGCTTCTTTAAAATCTTTAATTGTATCCTGCCTCTTTGATAATGAACGCGCCACAAACAATATAATCGCAAGCTTTGCGAAATCTGATGTTTGAAATGACAGATTAATTATGGGAAGGGTAAGCCACCGGCTTGCTTCATTCAAGTTAGTTCCCATCATCAGGGTTAACAACAATAAAGGGACGGCAAGAATTATCGCAATTCGTGAAATTCTTGAATAAAAAGTGTATTTCATTATATGAGCGAGATACATGAGCATAAAGCCAAAAGATAAAATGATAAAGTGCTTGAACAAATAATATTCAGTATTTCCTTGCTGGTATTTGTATGCGAGAGTTCCTGTAGAGCTGTACACAGCAAGGATGGAAAAAATAGAAAGTAGGATCACTACTACCCATATTACCCGGTCACCTTTGAAATATGTTACAAGTCTTGTCATGCCTTTTAAAGAGATCGAACTGCATTTTTAAACTGACGTCCACGATCTTCGTAATTTTTGAAAAGATCGAAGCTTGCGCAAGCAGGTGATAGTAAAACTACATCGCCTTTTTTTCCTTTGGAATACGCAACTCTAACTGCTTCCGCAGCAGATGAAGTGTCTGTTATATCCTGTATTACATCAGAATAGGCCTCATGGATTTTTTTATTATCAAGCCCCAGGCAAACAATAGAACGAACCTTTTCTTTTACAAGATTTTTTAACATAGCGTAATCATTTCCTTTGTCTGTCCCTCCTACTATCCAGATAACTGGTTTTTCCATACTCTCCAAAGCATACCACACTGAATTCACATTAGTTGCCTTCGAGTCGTTGATAAATTCAATTCCATGAACAGTACTGACTTTTTCAAGTCGGTGCTCTACATTTTCAAAATCTGCAAAGCTGTCCCGCACAACTTCTTTCGAAATGTCAAGAATACGTGCACCGATTCCTGCTGCAAGCGTGTTGTAAAGATTGTGTTTGCCTTTTAAAGCCAATTCATAAATAGACATAGATAGTTGGTTTTGGTTTTTATTCTGTTTTAGGTTTATATATATTTTATTTTCTTTAACATAACCTGTCATGTCTTCTTCTTTATATATTGAAAAAGGGTACAGTTGAACATTTGTTTTTTTTTTAACAATTTCAGTGACTATATAATTATCATCTGCACAGAAAATAAATGCATCGTTAGAATCCTGGTTCTGCATTATTCTAAATTTCGATTCAATATACTTTTGCAAGGAGTAATCGTACCTGTCAAGATGGTCAGGAGTGATATTTAACATTATCGCAATATTTGCCTTGAACTTATACATGTTATCCAGCTGAAAACTGCTTAACTCAAGCACATAATAGTCATGGTCATTTTCGGCTATTTGCATTGCAAAGCTTTTTCCAACATTACCAGCTAATCCCACATTCAGTCCTGCCTTTTTCAAAATATGGTACAACAACATTGTTGTAGTTGTTTTACCATTCGTTCCTGTAATGCATATCATTTTTGCATTTGTGAACCTACAGGCAAATTCAATGTCAGATAAAACGGGAATGTTCTTTTCCTTTATTTTTTTTATTACCTCAGCCTTATCAGGAATACCGGGGCTTTTTATAATTTCATTCGCTTCAAGGATTTTATCATAAGAATGTTTGCCTTCCTCGAAATCTATTTTTCGGTCTACTAAAATCTTTTTATACTCTTCCGTGATTCTTGATAAATCTGAAACAAAAACTTCATGCCCTTTCTTTTGCGCAAGCACTGCTGCCCCCACTCCACTTTCAGCTGCTCCCAGTATAGCTATTTTACCTGCACTTGCCATTTCTCCTTTTATCTTAATTTCAAGGTAACAACACTTAATACTGCCAGTGCAATTCCCACGATCCAGAATCGTGTTACAATTTTAGATTCATGATAGCCGAGCTTTTGGTAATGATGATGTAAAGGGGACATTAAAAAAATTCTCCGTCCTTCACCATATTTTTTCTTTGAATATTTGAAATAACTTACCTGCAGGACCACAGATAAATTTTCAAGAAGAAAAATGCCGCAAATAATAGGTATTAATAATTCCTTTCTGACCGCTATTGCGAAAACTGCGATAATGCCTCCTAATGCAAGGCTGCCGGTATCCCCCATGAATACTTGCGCAGGGTAAGCATTAAACCACAGAAAACCTACACACGCTCCGACAAAAGCACTCATAAATACCATGAGTTCACCCGTGTTAGGAATGTACATTATATTCAAATAATTCGCAAAAACTGTATTCCCTGATACGTAGGCAAAAATTGCAAGGGTGAGCCCTATGATGGCTGATGTACCTGTGGCAAGCCCGTCAATACCATCAGTAATGTTAGCCCCATTGGATACAGCGGTGATTATTAAAATAACAATCGGAATAAAAATCAGCCATCCATACTTTTTTGCTCTATCACCGAGAAAAGAAATTAAAGAGGTATAGTCAAATTCGTTGTTTTTGAAAAAAGGAATGGTTGTTTTAATTGATTTAATATCTGTTCCGGAGAACAACACATTCTCCTGGTCCTGTATATCATCAATTAAGTTCTTCTCTGTATGCCAATTTATTTTTGTTTTTTGAATTTTTTCCCTGACAACAACATGGCTATTAAAATAAAAAATGCAGCCAACAATTAAGCCGAGCCCGATCTGTCCCATGATTTTAAATTTTCCTGCCAGACCCTTTTTGTCTTTTTTAAAAACTTTTATATAATCATCAATGAAGCCGATAATTCCAAGCCAGAGTGTTGAAATAAGCATAATGATAATGTATACATTATGAAGTTTTGCAAAAAGAAGAGTGGGAATTAAGATCGCAAAAAGGATAATTAACCCTCCCATGGTGGGAGTGCCCTGCTTTTCTTTTTGCCCGACCAATCCAAGATCCCGGACAGTTTCACCCACCTGTTTGTGCAGAAGCATTCGAATGATTCTTTTACCAAGAATCAATGAAAATGCTATTGAAAAAATCAGGGCGATAGCAGCTCGGAATGAAATGTACCTGAATACGCCTGCACCGGGTACATTAAAATCTTTATCTAAATAATCAAAAAGGTAATAGAGCAATTCTTAGTTAAGGTTTAAGGTCTTCTTTATTGTTTAGTCAGTCGCTGTTTATTATCGCATCGAACGATTCCTGCAATACTTGTTTATCATCAAAAGGATATTTTATTCCTTTTATTTCCTGGTATTTTTCATGCCCTTTTCCTGCCAAGAGAATAATATCACCTGAAGTAGCCAATGTGCATGAAGTCCTTATGGCTTCTTTCCTGTCCGCAATTGCTAAAACTTTTTTGTAAAACTGCGGTTGCACTCCTTTTTGCATTTGCCGGATAATCTCATTCGGATCTTCCGAGCGTGGGTTATCTGATGTGAGAATAACCTTGTCACTCAACTCACAGGCGATACCAGCCATTAAAGGGCGCTTAGCGGCATCGCGATCTCCTCCGCAACCAATGATCGTTATGACTTTTTCATTGCGGGTCCGGATATCTTTAACGGTATTCAACACATTTTGAAGGGCATCCGGAGTATGCGCATAGTCAACTATTCCGATTATTTTGTTAGGAGAAACGATATACTCAAAACGTCCATCTACGGGGTTAAGATTGCTAATTTCGCTCAAAGCGGTGATGTGATCAACCCCCAGCAATGTTGCTGCAGCATACACTCCTAAAAGATTATACGCATTAAATCTGCCGATAAGCTTGCACGAAACTTCATTCCCGTCAATATTTAAAAGCAAGCCCGAAAAATTATTCTCAATTACTTTGCAGCGAAAATCGCTCATGCTCTTCAGGCTGAAAGTTTTTACTTTAGCTTTTGTGTTTTGCACCATTAACCGCCCGTTTCTGTCATCAATATTTACCAGGGCAAAAGCTTCTTCAGGCAGCGTATCAAAAAATCTTTTTTTTGCCTTTATATATTCATCAAACGTTAAATGGTAATCCAGGTGATCATGTGTGATATTCGTAAATATTCCTTCTGCAAATTTTAACCCTGCAATTCTTTGCTGAACTATTGCGTGTGAACTTACCTCCATAAAGCAATGCGTGCAGCCTGCAGTTACCATTTCTTTAAGAAGTTTATTAAGGGTTATGGGATCCGGTGTGGTGTGAGTTGCCGGTATGTTTAAATCTCCAATTTGATTTTTAACCGTTGAAATAAGTCCGGATTTAAACCCTATATTTTGAAAAAGATTGAATAAAATAGTAGCCGTTGTTGTTTTGCCATTCGTCCCTGTAACCCCTGTTAATATTAACTTTTCAGAAGGGTTGCCATAAAAATTTGAAGCAATAAAAGCTAAAGCAACAGCGCTGTCTTTAACTTTTACATAGGTGACATCTTCATTTTTTATTTCCGGAAAATTCTCACAAACTATTACTGCAGCTCCCTTTTCTATTGCTTTATTAATATAGGAATGCCCGTCCGATTGTGTTCCTTTTACAGCAACAAATAAACCTTCTTTTTCTGTTAATGCCGAGTTGAAAGAAACCGAAGATATTTTAATTTGGGTTTTACCAAGAATATCTATAATTCCTGCCTTATATAATATGTCTTTTAATAAATGCATCAACCCAACTCAATTATTATTTGTTGACCTTTAATAATTTTCATACCTGAATTTAATGACTGACGCATCACACTTCCGCTGCCTTTCACAGTTACCTGCAAACCCTGGCTTTCTAATAAATAAATAGCATCACGCAACCCCATGCCCAGCACATTTGGAACAATTTCTTTTTCGATTTTCAACGCAACTATTTTTTCTTTCTTATCACTCTTTACCGTTGTAATCCAATCTGCATCAGCCAAAATTGGTTTGCTTGCTAATTTTAATTGGTCCATAACCTGCTTTGCCTGCTTTACCATTCCGGGTTTTGGAGTTGGCATATCACTGTCAGCAAATGATGAATCAGGTTGCAATTCCCTGTGCATTTCTATATTGGTAGCATATATTTTATCAGCCATCTCTTTAAAAATGGGACCGGCAACAAGAGCTGCATAGTAAACATCATTGGAAGGGGCATATACCACTACCATGCAACTGTATTTCGGATTATCAGCAGGAAAATACCCGACAAAAGACGCCTGGTACTTCACTCCGCCATTTTCGTAACCTGTATTATTATTTGCAATGCGTGCTGTCCCTGTTTTCCCGGCAATCTGGTATTCAGAATGTTTAAGATTAGTTGCTGTACCATTTTGCACAACTCCTTCAAGCAGTTGTTTTGCTTTTTTAATTGTTGCCGGTGAGCAAATAGAATCCGCAATTATCTGGATGGGGAAGTATTCTACTAACTGCCCTTTTTGCCAGATTTCTTTTACAAACCGTGGTTTCACCATTCTTCCATTATTTGCCACAGCATTATAAAGTGTGAGAATTTGTAAAGGCGTCATTTTACATTCATATCCTATGGACATGTAGGGCAGCGTTGTCCTCGACCATGATTTATTTTTCGTATCTTTTATTAACGGCTGACCTTCTCCGCCAATTTGCAACCCTAATGGGTCTCCGATATGCATTTTGCGCAGTCGCTCCACAAATGCTTGCGGGTTTTTTGAATAATATTTTGAAATAATCTTAGATATCCCCACATTCGATGAAACTTCAAAAGCATGCTTTACAGAAATACGTCCATATCCCCCTTCATGCGAATCTTTCATTTGATGCCCGGCTGTCCAGCTAACCGTTCCTCCTTGTGTATCCACTGAATCATCTAAATTCACATACCCATCCTCCATAGCAGCGAGCAATGAGGCAAGCTTAAATGTTGATCCCGGCTCTGTGCTTTGAGCAATTGCCAGGTTGTAATCCTCCCTGTAAATGCCATCAGGGCCTCTCTTTAAATTTGCAATTGCCCTTATTTCTCCTGTCGCAACTTCCATCATAATAGCGCATCCCGCTTCAGCATTATGCATCTGCAATTGCGTTAACAAAGAATTTTCAGCAACATCCTGTATATTGACATCAATGGTAGTAATCACATCCTCACCCTCTTTCGGGTCAACTTCATTTTCATCGCTTAAAGGTTTCCACACACTGCCCGAAATTTTCTGCATCAGGCGAATACCGCTGTTGCCTTTAAGGTACTTGTCGAAAGAACCTTCTAATCCCACAGGCGTCAAATCAGGCATTTTATATCCTATCGTACGGGCTGCCAACAACCTGAAAGGGCGCTCCCGCCTGCTTTTTTGCTCTACTATTAAACCGCCTTTGTACCTCCCCAGCCTGAAAATCGGGAACTGCCTCATCAATTTCAACTGATTAAACGTTACATTTTTCTGGATCAATGCAAACCGGTCGCCATCTCTGCGTGCTTCTTTTAAAATCCGTCTATATTCTTCTTTTGTTTTATCTCTGAACAAAGAAGACAGGCAATAAGAAAGGGAATCTATTTTTTCTGAAAATACTTTTTGGGTAATCGCATCTGACATAAAATCAACATGCACTTCGTAAATGGGAACTGAAGTGGCAAGAAGGCTGCCATCCGAAGAATATATATTTCCCCGTGCTGGTTCTATCTTTTGGTATTTAATGGTAAGGCTGTCCGCTTTCGCTTTCCAATAAGCTCCTTGCACAAATTGCAGGCGGAACACCTGCCCAAGTATGGCAAGGCCGAAAAGGCAAAGGAAAATGTAAATGACATTAACTCTCCAGAGAATATCTCTTTTAGTTTCTCCCATATACCCTAATCGGTTTTATTTTTATTTTTTGTTCCATCGCTCACAATAATTTTCTTTGGAGCAACTCTTGACTCTTTTAATCCTTCCGGTAATACACTCGCTGCCACCTGCGACTGGTTACTCTTGAAACTCAAATCTGACTTTGTTGTAATGTATTCTGACCGTAATTCTTTTAAATCCTTTGCTGTTTTGTCAATTTCCCGTATGGTCCGCTCAGCGCAATAGCTGTTCGCTATATATATTAATGCGAGCCCTGTCAGGAAAAACACAAAAGGCAGCATCGAAATCATCATATCCTTTTCAAACAATCCAAACACATTAAATGCTTTTAATAATTGGTTGGATGATTTTTTCTTTCGTGGAGTTACCGGTTTTTGCTTTTCCGGAGTTGCTGAAGTTTCAGGCGCAACAGTAATCTCTATCGGAATGTGCCTTATTTTATTCATTTTAATATTCAATAATGACTAAAAGAATATTTTATTTTAATCTTAATTTTTTTCTGCGATTCTCAGTTTTGCACTGCGTGAACGCGCATTATTTTTTATTTCTTCCTCAGAAGGCTCAACAGGTTTTCGGTTCACAGGTTTAAACGGAGCCAGCACATTTCCAAATACATCCTTTTCTGCATCTCCATCAAATTTTCCGCTGCGCATAAAGTTTTTTACAATTCGGTCTTCCAGCGAGTGATACGATATAATAACCAGCCTCCCTCCTTTCATGATCACCTCTTCACATTGCCTGAGCAATTCTTTCAGCGCCTCCAGTTCATCATTCACTTCAATCCTTAATGCCTGGAACAATTGCGCATAAAATTGATTTTCCTTACCTTTCTTTGCTAAATGCTTCACTGCTTTTTTCAATTCATCCACCGTTTCAATTGCTTTATTTTTTCTTCCCGATACAATTTCTTTAGCAATTCGTGATGCCTGTTCTAACTCACCATACTGCCGGAATATTTTTTTCAAACCCTCTTCTTCGTATTCATTTATAATAGTAGCAGCCGTCAACTTTATCTCTCTGCTCATCCGCATATCTAATGCTGCGTCAAACCTGGTGGAGAAGCCGCGTGCAGCAGTATCAAACTGGTAAGAGGAAACTCCCAGGTCAGCCAGCAAGCCATCCACAGCCGTCACTTTTCTTTCCTCCAATGCCTCCTTAAGATCGCGAAAATTTTCTCTTATTAAGGTGAACCTCGCATCCTTTATGGCGTTTTTCGCTGCTTCCTCATCCTGGTCAAATGCATACAAATGGCCGGTTGTAAGTTTCTTCAGCAATTCCTGCGCATGCCCTCCTCCGCCAAATGTGGCATCCACATATATTCCTGCAGGGCGAACCTGCAAACCTTCCACACACTCTTTTAAAAGAACGGGGTTATGATAACTACTTTGCATCTGGGCTGATATTTCCCATCACTTCTTCAGCCATCTTATCAAAGTCAACACTGTTTTCCTTAATGAACTTTTCATAATGTCTCCGGTCCCAAATCTCAATCCGGTCATTAGCGGCAGCCATCACCACATCTTTTTTAATTCCTGCAAACCCGGCCAGGTCTTTCGGTATCAGCAGGCGCCCATTATTGTCCGCCTCAAGCGCCTTTACGCCATAATTAAATATCCGGATGAACTCTACATTCTTTTTTACAAAACGGTTTAGCTTGTTCACATCCTTCACCATTTCACTCCAGGTAGCCAATGGGTACATCTCAAGCGATTTGCTGAAAATGCTTCGTTTGATAATATAGCTCTGATCAGGCAGCCCTGCCAGTTGCTTCTTAAGCGCAACAGGTACCATCACACGTCCCTTTGCATCAGCGCTGCATTCGTATACTCCAAATAAATTGATCACTTCCAGGTTTAGAAATTGGCCTTCTCTTGCCCTAAATATTGTTTCAGTTTTTTCGGATGTAAATGTAAAAACAATTTTCCCACATTTTACCACTTTATCCCACTTTTGTTAATAACTTTTTTTATTCAGGGGCGTTTTTAAGCCGTTTTACCTCTCAAAAACAGCTTTTTTGATTCATTTCAGGCTCCTTCCCCCCTGTTTCAACTAAAAACTAACTTTGCTCCCATGTCTCAGTCCCCGAACCTTCAGCCTTCAACCTTCAACCTCAAACCTTAAGCTTTATCCCTCTCCATGCCCAAGTTCATTGACGTTCACAAAATATTTCGCCAGAAGAACCCGCGGCTTGCAAAGCTTTTACCCGCCTTTGTGCTTAATTATATCGCTAACCTCATCCATGAGGACCAGATCAACGAGTTCATTCAGAACAATAACGAAAAACGCGACTTTGAATGGATTGAATCCGTAATGGAAACGTTCGGGATTAAAGTAGTATCAAAGGGAGAAGAAAATATTCCCGCCACCGGGGGGTTTATCATGGCCATTAATCATCCTCTTGGCGGGTTCGATTGCCTGGCGCTGCTTAACATTGTTTCGCATAAAAGAAAAGATGTAAGATTTCTTGTCAATGATATTCTGCTGCAAATAAAAAATCTCGAAGGCCTTTTCGCAGGTGTGAACAAGCATGGCAAAACGCCTGCCGAAAGCCTTGCATCCATTAACCGCCTCTATGCCTCTGAAAATGGAACACTACTCTTTCCGGCAGGATTAGTATCACGCAGGCAAAACGGTGTCATTAAAGATCTCGATTGGACAAAAAGCTTTGTCACCAAGGCAAAACAATATAATCGTAACGTAATACCCGTGCATGTGGCGGGGGCCAACTCCAACCGCTTTTACACCCTTGCCAACCTGCGCAAAAAGCTCGGCATTAAAGCCAACATCGAAATGTTTTTTTTACCCGATGAATTATTCCGCCAAAAAGGAAAAACCATAACAATCACCATAGGAAAACCCATTCCCTGGACCGTTTTTGACAAAACCAAAACCGATTTCCAATGGGCGCAATGGGTGAAAGAAAAGGTGTATGAGCTACCAATCAAAATGCCATAATCCTTTTCACTTATGATGTTTCAAATAGACAATGCCCATTGTAACCTGTTCAGAGCAGCCGTTGTCTAAACTGATAATTAATTAACATGAAATCAAAGCATTTCCTGCTCCTTCCGGTGTTTGCTTCCTTAGTGTTTATTAATTCTAAAACATGCTCTGACTGGCTAACAAAAAAACACACAGGTTACAATTTATTCTATACTTCAGCTGATAAGAAAAATAAAAAAGAATACACCCGGTTTGTTGAAAATGGAATTACTTCTGTAAAAAGTTTTTTTGCCGGTTCTTATAATAATGACTTTGATGTATTTATTCATCCTGATCGTCATTCACTGGATAGTACTTGGCAAAAAGACTGGCATATGCCTGATTTTAAATCAGAATGCTGGATGGTGGCAAGTGGTGCTGCCGCCAGGTTAGACATGATTTCCCCCAAGGCGTGGGATAAAGAAGCCTGTGAGCATGTTTACTCTGAAACTGAAAAAACACAACAGGTAATTACACATGAGTTGATTCATGTGTATCAAGGGCAATTAAACATAAGTCCCGATTTCAGCAATACAGAAGGAATTGACTGGTTTGTTGAGGGATTGGCAACTTATGCTTCAGGACAATGCGATTCATCCAAAATCTCGGAAATCAGAAAAGCTATTGCAGAGAATAAAATTCCAAAAGGCCTGGATAATTTTTGGACTGGCAAGCTAAAATACGGGCTTTCCGGTTCAGTAGTCATGTATATTGATCGTGCGTACGGGAGAATAAAGCTGAAGGAACTTTTACCATTCAATAAAAAATCAGAAATACTTTCAACTCTTCATATTACAGAAGAGGAGCTATTAAACAATTGGAGCGATTATATGCAGAAGCTGTAAGAGTCCATTGTTTTTTCAACCGGTTTCTACAATCCTCTTAAATGAATTTATCATTAATCTCACCTTTTAAAATCAAGATACATTAAACGTTAATTTTGTTGGCAGGTCTTACCATAAAATTTAACTGGATTAAAATAATGAAAAAAATAATTGCAGTGCTTGCCTTCATGGCAATAAGCTCATCAATATTTGCAAAAACTAAAGGCGATTCGTTAGGGCTGCCCGGTGACAACCTTGATCTCTATGCCGTACTTGACCTTTTTAAACAATCGGAAAACCCCGAAACTTTTGAGAAAGCAATTAATGACCCTGCAAATGGAATTAACAACCTTGATCTGAACAATGACGGGGAAATAGATTATATAAAAGTATTTGATAAAGGACAGGGCGATGCCCATGCTTTTGTGCTGCAGGTTCCCATCAATGAACATGAATCACAGGATGTGGCAGTTGTTGAAGTTGAAAAATCAGGAACCGATGCGGCACATGTTCAAATAATAGGCGATGAAGATTTGTACGGTAAAGATTATATTGTTGAGCCTGTGCCTGAAAAATCTTCTTCTTCCTCTTCTGCTGCTGCCCGGCCGGTACGCCATACCGTTATTGTAAACGTCTGGCACTGGCGCCCTGTAAGATATATTTACGGACCGCACTATATATTCTGGACTTCTCCGTGGCGCTGGGGCCTTTACCCGGCATACTGGAAACCATGGCACCCTGTTCAGTGGTCATTATATTATAAAAAGGCGCATCATTTTCATTATCCTTATTACAAAAGAACGGTAGTGTACCATGTTAATACGGCACATAAGGTGTATTATAAGCAGCGCATTACTTCCGAAACATATCATCGGGAAAGATCAGCCTACCTTGCTCAACAGGCAAACAAACCAAAACAAAAATCTCCCTCACATATAAAAGGCCATACTGATAAAAAAACTAAAAAGACGGAGCAAAAGTAAATCGCACAGGCAACAAATTGCCTTTACCGGGTAGGCAGATATCCTCTTCCGGAGACGAAGGCCAGGGAATTTTCTTATTTTGCCTGAGCATCATTATTTTCTTTCCTTCCCCGGTAATGAATAACAAGCCCATTTAAAAAATTGCGCAGCACCTGGTCACCGCAGTTTTTATAATTCGGATGGTCCTCTTTGCGGAAAAAGGCGCTCAGTTCGCTTTTGCTGATTTCAAAATCCACGAGCTTAAGAATTTCTATAATCTGGTCATCGCGCAAATGAAGCGCTACACGTAATTTTTTAAGAATATCGTTATTGGTCATTTTCTTTTTCTATGCTTTTGTTAAGGGTTAAATACTTTACGTTCTAACGCGGAATGCTTATTATTTTACCGGGTTCAATAATAGTACAAAATTGTGTCCGGTTGAAAATTTGAATTAAACGCAGAGACGCAAAGGCGCAGAGAAGAAAAGGGGTAAAAACCGGCAGGTGAAATTAACAAATTAAAAAGGCTGCACATTGTTGTGCAGCCTTATGAACAAGCCCATGGCCGGGTAGTCCTTTTAAGCAGCTACCTGGGTAGCAATTTCGCTCTCAGGGCCATCACCGCCAACAGCTACAGCCACCACTTTAAACTGGTAGCGCTTTCCGCTTGCCAGCCCGTTCACGAGCAGCTTCCTGCCAAACACGGTATCCAGCAAAGTCCATGTAACTCCGTTATCAGCGCTCATAAACACCCGGTAGTAACGTGCAAGAATGGCACGCGTCCACGCCAAATCAATGGTTCCGCTAATATTCGTATACACGGCCTTTATCTTGGATATAGCACCGGCAGGATGGCTCGATACGGGTATTTTTGTTAACTCAAAACCCGAAGAAAGCAGCTTTACTTCATCCCCATCCGTAACGGTAGTATTCACATACTCGGCTAACTGCCTGAGCATACCGGCAAGCGTTTTCTTCTCCGCCCGAACCAACGCAAGAGCAGCCTGCCCTTTATCCACTGATGCTGTTATGGCATCCTGCAACGCAGTATTCTGCGCATCAAGATCAACAAGCGTTACCGGCAAATCAGGGAAATTAGCATTACCTGTTAATTTCTCATTTACCATCTGGCCCCGCTCCAGCACCTTCCCTGCGGTTTTTCTTCCATAACTTATTATCACTTTTCGCATTTCTTTTTTTCCTCCTTTCCACCACCGCATAATTTGTGTTAAGCTGACGGGCAGCAGCCACGCAAGCATCTTGCGCACTGAAAGAACTAAGGATGGATTTAAGCCCGATTTCATTTTTTAACTTTTTTGTTTTTAGCATAAACCATAATTGCAATTTTTTGTTCAGCCGCAAAGCGCATAATCTTTTATCTGAAAGAAAATGGACTAAATGCACCTGTTTCTTACATTGCATGAATTTGCTGAAAATGCTCAAACCCTTGTGCGGTGTGCATTAGCAATCAACCAGATAGAACTTAATAAGGATGAATACCCCTGTAAGAAAAAACAGGAAAGCGGCTGCTAAACGATTTAAACCGGCAAATTTTACGGTTCTGCAACAAACCTTGCAAAACACCCGGGCCTGTTTTGCCCCAATGCAAACACTGTATTGCCCAATGTTGGATGCAGTATTGCCCAATGTTGGACACTGTATTGCACAATGTTGGATGCAGTATTGCCCAATGCTGGATGCAGTATTGCCCAATGCTGGATGCAGTATTGCCCAATGTTGGATGCAGTATTGCCCAATGTTGGACACTGTATTGCACAATGTTGGATGCAGTATTGCCCAATGCTGGATGCAGTATTGCCCAATGCTGGATGCAGTATTGCCCAATGTTGGATGCAGTATTGCCCAATGTTGGACACTGTATTGCACAATGTTGGATGCAGTATTGCCCAATGCTGGATGCAGTATTGCCCAATGCTGGATGCAGTATTGCCCAATGTTGGATGCAGTATTGCCCAATGTTGGACACTGTATTGCACAATGTTGGATGCAGTATTGCCCAATGCTGGATGCAGTATTGCCCAATGCTGGATGCAGTATTGCCCAATGTTGGATGCAGTATTGCCCAATGTTGGATGCAGTATTGCCCAATGTTGGATGCAGTATTGCCCAATGTTGGATGCAGTATTGCCCAATGTTGGATGCAGTATTGCCCAATGTTGGATGCAGTATTGCCCAATGTTGGACACAGTATTGCTCAATGTTGGATGCAGAATTGTTCAATACCAAGCCCGGTTAAGGGCAATGCCATATAATATATAGGCATGGTGTAAACCTGGAGGAGGACGAAAGCGGATTATAACTATAAAGTAAGGGCAACAAAGGAGGTCTATATATATAAGGTATAACCGCGGTAAAATTTGCAGAAGAGGGAACAGGGAATAAGTACCATATTTTACAGGAAGTACCAAATATTTCCGGGTTTGGTAAATATTCGGCACCTTTGAGGGAAAAAGGTGCTGGTATTATCTGTTATCAGCCATTTTAACGCACGGAACAGACGGTAGTGCTAACTCAAACTTTTATGAAACTAACAACCCGAAATGTTGGCGGATTATTATAAAATTTTAGGAGTAACTCGTAATGCTACATTGCATGAAATAAAAAAGGCATTCAGGGCAAAGGCGATGGAGTTTCATCCTGACAAAAATCACCGACCAGATGCACACGAAGTTTTTGTTCAGATAAATCAAGCCTACGAAATTCTCTCTGACCCAATCAAGCGGAATAGGTATGACTACATTTATTTTAGAGATGAATCCAATGGTGTACCAAAATATTCGCAAGCTAAGGAAGAACGTTGGGAAGAAACAGTTAAGCAAGCAGAAGAAACAGGAAAAGAAAAAGCAGAACAATACGCTCAAAACTATGACTACTTTTCCAAGAGAGTTCTTAAACAAGCAATGTTTGAAATCATTCTGGATTTTGTCTTAGGTTTTATTTTCTTTCTTATTTTCAGAGGTTCTTCTGGCACATTTAATTCAGGTCTTACATATGGACTTATTTTATTTTTGGGAGGTTTATTTTTAACGTATAAAAATATAGATTCGAATTTGTGGTTTATTGGTTTGATAATGTCGGCAGTTGGCTTTCTGTTCATGCGAAGCAGGTATCTTGATATTGTGAGAGGAGAAGATGAGTAATTACTAATGAACTTTACTGCATAACTCATACATTTGTGTTTCATGGAGACAGAAAAACGGCTGATAACATACAGATTAAAAGAAATAAAAAAAAGAAGGGCTTTGATAGGTAAACAAACAGTTGAGCTTCTAACAAACAGTGAGGTTAAACGAACAGTTGTGGTTCTAAACCCTTCTTTTTTTTACTTCTTTAATCCCTTCTTCGTTATCGGAAACCCATTTGCGCTCCGAACAAACGGTGTTGGTAATTCAAATAAAAAGTGAAAATAATTGAGTCCATATTTATTTTGATAATTGCAATTTCCTCATGCAATAATCCTAAAATGACCAAGACTGAAAAGGAAGGTGATGTAATCTATGGTGTTACATCTGATGATAACGAAATGAATAATGCAATAAAAAAAGCTAATGAAACTCTTGTGCAATTTGATGAGGCACTTAAAAGCAACAACTCCAATTATAAATATTTTGCTTTAAAAACAAGATTTACAACCGTAAGTGGTGGAGAACATATTTGGCTTAGCAAAATTGTAATGAAAGATAATAATTACTTTGGTGTTATTGACAATTTGCCTCAGTCAACAACGGAAGTTAAAATTGGGGACACAATAAAAATTGAAAACAATAACATAAGTGATTGGATGTATATTGATGACAAAAAACTTGCAGGAGGATATACAATTAGATTGTTAAGACAACGAATGAATAAAGAAGAGAGGAAACAATTTGACAAGGAATGTGGATTTATTATTACCGATTAAATGCTGAGTATAACGGCCGATAACATTAGATTAATGAAATAAAAAAAGAAGGGCTTTCCCGACCTGCGGTACGGGACAGGTGATAGGTAAATGAAAAGTGTCTGAAATGTGATTAAACGGATTAAATGATTACATGAAACCTTCAGAAAGTGGAACAGATGAAATTATGACTACGAAAGAATTGACAAAGGTAGAATACATGAGCACCTTTGACCAAAAAATGATAGACGTAACAAAAACTGCGGTTCCTGTTGTGGATATTTGGCAATATGTTGAGCAATTAACAAAACAAAATGTTGTTTTACCGTATGTGTTCGAGAAGCAACTGGTTGAATATGTTTATGAAAACACAGAAAGTACTTTCCATCATGTTTTATTACCGACAAATAATAAGAATATTTTTGTTGCAATAATTGTTGACATAGAAAAGGAACAGATAAAGGGTCATTATACACTTGACCTTGAAAAAGAGTATGGGCTTAAAGAATAGAATAACTCCCGATAGTCTGAACTGTGATTAAACGGATTAAATGATTACTGAAACCCTTCTCTTTTTACTTCTTAAGAGGTTCTTCGTTATCGGCAATTATTTCGCTCCGATTAAGCAAAGTCTAACTTGAAACTTTCGGAATTCTAATTGAACGAGCCCACATTATTGAGATGAAAGCAAAGACTGTAAAGCAGCGAGCGTTTTATTATTTATTGCTTGGCATTTTTTGCGTTGTTATACCTTACTTGGTGACAATTCTCGCAATAATTGCTACAGGTGACAGAGAAACAGGAATGGGTTTAGCGGTAATTCCATCTCTTGTGGTTATTCATTTTGTCTTTGCGATTCTCTTTTTAAAAGTGAAACCACTAATCAGGTATTCTTTGCCACTCCTGACTGCATTTATTTGTATCATTGGGTTAAAGTTTTTACTTCCATTACGATTGATTGAAACAAACTTTGATATATATGGATATTGGGACATTGCTCTGACACATTTCATCATTGCAGTTATTATTTGGGAACTTACATATCAGGTTCTTAACAAGCTAAATTTACAGCACGCTTAACAAGAACTGTGGTTAAAAACAAGCTTTTTTAGGTAAATATTTGTCATCATAAGCAAAAAAAATTTGGTGAAAAGGACAGCAGTTCCCCTCTTCTTCACCGAACTCCTATCTTTACTGCCAATAATTTTTTTATGGAAGAGATTATTGATCCTGTTAAACGTGAAATTCTCGAAGCTGAGCTGACGGATGATAAATTTATCCGGAACGGCAATAACGGGTCAAATAAAATTTATGTAATAACGCATCATGATTCTCCGAATGTGATGCGGGAGATAGGCAGGCTGCGTGAAATTACTTTTCGTGCTGCCGGGGGCGGTACGGGTAAAGCAGTTGATATTGATGAGTACGACCTTGCTTCAGCACCTTACCGGCAATTGATTGTGTGGGATCCGAAAGAGGGGGCCATCGTAGGCGGCTACCGATATATTAAATGCAGGGAAGCACCAAGTGATGAAAAAGGAAATGTTCAGCTTGCCACTACGGAGCTTTTTGAGTTTTCTCCGCACTTCATAGATGATTACCTGCCTTATACTATAGAGCTGGGCCGTTCATTTGTACAACCCAAATACCAGCCCAGTGCGCAAAACAGGAAGGGGCTGTTTTCACTGGATAATTTATGGGACGGATTGGGGGCCATAATTGTGGACAACCCGGAGATCAAATATTTTTTCGGAAAGGTGACCATGTATTTGCATTATAACCAGCTTGCACGGGATATGATCCTCTTCTTTATGAATTATTATTTCCCGGATAAGGAAAACCTGGTGAAGCCTTTTAAACCGCTGCCGCTTACTCATGATATGAGCGCCTTTGCAAAAGAGCTGGAAGGATTGCCATACAAGGAAGGGCATCATGTGCTGAACCACCGGGTAAGAGCATTGAATGAAAACATTCCGCCACTGGTGAATTCCTACATGAACCTTTCGTCCACCATGAAAACTTTCGGAACAGCTTTGAATGACCATTTCGGTGAAGTGGAAGAAACGGGGATTTTAGTAACCATAGCCGATATATATGAAACAAAGAAGCACCGGCATATTGCAAGCTATATATAAGGAACTGCTGAACCGGCCATTTACAATTTGCATATTGCATTAACGATGAAAATAACTTCAGCAGAATTTTTAGTCAGCAATACGGATTACAAAAAATGCCCCGATACGAAGATTGCGGAGTTTGCTTTTATTGGACGAAGCAATGTTGGCAAATCATCGCTGATCAACATGCTGGTGAATAAGAAAGGACTGGCAAAAACATCAGGCAGCCCGGGGAAAACACAGACCATTAACCATTTCCATATAAACAATTCATGGTACCTGGTGGATTTACCCGGTTACGGATTTGCAAAAACTTCTCAAACGAACCGCGCGAAATGGGAACAAATGATTTATGATTACCTGCGCTACCGGAAAAACCTGTTTACGGTTTTTGTCCTGATTGATTCACGCATTAAACCACAACGAAACGACCTGGAATTTATCAATCAATTAGGCGAAAACAGCATCCCTTTCGTGATACTATTTACAAAAGCGGATAAGCAGACTAAAAATAAAACGGTGAGTTCAGTGGCGGCTTTTAACAATGAATTATTGAAAACATGGGAATCACTTCCTCTTTATTTTATTTCTTCAGCAGAAACAGGCGAAGGCCGTGACCATATCCTTGACTATATTGAACGAACCATGGAAGAGTATGTGGAAAATAACAGGCAACAAGGCAAAACTTAGCTCTGCTGCAGGGCAAGCAATAAATTACTTAAGCACTTTAGTGACTTTGCCGAAATGCGTGGCAAATTCGCGGATATGAACAGCGGTTTCCTTGTCGTGTGTGGCGCGGTCATAAGTATCCGCCATGCTGACAAAAGTTTCATAGAAGAAACGCTGCATGTCCTCCACCATCATTTTTTTTGTCCATAAATCAATGCGCATTGTTCCGTTTTCTGTTGAATCCCACAAGGAGATCAACACCGATTTACATGGTTTTGTGCCTTCCACTCCCGAGCTCTGCGCTTCCCACTCAATGGAATCAGGTAAATTTTTTTCATCAAGCGTTACAGTAAAGTTAATCTGAGATTTCTTCATATATACCTATTTAAGGTTTCAAGTTTTGTTTTCACTTTTTAGGTTTGTAGTTGGAATTGTTCAGGATTTTCTGGGCATCATTTTCTTTAAGCAGTTGCTCCAGCGAAATACCTGAGTTCTTATCCATATATGCTTTGATAATTTGCCATCCGATCCAGGCACCCAGTTTGGCAGGAGATTCTTTTGGCAGCCCATTCGTGGTAGGTCCGTCATTAATATATTTAATATACTGCTGCATGACAGTACTGTACAGTAATTTTTGTTCGATGAAAAATGCCCAAATGTTGGATTCGTTTTTTGTACACCAATCCAGTTGGGCTTTTGTATATCCTGTTATGATAGTATCCGGCATACCAGGAGCCATTAATTCCGTAAAATATAAGAGCTTTCCATTGTAGATCATCTGGCTCAATAATTCTGTTTTTACTTTGTCCGGTTCATATTCGCCCTGGAACCATCCTTTGAGAGCATCACTTAAAATGTATTCTTTACTGAACCTTCGGGACATATACATGGGAATTCCGATAGAGCTATACATTAATTCATTGTTATTACCCAAATACATATCCAAGCCGATGCCTAACATACTGTCGGCTGTTATTACCTGGTAATTAAATGCGGATATGTAAGTAACAACAGCCGGAAGAGGTTTTTGGGGAAAATAATATTTGTAATGCCTGAATGCCTGCAACAAATCCTTTTGAATACCATCAGTGTTGGCATACAACGAATCCACTTTCCTGTGAATCTCTTTTACATCATTGTCATTGATAAACTGGGTTAAATCAAATGCCGTTGCAGAGTCGCTATTATTATGGATACGCAAAATGCGGTCGCAATAAAGATCAAAAAAAGTGTTGTATCTGGCACGAAAGTTTATGACCATTTCTGCAGTAATCACATTGCCTGACGTAAACAACTCTTTATCAAAACGCAAAAAAGGCTGTCCAATGGCTATGGAAGAAACATCAATGTCTGTTTTTTTCTCATGGTTGCAAGCAGAAATTAACAATAGGCTTGTGAAAAGAAGGCTGCAAAAAGTAATTTTAGTCAATCGGATTTATTTAACATTGCAATATTAAAATTTAAATACACATGAAAAAAACGATAGTATTATCAGCAGTTTGTATTCTTTTTATCAGCAGTGCATTAGCACAAAAACTTCATTTCGGTTTAGGAATTACTCCGAGCCTTGCCTGGATACACCCGGGATCGGATAATATAGAAGGTGACGGTTCAAAATTCGGCTTTAATTATGGATTAATTACCGAATTTGCCATTACCGAAAATTATTCTTTTGCCACAGGCGTCACTATAGATAACAAGGGCGGCAAAGTGAAATACGATACTATTCACCAAGATCTCACGCTCAGGTATTTGGATGTTCCTTTGTCATTAAAAATGAAAACCAATCAAATTGGTTCAATAAGATATTACGGGCAGTTTGGATTAGCACCGGGATGGTTAATTGGAGCCAGAGAAAATATATCTGATACTGATATAAAAGATCAAACAAATAATTTTAATGTATCATTGGTAATAGGATTAGGGCTTGAGTATAACTTATCAGGAAACACGAATCTATTAATAGGAATTATTTATAAAAACGGATTTTCAGATATTGCTAATGGCTCTGATACTAAAGCGAACGTAAATACAATTGGCTTAAATATAGGAATACTATTTTAACTGTTATAAAGTTCATACTACCCGCTTGTTGAAACAGCCGGGTTTTTATTTTAATAACTTTGCACAGTTAATTTTTTCTTTATGAGAATTGCTCTCTCGCAACTTAATTATCACATTGGCAATTTTGAAGATAATACAGCGAAAATCATAACCTCCATCAAACGTGCGAAAAAAGAAAATGCTGATCTTATAGTTTTTTCCGAGCTTGCGGTTTGCGGTTATCCTCCTCTCGATTTTCTTGAATTCAATGATTTTATTAAGAAGTGCACGGCTTCTGTTGAGGAAATAGCGGTGGAGTGTAAGGGCATTGCAGCAATTGTGGGCTCTCCGAGTGTGAACCCGGTTTTAAAAGGAAAAAACCTTTTTAATTCTGCTTATTTTCTTGAAGATGGAAAAATAAAACAAGTTATTCATAAAACTCTGCTTCCTACTTACGATGTTTTTGATGAGTATCGGTATTTTGAACCTAATAAAAAATTCGAAACTATTGAAGTAAATGGAATTCCAATTGCTTTAACCATTTGCGAGGATTTATGGAATGAAGAAGAAGATCCGTTGTATGTTTTTTGCCCTATGGATGAGCTGAAGAAGTTTGAGCCAAAAATCATTATTAATATAGCTGCTTCGCCATTTGATTACGAGCACTCAGACACCCGAAAAGCAATCCTTAAAAAAAATGCTTTGAAATACCAATTGCCTGTTATTTATGTGAACCATGTAGGCGCACAAACAGAAATGCTTTTTGACGGAGGATCTTTATGCATGAATGCAAAAGGTGAAGTAGTTGAAGAATTAAGGTTTTTTGAAGAAGATTTTTTTATCACTGATTGTGAATGGTGTTTTGGTGATCCAAATAAACCTTCAACTACAAATAATAAATCAAGAGCCGTTTTTACTAAAACAGAAAAGATTCATCATGCGCTTATAATGGGGATAAGAGATTATTTCCGCAAGATGAACTTTAAACAGGCAATATTGGGAATGTCAGGAGGAATAGATTCAGCGGTGGTATTGGCTCTTGCTGCTGAAGCTTTGGGAAAAGAAAATGTTCTGCCGGTTTTATTACCGTCTCCTTTTTCTTCAGAACATTCGGTAAGTGATTCTTTAAAAATGTGCGGCAATTTAGAAATAAACTGTCAGATAATTCCTATTGGTAAACTCTATGAAGAATACTTAGCTGCCACAAAACCGATCTTTAAAGATTTACCCTTTAATGTAACAGAAGAAAATATCCAGGCACGTATAAGAGGCACCTTACTGATGGCTATCTCAAACAAATTCGGATATATTTTATTGAATACTTCAAATAAAAGTGAACTTGCAGTCGGGTATGGAACGCTATATGGAGACATGTGCGGTGGACTTTCAGTGATTGGTGATGTTTATAAGACGGATGTGTATGCTCTTGCAGCATATATTAATCGGGAGATGGAGATTATTCCCCAAAATATAATTATCAAGGAACCTTCTGCTGAGCTATCACCGGGACAAAAGGACATTGACTCTCTCCCACCCTATGATATTCTTGATAAAATACTTTTTAAATATATAGAAGAGCATTCGGGTCCGGATGAGATTATTGGTGCCGGCTTCGAAGAGCAGTTGGTAAAAAGGGTTCTCAAAATGGTAAATATGAATGAGTATAAACGTTTTCAGACGCCTCCCATTTTACGAGTTTCTCCAAAAGCTTTCGGTTTAGGCAGGCGAATGCCCATTGTTGGAAAATATCTTTCCTGAAAATTATTGCACAGGCGGTATAACTGCTCCGCCCTCAATCCACCTGCCAATTAAATTACGCTCATCATCTGTAATACCGGTTTTATTTCCTTGAGGCATAGTACGAGTTTGAACAGCTCGAAATAAAATTCTATCGGCATGTTTTTTAATTTCATCCGGAGTATCAAACTGCACGCCATTCGGAGCAATTTTCTGTATCTCATCAGTAGGGCTTTTTGAATGACATGTCTGGCAACGGATTTTAATAATGGGCTGAACTTGAGCAAATGTAACTGCAGATTTATTTCCTGAGTTTAATGAAGAATGAGGAGCAGTTACAATTACAAGAGCAATTAATGCAATAGCTGCAAAAGGAATCATCCATCTGGCTTGCTGTCCTTTTTCGTGCAAATTAATAAAATGCCTTACTGCAACACTTGCAAGTGTAAGCCCGGCAAGTACTGCCCAGTTAAATTGGTTTCCAAAAGTGGAAGGAAAATGATTACTGATCATTATAAAAATCACGGGTAACGTAATGTAATTATTATGCAGGGAACGCAGTCCTGCATATTTGCCAATAGCCGGGTCTAAAGGAATGCCAACCTTGGCTGCTTTAACCATCGCTTTCTGAGAAGGAATAATTACAAAGAAGACATTGCCGGCCATGATGGTGCCAAGCAAGGCCCCAATATGAATGAATGCTGCCCGGCCACTTAGAAATTTACTGAGAATAAAAGAAATAATGATCACAATGCTAAATCCGATCAACGCAAACATTTTTTTCTTTTGAAGCAATGATGAACGGCATAAAATGTCATAAAGAATCCAGCCAAGAACTACAGTTCCTATTCCAAGCCAAATGGCTGTTGTGGAAGCTATATTGCTTACGGAAGGATCAATCATAAATGCTTTTGCATTCATGTAATAAACAATCGTCATTAACAAAAATCCGGTCAACCACGTAAAATAGGCTTCGTATTTAAACCAGTGGAGCGTTTTAGGAATTTCAGTAGGAGCAGTTTTATATTTTTCAACATAATAAAACCCGCCACCATGAATTGCCCAGAGATTACCGGCTAATTCATCTCTCAGGTTTGTCGTCCTGTTTAAACTGTTTTCTAAAAAAATAAAATAGAACGAAGCTCCTATCCACGCCATGCCGAACACCACATGAGTCCAGCGTATCACAAGCTGAACCCATTCCAGCACATGAGATTCAAGCTGATATTTTGCAGTAAAAAAATATGCGGTGTAAATAAAAATTACTAAAAATGATAAAAAGAAAAAAACATTTGTGTATTGTTTTACTTCCGTTTTTGTTCCCTGAATTTCATCAGATACATGGCTCGAGAATTTTTTAAGCGAATTTGAAGACCGCTTTAAAACAACGGCAGTGATGAAAAGAAGTAAAAAAATGATAAGAAAACATAATTGCAATGATGATAATTCCATCTTCAAATTTTCAAATCACCAAATCTTCAAATTGATTTTCTTCTTCCCAATAATATTTTATAAAACGACCTGCTTCTTATTTCTTCTAATGTTAATCCTGTTACCAGAGCTTCTTCTTCTGATATTGCCCCGCAATTCATTGCTTTCAAAAAATAATTTAACAAGCCTTGTCCGGTTGCTGCATCATCAAAAATATCCCCGCTCAAAGTCGCCTGTGCTGACTTCCCCACAAAATGTTTCAACCGCACTGCCGCATCTTCATAGCTATCCAAAAAGAAAACATAAGTCGCAGCATAACGCATCGGCAACTGTGCAGGATTCAAATCCCATCCCTGGTAAAAACCATTGATGAGCGAATGCATCGTATGATTGTATGCAATCTTCCAGGCATTATGTACTACTTCAGTATTTTCTTTTTTCTGTTTCGCGGTTAATTTATCACCACGGTGGGGACCAACAGGCATAACATTCGTAGCCCCATCGCTCAACATAATTCCGGTCCCACCTAATGCAACGCGTGTCATGTGATGTGCGAAATCACAAACCGGGTGACCCATCGTTTGATATTTTGCTGTGATGTTGCACGATGCAGTGTAATCATACGTTCCGAAATGCGCAGCAATGCATCTTCCTTTGCTTGCACGAATAAATTTCATCAAAGGATTTTTTCCATCATCATCCATCACCGCTTGCGTTGCTTCCACCATCATTTCTATTTTTAGGCTTCCCGCAGCTAAATTGTTTTGCTTCTCTATTATTTCCATAAAAATCACCAGCGCTTCAATCTGTTCCGGAATGGTAACTTTTGGAAGCATCACAATAAAATTGTCGGGAAGCTGTCCGTTAGTTTTTTCTAAAAGTGTTGTTAAAAAAATATCTAATGTGCGGACTCCTCGCTGTTTTAAATCTTCAGTAAAAGGTTTTATGCGAATGCCGATAAAAGGAGAAATAGTTTTGTCTTCCATGCCCTTTGCCAATTCTTTTGCAGCGTTTACAGCAGTTGCATCCTCTTCTTCATCAGGCCTGTTTCCAAAACCATCTTCAAAATCAATTCTGAAATCTTCAACTGCCTCGCGTTCCAGTTTTGCAATTATTTTTTTGTAAACAGTGTAAGGCAGCCAGGCGGGATTCTTTTTTCGCTCCGTCTCATCCATCTTATCCAATTGCTCAATCAACTTTGATATTTGCGCGGAAGTCTTTGGTAATGATTTATGCCCGGCAATTTCCAGCACATTGGCAAGCAGAACAAAATTGGGAGCGTAAGTTGAAAAATTTTTCAATGCGGTCTTTCCCATTTTTGGCATACTGTCGCTTTTGAAAAGATTGGCTCCGCCATAAACAGTATGCACCGGCTGACGGTCGGGTTTTTCACCCGGATAAATATTCTGAAATTTAAGATTGAATTTCTTTAATTCGTTGAGAACGGAATCTCTGTCGTTTTGCGGGATTGATAAATTCATAAAAAATCGAATGCTCTTAATTGTTTTTATTTCGAAAGAAATTAATGGGCGATTTCTTTTTCCTTTTGTGATTTGAAAACTCTGTAACTTACTACCATTCTTAATTCATTGTAATCAAACAAATATCCTAATTCATTTTTTAAAGCGCCATAATTATCAAATCCGTGTTTCTCAATTGCTTTTTCAATGACGGATATCCTCTCTTCTTTCATGAGGTCAAGGATATTTATTTCACCAGTACGAATCCATTTTGCAATGTGTGATTTTATGGTACCTGCAGAGAGTGAACGGATGGTTGCAATTTCATCAATGGTTTTTCCCTCCCGGTAAAGGTTAAGCGTATCTTTAAAAGTTCCGCCTTTTTCTTTTTTGCCAGTGGTTACTGAACTTACAATTTTTTTTAGTGAAGCTTTTGAAAATTTTATTTCACCTGAAAATAATTTTTCTCCTGAAAATTCTGCCTGATAAAGTCTGTGAATTTTATTCCAGAAATTTTCTTCGAGCATCTGCACATGTTGCACATACTTTTTAACACGACTTTTATAGGCGAGTGATTGCACATGCTCATGCAAAGGAGTGATCAACTGGTTATAAAGGGAAGAAGTAAAATAATCAATTGCTTTTCCGCAACGTTCTCTTAAAACCTGGTTGCCCAAATCACTTTCTTCCACGTTATTTAAAAGCCTGTCAAGCTGATCCTGAAATTTATCAGCCGTATCGCTGATGAGGATTATTTCTGATTTTATTTTTTCGCACAGTTCAATTGCCTTTTCTTTTTCAGGAATTTCTTTCTGCTCAATCATTTCTTTCCATTCATCAGTTCTGTCAGACAAATTGCTGAATGTAAATAACCGTTTTAACAAATATTTTGCATAGCGGATTTTTGCTTCACTCAAAACCTGTTGAAGCTCATTCGTATTATGATGGGAATGAGAAAATGAATTTATTTTATCATCCGTGAACAATGCGTTTTGTGCAATTCGTGAATGCAGCACAATCCCTTCAAGACTCCGGCAACGGCTCAATGCAACATATACCTGTCCTGCAGCAAACGATTGCCCGGCATCAATAATCACTTTATCAAAAGTTAGTCCCTGGCTTTTGTGAATGGTAATAGCCCATGCAAGACGCAGCGGATATTGCCTGAAAGTACCCAAATCATTTTTTAAAATTTTACCGGTTCCTTCCTCAACATTATAACGCGTATTTTCCCAAGTCTGTCTCGACAAAGAAAAACTTTCTTTGTTTTCGTTAAATTCAACAGTGATTTCCCTTGCCTCAATTTTTTTTATCACCGCAAGTTTGCCATTATAATACCTGCCACTTTCTGTATCGTTTTTTATAAACATCACTTGCGCTCCTTCTTTCAAATTCAAAATGCGTTCACAAGGAAACATATTATCGGGAAATTCTCCTTCAATCTCCGCTTCAAACGAATGCATTTTAGCAGGTAGTTTTTTCAATTCATCCGCGTTGATGTTATCTGCCTTATAATTATGTGTGCACAACATGACATAACCTTTTTCTGTCGGTTTGAACAATGGTTGAAATCTTTTTTCGAGCTGTTCAAAATCATCCTGCTCCATTTCTTTATTGCGGAGATTGTTCAGGAGATTTAAAAAATGCTCATCGCTTTGGCGATATATTTTTTTCAGCTCAATCTGTACGGCATCGAGCTTTTGCCAAACCTGCGAATCAAAAAAATACGGACTCTGATAATAACTTTTCAAAATTTCCCATTCATTATCCTTTGTAACGGGCGGCAATTGGTGCATATCGCCAATCAACAAAACCTGCATACCTCCAAATGGTAATTTATTTCTGCGCACAACCTGGAGAGCAAAATCAATTGCATCAAGGATATCGCACCGTACCATGCTCACTTCATCAATAATCAACAGCTCAAGCTCCTGCATCAATCTGCGTTTTTCCCTGTTGTAACGCATGTGCTTTAAAAGCAAGCTTCGATTGGTTACAAGATTCATATCCACAAATTCATTCGAAGGAATAAATGATGTGGTTGGAAAATAAAACATCGAATGAATAGTTGTTCCGCCTGCATTAATTGCTGCGATTCCTGTCGGAGCAACAATTACAAAATTCTTTGAAGTTTTTTCAGCAATATGTTTCAGCAAAGTTGTTTTTCCGCTTCCCGCCTTGCCGGTAAGAAAAACATGCTGATCCGTGTGTAACGCAAATTGTTCGGCAAATTGAAACTCAGGATTAGTCATTTCAAAAACGATTTAATTTAACTTCCTCTGTAAGTCGAATATCCGAATGGGTTTAACAATAATGGAACATGGTAGTGAGAAGCATCCGTAATTTCAAACTCAACTGTTACAGAAGGATAAAATGATTTCGCATTTTGACTCTTAAAATATTTGAGTGTATTAAAAATTATTCGGTAAGTGCCCCTGTCTAAACTTTTGTCTGCAGGCAACAAATTGTTGACGCGGCCATCTGCATTCGTCATTCCCTCAGCTGTTTTGGTCCAAAAGCCTTCAACTTTATGCTCTAGAATTACAGGAACTCCATTAGCAGGTTTACCAATCGAAGTGTCCAAGACATGGGTTGTAATTTGACTCATGAAAATAATTTATCAATGCGAAGATGCGTAATTTTATTTTGTTCGTTCATTGCAATTTTAATTTCTTCCTGTGGTAAATTATTTAACCTTGATTTTAATATTGCAAGCATTTGTTCTGCTGATTTTCCAGTTGCACAAACGATAAAGATATATCCAAATTTTTTTTCGTACTCTTTATTTACTTCTTTTAATTCCTGCAAAATTGTTTGAGTTGCCGTGTTTACACCGGATTGTTCACTTGATGCCCATTGTTTTGTTGAAGCAAATTTTTTTTCCAAAGATTTTACATCACCAATTTTTGGATGGTGTTTGAATGCTTCAAGCAAGTCTTTTTCACTAAGCGAAAACCAAATTTTGTCTGATTCATTTTTTAATTCTTCAATCGAGCCAAACGGAATTTTTTCAGAAAGTTTTTTTACCCATATCATACTTCCGCAGCATTTGAATAACTCTTCTTTTGCTTCTCCTAATGACAGTTTATTAAATACTTCTAAAGTCATTTTTACTTTTGTATCGTTCCATATAAACGCAATCGGCTTACTCCTCCATCAGGAAAAATGGATAAGCGAACATGAGTATAAGGTCCGCTGTTTTGATTTTTTTTTTCGAAGACGTGTTCATGATCAGCTTGCAATTTTGACTGGGGTAAAATAGTTGTCCATTTTATTTCAGAAGAATTAAATCTTGTTTCATCTTCCGGTAAAACAGTGCAGCCTTCGATGAGGCAACTGTCAGGATAATTTCCTTTGAAATGATGAGTGTCAACAATAATTTGTTTTATATTGCCCCGGTGTGCCAGGCGAACAATTAGCCAGTCACGATTATTTGGAGTGCGATTTCGTTTCGTTTCCCATCCGTCTCCCATATTAATCCCTCTGCCTGGCATGATTAAATTATCCATGTGAGAAAAAAACATATCATTACATAAAATTGCCTTGCCCCCATTAATTGCAGCTGCAAGATCAAGTATTTCATTTTCTTTAACCAATGTCCAATCTTTAAACACCTCGCCATAGATTTTTAAACGCGCGACACCCCCATCGGGGTAAATATTTAATTTCAAGTGAGTGTATATTTCGTGATCTGCAATGTCAAATAAATTTTGACTGCCTGGTTGCAAGGGCGATTTAGATAATATCTCCTTCCATTTTATTTTGCCTGAAGTTAAAAAATCATCTTTTATATTGTCACTAATTAAGCAGGCATCTATAGAAGCATAAGGTGGATGATTTCCCAAAAAATGATTTGTATCAATATCAACTCCATAAATTTTGCCTGAAACTGCTAATTGAATTATGCACCAATCGTGTCCGGGTGTTCTTTTTCTGCGTGATTCCCAACCATCCATCCATTTCCCGCGATCAGTATATTTATCCGGAATAAAAATTCCTCTGCCGGGCTTTAAAAGATTTTCCTTTTCGGCAAAAAAATCATCACTACATAAAAGCGCTTTGCCACCAAGACGTTCAGAAGCAAGATCAATCAGTTCAGTAAAAGATGATGAAGTATTGTTAAGATTCATTTTAGCGAATTCAAACATAAAAAAATATTACTTACCCAGTCCATTAAAAACGAGTTGGTATCCATATTAAAGAGAGAATTCACCATCAAATATGTTAACTTTGCATACCATTAACAAATAAAATGGATACATTGAAGCTGGAGCAGGAATTCCAGGCGAAAATTGATTCTGGCATTACCATAGAGCCAAAAGACTGGATGCCTGAACGCTATCGGCATCAATTGACCCGAATGATGTCGCAGCATGCACATTCTGAAATTGTAGGTATGCTGCCTGAAGGTAATTGGATTACAAGGGCTCCAAGCCTTTCACGAAAGGTAAGTCTACTTGCAAAAGTGCAGGATGAAGCCGGTCACGGGCTATATATATATAGCGCAACTGAAACTTTGGGAATTGACCGGAAAGAAATGGTGGCGCAATTACATAGTGGTAAAGCAAAATATTCCAGCATATTTAACTATCCTACTTTAAACTGGGCGGATATTGGTGCAATCGGGTGGCTTGTGGATGGAGCGGCTATTGTTAATCAAACTGCTCTTGCAAAATGCTCTTACGGGCCTTATGCACGTGCCATGCTGCGGATTTGTAAAGAAGAAAATTTTCATCACAAGCAGGGTTACCAGATTCTTGCAATTATGATGCAAGGTACCAAAGAGCAAAAGGAAATGGCACAGGATGCTGTTAGTAGGTTTTGGTGGCCCTCTTTAATGATGTTTGGACCGTCCGATAAAGAATCTCCTAATAGCGGGGAATTGATGAGGTGGAAAGTAAAATTACATTCTAATGATGAATTACGTCAACGGTTTATTGACAGAACGGTTCCGCAAGCGGAAGCTATCGGAATACAACTTCCTGATCCGAAATTGAAACTTAATCCTGAAACAGGACACTACAACCATGGAGAAATTAATTGGGAAGAGTTTAAAGCAGTAGTGGGGGGAAATGGCCCTTGTAATAAAGAACGTATGAAAGCCCGAGTTGATGCCGATGCTAAAGGAAGATGGGTACGAGAAGCCGCTGAAGCATACGCTAATAAATATTTAAACTGAGAAAAATCATCTTTTTTATTTGATAAGGAGACTATTTTTACAATTTATTATACCTGAATTGTTTTTTATATGACAGAGAATAACTCTAAAGATACCCAGTGGACATTGTGGGAAGTTTTTACACAGAAAAAATCAGGATTGCCTCATGAGCATGCAGGAAGTGTGCGTGCTCCTGATGCAGAAATGGCACTATTAAATGCGCGTGATGTTTATACCCGGAGAAATGAAGCGGTAAACATCTGGGTGGTGAAATCAGAACATATAATTGCATCAACCCCTGAAGAATCAGGACCATTTTTTGATCCTGCAAATGATAAAATATACCGTAATCCGAATTTTTACAAAACGCCTTCCGGAATAAAACAAATTTAAAGAATTGCTCATCTAGAGTTATATCAAATGGCTGAAATAAAGGATGCGTTGTTTGAATATTGCCTGAGGCTGGGAGATACAAGTCTGGTACTTGGTCAACGCTTGTCCGAATGGTGCGGTCATGGGCCGGTCTTAGAGGAAGATATTGCTTTAACTAATATTGCCCTTGACTTAATTGGACAAACAAGAATGATTCTTGAGTATGCCGGTCAGGTAGAAAATAAAGGGAGAAGCGCAGATGACCTCGCCTACCATCGTGATGCAATGCAATTCAGAAATGTGTTGCTTTCAGAACAGCCTAATATGGATTTTGCTTATACTATGACTCGACAGTTTTTTTTAAGCGTGTATAATTATTATTTATATGAAGAGCTAAAGGGAAGCTCAGATAAAACAATTGCTGCTTTTGCAGAAAAATCTTTAAAGGAAGTCGCTTATCATGTGCGTCATGCATCTGATTGGATGTTGCGCCTGGGTGACGGCACTGAAGAAAGTCATAAACGAATGCAAAATGCCGTTGACGATTTATGGATGTTTACAGATGATTTATTTCAAATGAATGTAGTAGACGAGCTGTTAATTAAGGTGCGTATTGCTGTTGATCAAAAAAAAATACATAAAAAATGGAAATTCAAAGTCAATGAAATTTTAACAAAGGGAACGCTTACTATTCCCTCTGTTAATAATTTTATGCGATTAGGTAGCCGTATAGGAAAACATACAGAGCATTTAGGATACATTTTAGCTGAAATGCAATTTTTACCGCGAGCTTATCCTGATGCTAAATGGTAAACCCTCAAAGTTCAAAAATTGAAAACTATCGAATTAGCAAAAGGACAGATTTGGGACTTTTTAAAAGAAGTCAAAGATCCTGAGATCCCTGTGCTGGATATTGCTGAGCTTGGAGTTTTAAGGGATGTAAGTTTTGATAATGATAAAATAGTAATAACAATTACTCCAACCTATTCAGGATGCCCGGCTATGAAAGCAATTGAACAGGAAATTAATACAGTATTGAAAGAACATGGTATTGAAAATTACTTGATCAAAACAGTTTATTCACCGGCATGGACCACAGAATGGATGAGTGTGGGAGCTAAACAGAAATTAAAGGATTACGGCATTGCCCCGCCATCTCAGTCAACGGAACAGCATTTGAGATCACTATTTGAAGGAAAAAAAGAATCAGTACAATGCCCGTTCTGCAACTCAACCAATACTATACTGAGAAGTTCTTTTGGATCAACTGCATGCAAAGCTTTGCATTTTTGTAATAATTGCCATCAACCTTTTGAGGAATTTAAATGCCATTGATATGTAAATATCGAAACTAGAAGAATTTATCGAATAGAAAAATCAGACTTTCCACCTAAACCTAAAACCATAAAATGTCCTCCATTCTTTCACAGCCTGAAGCATCAGTTTTAATCATAAAACTCAACCGGCCTGATAAATTTAATAGCTTCAACCGGCAGATGGCTTTGCAAATGCAAGATGCACTTGCTTTGGGTGAAAATGATAAAAATATCAGGGCAATTTATATTACAGCCGAAGGGAAAGCTTTCTCTGCCGGCCAGGATTTAACGGAAGCAATTGATCCGTCAGGACCCGGAATAAAAAATATTGTAGAAGAGCATTATAATCCGATCATAAAAAAACTTCGTTCAATCGAAAAACCTATCGTATGTGCGGTTAACGGAATAGCTGCCGGAGCAGGTGCAAATATTGCTTTAGCTTGCGATGTGGTTATAGCTGCAGCATCGGCATCTTTTCTTCAGGCCTTCAGTAAGATTGGCTTAATTCCGGACAGTGGGGGAACATTTTTTCTCCCACGCTTAATTGGTTTTCAAAAAGCCAGTGCGCTGATGATGTTGGGTGATAAAATTTCGGCTGCTGATGCTTTGCAAATGGGAATGATTTATAAAGTTGTTGAAGACGATAAATTGCAAATAGAAGCCATGGCTATTGCAAAGACTTTAAGTGAAATGCCGACAAAAGGTATTGGGTTAACCAAGCGCTTGCTCAACCAATCTATGACAAGTACATTGGAAAATCAATTAGAAATGGAAGTGAGTGTGCAAATAGAAGCAGCCGCCAGCCTCGACTATAATGAAGGAGTAACGGCCTTTCTTGAAAAACGCAAACCACTTTTTAAAGGTGAATAATTTGCACCTTTGAATTTAACAAATGACTAAAAAATCTTTAATCGGAGTGATTGGTTCAGGAGCCATGGGAACTGGTATTGCCCAGGTAGCTGCTACAGCAGGTCACAAAGTTTTAATCTATGATAATAATCTGCAGGCAATTGAACGTTCACAAGGAAATTTGCGAGATACTTTTAATAGATTGACAGAAAAGAAAAAGCTTACTGAAGCAGATGCGAAAGAAATTTCAAGTAAGATTGTCCATACGGAAAGCTTGACCGATTTTTCAGATTGCAGCCTGATCATTGAAGCCATAATTGAAAATTTAGAAACAAAGCAATTTGTTTTTGAAGAAGCTGAGAAAATTGTGACAGCGGATTGCATTCTTGCCACCAATACTTCCTCTCTTTCCATTGCGTCCATCGCTTCCGCATGTACCAATCCAAAGCGAGTGTTGGGAATTCATTTTTTTAATCCTGCTCCTTTAATGCCGCTCGTTGAAATTATTCCTTCGCTTGCTACGGATGACAATTGTTTAAAAAAAGCAAAAGAACTGATTGATGGTTTCAGGAAAATAACTGTTATTGCAAAAGATACTCCGGGATTTATTGTAAACCGCATTGCACGACCATTTTATGGAGAAGCAATAAGAATATACGAAGAAGGTATTGCGGATATTCCGACAATTGACTGGGCAATGAAGGAAAAAGGAGGATTTAAAATGGGACCTTTCGAATTAATGGATTTAATCGGAAATGACATTAATTATAAGGTGACAGAAACCGTTTGGCAACAGTTTTTTTATGATACTCGATACAGACCTTCCCTCACACAAAAAAGATTATTCGAGGCAAAGCGTTTCGGAAAAAAATCAGGACGGGGGTATTATGATTATTCAGAAGGGGCGATCATGCCGGAACCAAAAAAAGATAAACTTGTCGCAGAGAAAATTTTTATGCGCATCCTTTCTATGCTGATAAATGAAGCTACTGATGCGCTTTACTACAATGTCGCAAGCAAAGAAGATATTGAACTTGCCATGACTAAAGGTGTGAATTACCCTAAAGGGCTTTTGAAATGGGCAGATGAAATTGGCCTGGAAAAAATTTATGTAGTCTTAAAAGCGCTGCAAAACGAATATGGCGAAGAACGTTATCGCCCTAGTGTGCTGATGAAAAGGATGCTGGATAAAGGAGAGAAATTCTTTATTTGAAAAACTGAGGATCGTCCCCCAATAGATTTTTCAGATCTTCTGTTCTTTTTGCTAATTCCTTTATGAGGCTTTTTTCTTCAGGAGTAAGGCCCGAAGGTTTTGTTTTTTTTTGTTTAGCAGCGACAGATTTTTTATTTGTGAGTTCTATCTCCGTATGAAATAACAGGCATGCAAGGACTTTATCGGCAAATATTTCTTTCTCTTTAGGCTCCATTTTGTCCATCATTTCCTGGAACGTTTTCAAATGTTTTTCGATTTTCATGAGAGTTCTATTGCGTTTGAAGGTTACTATACGGAAAGGGCTTAATAAGGTTACTTATTAAGCTGTTACCGCAACTTCAGGGACCGTAACCGGTTCAGGGGTTTTGACTGCTTTGGGCCATGTAAAGTGGAAGACAGATCCATTGTTTTTTTCAGATTCTACCCAAATTTTACCTTCATGTTCTTCAATGATCTTTTTCACAATTGCAAGACCAACACCCGTGCTTTCCACTTCATCTCTTGCATTTAATGTCTGGAAAATGACAAATATTTTTTCGTGAAATTGCTTGTCAATACCGGGGCCATTATCAGCAACGGTAAAATGCCAGAAGTTTTTTTCTTCTATTGCATCCACTTTCACATAAGGTTCTGTTGTATTATTATATTTTACAGCATTGTTAATGAGATTCATAAAAATCTGCTGAAGCTTTATCTTATCTGTGTACAAGGTTGGCAGATGGCTGCTTATTTCAAACTTGCAGGTTTCAGTAGCCCCAACAAGATCAAAAGTATCTTTTAACAATGTTTTGGTGTCAATAGTAACATATTGTCCTTTGCTTTTACCGGCTTTTGAATAATCAAGAATACCGTCAATAAGAGCTTCCATTCTAATTACCCTGCCTTTGATAATGTTAAAGTTTTTCAATACATCAGGCGGCAGTGTATCACCAATATCTTCTTCAATCCAGCCTGTAAGATTCCCGATTGCACGAAGAGGCGCTTTCAGATCATGTGAAACTACGTAAGCAAACTTGTCCAGCTCGCGGATTGTTTTTTCCAAATCGCGCAGGTACTCTGCCACTTTCGCTTCAGCAGCTTTACGCAACGTGATATCGCTTTCGATATAAATAAATTTTATTACGTTGTCGTTATCATCAAGTATAGGAGTAATGTTTTCCTGCACCCATATTTTGCGCCCGTCCTTATGATATTTAATCAATTCTTCCGAACAGCTTTCTTTCTGCGCTAGCTTTTGATTGATCGTTTCAATTGTTTCTGCACTGGTTTCTTCACCATGGATGAGATCGGATGATTTTTTTCCCACTATTTCATCAAAGCTGAATCCCATCAGTCGCGTAAAGCCATCGTTTACCCACTCCACCTTTCCGAAATTATCGGTAATGATCACACCATTATTTGTTTTACTGGCAACGAGGGAAAGCTTTTTAAGCTCTACGTTTTTTACAGCCAGTTCATTCTTCTTTGCAATAATATCATTGATAATGGCATTCTTGCTTTTCTCCAAAAAATCCGATTGCGATGTTAATACCAGCATGGCAATAACGCCTGTCAATAAAAAATCAAGATCAATCAGTGCAGGATCAGATCCGATCAGCTCGTAGGAAGACCAGGTGGTATATCGTGCAACAAAATAAAAATAGACAATATGAATTACTGAAAGCCCGGCAACCAGTTTTCCGCCTTTATTACCGATCAGCATATAGGCAGCAAGCAACAGCCCGGCAAGGTAAAACATTCCTGAGTTACGAACTCCTCCCTGGTAATAGGTGCAAATGTGCAATAGGGTAAACAGCAGGAGCACTAGCGTGAGGTAAGCAAAACGCTGCTTTTTATGATAGAGCAATCCAAAATAATTCACAAAAAGCAAAGCAAACAGGAATGTAATCAGCCCTTTCAAAAAATATTCCCCGTTTATGAGTACTAATATCTGGTAAAAAAGGGCCAGGTAGGCAATCAATGAGAAGAGCGTAGTTATTTTAAATAAACGAAAACGCTGCAGCGATACCAGGTCATTATCTGACAGTGTATCGCGAAATGATTGTAGGACTAATAGTCTTTGTAACTTCTTTAACATTTTAGCAATTGTTATAAAAAAGCCTCAATTTATACGTGAACCTTACAAAAGGGTTACTATGAAAAGTTAAAAGTTTGTGGAGACGGCTTCTATCACCAGGATGAAGTAAAGTACTTAGTTTGCAAATAAATTAATACGATAAAATAAATTTTAAATTTGCAATATGGTTGATGAGGTATCTTACGATTATTTTCTTGACAATAAAGAAAAGCTTCTCCGGGAGCATGCCGGAAAATATATTGTCATTAAGAATGGAAAACTATGTGCCGCATATGTGGATGAGCTGAGCCTGGAAGTCAATGCCCGCAAGTATGGCAATGACTTGCTGATCCTTTACCTCGATCCGAAGGAAATAAAAGAATATAAATTAAAGGGCACCGTTGTTTAATTAATTTTTTTCCTGTTATTAAACGGGGAGAAACGATCCCTCGCCCGAAGAGCCAGGGAGATCAATCATAAAGCAATTAAAATAATTATTACTTAGATACTTTCTTATACTCTGCTTTTGCGTACCTGATAGCTCCGGGGTAAGCTTTTAGCGTGTTAAAAAAAACTTCGATAAAATCGGCATTGTTTCTGAATCCGTTATTAAAAGCATCTTTTAATTCATTGTCATCGCAAGTATTATTTTTAAGACAAGGCGGATTGATAAATTGACCATACAATTGGTACCCTGTAACAACGCCTTTGTCGTGCATTTCTTTAATAAAAGGTGGAGTGCCTCCGTTTGCTTTTAATGCAGTAAAATTCACTGCCAAACGATTCGGGAATTTTTTTATTGCTGCATCCAGCATCTTCTCGTGAATATTATTATGATCACTTAGTTTTCCATCGTCATCCACATCCGGAAAACCGGTTTTAGGCATTACCATTGCCAGCCCTATATAAGAGTTGGGAAATTTCTCGCCAATTACATCGGCAAACTCGTTCCAGGTACTCACCACTAAAGCCGGCCTGAAGCCGGCCTTTGCCCATATAGCTCGATGGTCGCCCGTATGGCAGTTTTCCTTATCCACATTCATCTGCTGCGGTAATTTAGTTTCTTCACTTCTTGAATTAATGCCACTTAATTTAACAAGCGTAATGGCATCCATATAGCCCGGCTTGCTGTTAATGTGTTCGGCAAGGCTGCCTATAAAATTTTTCCAAAGCGTTTTAAATGGTTCACTCCAGAATACGGGCACGTCATATTCTTCGCATTTGCCATAAAAATTTCGTGTTGCTTCAATAAAGTGAAGTTTCTCCACTCCTTTGCCATAGACCCATTCGGGGCAAAATGCTCCGGCAACAACGCAAAGCTCAATTTTTTTACCGTGTTGAATCGCCTTGTCAAAATCGCTGTCGAAGTCGCTCCAGTCAAATTTATTTTCACCGGTTTGAATTTTGTCCCAATCATATTTAAGGAACACTCCGTCTATATCAGGACTTGCATATACATAATCAGGTAAATTTCCTGTATTGCCTCTTTTTACATAAAGGCCTGTTGGCTTTACCAACTTGTTGCCCCCGCCATTAGGAGCCGGAACACCCTGGTTTGATTTAACCGGGTTTGCTTCAGCATTGCTGCTCTTTTTTTGAACACCACATGAAAACTGCAGTAACAGCAGCGTATAAATAAACAAAGATTTTTTTTTCATATTGAGGAATTTTTACTGTTAAACTATTCCTGCAAGATAGTTGATAAACTATTTCATAAAAGGAATTTTTTATGAAGATTCAAGTTTATTCATGAACTATTACCAATGGTTTCCTTTTTTCAAAATCGCCTGACTTTATGGTGCAGTAATAGATTCCCTGTTTGAGGCCGGTAGTTGAAATATTAAAGTTCTGTCCGGCAGTTGAAACTGTTTGGCTATAAACCAACCTGCCTGCAAGGTCGGTGATGAAAATTTCGGAAGGCTGATTGGAGGTTGAAGGTAATTCAACATTTATAAACTGGTTGGCGGGGTTGGGTGTAATTTGAAAATTGCTGCCTGCTGAAGGATTATTTATTCCTAAGGTGGCGCTTATGGAAACATCATCAATATTGGCATCGCTGCCGATGTGTGGTGTGCCTGAAACATTCGTTATTATAAATATCAGCGCTATGGAATCAGCAGTTGACGGAATGACTCCGTACATAATGTTTGCATTCACATGCGTGTAATTTGCAGCCGCAGGCACCACAGGAATCGCAACTCCTGAACCGGTACCTCCTGAATAGACCAGCAGGGATAATGTAAGCTCATCGCCACCCACGGAGGTTAATTGATACCAAAATGAAACACTGAGCGGAACAAAACTGAGCGGATGAGTAGAAACGCCCATTCCATTTCCGGTTGATAATGGAGTCCCAAAGGGTTGCCCGCCCCCTAAATCATCAATATGCAGGTTAACGGCATAGGTGCCGGAATGGGCAGTGGTGGTTTGCGAAAACACATTAAACGGGGGAATAATGGCTGCCCACCAGTTGTCAGGCAAACCTGCAGTCCAGTTTTCGAAACTGCCGTTTAAAATTTGTGGCCGCGCAGCGGATGCGATGCAAAGAATGGTAACAATTGTAAGTAGTATTTTTTTCATGGGAATTGTGTTTTGGAAAACAAATTTAATGAAAATGAAAATGGTTGGAGGTTTGAGGTTTGAGGTTTAAGGTTTAAGGTTTGAGGTCCTCCTTCGCTAAAGCTACGGAGGATAAATTTGAGGTTGTTTGAAAATGGTTTGAAGTGGTTTGAGGTTTGAGGTTTAAGGTCCTTCTTCGCTATCACCTTCGCTCAAGCTACGGAGATTAAAAAAAGCTACGGAGATTAAAAAAGCTACGGAGGATATTTTAAGGCTTGGGGTTGTTTGAATGGTTTGAGGTGGTTTGAATTGTTTGCCAGGGTTTGGATATATGTAGGAAGCATACCTGGTAATAGAAAAACATCTGAGGGCTGAAATTATTTGCCGGACGGAAACGAAAAGCAGGAAGACGGAAACGGTTGGAGGAGGGGCGGAAACGGTTGGAGGGAAGGCGGAAACCGTTAGCAAGGAGACGGAAATGAAAAAAGGGAAGGCGGAAACGGTTGGAGGAAGGACGGAAACGGTTAGAAAGAAGGCGGAAACCGTTAGCAAGGAGGCGGAAATGAAAAAAGGGAAGACGGAAACGGTTAGAGGAAGGACGGAAATGGTTAGAGGGAAGGCGGAAACCATTAGCAAGGGGACGGAAATGAAAAAAGGGAAGGCGGAAACGGTTGGAGGAAGGACGGAAACGGTTAGAGAGAGGACGGAAACGGGCCTGTTGAAAAGTAAAATAGCTAAATAACAATAGGTTACGATAAAAGGACGGATGAAACTGAAAATTGCGGAAGGATTTCCCCAATTATTTTTGGTTTTTTCAAAATAACTTTTGAAATTAGTGCTTGTTAAGTTGTTTGCCTCCCTTTAATCTTTACGTGACTCATTTTAATCTAACAATTTAATCCAAAAAAACCATGAACATCATTTTAATGGCTTTAATTATTAAAGCAAAGTACCGATGTACTCAACAGGAGTTGTATGCAATCGGAAAATTGGCAATTGATAACCTGGAAGCGGATCTTGCAGATTTCTTTGCCAAAAACGGAATGTATGTGGCAGCATATGTTACGATGCTGCGCAATTTACGGCAGGCTGCCATTGATTTACCGGATGAGGAGCAGCGAAACGGAGTGCACCAAGTTTTAAAAGGCTTGCTGCCCGCCCTGGTGGAACCGATTAAGGATAATTTTAATGATTTGAAAAGCGGCATCCGTAAGGCATGGCCGACTGAAAATCCTACTCCCCGTTATGAACAAGCAGGATTGGTGAACTATACTAATATAGGAACTGATAATTGGGAACATGTGGAAGGACTTTGTGAAAAAATGGATGAGTTTGTAACTACGAATGCAGCAGCATTGATAACCCCGGGAGCAGGGATGATGCCGGCCGGATTTGCAGCGAAGGTAACGAGCGACTGGGGCGCATTTACGCCTGTGTATGACAATTTTATGAGCAGCCGTGAAACGGGAACTGCTACAGCAGCAAAACTAACAGCAGACAATGCGTTTTATGATGCAATGATGTTATTTATGAAGGACGGTGTTGAAAGTGTTTACAGGAAAGATGCTGCGAAGCAGGACCGTTATACTTTTAGTGTGCTGAAGAATATGGTATCACCCCCGGGTAGTGCAGGACTGGATGTTACGGTTATAAATGCTGATGATACTGTAGCGATTAACCAGGAAGTAACTATTAAGAAGGAGGGCGCCCCGGCATTGAAGGTAAACACCGGTGCCAATGGAGTTGCACCATTTGATAATGTTGATCCGGCTACTTACAGCGGGTTGGTGAAGGGGATTACGTTTGTGAAGGATGTGAATACGGGAGTGAGGGCGAGGATTACGATTAAGCTTCCTGCACCGTAGGCTGTGGTTTGAGTATTAAATGAGGAGCCCCGCGATGCGGGGCTTTTTTATTTTGTATCTTTGATAAGACTAATGAAAAAAGAGCTTGGATTTATTATTTTACTACTAACCGCTTTCGTGGGAATAAAAACTGCGGAAGCACAAAACCCATTGGTGAAGCAATGGGATAAGAGATTTGGGGGAACATCAGATGATTTCTTTCATTATTTACAACAAACATCTGATGGTGGGTATTTATTAGGAGGGTATACAGAATCTGATAGCAGTGGAGATATAAGTCAGCATGGTTGGGGAGGTCCAGATTATTGGATAATTAAGATTGATTCAATAGGGAATAAAGAATGGGATAAGCGTTTTGGCGGATTAAGTGTTGACAACATGTTCACTTCATTTGAGGAAACAACAGATAAAGGATTTATTATTGGTGGTTATTCCGCTTCTGGAGTGGGTGGAGATAAAACAGAAGCTAATTGGGGATATAATGACTATTGGATTATCAAAATAGATTCATTGGGTAATAAAGAATGGGATAAAGATTTTGGAGGCACAGATTATGACTTTCTTTATTCTTTACAACAGACTAGTGATAAAGGATATATTTTAGGAGGATTCTCATCTTCAGACAGTGGGGGAGATAAAACGCAAGATAGGTGGGATACAGTTTGTATGCCATCATGTAATTACGATTATTGGATAGTAAAAGTTGATTCTTCAGGTAATAAAGAATGGGATAAAACATTTGGAGGAACTGGAGATGACCAACTTTATTCAGTGCGACAATCTTCAGACGGAGGTTATATTTTAGGAGGGTGGTCCTTCTCTGGCATTAGCGGAGATAAGACTCAAAATACTTGGGGGGTCCACGATTATTGGATTATTAAAATTGATTCTGCGGGAAATAAAGAATGGGATAAAGACTTTGGTGGCTTTAGTGCGGATTATTTTACTTCATTAGAACAAACAACAGATGGCGGGTATATTCTAGGAGGCATTTCAAATTCTGGAATTGGAGGAAATAAAACTGAAGATACATGGGGTGGAACAGATTATTGGATATTAAAGATAGATTCGCAAGGTGTTAAACAGTGGGATAAGGATTTTGGAGGTACTGGTATCGAGTCTCTTTTCGGCAATATAATACAGACCTCAGATGCAGGTTATTTAATTTGCGGAAGTTCCCATTCTCCAATGAGTGGGGATAAATCAGAAAACAATTTAGGATTGGAGCAGTCTTGGATCGTTAAAGCTGATTCAAATGGAAATAAACAATGGGATAAAACATTATTTACAAATTGTGATCCGTATAAGGTTGATTTCGGGACCATAGCATATCAAACAAAAGATGGGTGTTATATCATAGGAAATGCAACAAGTGGTGGAGTCGGAGGAGATAAAACTCAATCAAATTGGGATATGATTTGTACTCCTTTTTGTACCTACGATTACTGGATCATAAAATTCTGTGATACCATATTAACCACATCCGTTCCAATCATCAATCATCAATCATCAACAATAAATATTTATCCTAATCCTTTTTCAGATGAAATAATTATCACCAATAAAAATAATGAGGAAGCGGAAGTTATTGTTTATGATATTTTATCGCGGGTTGTTGCAAGAGAAAAATTTACTTCCACAACCATAATTAATACAGAACAACTTTCGAAAGGGATGTATGTGGTGAGTTTGGAAACGGAGAGGGAGAGGATGGTGAGGAAGTTTGTGAAGGAATGACACACCCCTGCCCCCTCTCGCCAACGCACAAAACCAGCGCACAGAGGGGAATTGCTGCGGGGCACTGGAAAATTGCCCTTGCCCCAAAGGGACTCCTTCGGAGCAAAATAGCCCCGATTGTAGTGGAAAGCCCGCACTTTGAATAGAAGCACTTAGTTAAGGGATTGCTTCAGTCGTTCCTCCTTCGCAATTGTAGATGTCAGATAATTCGGTAACAGATTATTTTGAACAAAGAATTTGTTACTATGAGAATAAATACAAATGATTTAACGCTTCAGCGCAATTATCTGGAAAAGTATCAGTTCTTAATGAAAGAATATGAACTGGTTAAAAAAGGAGGGCATCCGATATACAAGTATGCAAAGGATTTTTACAAAGCCAATGATACATGTGCAAAAAGCTTTTTGAAATATTACAACCGCTTTAAACAAAGCGGGCAATCTGTAGATTTACTTCCTTCTAAGCGGGGACCCAGGTATAAAACACGAAGACCCTTACCCTTTATCGAACAAAAGGTAATTGAATTAAGAGAGAAAGGAAATAACAGATATGAAATTGTAAATGTTCTCAAGCCATCGTTGCATAAGTTTACACCATCACCATCAGGAGTATACAATATCTGCAAACGAAATGGGCTAAACCGTTTAAAGAAAGTTCAACAACATAGCAGAAGAAAAATCATAAAAGAAAGAATGGGACAATTAGGACATATAGACACCCATTATTTGAGCAGGAGCATTATCAAAGGAAAAAGCCAAAAACTTTTTATTGTATGCCTAATGGATGATCACAGCCGCCTTGCCTGGGCAGAGCTCACAACAGATATCAAAGCATTGTCCATAATGTTTGCCACCTTGAAATGCCTGAACATGCTTTATGACCGGTATCAAATAAAATTTGAAGAGGTGTTGACAGATAATGGCCCTGAATTCGGTCCCCGGTTTAATAAACAAAAAAACGGGCATCCCTTTGAACGAATGCTGATGGAAATGAGAATCAAACATCGATATACACGCCCTTATCGTCCACAAACCAATGGAAAGGTAGAACGCTTCTGGCGTACATTAGAAGACGACTTACTTCGCGAAACTTATTTTGATTCTTCAGATGAACTAAAAGAGGAACTATTACAATATCTTTACTATTACAATCACGAACGGGCACATCAGGGTATTAATGGAAAAAAACCAATTGACATGTTAAAAGTGTTACCGAATTAAGTAACATTTACAGCAATGACGGAAAATAAGCGGGCGGACTTGCAACGGAAAGCGGGAACGGAAGAACAGATGAAAAGGAACAGTATCGCTACGAACCTTAATTTTTAAATTATCGTTGTTTAAATCTTTATTGGAGAATTGCAAATAATTTTTACAAAGGGTTAATTTTGTAAGAAAATGTACAACCCGATAATTTTTTAAAACCTATTTAAATATATTAGGCTTATTATTATTGGGAGTAAATCAATGAAACAAATTAAGTTCCGGTTTTTGCTTTGCAGCTTTGCTTTGGGCATGAGCGTGACGTATTCTTTTTCGCAGGGCAAAACGGGTTTTTTTATAGGTGGCGGATTTATGTATTATAACGGTGACCTGGGCGATAAAGCAAACAAGGTATTTACCAAGTCGGTTTTTTTTCATCCGTATGTGAGTGTGGGAGCTTCGTATTGGCTGACGGGGCATTTGGAGGGTACGATAGTAGCGGTGCATGGAAAAGTGGATGGCGCGGATTCGCTTTCGCTGGAAAAAAATAATATTTCGCGTAACCTGAGCTTTAAATCGGACATTGATGAATTGTCGTTGCGTTTCGAAATAAATTCGCTTCACAGGTATATGAAAAGCCGGATGAATGTTTATTTATTCGGGGGTGTTTCGGGATTTCATTTTAATCCTCAAGCAAACCTGGATGGTACGTGGTACAATTTGCAGCCGCTGGGAACAGAGGGGCAGTTTATAGCCGGAGGAGGATATGAAAAGCCGTATGAACTTTACCAGGTTGCAGTTCCCATCGGGTTTGGAATTGTAGTTCAGCTGAGCAGGCATTTTCGCCTGAAAACAGAGTTCTGCCATCGCATATTATTTACCGATTACCTGGATGACCTGAGCACTGTGTACCCCGACCTTGAATCGTTGTTAGCAACTCCGAATGGGGAGCTTGCAGCACAATTGTCAAGCAGGAAGACCAATGGAAAATATCCTCCTGCAGACAGCCCGAGGGGCAGTGCAAAATATAAGGATTCGTATACCACTGTCGGATGCACACTCGTGTATAACCCCGGCTATATGCAATGCCCGTCAGCTTTTAAAACTACGCGCATCAAGAGAACCAAGTATTAAAACTTAACGGGACCTTTTCCCCGTGCAGAAGGCATCCAGCCTGACCCCTTCTTAATTTAGCTACTTTTGCATGAACTATTTTAAAAAATAAATTCGTGAAAAAATTCAAACTCTTTGTCTTCCTCATTTGCTTTAGCCTGCCAGTGTTCTCACAAATTAATAAAGACAGGATCGAGTTTGAAAAAATGGTGAAGCGTGAACAAAAAGCGCACAGTTATATTAATAACAAAACCGAAACTCTTTCAGGAAGCAATTATGATGTAAAATACAATCGCTGCCAATGGACAGTAAACCCGGCAGTGTATTATATAAGCGGTTCGGTTACCACTTATTTTACTTCCAATGTTTCTTTATTGAATCAAATTATTTTCGATCTTTCAACGCAGTTGACTGTTGACTCGGTTATTTATCACAGCAATACTCTGCCATTTTCGCAAATCCCCGTTGATGGTTTATCCATTAATTTACCTGCACCGATAAGCTTAAACGCGCTTGATTCCATTTCGATTTATTACAAAGGAGTTCCGCCATCAACAGGATTTGGTTCTTTTATCCAGGATAGTCATGCAGGCGTTCCTGTCATCTGGACTTTATCAGAACCGTTTGGAGAAAGTGACTGGTGGCCCTGCAAAAATTCGCTCATTGATAAAATTGACTCCCTTGATATTATTGTTACCACTCCGCAAGCATACAGGGTTGCAAGTAACGGTCTGCTGATTTCGGAAATAACAAACGGGAGCAATAAAATATATCACTGGCAAACTCATTATCCCATTGCATCATATCTTGTGGCAATAGGTGTTACCAATTATGCTGTATATTCAAACTATGTTCCCATCCCCGGAGATTCTATTGAGGTGTTAAATTATGTTTATCCCGAAGACCTTGCAACAGCTCAGGCCGGAACGCCTGATATTATCCCGGTTATTCACCTCTATGACAGCTTAACTATTCTTTATCCATTCTCGCAGGAAAAATACGGGCATTGTCAATTTGGCTGGGGTGGAGGAATGGAACATCAGACCATGAGCTTTGTTACGGGATTTTATCATTCATTGCTTGCCCATGAATGTGCCCATCAGTGGTTTGGTGATAAAGTTACCTGCGGAAGCTGGGAAGATATCTGGTTGAATGAAGGATTCGCAACGTATATGGAAGCATTGACGGAAGAATTTCTTATTCCTGCAAACTGGTATAGCTGGAAGTCCGGTACGATTGCGGATGTTACTTCTCAGCCGGATGGTTCCGTTATGTGTGATGATACCAATAGTGTTAGCCGAATTTTTGACGGCAGGTTATCTTACGACAAAGGCGCTTATTTGCTGCACATGCTCAGGTGGAAAATGGGCGATGCCAATTTTTTCCAGGGATTAAGAGATTACCTGAACGATCCGTTGCTGGCTTATAAATTTGCGAAAACCCCCGACTTGAAAAATCATCTTGAAAATGCAAGCGGCTTAAACCTGACTAATTTTTTTAATGAATGGTATTACAACCAGGGATACCCGTCTTACCAGGTGCGCTGGACGCAGTCGGGAAATAATTTAATTGTGAAGATTAACCAGACACAATCACATCCATCCGTTTCATTTTTTGATATGCCTGTCCCTATTCGTTTCCAGGGACCCAGCCTCGATACCATTATTGTATTTAATCATACCTCTTCCGGGCAAATATTTAACACTACCATCACACAAAATATTAATACGGTAACCTTCGACCCCGATTTGTGGATTTTGTCAGCCAACAATACGGTGGTGCATGATGTTTCGCTTGGCATAAATAATGCGGATGCAACGGATTTTTCAGTGGAAGTGTACCCTAACCCCGGTACTGACGCTGTAAGTGTTCATTATTTAACTGCTGAAGTTGCAGATGTGAACTTTACAATTACTGATGTAGCGGGAAAAACGGTTTTATCAGAAGTATTTAAAAACGAAACCGTGGGCAGTCACCTGCATACCTTCAACACAACCATGCTTTGTTCGGGTACTTATTATTGCGAATTAAAAACAAATAAAAGCAAAAAGGTACTTACTATCCAAGTACAGAAATAACCGGAACTACTTTTCAGGAAATAACTTCCATATTAGATAATCAAGAGAGCCGAAAATAAGACCTTCAGATATATTTGTGGCACCGAAGGGATTTACCGGATCGTAATGATTATTAAAATCGGAATTGATTAAAGGGCTGTACTGATTATGTTTTATGAATGGCGCGTAGTCAAGTCTTGAAGAAAGCCCTTCAGCATTACTTGGTTTCGAACTTAATTTTCCGAAACTGTAAAAATCGGTTTTGCGTGAGTTGTTGAACGAAGAAAACCCCGGGCCGGAATTTAAAAAGTTTAAACAGCAGGACGGAGTTGTCTTTTTTGCATGACTTGTACTATCGCTCTGAGCACGGCAATATATAACAGAGATTGAAAATGATAGCGTCAGAAGGATGTTCGTTCGAATCATGTTTTTTACAAGTGACAACTAACTATCAAATGTATGCATAATTCATTAATTAATTTCTCTCGAAAGAATAAATATGTAAAACCAGTAATATTTTTCTCAGTTTTGCCTAAACTCGTTTTATGAAAAAAATAGTTGTACTTGGTGCAGGTATGGTGGGAAGCGCCATTGCCCGTGATTTATCAAAATCGTTCTCCGTCACCTCCGCTGACTTGAATAAAACTGCGCTGGCTTCATTGAAAAAAAACTTTGGCATTAATACCGTTGAAGCTGATTTAAGCAATAGCAAAAAAATTAAAGAAATAATTGCTGGTGCAGATTTGGTGATTGGTGCAGTGCCCGGCTTTATGGGTTTTGAAACCTGCCGCACCGTGATTGAAGCCGGAAAAGATTTGGTGGATATTTCTTTTTTCCCCGAAGATGCTTTTGAACTTGATGCACTGGCAAAAAAGAAAAATGTAACAGCCGTTGTTGACTGCGGTGTAGCACCGGGAATGGATAATATTCTCGTGGGTTATCATAATAAACGAATGGAGGTGGAAGAATTTACCTGCATGGTTGGAGGTCTTCCTTTTACGCGTACGCTGCCGTTTCAATATAAAGCACCCTTCTCACCAATTGATGTGATTGAAGAATACACACGCCCTGCGCGGCTGGTGGAAAAAAATGAAATAGTGGTAAAACCTGCGCTGAGCGAACCGGAATTGGTGGAGTTTGAAACAATCGGTACGCTGGAGGCATTTAATACCGATGGTTTGCGCTCTCTTGTAAAAACTATGAAGATTAAAAATATGAAAGAGAAAACGCTGCGCTACCCCGGTCATCGTCTTATGATGGAAACATTGCGTGATGCAGGAATGTTCAGTGAAAAAGAAATTGAGGTAAAAGGAAAAACTGTACGCCCGCTTGATGTCACTTCAAAAATTTTGTTGCCTCAGTGGAAATTACAGCAGGGCGAAAGAGAATTTACGGTGATGCGCATAATCATTACCGGGAAAGAAAAAGGCAAACAGAAAACTTATACTTACGATTTATTTGATGAGTATGATGATGTAACAGGATTTTCATCCATGGCACGCACAACGGGATTTACTTGTGCGGCAGCAGCTCATTTAGTGGCAACAGGAAAATATGCACGTAAAGGAATTATTGTTCCAGAATTTATCGGTGAAGACAAAAAGGCATTTGACTTTATAATGGATTATCTGAAACAGAGGAATGTGGTTTATAAGGTTAAGGTGTCCTGATATTTCCGTTATTCTTTGTTGAATAACTCAATAGTTCCAGGAAGAGTTATGCATCAAGTCATTATTTACTATTTATTCTGAGGTTGATTTGAAACATTGAACATCCATCGAATTCCGAATTTGTCTTTGCAGGTTCCCCAGTAGCCCCAGAACTCATCGTGAGGAGCAACGTTATCTCCTCCGCCTTGCGAAAGGTCTTTGTATAATTGGTCTGCTTCTGATTTAGTGTCGGGGTTCAAGCTGATAGTGACATTGTTGCCTTCAATCAATTTGTGTCCCATACTTTCAAGCATATCGGTTCCCATAATTTGTGTGCCTCCCAGGATAGGTAATGCCACATGCATTACTTTGTTTTTGTCAGCATCTGAAAGCTGGGGCATTCCGGGCTGATCCGGCATGTCTTTCATTCGCATGACAGGAGCTGAGAATTCAGTTTTGAAAACTTTTTTATAGAAGTTAAATGCTTCTTCAGTGTTTCCCTGGAAGTTGAGGTAAATTGATACGTATGCCATAATAAATTATTATTTTGTTATTAATATTTTGATAATAGTCAAAGCAAAATTATTAAAAAGCACAATTCAGGATTACAATGCGACATATTGATTTTCATTGGTGACTGTACAATAAATTTCTATTCATTGAATTTTGCCCATAGCCATTTTCTGATTTTTGTTCCTGTTTCTTCACTTTTGTCTTTAATAAAATTAAGCTGGCTTTCAATTAACTATAATTATAATTGACTGGCATATTTTTATCATGTGACTACAGGGTTTATTGACAACCTGAATAAATTAAATTTTAATTGGATTGAGTAAGGCACCATTGTCAGGACAAACCGCACTTATAACAGGGGCAGGATCCGGAATCGGAAAAGCAATTGCTATCGCTTTTGGAAAAGAAGGAGCAAATGTGGTGATCAATTTCCACAGTGATGCAGGAGAGGCAGAAGAAGTTGTCAATGAAATTAAAAGCTATGGTAATGCAATTAAAATCCAAGCTGATGTAAGCAAAGAGGATGATGTGATTCAAATGTTCAAAACCACAAGAGAAGAATTTGGGAAGCTGGATATCCTCGTAAACAATGCAGGTATTGAAAAAAATAATTCATTTACAGAAATGAGCCTGGCAGAATGGCAGTCAGTGATTAACACAAATCTGACTGGATATTTTCTGTGCGCTAGGGAAGCAGCGAGAGAATTTAAAAAGAAAGAAAAAGTACAGGAAAGCGCTGTTGCGGTTGGGAAAATAATTTTTATTAGTTCTGTACATGACCATATTCCGTGGGCGGGTCATGCAAATTATACAGCTTCAAAAGGCGGAGTAATGATGTTAATGAAATCAATTGCCCAGGAACTTGCCCCACACAAAATAAGAATAAATAGTATTTCACCGGGAGCTATCAAAACATCCATTAACACCAAAGCATGGGCAACACCTGAAGCCGCAAACAAACTGCTGGAGTTAATTCCTTATCACCGGATTGGTGAGCCTGAAGACATTGCAAAAATCGCAGTGTGGCTTGCTTCTGATGATTCAGATTATATAACAGGTGAAATCATCTATGCAGATGGCGGAATGATGTTATATCCCTCATTTATCCATGGAGGATAAAGGAAAGGCACAAGGATTTTAAAAAAAGTATAAAATATTAAAACAAAATAAATCATGACAGTCAGTGATCATTTAATTGAACGTTTGCTCGAGTGGGACGTCAAAAGAATTTTTGGTTATCCCGGTGACGGAATCAATGGAATTATGGAAGCCCTTGGCAAAGTCGGAAAAAAAATTGAATTTGTTCAGGTCCGGCATGAAGAGATGGCTGCATTTATGGCTTGCGCCCATGCAAAGTTTACAGGTGAAGTAGGTGTTTGTCTTGCAACTTCCGGACCGGGCGCTATTCATTTGCTCAATGGTTTATATGATGCCCGTATGGATCACCAGCCTGTTGTTGCAATAGTAGGGCAGCAATCCAGCGCTGCAATGGGAGGAGATTATCAGCAGGAAGTGGATTTGGTTTCCTTATTCAAAGATGTAGCGAGGGATTTTGTACAGATGTGTATTAACCCTGCACAAGTTCGTCATCTAGTGGACCGTGCCTTTCGGATTGCAAAAGCTGAAAGAACAGTTACCTGTTTAATTTTTCCGAATGATATCCAGGAAATGAAAGCCGTTGAAACTCCTGAACACAAGCACGGCACTATACATTCATCGCTTTCTTATACGAAAGCGAATATTGTTCCAGCGATGGAAGATTTAATGAAAGCTGCCGACATACTTAATTCCGGTGAGCGCGTTGCCATTCTTGTTGGTGCCGGTGCAAAGGGAGCGTCCGAAGAAATAATCGAGATCGCAGATTTGCTCGGTGCAGGAGTTGCAAAAGCATTGCTCGGGAAAGATGTGGTGCCTGATGATTTGCCTTTTGTTACAGGAGCAATTGGTTTAATAGGCACAAGACCAAGTTGGAATTTAATGGATGATTGTGATACGTTGCTGATGGTCGGCACTTCATTTCCATATTCTGAATTTTTACCGCAGGAAGGAAAAGCAAGAGGTATCCAAATTGACATAGACGGAAAAATGCTGGGCATCCGGTATCCTACAGAAATTAACTTGCAGGGTGACAGCAGGCAAACATTGAAAGCGCTGATTCCTTTACTGATAAAAAAAGAAGACCATAACTGGAGCGAAAAAATCGAAAATGATAATAAAAAATGGTGGAAAGTGATGGAAGCACGCGCTATGAACGATGCTGATCCAATCAACCCGCAACGTGTTTTTTGGGAATTAAATAAAAAGTTGCCTGAAAACTGTATCCTTTCTGCCGACTCGGGATCGTCAGCCATATGGTATGCTCGGGATATTAAAATCAGGAAAGGAATGCTTGGTTCATTATCAGGAAATCTTGCTACCATGTGCCCCGGAGTTCCTTATGCAATAGCGGCAAAGTTTGCACATCCGGATAAATCTGCAATTGCATTTGTCGGAGACGGAGCGATGCAGATGGCAGGGATAAATGAGCTTATAACCATATCAAAGTACTGGAAAAGGTGGAGTAATCCCCAACTCATCATCCTTGTGTTGAACAATCAGGATTTAAATATGGTTACCTGGGAGCAACGCCTGATGGGTGATTTAAAATATGAACCATCACAGGATGTTCCTGATTTTCCTTATGCAAATTATGCGAGGATTATTGGCTTGGAGGGATTTACTGCTTCCATACCGGAAGAAATTGCTCCAGCGCTCGAAAAAGTTTTTGCTGCCAAAAAACCGGTTGTATTCGAAGTGCATACTGATCCGAATGTTCCGCCACTGCCCCCGCATATCAGTTTTGAACAGGCAAAAGATTATGCAAAAGCAATGTTTCGTGGTGACCCGGATTCCCTGCATATCATTAAAGAAACATTTAAGGAAATGGCAGATGCGTACTTTACCAGGGCTTAGTTATACCCGGCAAGGAAACAGGCGAAATGACCAGCTTTGAAAAATCAATTCCATATAGCCAAATGCAGTGTCAGCGCTTATAATATCCCCACGGATTTTCGGGAAGCAGACGGCACTTATGAATGGAACAGCACTACCCTCATTCTCGTTACACTTACTTCCAATAATAAAATAGAAGGAATTGGTTACACCTATGCAGCACCTGCCGCAGCCCGGTTAATCCACGATATTTTACTTCCACTAATAAATAATAAAGATCCCCTCGAAATTCCGGGATTAGGGGCTGACATGGTTCGTGCCATCCGCAACTTGGGTCGTCCCGGCATTTGCTCCTATGCAATTGCTGCTGTTGACAATGCACTTTGGGATCTCAAAGCAAAGCTTTTAAATATTCCACTTTCTGATTTGTTCGGCAGAGCAAAAGAAAAAATTCCTGTTTATGGAAGCGGTGGATTTACTTCCTATTCCATTGATCAATTGCAAAAACAATTTTCCGGTTGGGCTGAGCAGGGAATTAAAATGATGAAAATGAAAATCGGCAGAAATGAAAAAGAAGACAGGAAAAGAATCAAAGCTGCGCGTGATGCAATCGGAAACAAAAACGAACTGTTCATTGATGCTAACGGTGCTTACTCTGTGAAACAGGCATTGGCAATGGCTGATTATGCTGCTCAATATAACGTTTCCTGGTTTGAAGAACCTGTTTCATCAGATGATTTGAAAGGTCTGGCGCTGATCAGGGACCGGACCCCTTCAGGAATGAATATTACAGCAGGAGAATATGGTTATGATCAGACATATTTTAAACGAATGTTGGAAGCAAAAGCTGTTGACGTGCTTCAGCTTGATGCTACCCGTTGTGCAGGAATTACAGGTTTCATGGAAGCGGCAGGCCTCAGCAAAGGATTTCATATTCCAAATTCCGCTCATACGGCACCATCTGTGCACCTTGCTCCCTGCTGTGCATTAACGGATATGCTCCACATCGAATATTTTCACGACCATGCGCGTATCGAGCAAATGTTATTCGATGGAACAGTTCTTCCAAAAGACGGATGTCTGGCTCCCGATCTTACCCAACCGGGAATAGGATTGTTATTTAAAAAGAAAGATGCAGAAAAATTTCAAATTGCTTTTTGAAAAGATATGACAAGCACCTTTCCCAATCTCGAGAGAGAACTTTCTTCTCTAATTAAAGGAGAAGTGAAATTTGATGATGGGTACCGTGCCATGTATTCTACCGATTCTTCCAATTACCGGCAGGTTCCGATTGGTGTGGTGTTTCCAAAAAATAAAGAAGACATCATCAATACTGTTGCTCTTTGCAAAAAATATAATACACCTGTTCTTTGCCGCGGTGGAGGAACCAGCCTTGCAGGGCAATGCTGCAATGTGGCTGTGGTGATGGATTTTTCAAAATACTGCAACCGCATCTTAAATTTTGATAAAGATAAAAACATCGTTCACATTGAACCAGGGCTTGTACTCGATGATTTGCGCAAGCATGTTGAACCTTATGGTTTAACATTTGGTCCTGATCCCGCAACTCATAATCATTGTACGTTAGGCGGAATGATTGGAAACAACTCATGCGGTGTGCACAGCGTGGCTGCTGATTGGCAGGGGGGCGGAGCGCGTACAGGAGATTTTGTGGAAGAACTTGAAGTACTCACTTATAATGGAGATATTTTTAATGTAGGCAGGACTTCACAACAGGAATTGCAGGAAATAATCAGTGCAGGAGGCGCAAAAGGCAAATTATATAGTCAGCTTAAAAATATTTCTCACAAGTATGGCGATTTGGTGAGAGAAAAATATCCAAAAATACCAAGAAGAGTTTCGGGTTATAATTTAGATGAGTTGTTGCCTGAGAAAAATTTTAACGTTGCCCGCGCATTGGTCGGAACTGAATCAACATGTGTAATTATTTTATCTGCAAAGCTGAAGCTGATTAAATTCTACAAAGAACGCGCACTAGTTTTGCTGGGCTACAAAGACGTTTTTGAATCTGCAAAGCATGTAACAGAAATTTTAAAATTCAAGCCTCTTGGTTTGGAGGGTATAGATCATAAGTTAGTGGAGTTCATGAGAAAAAAAAACCTGCATGTGGATTTACTGAAATTATTGCCTGAAGGTAATGGATGGTTGTGGGTTGAATTTGGCGGTGATACAAAACAGGAAGCAGAAAACAATGCACGTTTATTAATAAGCTCATTACAAATTAAACCGGATGCTCCTGCAACAAAACTATTTCTGTCGCATGAAGAGCAGGAACGGATTTGGAAAGTGAGAGATTCGGGATTAGGTGCAACTGCTTTTGTGCCCGGCTTACAGGACACGTGGGAAGGATGGGAAGATTCTGCAGTCCCCCCGGACAAATTATCTGAATATTTAATTGAGTTCAGAAAATTGCTCGATAAGTATCATTACGATACGACCACTTACGGGCATTTCGGGCAAGGCTGTGTGCATTGCCGGATTAATTTTGATTTTACATCAACTGAAGGAATAGCTCACTATAAAAATTTTACTGATGAAGCTGCTGATCTTGTTTTAAGTTTCGGAGGTTCACTTTCAGGCGAACATGGAGATGGTCAGTCGCGCGGTGAACTGCTGGTAAAAATGTTTGGACAGGATTTGATAACCGCCTTCCGCGAATTCAAAAGTATATGGGATCCTCACTGGAAAATGAATCCCGGAAAAATTGTGGATGCATACCCGAGAGATTCAAACTTACGACTTGGTGAGGGCTTTAAGTTCAAAGAAGTTGAAACGCATTTTAAATTTCCTGATGATAAAGGAATAATGGGCAGGGCTGCCATGCGTTGTGTGGGCGTAGGCGAGTGCAGAAAAACAGATAAAGGAACCATGTGTCCCAGTTATATGGTTACGCTCGATGAGAAGCACAGTACACGCGGCAGGGCACATTTACTTTTTGAATTGCTCACAAGGGATGTTGTTAAAAACGGCTGGAAAAATGAAGATGTTAAAGAAGCGCTCGATTTATGTCTTGCGTGCAAAGGTTGCGTAGGTGAATGTCCTGTTAATGTTGATATGGCGACATACAAAGCGGAATTTTTTTCCCATTATTATAAAGGAAAAATTCGTCCCCGTTTAGCATATGCATTTGGATTAATTAACCGTTGGGCAAAAATTGCTTCCCTCATGCCCCGTGTGGTAAATCTTGTCAATCATTCTTTTTTAAAACAATTTATAAAAGTTATAACAGGAATTGCCCCGCAACGCGACATTCCCTTTTTTGCCGGAGAATCTTTTACAAAATGGTTTAAGAATAGAAAAAAAATCTTTTCAAACTCTGTCAAAGTAATGCTATGGGCAGATACATTCAACAATTACTTTTTTCCAAATGCATTGCAAAATGCAACATCTGTTTTAGAGAATGCAGGATTTGAGGTGATGCTTCCTCCTAATAATCTATGCTGCGGTCGCCCGTTATATGATTTCGGAATGTTGGATAAAGCCAATCAATATTTAGCTAAAATCCTCCATGATTTATCTTCTCAAATCCAATCAGGAATTCCAATAGTAGGATTAGAGCCGGGTTGTGTATCTGTGTTCAGAAATGAATTAAAAAATATTTTCCCTGATAATAAAAATGCAATAAAGCTGTCAGAAAATTTTTTTACACTTTCAGAATTTATTGATATGAACAAAAGCAAATTTCACTTCAACAGGTTAAACAATAAAATATTTTATCACGGACATTGTCATCACAAAGCAGTCATGCATATTGAAAAAGATAAACAGGTTTTAAAATCGTTAGGAACTGATTTAACTTTTATTGATGCCGGTTGTTGCGGATTGGCAGGGAGCTTCGGTTTTGAAAAAGGAGAAAAATATAAATTATCCATGCAAATAGGTGAACGTGTTTTATTTCCGGAGTTAAGAAAAATCAGCAATGATGATATTATTGTTTCAGATGGCTTCAGCTGCCGTGAGCAAATTTTACATGGAACAAATAAAAAAGCTTTTCATCTTGCGGAAGTTCTTGCAATGGCTATAAAAAAATAATTATTTCTGAATTTTTCTGATAATTACTCTTGCCGGGGAACCGTCTGCGCCTTTTATTTTTAATGGAAGACAAATCATTTCATACAATCCGGGTTCAATACCGCGCAGATTTAATCCTTCAATAATAGTTATCTCTGAACCGAGAAGTATTTTATGCACTTCTTCTCCGTTTTTCGCTCCGCCAATTGATAAATAATCTATACCAATGCAGGCAACGCCTTTATCTCTGAGAAATTTTGCAACATCTGTTTCAAGAAAAATATAATTTTCATCGAATGGCATCATCGTCCAGTCATGATCAGAGTTTTTTGTTTTAAAAAGTATACGATCTCCTTTACTGATTTCATAACGCTCTATTTCATTTAACAATATTGCATGCTTATCCTTTATTTCAAAAATTTTTGCCCTGCCAATCAGATTTTCAAATGGAATTTCAGTTACATCTTTGCCTTTATTAATAAAATGCAAAGGCGCATCCAAATGAGTTCCCGTGTGTGCGCTCATGCTTAATTCAGTAACATTAGCCTCATCACCTTTATTTATCAACGATGTTTGCAGGATTCTGACAGGAATATCTCCCGGCCAATGGACCATCGAATCCTGAATAAAAACAGAAATATCAATCCATGAATTGCTCATTTTTTTTCCGGGCTTACTTTTTGAAATTTAATCAATGCTCTTTGTTGACAAATAAGGAGCTTATGCTAATGTACAAGAATATCCGGATGTTTATTTTTTTTTCCAATAAGTTTTTAAAAACCCTTCCCTCCCAAATACCGGGTCATGAATGGGAACTGAAAGTTTTTTAATATGTATAATTGCTTTTTCAAGTTCGGAAGCTGTACCTGTATTCATATCATAATTTTTTCCCTGCGGATAAGCTCCAACACACTGAAAATCTTCAGAAAACTTCAGGCATTTATGTCCTACTCCTGCAGGAACAATAATTACATCACCCTGTGAGAGTTTAATTTTTTTTCCTTTAGGGCCTCCGAGAATTACAGTTGCCGAACCGTTGCTTATCCCCATGCATTCATGAGTGATGCTGTGATAGTGATGGAAATCATAAATACCATTGCGCCATGAATTGCTCCAGCCATTACCCGCAAATATTTTTTGAATTATACCAGATGCTTTATTTTTCTGCGAAGGAAGGACGAGCGCCTCCTGATAAATTATAACTGGAAGCCGACTGTTAGGAAAGTTTTTGTTTCGTTTTAAAACAAAGTGCAGGATATGAGGATTCGTATTAATTCTTTCTTTCATTTATCACCGGGCATTGCTTTTTGGGAACATGGTTTTATCGGGTTGGTTTTTCAACGTATCAATAACACGTTTAATTATTCTCGTCCTTATAGAAGCGGCTTGTTTTGGAGGTACAAGATATGTAACCGTTGCTTCTACCCATGTGTTGGGATTGATACGCAGGCTTACAAATGGATATTCTTTTATCTCCATGTCATCTATGGGTGATTCTTTTACTAATGCTTTTAACTCTTCAATGCGCTGTTCCATTTTTTCACCCAATTCATCTTTTGTTACTTCTTTAATTGTTTTCTCAATAAATTCCAAATCGCTTTCGTAAGCAACATGAAAAGGAATTTCATTCCAGATGAATTGAAAATCTCTCCATGAATAATTAAATACCGATGATTGTAAAACCAAACTGTTTGGAAAGCGGATAAGTCGACCGCTTGGCAAATCATTGGTAAGATAATCACCTGCAAATTCCCACAGCGTAGTATCAAGATATCCGATTTCAATCACATCACCTTTAAACGTATTAAGTTGAATCCTGTCACCAATATGGTAAGGGTTACGAATGATAATATAAATCCACCCAATGAAAGAAGAAATAGGCGTTTGTAAAGCAAAACCAAGTATAAGTGAAAACAAACCAAGCGATACCGCTGCAGCATACCAGTTGGCAAACAAAAAGGAAACGATTAGAATACCGACTGCAATGAGGCTTATTAGATGAGTCAGCCTGATAAGGTTGTAACGTTTATATTTGGTTCGTGACTTTTTGAGTATCAGAATTTCTGCAAATTTGGATACAGATAAAATTAAAATAGCAAAAAATCCTGCAAGTGATAGCTTCTGAAGTATATCATGATACCTGGCGGGGATAGAAATTATACTAAACCGGATAAAAAAATACACAGCAATGCAAATGCATGCAACTATAATATAGGAGCCCAGCCATACGAAATGTGTTTTTGGTTTTATCGCTTTCCTGTATTCGGAATTTTGTTGCTTCTTAACTTCCATGACCTGCCGGGGTTAATTTCCTTTTAAGGTTTTGGTAATAAATTTAAACAAATGGTCACATGCTTTTTCTTTAATCGTAAGAGGGCTGCCATTAAATTTTTTTTTCATTCTATATAAACGTTTTTTATACAAGACTGAATAAAACACGGTACCCACAGGTTTTGATCTGGATTCACTTCCTCCTGGTGCAGCAAGGCCGGTGATAGCAGCATGAATATCTGCTGTGATGATTTTGCTTAGGTTTAATGCAAGTCCATCTGTTACTATTTGTGATTCGGCTGTGTGTTTATCTAAAAGTTGTTTTTTTATTTTTAATAGCCCTGTTTTAACATGTTCGCTGTAACAAATAATGCTGCCTTCTAAAATATCAGAGGTTCCGCTGATAGTTCCTAATTTATGAGCTGCTAAACCGCAGGTCATGCTTTCGGCCAACGCAATAGTGAGCTTGTTTTCCTTTAAAAAATTTGCAAGTATTTGTTCAGCACGCTTCACATTCCTCCATTTATTCTTTAATTATACTTATATCACCTGAACGTTCAAGATAAACTTCTTTTATTTTATCAAGTGAAGAAAGGTTAGCGTCCCTTCTAACTGCTTCCAGGATATCCTCTTCAGTGATGTGTTCTTTAGAAAGATTTTTCAAATTCCTTTTTCCATCTTTCATAAGCACAAGACTTTCTCCTTTAATTATTCCTCCGCCTTTTTTGCTGTAAAAGGTTATCCATGCCAATAAGCGATGTAGAAGCACAAGCACCAACGCAGCGAGGATAGATCCGAAAAAGGATTGATTAGCAACAACAGCTCGGCCCATTATGGCTCCTAGCATCAATAAAGTCAGTGTATCAAATGCCGTTTGCTTGCCTAACGTTCTTATGCCTGCAATGCGCAAGAGAAGAAGGGAAGTAAAAAAAACTATGACAGCCCGTACAGCCATCTGGTAAGCCTCTAATTTTTCTGCATCAAGGCCGAGAATATTATTTAAGATTTCCATCTAAATTATTTTTTATTATCAGTGCTTTTCTTAATGATCTTAATGGCCATTTTTTTATTTCCTTTATTCAAAAGATGAAATTTCTTTCCCTCCATCTCATTATAGTATTTAAAAAAATGAATGATCTCATTCAAGACACTTTCATTAATGTCGTCTATACTTTGTAAATGGGAATGATTTAAAGATTCTGAAGCTACTGCAATAATCCTGTCATTTCTTATAGCCTTCTCTCCCTTTTCTTTTTGTTTTGCGGCTAAAACACCAATTACCCGACATTCAACTATACATCCCGGAAAAAAAGGGAAATCAGCTATCACTATCACATCAAGAGGATCGCCATCTCCACCTTGTGTGTGAGGAATAAAGCCAAAGTCAAAAGGAAACGAAGTTCCTGAAGGAAGCACTTTCTTTAATTCAAAGCAATCATTCTCCTTGTTATAATCATATTTATTCCTGCTTCCCTGCGGAGTTTCAATTATTGCACGAATGGTATTATTACCATTTGTAGATATTGAAAGAGGTTTCATTTCATTTTTTGAAATCGTCAATCTTTTTTTCAATTTGTTTTTTCTCATTATCTATGTCGGTGTCTTCAATCGAACGCGATGTCTTAGGATCCTTTTCTTTACTGGTCATTTCAGCAAGATTGGTATAATATTTATTAAGACGTTCAAGTTCATCTTCTGAAAGATCCTCAACACTGACAATACGATTGCTTGCCATTTGATTGGCCGCTACCAGCTCATTTAATTTTACCTGAATAGCAAGCGCATCTTTATTTTGTGTTTTCTGAATCAGAAAGACCATAAGAAATGTTATTATCGTTGTACCGGTATTGATAGCAAGCTGCCAGACATTTGAATAATGAAATACAGGACCTGTTATAATCCAAACAATAATTAGAATACATGCCGTTATGAAAGCTCCACTGCTTCCTGTTACTTTCGTTGCTTTTGAAGAAAAAGTTTCGAACCAATGTAATTTTCCTCTTGTTTCTTTTTTTGCTTTTGCTTTTGTCATCGTTTACTCTATTAAAATTATTTATGCTTTTTTCTTTTTTGCTTTTCGGGGCAATTTTAAACCTTTACTTTCCCTGTCCCATTCCTCTACATTTACTCCTTGTTTTTCCAATTTCTTTTTATTGGCATGAAAGAATTTTCTTTGTGCTTCGCTTTTATATGGCATGCTATTCTTTATTAAAATTTTTAATGACTTTTTTTAAATCAATTCCTTTACCAAGTACAGGTTTGAAAATATCTCCTTCGCTTTTAATTCTTTCAAGAGCATTATAAATAGTAAAGTCTGTCATCTTCAAACCTTTTTTAACTTCCTCCCAATGCAAAGGCATGGAAACAGTTGCTCCCGGTTTGGGCCGTAATGAATACGGAGCAGCAATAGTTGCCTGCGGGCGGTTTTGCAAAAAATCAATATACATTTTTCTTTTTCGTGCTTTAACTACACGTTCAATGCTGGTATATTTTGGTATTTCTTTATGCACTAACGTTGCGATTATTCTTGCAAATTCTTTTGACTGCTCATAGGTATATTTTGCTCCAAGTGGTATATAAACATGTATCCCTGTTGAACCGCTTGTTTTAGCAAATGATTCCACACCCATGCTTTCTAAAATATTCTTAGTAACATTTGCAGCTTCAATCACCTGTAAAAAAGTGTTTTCAGAAGGATCCAGGTCTATAATGCACCAATCGGGATAATCTTCACTTTCTACACGACTGTGCCAGGGGTTCATTTCTATGCAACCTAATGTTGCCATATAGAGCAGGCTCGCTTCATCTTTTGCCACAAGGTATTTTCTCAGCCTGTTATCAGAAGGGCTTTTGTAATTAAATTTTTCTACCCAATCAGGAGCTGTACCGGTTACATCTTTAAAATAAAAACTTTCACCATCTATACCGTTCGGATAACGGTTCATTGATTGGGGACGGTCTTTGAGATAAGGTAAAATATGCGGAGCTGCCTGGTAATAATAATTGAGCATATCCCGCTTGGTAATTTTTTCTTTAGGCCAGTAAATTTTACTGAGGTTTGTAAATTTTATTTCGTGACCATTAATTTCCCTTACTTGCGTTTCATCTGTTGGATTTAAGAATGTTGTCCTACCCTGCTTACCGGCAGGTTTAAGAATGTTAACTGATTTTTTTTGCCCGGTTGAGGTAATTTCTTTTGTTGCCATTGGTTTTTCTTTTATCACGTCAGTTGCTTTTTTGTCAATTCTCATAGCTTCAAAAGAAGGGTGGCGCATAATTCCATCAGTTGTCATTTCTGTATAGCTGACTTCACATACTAATTCAGGTTTTAGCCATATAGCTTGTGCATGGGGAGGATTGGGCCGGAATCGCGAGGGTTTATTAATATCAGGAAGCTCTGTGAATGGCGGTGTTTTAGTGACAAGCGGCTTAAACTGCTTCAGCATTTCCTTTTGCTGCTTATCGTTGAAACCGGTTCCAACCTTGCCGGTATAAATTAACTTTCCTTTCTCAAAAACACCTAGCAAAAGAGAGCTGAAAGATTTGGAGGTATCGTTATTGATAGTATAACCGCCAATTACCATTTCCTGCCTTTTATTTGCTTTAATTTTTAACCATTCATTAGAACGGATTCCGGGCGAATAAGTGCTGTCGGCTTTTTTGGCAATGATTCCTTCAAGCCCCATTTTTTTTGCAGTTTCAAAAAATTCAATTCCGCCTACTTCAAAACTTTCACTTAACCGGATGGTTTCATTTTCGGAACTCAATTGTTTTAAAATTTCTTTTCGCTCCGATAAGGGAAGTTGCATTAAATCTTTTCCGTTTAGCCAAAGCAAATCGAAAACATAAAAATAAATAGCTCCATCTGCTTCGCTGCGCCAGTTTTGGAGTGCACCAAAATTTGACTTGCCGTCTTCATCAAGCACAACTATTTCACCATCTATAACTGCATGTACATTCCATTCCTGCACGGCTCTATGCACGGAATAAAATTTCTGATTAAAGGATTTATCATTGCGCGATTTTAATTCCACTTTATTTTTATTGCATAAAGCAATAGTTCGGTACCCATCCCATTTTATTTCATATAACCATCCTTCTTTATCGAAAGGTTTGTCCACTAACGTTGCAAGCATAGGAGCCAGCCTGGTGGGAAACTTTGCCCGTTTTCCTTTAGCTGCCAAATCTTCTGCAACAACAGATTTCTCCTTGCTTTCCTTTTCTTTTTTATTTCGTGATGATGCCGCTTTCACGTCAGCCCGCTTGTTTAATGCTGTTTCCTTTTTACTTTTCGAAGAAGATTCTTTTACCCTGTTTGAACCATAAAAATTCTTACTCGTCTTTTCCACCTGCGCAAGTGTTTTTTTTGAAATGACAGATTTATCCTTCAGCGTTATGTCATCTTTAGAAACATATTGGTCCTTCACTTTAAATAATAACCATGAATTCTCTCCTCTTCCTTGCGTTTTTACAAGTGCATATTCTCCTTTAAGTTTTTTTCCATGCAAAATAAAATGCAGCTTGCCTGAATGAATTCCTTTACGCAGTTCTTTATCCTGTGTTTTTTTATCTTTTCCGTCAGCGCCAGCCGGTTCATAAAAACCTTCATCCCAAACTATCACTGTCCCTGCACCATAACCGCTTGGAATAATTCCTTCAAAATTCCTGTAATCAAAAGGATGGTCTTCCACCATCATGGCAAGCCTTTTTATATCCGGATCTGTTGACGGGCCTTTGGGAACAGCCCAGCTTTTTAAAACACCTTCCATTTCCAGCCTGAAATCATAATGCAAATGCGATGCATCGTGTTTTTGAATTACAAATCTCAATTTATCACTAACCGGTTTGCCTCCTGTTGGTTCAGGGCTTTCTTTAAAATTCCTTTTCTTTTTATATGTTGCAAGTGCCATAATTATTATTCCATTTAATCTTATGCCTTTCGATAAGGTTGTTTAATAGCGTTTTTATCAGGTGGAATTTCACCCTCGTGAAGTTCCGCATAAGCATGAGTAAACTCAGCGCCATAAAAAACAATCATGGACGAATAAGAAACCCACAATAAAATTAAAATCACTGATCCTGCTGCACCATAACCCGAACCCGGATCAGCCTTTCCGAAGTACAATGCAAGCCCGAATTTTCCCATCTCAAAAAGTATGGCTGTTACTATTGAGCCAATCCACACATGCCACCATTTAATTTTGGCATCAGGAAAAAATTTAAACATCAAGGCAAATAAAAAAGAAAGGATAACTATGGATAAGAGAAAATTCACTGCCTGCAACACGACCAGTAATGATTCAGAGAAATTTCCGGAAAGCCAGTTGCCAAATGCTGAAAGCGCTGCTGAAATAATAAGCGATACCATAAGGATAAATGCAATGGATACAATAAGCCCGAACGAAAATAAACGAACCCTGATCACACTCCATATTCCTGATTTGGTTTCGTCCGTTTTTACTTCCCAGATAATATTCAGTGATTTCTGAAATTGCGCAAATACACCGGTTGCACCCACCAAAATAGTAATGACACCTATTATTGTTGCCCATACAGAATTTTTTGATTCACTTGCTGCAGCTATCATTTCCTGCACCTGCTTTGCAGTATCTGTTCCGAACGTTGAAGATATTTGGGTGGCAACATGATTGTTTACTGCATCCCTGCCGAAAAAAAAACCGGCAAGGGTAATAATCACCACAAGTAACCCCGGTAATGAAAATATAGCATAGTAGGCTATTACGGCACTCTCTTTAAAAGGATCTTTTGACCACCATTTTTTAAAGGCAGTTTTCAAGAGCTTCCCTGTATTTTTAAGTTTTAATTTCATAAAAAATTAATAAAGGAGCAAATTCTAATAAAGGAAGAAGTAATTAACCTTTTTTAGTGACCGGAATACAAAGAATTCATATTAAGACTTAAAAACAGAAATCATCCGGATTTTTAGTATTAAAATGTTGTGCCACCCGGGAACCTAAAAACGTGGCATTATTATTTAACCAGGAATAAAAAATTTAATATCAACTTTTAATAAAAAAATAGCATGGCAAAAACATCAAAAAAAGGTCAGAGCAAAGTGAAAAAAGTTATGCATGAATATAAGCATGGAGAATTAAAATCAGGAAAAGGCGGCAAGGGGGGAAAAGTTAAAAGCCGCAAACAGGCTATTGCAATAGGATTAAGTGAAGCGCGCAAAGCAGGTGCTAAAGTTCCAAAGAAAAAGAATTCAAAAAAATAAATGTTCTTTTAATTTAAAAAGAAAAAAATTAATCTTCATTACTTAGGTTCCTCAAATTAACCTTCGCTAAAGCTTCGGTCAACAAAGTACATATCCACCTCCCCCTTATTCTTTGCTTGTATTTTTCCCCTGTGGATACAATTGAATTTATCCTTCACCAATTCATACGTACTCCCGCTGATGTTTACTTTTCCTGCTTCGCCACTTGATTCCATTCGTGAAGCGATGTTCACTGTATCTCCCCAGATATCATAAGCGAATTTTTTTACGCCAACAATCCCTGCTACAACCGGACCTGTGTGAACTCCGATACGGATTTCGAATTGCGGATTTTGGATTGCGGATTGACGCTGTGTCATGAAGTCCCTGATTTCAATGGCAGCATTCACCACATCAGTTGCATTGGTTGCGTTAGTAACCGGCAAACCTCCTGCACACATGTAACTGTCGCCTATCGTTTTTATTTTTTCAATATTGTGTTTGCCGATGATGTTGTCGAATGCTTTGAAGCAGGTATGTATTTCCGCAACCAACTCAGTTGGAGAAAGCTTCTCAGAAATCTGTGTAAAGCCTTTGAAGTCGGTGAACATGACTGTTACTTCATCAAACTGTTTTGCATCGGCACTGCCTTTTGTTTTAAGCTCTTCTGCAATTTCTAAGGGAAGAATATTCAGCAGCAATTCATCACTGCGCTTTTTGCCTTTTGTGATTTTATTGCGTTGTGTAAAAAACACTCCGGCAAAAAGGAGCATCACGGAAAAGCCGCCCACAAAGCCATTGCGAACCAGCTTTTGTTTCTGCAATTCTTTTCCGGCAACAGCATCTTTCTTTTCCTGTTCTGCTTTTGTGAATGATTCCTTTTTGTCGAAATCATATTGCATTTGTGACTGCACTAATTTTTTTGTGTTTTCTTCATTGAACATACTATCACGGGCAGCGATAAACATTTTGTAATGCTCCAGCGCCTTCTTATTATTTCCCTGTGCGCTGTCTAATGTTGCCAGGGAGTTATAGCTTTCGCTAATATTTCCCAAAGATCCAATCTCCTTTGCAACCGATAACCCTTTGTTCAGATACAGGACAGCATCATTATTTTTATTCTGCTTTAAATAAGTATTTCCAATGTTGTTATAGCAATTAACAATGCCCTCTTTATCCCCGATTTCTTCATATATTTTTAAAGCAGCAAATTGATTCTTCAATGATTCCTTATAGTTACCCTGCTGATGATACACAAACCCGATGTTACCAAGGCACAAAGCAATCCAATCTTTATTTCCTACTTCTTCATTGATTGATAAAGAAGCGAAAAAATTCTTCAACGCTTCGGGATAATTGCCTTGTTCCTGGTAAACCGTTCCGATGTTGCCATAAGCAACTGCAACGCCAAGTTTGTATCCAATTTCTTTATTGATTTTCAAAGTGGCAGAATAATTTTTCAATGCTTCCGGATAATTGCTTTGTTGATCATAAATAATTCCGATGTTGTTGTAACAAAAGGAAATGTATTTTTTATCCCCGGTTTCTTCATTGATTTTGAGTGCTGCAAAATAATTTTTTAATGCTTCAGGAAAATTACCCTGCATTCGAAAAGCATTTCCAATGCAAATCAGGGATAATGCAATGCCCTGTTTGTAACTAGCTTCTTTCGCTATTTTTAATGCCTTTCTGTTATTTTCCAATGCCTGTGGATAGTTTCCTTTATAAATATAAATTACTCCCATACTGTTATAGGCATTCACTACTCCCTTACTAAAACCTATTTGCCCTGATAATTCTAATAATTGCTTAGAATAAGCCATCCCTTTTTCAGGACTATTCATCCAATATTCCTCGCATATGATATTTAAAATATTTGCTTTTGTGCTATCGAACATTGCAGGAATTTTACTGCCGAGTTTAATCCTGGTTGCTTCAAACTTTTTCAATTCATGTTCAAGGGAGTCAATCTTGTGTTGGTCTTGTGCGGAGCATAGGTGCTTAAAAAAGAACAGCATGACAAATAGCAGGAGGAATTTTTTCATGAGGGTCTGAACTATGCTTAATAAGATTAAATTTATTACAATGATACCCTTATTAAATCACTTGTCGCAAGAAATAAAATTATTTCAGAAAATCACGGGAATCAAATGAATCAAAGTTCAGGCAATTTGCTCCACGAAGTATATATCCATCTCTTCTTTATTCTTCGCTTGTATCTTGCCGTTTTGGGCACATTTTTCTTCATAGGGTTACAAAATCAGAAGCCCGTGCTTATTTATTTTTTTAACGCGGAGATGCAAAGGCGCAGAGAAGAAAAGGTGTAAAAACCGACAGGTGAAATTACAAATTAAAAAGGCTGCACATTGTTGTGCAGCCTTATGAACAAGCCCATGGCCGGGTAGTCCTTTTAAGCAGCTACCTGGGTAGCAATTTCGCTCTCAGGGCCATCACCGCCAACAGCTACAGCCACCACTTTAAACTGGTAGCGCTTTCCGCTTGCCAGCCCGTTCACGAGCAGCTTCCTGCCAAACACGGTATCCAGCAAAGTCCATGTAACTCCGTTATCAGCGCTCATAAACACCCGGTAGTAACGTGCAAGAATGGCACGCGTCCACGCCAGATCAATAGTCCCGCTAATATTCGTATACACGGCCTTTATCTTAGATATAGCACCGGCAGGATGGCTCGATACTGGGATTTTTGTTAACTCAAAACCCGAAGAAAGCAGCTTTACTTCATCACCATCCAACACCGTAGTATTCACATACTCGGCTAACTGCTTCAGCATGTCAGCAAGCGTTTTCTTTTCCGCCCGAACCAATGCAAGTGCAGCCTGCCCTTTATCCACTGATGCTGTTATGGCATCCTGCAGCGCTGTATTCTGCGCATCAAGATCAACAAGCGTTACCGGCAAATCAGTAAAATTAACATTACCTGTTAATTTCACATTCACCATCTGGCCCCGCTCCAGCACCTGCCCTGCGGTTTTATCCGCATAACGTATTATAACTTTTCGCATTTCTTTTTTTCCTCCTTTCCACCACTTTATTTTAATCCTCGTTAAGCTGACGGGAAACAGCTTTGCAAATATTCTGCGCACAAGAATTAAGAATGGATTTAAGCCCGTTTTCATTTTTTAACTTTTTTGTTTATAGCATAAACCATAATGGTAATTTTTTGTTCAGCCGCAAAGCATAATCTTTTATCTGAAAGAAAATTGATTAAATGCACCCGTTTCTTACACTGTAAGAATTTGCTGAAAATGCTCAAACCCTTGTGCGGTGCGCATTAGCAATCAACCAGATAGAATTTAATAAGGATGGATACCCCTGTAAGAAAAAAAAGGAAAGCGGCTGCTAAACGATTTAAACCCGCAAATTTTACGGTTCTGCAACAAACCTTGCAAACTACCCACGCCTGTTTTGTTCAAAAGTGGATCCACAATTGCCCGAAAGTGGATCGACTATTGCCCGAAAGTGGATCTACAATTGCCCTAAAGTGGATTCACAATTGCCCTAAAGTGGATCCACTATTGCCCTAAAGTGGATCCACTATTGCCCTAAAGTGGATTCACTATTGCCCTAAAGTGGATTCACAATTGCCCTAAAGTGGATCCACTATTGCCCTAAAGTGGATCCACTATTGCCCTAAAGTGGATTCACTATTGCCCTAAAGTGGATTCACAATTGCCCTAAAGTGGATCCACTATTGCCCTAAAGTGGATTCACAATTGCCCTAAAGTGGATCTACAATTGTCCGATAGTGGATCGACAATTGCCCGAAAGTGGATTCACAATTGCCCGAAAGTGGATTGACAATTGTGCGAAAGTGGATACATAATTGCTCAATGTTGGATGCAGAATTGTTCAATACCAAGCCCGGTTAAAGGCAATGCCATACAATATATAGGCATGGTGTAAACCTGGAGGAGGACGAAAGCTGATTATAACTGTAAAATAAGGGCAACAAAGCAGTTCTATATATATAAGGCATAACCGCGGTAAAATTGCAGAAGATGGAACTGGGAATACCAGCAAATATTTCCGGGTTTGGTAAATATTAGGCACCTTTGAGGGAAAAAGGTGCTGGTGTATAGCTGTTAGCCGTAATGCTTTGGCGGCAGTGCTAATTTGAAACTGATTGCAAGTAATGAATGAGACGATTTATAATATTAAAGTAACAGACAGACAATCTTTCATCAGGTTTCTTGAGTTGCTGCATTAGGATTTTCTTGAGAACCCTAATACTTGGGAGAATAAAAACCTCGCTGACTTTTTAGGGGCAATGGGCAGATATGTTGAAAGTATTCAAGGTTACTACGACAACACAGGACAAAACGTAAATGCTGACGAAGCTTCTTGGAAAGTTTTTTACGACATTTTTCACGGTGCTAAACTTCAGGAATAAGGTGAACAAGTAACTGAAAATAAAATACAAAAACGATATTTGATAATGAGTGTGATGAGTATAACTGCGGATAACATGCAAATTAAAAAAATAAAAATAAGAAGGGCTTTGAAAGGTAAACGAATAGTAGTGCTTTTAAACCCTTCTTCGTTATCCGTCACCAATGGCAGCACAGCGACTTTCAACTTTGTGAATTCTAATTGACAGACCAAATTGCGAACTCAAACTGGCAAAAGAAATATTGGGCTTGTAATTAAGCTCTCCGTATTATTTATTGTTTGTCCGATTTTTTGTTTTGCAAATATGGGTGGAGCGTTGTTTATGTTTAGTTTTCTGCATCTCGTAATACTCAATTTTTTTATTGCATGGGTGGAAAGTCGCGTTCTCAAAAAATATAACGTATCGCATAATGATACTTTGATTTATTACGCCAATTTTTTTTCAATGGCTGTGGGCTACTTTTGTCTTGGGAATTGGATTTTGAATAACTATTGGGGAACACTTCGCCATATTCCCGCTGCAATGCTTGCATTGTTTACTTGCTATCTTGCAACACTAATTCTTGAGTATCCATTTTTTTACTGGTCACTTAAAGATAAATCACAATTAAAAAAATTAAACATTTCCTTTTTTGTAGGGAATACAATTACGAATTTTGCTCTTGCAGTAATATATTATTGCTTACTACGACAAGAATTAAGTTATTAAAATACAACAATGCGTAGTTTGGCACACGGATAAATTCAGATTAAAAGAAATAAAAAAAAGAAGGGCTTTGAGAGGTAAACAAAGTGAGTGCAAGTAATAACTGAACGATGAAGAAGACTTTTACTATTCTTGTTTTGACAATTTGTTCTGCCACTGTTTTTGGACAAAATACAGTAAACAACAATTTCTTTTTTTGGAGTTCAACACATAAATTATCTCTTACTGATTTCGTTATTAAAACTAAGGACTTGGAAACCACCCCATCATTTGCTCAATTCTCTGTTGACTACCAAGTTGGAGGTTTTGACTTCATGACAAAAAATTTCAACAAGAAAGTACGCAACTACATGATTAAATCAGCTTCATGGATAGACACGACTTATGATGTTGAAGCATCTCTAAAATATCAGCGAACACTATTTGACATTTGCGAAATTTACACAAGGAAATTTAGGAAGGATTTGAAAGAGAACAAAAAGAAAATTGCAGGAGGAACGCAGTTTGTTGAAGAATTAAACTCTAAAGCCATGACTGATTTTTCAAATAGACGAGTTGAATATGACCGTGAAACAAAGCTTGGTTCTGATACAGACAAGCAAGCTGAATGGGAACTTCAAATAAAAAAAGAACTTGACGAGCTAAGGGAATTCGCAAACGAATAAACTGTATGGATAAACTCTGCCAACATACCTTCGTGGACACAGCAGCACTGCACATAACACAGGTTGGCTCATACTGCCTGTGGCAATATGCCCTCCCTTCTTCGTTAGCGGGAGCCCATTTGCGCTCCTAATGAACGGTACAGCTAAATGAAACAACCTAACAATTTACGACTGTCTATACCAAAACCCTGTTTGCAGAGTTGGGAAGAAATGGCCCAAGCTGACAATGGGAAATTTTGTACAAGTTGCAACAAACCTGTTATTGATTTTTCAAACTTTACTGAACAGCAATTACAAGATTTTTTTAGTAAAATAAATGGAAGAATTTGCGGAAACTTTAGACCTGACCAAATTAACAGGACTTTAAGCGTTGAGAATAATAATCAACACAAATATTTCATTCCTCAACTACTTGTCAGTACTGTTTTGACAATTGGTCTTACAAATAAATCTGTCGCTAAAGAAATTAAAGTTCCTATAGTTCAAATTCAATCTGAATCTTTATTTAAAACAGAAGCTAACCAAAAAATTATTCCAACTTCTTCCGCTGATAGCTTAAATTATATCAATGGAAAAATTATTGACAACAACAGTAGCGAACCACTTCCATTTGCAAGAATTTTCATCAAGGGAATTAACAATAATGTTGAATCCGATGCTGAAGGAAATTTTAAACTTGCTGTTCCAGATACTTTGATTGGAAAAGAAATTACATTAGTGATTGCATTTGTAGGATATCAAAATAAAGAAATGCAAGTTTCAATTGAGAGATTACCTCTAAAAGCGGAAATACGATTAACTAAAGCAGATATAAATCTGAGAGGTGTGGTTGTGCATGAATATTACGTTGATGCTACTGAGAAAAAGACTATTTGGCAAAAACTATTTGGGAAGAAACAGAAGAAGCAAGAATGTAAATAGTACTGACTTGAGAATTGCATCTTCGTGGCAAAAGAAAAACGGCAGATAACTCTTAGATTAAACGAAATAAAAAAAAGAAGGGCTTTGAGAGGTAAACAAAGAGTTGAGCATCTAATAAATAGTGCAGGTAATCCACCTTCGCTAAAGCTACGGTGGATTAAAACGAACAGTTGTGCTTCTAAGCCCTTCTTTTTTTACTTCTTTAAGAGGTTCTTTGTTATCGGCAATTTATTACTTAGAACAAACAACATTGCTAATTCAAAATTAACAAGCATGTAATACCGTGAAAGAATCCGATTATGTTTACCGAAGAGGGGGACTTCAAATTCTATCTGTGTTTATGTTCTTGCTTGGATTATTTTTAATAAATGAAGGTTATAAAACTCCTGAAAGTGTGACCCACATAACAGGTATAATAGAGATGAAAACAGTCACTAAAGAACCTGACTATGGCATCAAGTACAACCACGGGCCTACTTACACTTTTGTTTTCAAGTTAAATAATTTAAGTGAATATCTTGGAATCCCTCTTGGCACTTACAAATTTGCAATCAGTGGTATTAATTATTATAATAATTTATTTCAAATTGGACAGCCAATTGAAGTTTATTATGACAATAATGTCTTTACGAAATCAAAAAACTTAACTTGCTGGATTCACAAAATAAATTATCAAGGTAAAACGGTTTATCAAGTTAATGAAAAGAAGGAACTAATTCCTGGTGTGGTTTTCTTGGGTATGTCTTTTGCCGCTGTGGGTGCTTTGTTTTATTTGAAAAGAAGATTTGAAAGAGAGAAATACAATTTAGTATGAACCAAAACGGCAGATAACACTAGATTAAAAAAAGAAGGGCTTTGAGAGGTAATCCACCTACGCTATCTCCTTCGCTGAAGCTACGGGGATTGAAAAAGCTTCGGTATATAAAAAAGCTTCGGTGGACAAGTCGAACAGTAGTGCTTCTAATCCCTTCTTCGTTATGCGTCATGCTTGGGCGACCTGCTAACTTGAAATTAACTGCAAGAAATTAACTTTGACAAAATATAAACACCATGAAAGAATTAGAAATTTTAGTTGACGACTTGAAAAAACATTTCGCAGCAAAAGAATTGCAATTAAGGGCGAACCCAAAATTCAATGCTTTCACGGAAGGTTTTCTATTAAACAGACAAAAAGACATAGAAATTTTTCAACTTGCTTGTGAGAATCACGACACGAATCCTTTTCTTAAACCACTGGTGATTGACGGCTTTAAAACTGACTCTGCAAAAATTAAATCAGACATTAACAAGATAACTTGTTAAACTCATTCAACAAGCATATGCAGATAAATTTCGAGAGGCTCTGCATTTAATTCAATGGGACACTTGTACAAGCGGCTGTGCTCTTATTTAATAGTCATAGCCTCCTTAGCAAACCTGAAACTTTCTGCAAGAAAAAAATAATTATAAAACTTTATTTTTGAATATTAATTGAATAACTAAAACCATAAGATTATGAAAAAAAATCTTCTTCGGTCAATTGCGCTTACCGTTGTTTTAGGCAGCGGTATAGCTTCAGCACAACAAAACAAGAAAGTCACTCCGGCTATCCAAACAGACAAACCGAACATCCTGGTTATTATGGCGGATGATATTGGCTTGAGCAACCTTGGTTGCTTTGGAGGCGATATTATGGGGGCTCCTACTCCAAACATTGACAGGTTAGCGAGCCAGGGTTTAAAATTAACTACGTTTTACGGACAGCCAAGTTGCACTGCGGGTCGTGCGGCATTCATAACAGGCCAGTTACCCATCCGTACAGGACTGACTACCGTTGGTGTTCCGGGTTCTGATGTCGGGTTACAACCCGAAGACCCTACGCTGGCCGATATATTAAAGTCCAAAGGATATTCAACAGCGCAGTTTGGAAAAAATCACCTGGGCGATCTTGAAAAGTTTCTGCCGCACCGGCATGGCTTCGATGTTTTTTTTGGTAATCTCTACCACCTCAATGCCAGCGAAGAACCGGAAGACAAAGACCGTCCGGATGATCCGGAGTATAAAAAAAAATATGATCCAAGGGGGGTAATATCAGGAACAGCGACCGGACCCACGGTTGATGAGGGTCCTTTAACTACTGAAAGGATGAAAACTTATGATGGAGAGGTATTATCCAGGACAGAAGAATATATAAAAGCACAGGCCACTTCTAAAAAACCATTCTTTGTATGGTATAACCCTTCCCGCTTGCACGTATTTCAACATTTAAAGAAAGAAGAAACAGGCCTTTCCCGCGCATCTAAAAATGGAGACGATAAATATGGTGATGGGCTGGTGCAACATGATAAGGAAGTTGGTGAGTTGCTTAAGTTGATTGATGACTTAAAATTAACAGGAAATACTATTGTAATTTACACTACCGACAACGGTCCTTATCAGTATATGTGGCCCGAAGGCGGAACCTCGCCATTCAGAGGCGACAAAGGAACTACATGGGAAGGCGCTGTAAGAGTTCCCTGCATCATTCGTTGGCCCGGTAAAGTGCAGGCAGGCACGCAGAACAGTGAAATAGTGTCAATGGAAGATTTGTTTACTACACTTTCTTCGATAGCCGGAGAGCCGGATGTAGCAGAGCATCTTAAGAAAGGCGCAACTTACAATGGTAAGCAGTTTAAAGTATTGCTGGAAGGAGTTGATCAAACTGATCTCATCACGGGCAAAGGGCCGTCAAAAAGAAACTATTATCTCTACTACGATGAAACTAACCTCACAGGCATACGCTACAATCAGTACAAACTAATCTTTTCTTCAAAACGTGAAGGAAAATGGGATGATGAACTGCAACCTTACGGCAGGGCATTACTTGTTAATCTTTTAATGGATCCCTATGAACGCAGAACGGATGATGATATTACACGCCAGCTTGCAGAGCATAAGACCTGGGTGTTTCGACCAATACTGGACATAATGGAAAAACACCTTGCATCGTTCAAAGAATTTCCACCAAGGCAAAAACCAATGTCGGGTGATTTTACTAAAATGATTGAAGGTATGATGCTTCAACTACAGTCGGGAAATAAATAATTTTCAATGCTATCCGATTCCCGAAGCTGGCCTTACTGAAAATATAATCAATTGCCATTTCAATGATACACTAGCATATATATTTAATTGGAAAAGAAAGCTGGCATGAATTAATCCAAATAAAAATGAAAATATATGTATCCTGCTATTTAATAATTATATTTTCTGTCTTATGTTCAGTTAGTCATGCGCAGGAGGCACCTAAACCCGAATCAAGCGCGGCAGACCTGGCCAAAAAGTTAGCTAACCCGCTTGCTTCCCTGATAAGTGTTCCGCTTCAAAACAACACAGATTACGGCATAGGAGCGGATAAAGGAGTAAAAAACACACTCAACTTTCAGCCTGTTATCCCTTTCCAGCTTAGCCCAAAGCTTAATCTCGTTACACGATATGTTGTTCCAATCGTAACCCAATACGATATATATGAACAAGGTGTAAGCCAAAGCGGGCTAAGCGATGCTACTATCAGCGCCTTCTTCTCACCAGTAGGAAGCAAGTTGATATGGGGTGCAGGCCCGGCATTATTAATCCCCATTGCAACCAATGATCTGCTTGGCACAAAAAAGTTTGGCGTTGGTCCTACTGCTTTAACTGCAAAACAAACAGAAAGCGGATGGACGTATGGTGCTTTGTTTAACCAGCTTTGGTCAGTTGCAGGCGACAAGGAGAGGCCGGATGTAAGCCAATTGTTCTTTCAGCCGTTTGTTATACATAACTGGAAAAGCGGTGCGGGCCTTGCAGGCAGCTTTGAGTTTACCCAAAACTGGAAAGCCGCTTCGGATGCTCTTTCCGGAACTTTTATTCCATACGTGTCGGCAGTTACAAGGCTTGGCAAACAAGCGGTTAGTATTGTAGTGGGTCCAAGAATTCCTCTGGCAGGGAGTGAGCAGGTAAAAGCTGACTGGGGCTGGCGTGGTGCATTGACTTTTGTATTTCCTAAATAAAATTTGATTTCACCTGACAGTTCATCTGTGCCTATCGTGCGATCAGAATCAGCGTGATTTTCAAAGCCGTGATGAACCCGGAATCATATTAAAATTTATACTTTCACACTGACAGTCCAAAGGACTCCTTCGGAGGAGCTGCGTGACCTGCCAGGTGAAAACAACGAACAGATGAAAAAAATTATTTCCATCCTCCTCCTGCTGAACTTGTTTCAGCATCCATGTTTTTCTCAAGACCAAAACATTGTTGACTCCCTCAACCATGAGTTTAAAAATCACGGGCACGATACAACAGGAGTACTGATTTTAGGTAATATGTCGGAGTTCTTTTATTTTCAAAGTGAGTATTACAAGGCCATCGAATGTGCCAAACAATGCCTCGCTTTATCAGAGCAAATTGGCTATAAAAGAGGTGTCGGAATTGCCCGGCAAAAGATCGGGAGGGTGTATATTGAACAGGGAAATTATGGTGATGCACTCAAAGAGCAATTCACTGCATTGAAAATTATGCGGGAAGAAGGAGATCAAAAAGGTTGTGCAACTTCGTTAATTACTATCGGGCTCATTTATAATTACCAAAGCAACTATAAGGAAGCGCTTAAATATTACCAGTCAGCACTGACCATCTGTAATTCGATAAATGATAAGCTATTATTGCACAGGTGTTACACAAACCTGGGCTGGCTTTCGTTCAGGGAAAAGGAATACCCGGAGGCCATAAACTATTATTTGTCGTGCATAAAAATTGGAAATGAGATGAATGATAAATTGAGAAACGCTAATACCTATCATCAGATAGCGGATTGTTATTACGAAATGGAAAATTATCCTGAGGCAAGTGATTACTATTTCAAATCATTAAAGCAAGGTGAAGAAACAGGAAGTAAAGACGCAATGATGGATGCCTGCGGGGGTTTGGGAAGAATATCTGTTAAGTCACACAAATATACAGCAGCACGCGGCTACTTTAATAAAGAACTGATGCTGTCGAAAGACATTGGCAACAAGTTATCTGCTTCAAGTGCCTATGCCGAGTTATCCGCACTCGACAGTATTGAAGGAAACTTCAAACAGTCGCTGGACAATTATAAAAACAGCATCCTTTACAGGGACAGTATTTTTAATAATGAAAACACGCAGAAAATTACGCAGCAGCAAATGCAATACGACTTTGATAAAAAAGAAGCGTTAACGAAAGCAGAGAGTGAAAAAGAATTGCAAAAACAAAAATTGGTTCGTAATGGATTTGTAGGCGGCTTTGCAGTAGTGCTGCTTTTTGCAGGAGTATTTTTCCGGCAGCGCAACAAAACCAATAAGGAGAAAAAGAAAAGTGATGAGCTGTTGCTCAACATTCTTCCCGCTGAAGTGGCTTCGGAATTAAAAACTTCCGGCTCATCCAAAGCCAAAGCATTCACCATGGTCACAGTCATGTTCACCGACTTTAAAGATTTTACAACGGTGAGTGAAAAAATAAGTGCCGAGCTCCTGGTAGATGAAATCCATCACTGCTTCAGCGCTTTCGATAACATTCTTCATAAATATAAAATTGAAAAGATAAAAACCATCGGTGATGCCTACCTCTGCGCAAGCGGGTTGCCTGTAAGCAATTACACACATGCCTTTGACATGCTCCATGCAGCCTTCGAAATCAGGAACTTTATGCTTCAACGTAAAAAAGAAAAAGAAGCAAGAGGAGAAATTCCATTTGAGCTGCGCATCGGCATTCATACCGGGCCTGTTGTGGCAGGAATAGTTGGGGTAAAAAAATATGCTTACGATATCTGGGGCGATACTGTTAACCTTGCTGCACGCATGGAACAAAACAGTGAGGCAGGAAAAATTAACATCAGTGGTTCAACATACGAGTTGGTGAAAGATAAATTCAAATGTGGGCATAGAGGAAAAATACAAGCGAAGAATAAAGGAGAGATTGATATGTACTTCGTTGAGGTATTAGCTGCTAAATTATGAATGTACCGCAATGCAAAAACAGATATTTATCAGGAATTTTATTTATCAAAAAAAATTGCCGGGCTTCATCAGCCGCGGCTGAGAGGACGAGATAGGGATTGATAAAATGGTTTATAAGTTAAATGAATTAACGGAAAAGGAAATAAAATTGCGGAAAACAAAAACTAAAAATAAACGTGACAACCGAAGAGAATTGAAAAGGGGCTGTAGCTCAGTTTGGCTAGAGCGCTTCGTTCGCAACGAAGAGGCCACGGGTTCGACTCCCGTCAGCTCCACAAATAACTATTGATTTCACCTGACAGGTTTGAATTGCACAACCTTACAGTCTAAAGGACTCCTTCGGAGGAAGCTGCGCTAACCTGCCAGGTTTTAAAAGTCAAAAATGCTTTTCTTTGTATGAGCAAGCCCTCTTCTATGAAAAAGTTACACGCACCACTTTTAATCATTTTGCTTCTTCCTCATTCTCTTTTGGCGCAATGGTCTGCCGACACCATTATTACTCCTGCGGCAATTAATGCTACCACCAATGAATACATGGCCTCTTGCATTTCCGCTTCGGGTGACACGCTGCATGTGGTTTATGCCGACCACCGCCCGGGCGGTACCGGAATCTGGTATCTACATTCAAACAATGGCGGGCTGTCATGGTCAACCCCGGTTCCGGTTTGGGATACAACAGCCCAAGCCAGTTTCCCGGCTGTTGCTTCCTGGGGACCTATGGTGCATGTTGTTTGGTTCGATTCATTAGCCGGTAATAAGGCATCATTCTACAGGCGATCTGCCGATGGCGGGCAAACCTGGGATCCTGTTGTGGTATTGGATTCAATTACTAAATTCTGGCCCGGTCTGGCATGCTGGGGGTCGCTTGTTGTAGTTTCGCTCAACGAAGACCTGAGCGGCAATACCGAAGTTTTTTTTCGCAGGTCAACCGATGGAGGCATCACGTGGGATGCCAAACAACAGATTTCCAACGGCCCAAATCGCTCTGAAGATCCTGCCATCAATGTGTTGGGCAATCATGTGCATTTATCATGGAACGACAAGCGAAGCGGGATAATGAATATTTACTACCGCCATTCGCCTGATGCCGGACTGACATGGGAACCCGAAGTTCAACTCACCACCACCGATTCTTATACAGAAATGGTTTGTCTCGACCGAAATCATGTTGATGTACCCTGTGGAATAAACACCGGTAACTTTCATGTATGGCTCGCACAGTCTTCCGACACAGGGGCAACATTTGCCGCGCCCTACCAAATAACCTATTCCCCCGGAGCACAGGCAGGCGCCATACTTCTGCGCGACAGCATGCAAATGCACATGATTCTCGGACTTGGAAGCGGTCCCTCTTACCTTCATTCTGCTGATGGCGGCATCACTTGGGACTCAGCCGTTGTGCTGGGCAGCGGCACCGAGGGTTATATTGCCCGAAGCAGCTGCGCATTGCATGTGATTTGGGCGGGTGGTGGAAAAATTCATTACCGCTCTGACCCTACAGGAAATAATTGCCTGACGGGAATTTCAGAGCACCAGATGTCTTCAAACGCGGTGATAGTTTCTCCAAATCCTGCCTCATGCGAGGTTAAACTCAGTATATCCGGTAACATTTTGGCAGAATCCGTTTCGCTCCGCGATTTATCGGGAAGAATTATTGAACAACGAAAAGGCAATAATATGTTTGACTGGAATATTGAACATCTTGCCGCAGGCATCTATTTATTCGTCATAACTCAGAAAGATGGAGATCCCCTAACGCAAAAACTTTGTGTGATTGGCAAGAATTACCCCCGTTGGTAGCAGATTCAAGCTAGAGCAATAAGCGTTAGCCGTCATTAAAATTTATACTTTCACGTTGAACGTCCAAAGGGACTCCTACGGAGTAACAGCGTGACCTGCCAGGTGAAAACAACTAACCTACAGGACCGGACTTCAGATGAGGATGTGAGGGAATGTGCAAATTTCAAAAGACATGACAAGGAATTTATTTTTACTTCTCATTTTGATGCTGACATTTTTGAGTGTAAGCGGGCAAGAGGATGAAACATATTTGAAAGTAAATGCAATTCGTTTTGACAACCCTGAAAAGTTAAACGACAGTGTTTACGCTTTGCTATCCCCGTTCCGGGTAATCATGTTTGGAGAGATGCACGGCACGAACGAATCAACACCGTTTGTTAGCGGCCTGGCAAATCTTTTCACAAGCAAAGGCGATAGCATTTTGGTTGGCCTGGAAATTCCGTCCGCGCTTATGACAAAGTTTATTTCACTTCACACCGACAGCAGCATTTATCAAAGTGACTTTTTCAGCAACCCGCCTTTCATGGACGGCAAAGAATCTTATCCGTGGGCAAATCTTATTTCAACATTGAATAAAAATCCGAAAGTCAAAATATTTTTCTTTGATGTGAATGCCGGTGAAGATAAAATTTATAATAGGGATAGTTTGATGGCAGGGAAAATCAAGACGCAATACAGCCAATACCCGGATTGGAAAATGATAACTCTTGGTGGAAATTATCACAACCGCATTTCCAATCCTTCTTCAATGACTTCCGTTCTCAAAGAACTATCACAGCAAAAGTTTGTTCGCTGAACATGGAATACAAAGAAGGAACCTGCATAGCAAATTTTTCCGGAGAAGGTTTTAAGAAGAAATCACTGGGAAGTTATCCTTCTGTTTTTAATTCAACCGAGGGTTATGACAGGTATTTACTTTTGTATTCAGCAAAATCAAATTACGATTATAACGGAATTTATTATACGAAATATATTACAGCGGCAACAATGACCACATCAAAATAATGGAATCAAGAAAAGAACATTGGGGAAAAGTTACACCGAAGAAGAATCACAACAACGACTTGAGATTGGTTTTGAAAAAATTAAATGTGTAACAGAAGACCACATAACTCCTTTCAATACAACACAGAATTTTTTGTTTTGCAGTTTTAAAAGAAACATACAATGAACGCAGAAGAATTAAAAAACATACAAGCACCGCTGAAAGAAATCTATCGTCAGCAACCCGAAGCCGCAATCATCACATTGAAAGCACAGGGAAAAATTGGCGAAGGCATTTCGTGCAAAGTGGAAACAGACAAAGCAATTGTTGAAGCAGGGCTTCACAAGGCAACAGGTGGTACAGGAATGTTAGCTTGTTCAGGTGATTTATTGTTGGAAGCATTGGTAGCTTGTGCAGGTGTTACGCTTTCGGCAGTAGCAACCGCAATTTCAATTCATATAAAAGACGGCACAGTAAAGGCCGAAGGAGATTTAGATTTCAGAGGAACGCTTGGAGTTTCTAAAGAAGTCCCTGTAGGTTTCAAAAACATACGCCTCTTATTTGATTTGGACACAGATGCAACAAAAGAACAAATGCAATCACTTGCAAAACTTACAGAAAGGTATTGTGTAGTGTATCAAACTTTGGTGAAGGGGGTGCAGGTGCAAACAACATTTACTAAACTGTAAATACAACCATCCTGGCATTTAAAGAAAAATTGTGTGCCGGAGTGCAGGTGGCTCACAAACTCAGTAGTCCCGGGCAGAATCGAACTGCCATCAAAAGTTTAGGAAACTTCTATTCTATCCGTTGAACTACGGGACCAAGTCTGTAAAAATATTAAAATCCTAAGGTATAGTTTTTAAAGTGAAATTGAAATGGATACTGTAACCTGTTCTACTTTACAATAGATCCGTTTGAAATTTTTTCAGAAGGGATGGCAAATTTTAAATTGCCGTTTTCATCCTCAGCCATTAATATCATGCCATTTGATTCTATACCTTTAATCTTACGCGGTGCCAGATTGGCAAGTAAAACAACCTGTTGACCAATTATTTTTTCGGGCTCATAATCCTTTGCGATACCTGACACTACAGTTCGTTTGTCAATTCCTGTATCGAGCAACAGCTTTACAAGCTTATCTGTTTTAGGCACTCTTTCAGCTTCTAATATAGTAGCCACGCGGATATCCATTTTAGTGAATTCTTCGTAGCTGATATTCGATTTAACGGCTGCTTCAGGTTTAGGGTTTGCATTTTCACCCTGGTTGGTGACAACATCGTTGGTCATTTTTGTTGCATGTAATTTTTGTATTTGTTTTACGATTGCATCATCTTCAATTTTTTCGAATAATAATTTTGCTTCTCCCAATTGATGCCCAGGTTTTAAAATTTGCCCATGAGCCTGGTTCCAATTCATTTTTGGCAGATTCAGCATCCAATAAATTTTTACTGATGAGTTGGGCAGAAAAGGTTCACACAAAACAGCAAGGTAGGCAGTAATCTCCAGCGAGATATACATTATTGTTTTTACTCGATCTTCATCTGTCTTGATTAATTTCCATGGCTCGTTATCGGCTAAATATTTATTTCCTGTTCTTGCAAGGTTCATAAATTCACTCTGCGCTTCACGGAATTTAAATTTCTCAATTAAATCGCTTATACGTTCAGGGGCAGCTTTCATCTCTTCAATGCATGCCTTATCCGCATCATTCAATGCTCCATACTGCGGTACAACACCATTATAAAACTTTTGCGTAAGCACGAGTGTTCTGTTTACAAAATTTCCAAATATTGCAACCAGTTCATTATTGTTTCTTGCCTGAAAATCTTTCCATGCAAAATCACTGTCTTTTGTTTCGGGGGCAATCGCTGTGAGTACATAGCGCAGTATATCTTCTTTTCCTGGAAAATCTTTTAAATATTCATGCAACCATACCGCCCAATTTCGGGAAGTGGAAATTTTATCTCCTTCAAGATTCAGAAATTCATTTGCCGGTACGTTAGTTGGCAAAACAAATTCACCTTGCTGCAACAACATCATCGGAAAAATAATAGCATGAAAAACAATATTGTCTTTTCCAATGAAATGAATCAGTTGTGCATTGTCTTTTTCATCCTTCTGCTTTTTCCAGTATTTTTCCCATTCAGCAGGAATCAATTCTTTTGTTGCAGATATATAACCAATAGGCGCATCAAACCAAACATACAGCACCTTTCCTTCTGCACCGGGAACAGGAACCTTTATCCCCCAATCGAGGTCGCGCGTCATTGCCCTGGGCTGCAATCCTTCCTTTAGCCAGCTTTCACATTGCCCTTTAATATTGGGTTTCCAATTTTCAAACCGTTTTATGTACTGCTGGAATGCTTCCGACTGCTGAATTTTTCCCATTGGCAAATACCAGTTTTTTGTTGGCTTCATTACCGGTTTTGCTCCGCTTAATTTTGATTTTGGATTAATCAGATCAGTGGGTTGCAATGAAGAGCCGCAATTTTCGCACTGGTCACCGTAAGCATTTTCATTTCCGCATTTCGGGCAGGTACCAACAATATACCTGTCGGCTAAAAATTGTTTTGCTTCTTCATCATAAAATTGTTCCGAAACAATTTCTTCAAAAACACCTTTGTCATAAAGAGTTTTAAAGAATTCCTGTGCAGTTTCGTGATGAACTTTATTGGTAGTTCGTGAATAAATATCAAATGAAACCCCAAACTCTGCAAAAGAATTCTTCATCATGGTGTGGTATTTATCCACAACTTGCTGCGGGGTGATGCCTTCATTTTTAGCTTTAATGGTTATGGGAACCCCATGTTCATCGCTTCCGCAAATAAATTTTACATCTTCTTCTTTTAACCTTAAATACCGGACATAAATATCTGCAGGAATATAGCAGCCGGCAAGATGGCCTATGTGAACAGGTCCATTTGCATAGGGTAAAGCTGCGGTAACTAAGTATCGGGACATAAAAAGCTCAATATTATAAAGTTTAAAGTTAGTTTATAAGTTGTAAAGCTTACTGATAAACCTCAAGCTTAAAACTATTAATTTGGCGCAAAGATAAAAGAAAGAATCACCCTCTATGAGACCTCCTTATTTAAAAAAGGGCGACAAAATAGCCATAATTGCTACAGCAAGAAAAGTTTCAAAAGAAGAAATGCAGCCTGCAATTGATATTTTAACCGGTTGGGGTTTAAATGTTGTGGAAGGAAAGAATTTGTACAAGCAGTTTAATCAATTTGCAGGAACAGATGGCGAGCGTTTGGAAGATTTGCAAAATGTTTTGGATGATAAAGAAATCAAAGCTGCTCTTTTTGCAAGAGGCGGCTACGGAACTATGCGGATTACACCTGAAATTATTTTTTCAAAATTTGCAAAAAGCCCAAAATGGCTGATTGGATTTAGTGACATTACTACATTACATCTGTATTCAAATGTGCTGACTGTTGAAACCCTTCATGCTCCCATGGCTTTTAATTTTTCAAAAACTCCTGCTGAAATTTTAGATCAATTAAAAAATATTTTATTTGGCAAGAGTTTTATTCTTCAACCCGAATCAGGGATTACAAATCATTCTTTGAACAGAAAAGGGACTGCAAGCGGAGTACTTACAGGAGGAAATCTTTCATTAATTTATGCCGAGTGTGCATCAGATCCTGAAATGGATTTCAATGATAAAATTCTTTTCATTGAAGATTTGGATGAATACCTTTATCACATAGATCGCATGGTGGTGAGTTTAAAACGATCGGGCAGATTAATGAATCTTGCAGGACTTATTATCGGAGCAATGAATGATATGCGTGATAATACAAAAGCATTCGGCTTTAAAACAGACAATCCTTTTGGAAAAACTGCTGAAGAAATAATTGCTGAACACGTTGCTGAATATGATTACCCAGTGTGTTTTAATTTTCCTGCAGGGCATATTGAAAACAATAACCCGTTAATTTTCGGAAGTGAAGTTGAATTAACCGTTGGTGAAAATATTAAAATGAAGTATTCAGATTAACTTCAATCCTTGTAATGGCAGAACATAATAAAACCGGGAAAGCAGGAGAAGAATTAGCAGTAAAATATTTACGCGAGAACGGTTATGCTATTATTGAATGTAACTGGCGATTTAAACATTATGAAATAGACATCATTGCTAAAAAAGAAAATATACTTTCAATAGTAGAGGTAAAATCTCTTACCGGCAATTATTTTGGAGAACCCGAAGAAGGAGTGAGTAAAAAGAAAGAGCGTTTCCTGGCAGATGCTGCTCATGAATATGTATGCATGAAGGATTTGGATGTGGAAGTACGCTATGATATTATTTCAATTATTTTTAATAATGGAAAGCATGAATTGAAATTTATTGAAGACGCTTTTTACCCGTTTTCATAGGTACCCTTCCCCTTTTCTGCCTCTCATCCCCGCGCATTGAAGTATCTTTGCGAATTATTCATTTATTATGCGCAAAGACAATTCATCACGAAGAACCCGGGCCGGTTCTAATTCAAAAAGAACATCGCGAAACCCATTTATCAAAAGATCAAATGACAAGAATTCCGAAAGGCGGCCATTTTCAAAAGACAAACGATCTTTCGGCAGAGATGGTGATAAGCCGGTTTTTCGCAAACGTGATGACGAAATATCAGAACGCCCGCGCTTTGATGATGATTCAAAACCGAAAAGAGCACCGCTTTCTTTTGATGAGAAAAAGAAATATAATGACCGTTCAGCGAAAATTGAAAAGAATAAGCGCAAGCGGGATTTCGGGCAGGCTTTTGTAAATAAGGATAATGACAAGAAATTCGAAGATTCAAGGTTTTCTAAAGACAGAAAACCATATTCCCGTGAAAAAGGTGTAAGAAAGTATAGCGGTGAAAAGAAACCTTTTCGAAGGGATGATACGGGCAAACCCGAAGACGCAGCTTTTTCAAGGGATCGGAAACCCTATTCCCGCGAGGACGGTGAAAGAAAATATAGCGATGATAAAAAACCGTTTCGCAGAGACAGGGACAAGCCTTATGAAAACCGCAAGCCTTTTCACAGGGAGAAAAGTTATTCTTCTTCTCCAAAAGAAAACAGCGGAGGATTAATTCGCCTGAATAAATATATTTCTAACTCGGGCATTTGTTCCAGGCGCGAAGCGGATGACATGATTGCCGCAGGAGTTATTTCCGTAAATGGCGAAATTATAACAAAGCTGGGCACTAAGATTTCTTCTACGGATGTGGTAAAATACAATAATGAAACCATGCGGACAGAACGGAATGTGTACCTGCTGCTGAATAAACCCAAAGATTTCATTACAACAGTTGACGATCCTGAAAGTAGGAGAACGGTAATGAATCTGATTGAGGGGGCATGTAAAGAGCGGATTTACCCTGTCGGGCGGCTCGACCGGAATACAACAGGGGTGCTGTTGTTTACGAATGACGGTGAATTAACTAAAAGACTTACTCATCCAAGCTCGAACATAAAAAAAATATATCATGTGGAGCTTGATAAAAATGTATCACCGGGTGATATTATAAAAATTTCGGAAGGCGTAAATCTTGAAGATGGCCGCGTGCAGGTGGATGCAATTGCATATGATCATCCTTCCGATAAAACACAAGTTGGTATTGAGCTTCACTCAGGCAAGAACAGGGTGGTACGCAGAATTTTCGAAGAGCTCGGCTATATTGTTAAAAAACTCGACCGTGTCTTTTTTGCGGGATTGACAAAAAAAGATTTACCGCGCGGCAGATGGAGATTTTTAACAGAGATGGAAGTGAATATGCTAAAAATGCAGACCGGCAAAAAGAGAACTGTAAAGGATGAGGAAGTTTTGTAAAATTCTTTTAATGCTTTTCATTTCTACAGCTTGCTTTTCACAAAATAAAAAATCTCCTTTTCAAAATGTTGATGACAAAATTTTAAAGCTTCCCGCTTATAATTCCGACAATTTAGATTCACTGGCAATCTTACTGACGAAAGAATTTTCAACGGAAAAAGAAAAAGTACGGGCAATTTTTGTCTGGGTGGCAAATAATGTTTCGTACAATGTTCCCAAATATGCCGAGCGGAACAGGATGATGAATGTTATTTTAAAAAAGGCAGATGATGGTGAATCAGCTGTAAACGTAATTCGAAGCAGGAAAGCAGTATGCGAAGGATACTCAAACCTTATAAAAGCGCTGTGTAATAAATCAGGAATTGCGTGTGAAACAATACAAGGAATTGGGCGTCCGGATCAAAAGCCTGCTGATCTGCATGGATGGAATGCTGTGAAGATTGATGGAGAATGGAAATTACTTGATGCTACCTGGGCATCAGGAGGAATTAATCTCGCTAAAAATAAATTTGAAAACCGGTTTGATGATACATTTTTCCTGACGAATCCTTTATTATTTATCAAAACTCACTATCCTTTTGATCCGGTTTGGCAGCTTTCTCCTCATCCTATAACCAGGAAAGCATTTGAATCTTCTTTACAAAAAACTTCTTCTCCACAAGATTCTACTTATTTTAATTTTAACGATACATTGAATTTTTATTTCCAGCAGGACAGTATTTCACAATTGATATCCTCTAACAGGCGCACTTTAGCATTTGATCCTGAAAATAATTTTGCAGAGCAAAACCTCGATAACCTTATTAATTATTCAGAAAATGAAAAAATGAACAAGGCAACAAAAATTTTCCAGGAGGGGGTAAATCAATACAATGAATGTACGGAAATTATTAATGAAGCCAAACGGACGCGCAGCACTAAAAAAATGAATGCAAGCGAAACGAGATTAAAGCAATTGGTTAAGGATAGTAAAAGTAACATGGATAAGGCGATTGAGCTGTACAAATCAGTAAAATTTACTGACAATACCAATGCATATATTTTAGAATCGAATATTGATAACGGTAAAAAGAATATAGTACAACTGGATACACTGAATAAATATTTGGAGAATTATTATAATACTCCGAAGATGCTGCGAGTTTCAGCGTTGTGAAAATAGAACGTAACTTTATTTCACCACTACAATCCCCAAATACTTCGTCAACTGTTGTTTTACTTCTTCAAGCATCTTATGCTTTTCTAAAAGATCTATCCATTCTTCGTTTGAATCTGAACGGGATTTAATTTCCTCCTGGTTCTGCTTTATCAGTGACATTACCTTTCTTGTCTTTAGCATATACACTGCACTAAGCACCTGGTGGCGCAAAACAGCTTCTTCAGTCAAAACAGTGATGCCTACTTTTTGCCAATTGCTCAGCTCATGCTGAGTGCTGATCATGTCAATAGTAATGTCTTTTATTTCCTTATCAGGATGATTGATAAAATAATTACGGTCGTAATCCTTTTCAGCAATTAAATTAAATTCAAAAAATATTTTAGCAAACAGGTTCTCTTCAAATTCAATTTCGTCATTTTTCAGCTCATTAATAACAAAAGTTTTCAGCTTTATTTTTACATACTGCTCCTCTTTTGTCCCTTCCTGTTCCGTAAAATACAAATCATGATCAGCATAATTTAATAACAACCGGATAATTTCAGCTTCCTGCCAGTAAGAGCTCAGCTCATCAATCAATGCCTGCTCAGGCTTGATTATTTCAGGAAGAAGCAGGTCAATTTCATCATTCGTAAAAGATTCCTGTTGTTTAGAAAAATGTTTCCTGCGCAGCTTATTTAGTTCAGAAATGAGCGTTTGCTCGCTTATTTCCATCAAATGCGAACACTGCTGCACATACATTTCACGAAGTATAGAATCAGGAATTTTAGAAATCGTTTCTACAATTTCCTTTATCAATCCTGCCTTGCGCACTGGGTCATTTGAAACTTCGCTTAATAACAAGGAGGTTTTAAAGCGTATAAAATCCTGTGCATTATTCTTAAGAAAAGCTAATAGTTCCGAATGCGAATGTTTTTTTGCAAATGAATCCGGGTCCTCGCCATCAGGAAATAGAACCACCTTCACATTCAATCCTTCCTCGAGAATTAAATCAATACCCCTTAAGGAAGCCTTGATTCCCGCAGCATCACCGTCATACAGAACCGTTACGTTTTTTGTATAGCGCCCTATTAAACGAATCTGTTCAACAGTAAGCGAAGTGCCTGAGGAAGCCACCACATTCTCAATCCCTTCCTGGTGAAGTGATATCACATCCGTATACCCTTCCGTAAGGTAACACTCATCTTTTTCCGTAATCGCTTTTTTAGCAAAGGAAATTCCGTAAAGGATTTTGCTTTTATGATAAATATCCGTTTCGGGAGAGTTAATATATTTTGGCGCTTTTGGATCTTTTTGAATGATACGCGCTCCGAATGCAATTACTCGTCCGGTAAGATTATGAATAGGGAAAATTACTCTTCCTCTGAAACGATCGTACAGGGAATCTCCTGCATGCTCCCCCTCACGTTTAATGGAAAGCCCGGCTTTAATAAGATAATCTTCGGAATATCCATTTTGCAAAGCCATTTGTGTAAAAGCCTTTCCTGACGAGGGAGCAAAACCTAATTGAAATTTATTTATGATTTTCTCATTATATCCGCGCTCTTCAAAATAACTCCACCCGGTTGCCTTTCCCTCTTCACTGCTAAGCAGGTACGCTGAGTAAAACTCCTGCGCATAAGCAGAAACAATAAACAAGCTTTCCTTTTCATTTTCCTCCTCAACATTTTCCTGCTTTACATACTCTTCTTCAATCGTGATATTATATTTTCCGGCAAGAAAACGGAGTGCTTCAGGGAAGCTGTAATGCTCGTGCTCCATGATGAAGCTTACAGAATTTCCCGCTTTACCGCAACCGAAACATTTGTAAATTCCTTTAGCAGGCGAAACTGTAAACGAAGGAGTTTTTTCATTGTGAAAAGGGCAGAGACCGAGCAGGTTCGCTCCGCGTTTTTTAAGCGAAACAAAATCACCCACCACTTCTTCAATGCGGGAGGTTTCTATAATCTGGTCAACCGTGCTTTTGGTAATCATTCTTAAAATTATTCTTCTTCAGACCAATTTTCTAAACTTTGATTTCTTTGTCTTTTTTGGCATGCTGCTGGTAATAAAAGAAGCAACACGGTCAAAAAACTTTTTTCTTGCTTTTATATTTTCTTTCTCATCCGGTTGTTCTCTGAATATTATCCAGTTTTTGATTTTTTCTGTTGAAGCACTATATAATTCTTCTGTGGGTTTCAAGTTAAAATTGTCTTCAAAAATAGAATTAATAAAAAGAGTTGGGGTATTTAATCTGGAAATAAGGATTTTCAAATTTAGAGAATCAACCTTAATCCCTGTTTGCCTTTCGTAAGTTTTAAGCGTTCTCGGATAAAACAACTTATTAAAGCGCCCATATTTGTCCTTTGTATAATCTAAAAGATAATCATGCAGGCTTAAAAAAGGATTTTGGATGACAGTCACTTTAATGCGATTATCCTTGAGGCTTGACTGCAATGCAATTACACTTGCAGTTCCGGAACCCATAACAGCAATATTTTCCGTTTTATATTTTGCAACAAGACTGTCGATAATAACTGAAACATCTTTAGATGAATTTTCTCCCATCGAATATTGCAAACCTTCACTTTCACCCTGTGCCCGCATATCCATCAAACAAACGTGAATGCCCCGATTGACAAATTCGTCTGCAATATCAATGTAATTAAATTTACTTTCATTTATATCAGGTAGTAAAATTAAAGTGGTTCCGAAAAATAGCGTTGAATCAGTAATATACCAGCCTTTCAAATGAATGCTGTCCTGTGTCATCACTGAAAAATTATCCGTGGCTAAGCCAAGTTGAGAAGGATGGTATAAAAATATTTTTCCGGGCTTTGCTTTTCCTTCTGCTACTTCTTTTTCGTAAGATATCTGCTGTGCATGCAGGTAAAGAGAATCTATTTTAGGAGGATAAATAAGTTCAGAGATACTGAATTTTGAAACGGCCAGGTAGGTTATAATAACAATTAAAACAAAAAGTAGTAGCAGCCTGGCAAATACTCTTCGCATCGAACATATAAATTATCAATTATCCCTCTCCGTAGTAAACCTCACCAACTCCATCAGTGATTTTTTAAAAATACTTTCAGGAAAAAAAGATAACAGCTCAAAAGATTTTTGCTGATAGTCTGCCATACTTTTTTGCGCATATTCAATGCCGCCTGATTCCTTCACAAATGAAATTACTTCAGCAACCTTTTTATCATCTGTATTATTGTTCTTGATGATATTTATGATCCTTCGCTTATCGGATTTTTGAGCCTTGCTCAACGAATAAATCAAAGGCAAGGTCATTTTGCTTTCTTTAATATCAATGCCTGAAGGTTTTCCGGTTTTTAAATTTTTTTCATAATCAAACAAATCATCTTTAATCTGGAATGCTATACCCACACTCTCTCCAAATTGATGCATGCGGCTGATAGTTTCTTTATCCGCTTTAGCAGAAGCAGCACCAACAGCGCAGCAGGATGCAATCAAAGAAGCCGTTTTTTGCCGGATGATGTCATAATATATTTTCTCGTCAATATCGAGCTTGCGGGCTTTTTCAATTTGTAGCAATTCTCCTTCGCTCATTTCGCGCACTGCATTGGAAACAATTTCAAGCAAATCGAATTCTTTTTTCTGAACGGAGATCAATAAGCCCTTTGATAAAAGATAATCGCCAACTAAAACGGCAATTTTATTTTTCCATAAAGCATTGATTGAAAAAAAACCTCTGCGCAAACCTGAATCGTCCACCACATCATCGTGAACAAGTGTAGCCGTATGCAACAGTTCAATCAGTGAAGCACCAACATAACTGGACTCAGTAATTCCTCCGCACATGGATGACGAAAAAAAAACAAACATCGGACGCATTTGTTTTCCCTTACGCTTGACAATATAATGCATGATCTTATCAAGCAGCGGAGCAGTACTTTTCATGGCTTCCTGGAATTTTTTTTCAAAAAGCGCCATTTCATTCCTGATGGGAAACTTGATTTCTTCGAGCGAAAGCATAATTCAGTGTGTATTCAAAAGTAGGAATTGTTTGTTCAATGCTTATTTTCTCCTGCCCTTCAATTTCACGAAAAAGAAAACAACCACAAGCAGAATTCCGACAGCAGAAATTTGAAATGCAATCGTGTAATTAAAATGGGTCCATACTAAACCTGTCCATGAGCTTGCAAGAATTGCAATAAGGCTTGAAAATCCATTATAAAATCCTAAACCTGTTCCGGTATCTTCTTTTTTACAATGTTCAGTTATTAACGCGGTGGATGTTGCAGTAAAGCATGCTGCATAAATTCCATAAATGAAAAAGAGAACAATTAATAAAGGCAATGAATCAGCATAACCGATGCTGAAATATACTCCTGCAAAAATTACCATCCCGATCAAAATTGTTTTCAGCAAACCGAATTTATCTGCAAGTCGCCCGGCAGGGTAAGCAAGCAATGCATAAATAAGATTATAAAAAATATAAATTCCGATCATATACTGATCCGAATAACCTTTATTTTTTATCGTCAATAAAAGAAAAACATCGGAGCTGTTCAGTAAAACAAAAAACAATAACCCGCTAACGACAATCTTGTACGAATTATCCGACTGCTTCCAATACTTTACAAACGAAAAGAAATGCAGCGGTTTATTTTCGCGTGAAGCAGCTGCAAACTTTTTCTCCTTAATAAGAAAAGTAATAAACACGGCTATTATTGTAGGAAAAAAAGCAATGACAAAAAGTGATTTATAATTTCCCGGATAAAAATACAAATAGGCTAACGCAAGCATTGGCCCGATTGCAGCCCCAACCGTATCCATGCTTCGGTGAAATCCAAACACAGTTCCTTTTTTTCCGGCAGGTGAAGCATCGGCAAGCAAAGCATCGCGGGCTGAAGTGCGGATACCTTTTCCGATTCGATCAATAATGCGCGAAATAAAAATAGGTGCGATTGCAGGGAACAACGCAAGCATTCCTCTTGCCAAAGATGTTAACCCATATCCCAATTGTACAAATGGCAATCTTTTGCCCAGCTTATCCGAATAGCTTCCGAAATATCCTTTGCTGATGCCGGCAACAGCTTCGGCAATTCCTTCGAGCAACCCAATCAGGAAAAAAGAAGCACCGATTGATTTCAGATAAACCGGCATAACCGGGTAAAGCAGCTCACTTGCAATATCATTGAAAAGGCTGACAAATGAAAGCAGCAGGATGGTGCGGGTGATTATTTTAGTCAATTTACTAATGATATTTTTTTAATACACCTTTATTGAATGGAACACAGATAACGCTGATTTAGCTGATAAAAGCAGATTTAATCCGCGAAAATCATAAGAATCCGCGTCATCAGTGTTCTATTGTCTCCCCCCAATTTCTTAAATTTGCACAAAAATCATTAAATCTATGTCAAATACAACTGTTGAAAAATATTTAAACTATAAAGTAAAGGATATTTCATTAGCCGAATGGGGCAGAAAAGAAATAAAGCTGGCTGAACAGGAAATGCCGGGATTAATGTCCTTACGTGATGAATTTGGTTCAAAAAAGCCTTTAAAAGGAGCCCGCATAGCCGGCTGCCTTCATATGACCATCCAAACTGCCGTTCTTATCGAAACCCTGAAAGAGCTTGGCGCTGAGGTTACCTGGTCATCGTGCAATATATTCTCCACACAGGATCATGCTGCTGCTGCGATTGCCGCTGCCGGAATTTCCGTGTATGCATGGAAAGGCATGAACGCTGAAGAATTTGACTGGTGCATTGAGCAAACCTTGTTTTTTGGCGAAGACCGCAAACCTTTAAATATGATTTTAGACGATGGCGGTGATTTAACCAACATGGTTTTTGATAAATATCCTGAATTGATTTCAGGTGTTAAAGGCCTGAGCGAAGAAACCACCACCGGGGTGCATCGCCTTTATGAGCGCATGCAAAAAGGTACGCTTCCCATTCCGGCAATCAATGTAAACGATTCGGTTACCAAATCGAAATTCGATAATAAATACGGCTGCCGCGAATCATTAGTGGATGCCATTCGCAGGGCAACTGATTTGATGCTTGCCGGCAAAGTGGCTGTTGTTGCAGGGTTTGGCGATGTGGGCAAAGGCTCTGCCGAATCATTGAAAGATTCAAAAGTGCGCGTAATCATCACCGAAATTGACCCCATCTGCGCTTTGCAGGCTGCCATGGAAGGTTATGAAGTGAAAAAAATGGCTGATGCCGTTAAAGAAGCCGACATCATTGTTACCGCTACGGGCAACTACAATATCGTGAGCGAAAAACATTTCCGCAGCATGAAACACAATGCCATCGTTTGCAACATCGGGCATTTCGATAACGAAATTGACATGGCATGGCTCAATAAAAATTATGGCAAAACCAAAGACACCATCAAACCGCAGGTGGATAAATATACCATTGACGGAAAAGACATCCTCGTTCTTGCCGAAGGCCGCCTTGTAAACCTCGGTTGCGCCATGGGCCATCCTTCCTTTGTAATGAGCAATTCATTTACCAATCAAACCCTCGCCCAGCTCGAACTCTGGACAAATTCCGGTAAGTACGAAAACAAAGTGTACACCCTTCCCAAGCATTTGGACGAAAAGGTGGCCCGCCTCCACCTCAAAAAGATTGGTGTCGAACTGGACGAGCTCACCGAAGAACAGGCTAAATATATAGGCGTCCAAAAACAAGGACCTTTCAAGCCGGATTATTACAGGTATTAAGAGGTTTCGGGTACTCCTTCGCTATTTTTTGCGCTATCTCCTTCGCTGAAGCTACGGAGATTAAAAAAAGCTACGGAGGATAAATTTGAGATTATTGATGGCGGATGGATGATGATTGCAACTCCACTTGCTTTCATTGATGAAGGACTAATGACGATTGCGAACCGATTTATGACATTTGGTCATGATTTTGTTTTCATTGATTGCCGATTTATCTTCATTGAACACCGATTGATGTGCATTGTTTACCGATTTTAAGCATTGCTTACCGATTTTTTTACATTGTATTACCAAATTTGTGCATTGCTTACCGATTTATGTCAATGTATCACCGATGGATGTGCATTTATCAAAGTTTTATTTGCATTGTTCACCGATTGATGTGCATAGTTCACCAATTTATGTGCATTGATTGCCGATTTATGTGCATTGCTCACCGATGGATGTGCATTGTTAACGGGAGCATGCAGGTAAACAGGCTGTTTTAGCGGTTTTGTTCATTTTTTTAAATTTTCTTGCATTTTGCGGGGGACTGCAAAAATGGCAGTGCCCGGGAAAAAGCAAAAAGAGTGACTTTTTTGGTTTTTCTTGCAGGGTTCTTACAGGATGATTTGGTGATTTGAAAATTTGAATTAAACGCAAAGGCGCAGAGAATTTATAAAAAGGGATGCACGACCTTACAGGTAAAGATTAAACAATTTTGTTTGCATGTGTAAACTTATTGTTTACATCTGTAAAGTAAAGTGTAATGCTTTAGTATTACCTTCCTGATTTTTTTAATATTTTATTGTATTCACTTGTTTTTTCAAAAAAGATTTTTATATTTTTGTTATGCTGTTTAAAAGAGTCACCTTATAAACAGCCTTCAGTCCCCCACAGAAGTACAACAGGAATGGTGAAAATAAGCTTCCGATAAAAGCTCTATTTAGATTTTTTACTGTTGTTATGTTAAACCATTTAACTGAGAGGGAAACTGAAATTATTAAACTCCTGGTAAAAGGATATAAGCGTAGTCAAGTTTGTAAAGAGCTAGGTATTAAAATGAATACGCTGAACACTCACATGAAATCCATACATCTGAAAACAGGAACACACAGTCCTTCTGAGCTCATCTTGTGGGCGAAGGATAATGACTTTTGATGGCGCTCCGGCATCTGACCATTTTTAGCTAACCACTTTTAGCTAACCACAAATAGTTAACTACTTTTAGTTAACCACTTTTAGCGATACACTCCGCTTTTTGGTAAAGTAATTTTGCCTCTAATAAAAACTACACCTGCTGTGAGTGCCCTTATCAAACTCCTTCATTTTATTTTATCCCTCTTTTTTAAAGTAAAAAACTTTTTAAAAAATATTGTTTGCAATTGCACACTTTTAACACCTTTAATACTAATAAAGTACAATTTTATGCTGCCTCTTCTCCCGCCTGGCAAAGCGATTGCTGCCGCTTTTCATAAAGCAGGCAGCTAACCCCGACCTTACAGTACCAACTTTATTTTTTATTAAAATATTAAAGTGTACTTTTAATAAAAAATACATTGATCATGAAAAAAATTTCAATAATAATCATGCTGCTTATTGCATTTGACATCAAATTTTCTGAAGCACAAAACTTAGTTCCTAATCCAAGTTTTGAGGATACAATTCATTGTCCTACTTTCCCAACACCAAATATACAGCAAGCTGCGTATTGGTGGCCTTATCGTGGAACTCCTGATTATTTTAATTCATGTGCAAATAACCAACCGTTTTTTGGTGTGCCAGGGGGTAATATTGCCGGTTACCAGGACGCTTTTATTGGAAATGCATATGCAGGACTTGCAACGTGGATCTTTGGTATCGGCCCTCCTTCCAGAGAGTATATGGGAGCGCAACTCATACAATCTTTAACAATAGGAACCAAATACTTTGTGTCATGTTATATTTCCAATGCAGATTCTGCGGGTGCTAATTCCTCATCAAATAAATTTGGTTTCAGGTTTTCTACCGTGTCTTATTCATACTTTGGTACACAAGCGCCCATTAATAATTTTTCGCATATTCATTCCAACTCTGTTATTACGGACAAAATTAACTGGACAAGGATTTCAGGTTCATTCATTGCAGATTCGGCATATCAATACTTAGCGCTTGGTAATTTTTATGATAACTCTCAAACCCTGGTTGATACGCTTCCTCCGTTTAATGCAACCACCTCTTATTATTATATAGATGCAGTGTGTGTAACAACTGATTCCTTATATGATGTAACATGGACTTCAGTTGGAGAGATAAACCAAAATTCGAGTGAGGTAGTGTTCCCCAATCCTGCCGATGGAGAATTTGTAATTGATAACAATCTTAGCGCTAAAAATTTTCTGATGTATAATTTGCTCGGGCAAAAAATTATTGCCGGGCAATTAATGAAAGGTCAGAATAAAGTTGAAACATCTTCACTTGCTGCCGGGATGTACTTGATTTTTTTAGACCGTAAATATTTTAATAAAATAATTGTGCAGCATTAAATAATTAAAATAAAAGCACAATGAAAAAAATAAATATAAAATTCTTTCTTCAAACTATTATTTTTAGTTTGATATTAAATTATTGCCATGGACAATCTGATCTTTCGGGGGCTGTAGCTGGTCATGTGGGGGCTTCTTTCACAACTTATTACTGCGGCTGGGATGTCAATACCACTTTTGACTTGAGCATTCTCCATCAGGGTCCGCATAGCATAAAATTTTTGACAGACAGTCTTCAAAGAATGATTATCCTTCCAGGTGCCGGGGCAAATGGCGGGTATGTCGGAATTGGAAATAACTTCATTAATCCTGTGTCGCGCTTACATGTTCAGCAGGGTTCGAATCAAACAGTTTGGTTCCAAATGACGGGAAATAATACCAACAGCACAGCAAATGATGGTTTAAGAATAGGTGTTCTAAATCCTGTAAATGGTCGCTATGACGTAGAAATACGCCAGCAGGAAAATGCCCCTATGAATTTTTTTACGACTGATTCATCTGCAATAAAAGAACGGCTCAGGCTATGGTATGGCAGAGGTGGTAATGGTACAGGCGGTTGGAATACGAACGGAGGAATTACTAAATTATTTATCAGTCATGATGGAACAGGTGCAAATTACTTACCTCCCGGAGTTGCAATGCTGAATATGGGAAGAATAGGAGCTGTAAACTCATCAGGCGGAGCACGGCCATGGATGGATGTTGGTACCTATTATCATTTTGATTCGGATAATATGTATGCCGGGCTAATGGACATGGGCAACAACCGTAAAGATGCGGTTATTAATTTTGGTGACGATCCCCAATTTAATCCACCTGATGCAAGTGTACAAAACCTGCGTTTTATATTTACTGAATTTCCCTTAACCGTTGGGGCTGATACAGGTTCTTATGACGGCAGGCGGACGCAGGGTTTGGAAATAGCGCGTTTGAGCGCACAGGGCAATATGGGGATAGGGGCGCTTTTCACAAATACACTGCAACCTGTCCGGAGATTAGAAATTGTTGATGATGGTGCAACACATCGTACACACGTTGGCGGGCCGCAGTTAAGGCTTTCTCATATTCAATCACCCGGCAATATACTTACTACAGGAATATGGACAGATTTACAAACGACAAACCGCGGTGATCTTTATGTTCACCCTGACAGTTCAGGATTTGATAAAAGAGTTGGTATTAACATTTCTACTCCCGGTAACACCCTTGAAATAAACTCAACTGCATTATCACCAAAACCAAGCGGGCTTAGGTTCAGTAATCTCACCTCCGATTCAACTTCAGAAGCACCAAATGGAAAAGTACTTACTGTAAACGGAAATGGCGATGTTATTTTAACAGATGATGTAGGCGGAGGAGATGTAGTTGCTTGCAGTGCCCGCACAACAAATTTTGTTACTAAGTGGAACCCAGCTTCATCAAGAACCATCTGCAATACTATTGCTTTTGATGATGGAGGTCGTTTTGGAGTAAATACAAATACTTCGAATGGAGGAGGCATAGGACAGGGATTATTTTATACTTTCCAAAATGCGGGAACTTCAATGTTTACTAATGAAACTAATATACCCAACGGCTTTATTAATGAGCATAACACAAATTCTTATCCACTTGCAGTAAGAACAAGATCAACTTCTTTGGGTTGAGGTCTTTATAAACACGAAGGATTTTCTATTTTCTCTTCAGAAAATACTGATGCAGACAGGTTAAGAATGTATGCTGATACTAATGGTAATGTATTTGCTGAAACCGTTGCAAAACCATTCATACTAAAAAGTATTGACGGTACCTATACACAAAATGAATATTTAGCAACCGACCCGGGCCAGGGAATAACTGTAATTCAGGATGACTTCCTTACGAATTATCATCTATTTAATGATACTGCAAAAGCTCGTCTTTTTGTTGAGGCAAATGCGCAAGGATTTCTTCATAATGCCTTATATGCAAGGAATATTAATACACTTAACTCCACTGGCCACATTTTAGTAGGTATTCGTGGAGAATGCTCAGGTGTCAGAGGAGATGCCGGTCATCCTAATCAACGTAATTATGGAGGCACATTTATAGGTGAAGGAGTAATAGGTGGGAATAATGCTACAAATATTGGATTACTGGGTCATGGCGAAGGCCCTATTGGTCTTGATAATTCAGTTACTCAGGGTGGCAATTTTATAGCAACTAATGGTTTTAATGTTTGTGGAGTTTATGGTAAGGCAGTGGGAGGTTCGAAAACAAACTATGGCGTTTATGGTGAAGCAGTAATAGTACCTTCCGAATGCACTAACGGCAACTGCACCAAGGCTGCCGGTTATTTTGCAGGTGATGTTTATTCAACGGGGAATTATTGGGCATCGGATGCATTTTTAAAGAAAAATATTCAGCCCCTTAACAATGCTTCATCAATATTAAATCAGTTGTCTCCGAAAACTTTTACTTTTCGAAGACAACAGTTTCCATCCATGCAATTAAATAGTGGAGCTCAATTTGGGTTATTAGCTGATGATGTTCAACTTGTATTACCCTCTCTTATAAAACTTTTCACGCAGCCTGCAGTAGTTGATGAAGCCGGTACCATTATAAATGATGAGGTTGATTTTCAAGCCATAAATTATCCTGAGCTGATTCCTATTATAATTGCTGGTTTCAAAGAACAACAAACAAGAATTGATTCTTTGGTTACTGCTCTTGCAAGCTGTTGCGCAAACCCAATTAATAACGGTGGCACTGATCAAAACAAACACTCCATCGAATTAACATCAGACGAAGCAATATTATATCAAAACCAGCCCAACCCATTTGATAATGGAACCATTATTCGATATTTCATCCCACAAAATACTGGAGAAGTAAAAATTGTATTTATGGATGAAGCCGGAAGATCAATCAACGAAATTAAAGTCAATGAAAAAGGACAAGGATCGCTAGAGGTAAACAGTTCGCAATTAAATAGTGGTACATATAGCTATTCCCTTTTAATTGATAATAGAGTAATTGATACCAAGAAAATGGTAAAAACAAAATAAATTTGTTTAGTAATCAACAAAAAAACCGCTACCCAGCGGTTTTTTTTATTGATTTTTAGCCTCCCTCCCATTACTCCAGTATTGACTTTCAATACATTAAATCTTTTAAATAAATAATGTAACCTTATTTCGAAAACCTCGTTTACATTGTAAACTTTGTCTTAATTTAAAAGTGGGCTAAATTAAGACAAAAGTAAACAATAATAATAAGATAGTATAATAATAAAAATAAACTTTAACAAAAATTCATTAATAAAATTAATTTCTAAATCTAAATAACATGAGAAAAATAAAACAAAATGCACGATTTAATTCGTCACATCAAAACATGATGAGTGCAGTGATTACGTATTGCCTGAGCACGGCTAATATTGCCATTACCTCGACAATAGCAGCATTCCTGACACTTATTAATTTAATTAAAACGAACGTGGAGGCGATTGTCAGCCTTGAAGGGCAGACCAACAGCACCGTTACGGGTATTGGTGAGCAGAAGGAGGTAATTAAGAACTCGCTGGTGCAAACCAGTGCGCTGATTATGCAAACGGTTTTTGCATATGCCAATAAAAACGGGCTGCAAGAACTTGCAGCAAAAATGAGAATTACACCGAGCCAGCTAAGCAGGATGAAGGACAGCGTACTGACAGGTACTGTTGAAGGAGCTATTTCGGCTGTAACGGATGTGTTAACCGATTTGACTACTTATAATATTACACAAGCGGTGGTTGATATGTGGCAGGATAACCTGGATGCCTTTACGGGCATAGTGAGCAATCCAAAGGTGGCGCAGGATGGATTGGATGTGCTGCGCAACCAGATACAGGATTACCTGAGAGATAATGTGAACTTGCTTTATAACCAGGCAGATACTATAGCGCTGCAGTTTAAGTCAAACAACTTAAATTATTACCGCGGGTATAAGAAAGCCCGCAAGCTGATACCCTTGGTGAAGCATACGAAGCTGAGAGTGCTGGTGACTACGGAATTGGGCACACCGGTATCGCATGTGAAAGTGGAGCAGGATAAGAGCACGAATTATGTGATTACGGATATAAACGGCAGGGCAGATTTATATATACAGATACAGGAAGATAATGACCTGAAAGATATATATACCTTCACGCTGAGCAAGGACACCTTATCCATAAAGACCGGTGAAATTGAAATTAAGCGCGGGAAAACGGTGACTAAGAATGTGGTGATGAATGTGGATGGGTTTATTCTTCCTGCGCCTGTTGAAGAAACTGAAGATGAAAAAGCGAATAACTGATTACTGAATAGCCAATAGGAAAAAGCCCCGCAGAAGATGCGGGGCTTTTTATTTTAGTGAAATCCCCTCTTTTGAATATTGAATAAGGAATGATGAAGTTCCGGTTTGCGCAAGGGATGGAGGCGGATACCACGCAGTGGGATGGGGTTTTGTGTGGAGGTGCGGAGTATGAGCTGACAGCCCGACCCCAAAGGGGATGCGCCCCAACCTTAAACCTTAAACCCGAAACCCTAATCCATTTTTCATCATTTTTGAAAATATCTCTTCTTAAAAATCGTTAACTTCGCATAGTGTATTCATTTTTAAAATAATTTCGGCTTTTCCATCACCAGATGTTTAACAAAATCGGCTGCTTTATAGCCTCCCTTTTGGCGAGGTTGGTGGGGCAAATTGCTTTTATACTCGCCTTCTTTTCCTTAATTTTTATTTCCGCCACAGCGGTTGCACAATTTTACCAGGGGTCGCAGCAAACCTTCGGCAAAAACCGGGTGCAGTACAATGATTTTTTATGGACGTTTTACCGCTTCCGCAATTTCGATACTTATTTTTATTTGGGCGGGCAGGATCTTGCCGCTTACACCGGCAAAAATGCGGATGCCGATATTGAAGAAATAGAAAAATTATTTGATTATAAAACTACCGGCCGCCTGCAGTTTATGATTTACAACAAGCTTTCGGATGAAAAGCAAACCAACATAGGGCTGGAAGGAAGCCAGGAGCAGGATGCAAACATCGGTGGCGTTACCCGCATTTTCGGAAACAAAGTGCTCATTTTTTTTGATGGGGATCATGAGCATTTTCACCAGGAAATAAGAGCCGGAGTTTCAAAAGTGTTGATTGAGCAACTCATGTATGGAGGAAATGTTAAGGACCGCCTGCAAAGTTCCATTTTGCTGAACCTGCCGCAATGGTATGTGGACGGATTGGTATCGTATGTTTCCACCGGTTGGACAGCAGCCGATGATAACCGCATGCGTGATGGAGTGGTGTCGGGCAAAGTGAGCAAGTTTAACCGCATGCTCGATAATGATGAAATATTTGCCGGAAAATCCATGTGGCATTACATCATCGAAACTTATGGCCGTGGTTCAGTATCCAACCTGCTTTATATGACGCGCATCAACCGCAATATCGAAAGCGGTTTCATGTATGTAATCGGAAGCACGCTCAGCGACTTGTCGGATAATTGGATTGATTATTACCGGAAAACTTATTTGAATGCTGATAAAAACCGCAGTATGCCCAAGGGCGATCCTGTTATTGCAAAGCCAAAGAAAAACCGCATTTACTCGCATGTAAAGCTCAGCCCCGATGGTTCAACGCTTGCTTTTGTAACCAATGACATGGGAAAATATCGTGTGTGGTTGTACGATTTAAAAACAAAAAAGAAAAAGCGCATTTTAAAAGGCGGGTATAAATCCATCGAACAAAAAAATGATTTGAGCTTTCCTTTGCTTGCGTGGCATCCTTCGGGCAGAGTGCTTGCCATCATGAAAGAAAAAAAAGGAAAAGTTTATTTGGATTATTATAATGTTTCGGATAAGAAGAAAGAAGAAAGTAAATTTTTCTATTTCGAAAAAGTATTGGATTTTGCTTACTCCGATGACGGGCAGGAAATGGTTCTGTCAGGCGTGCAAAAGGGGCAATCGGATATTTATATTTTTAATCCGCGCTCACGCACATCGCGGCAAATTACACAAGATTTATATGACGATCTCAATCCACGGTTTGTAATGGGATCAAAATTTATCATCTTCAGTTCAAACCGTACCAATGATTCGCTTGACGCGGATCAAAAGAATTTATTGCCTTCAGCTTCCAATCTTGATATTTATCTTTATGACTATAGCGGCAACGGGCGCGTTTTAAAAAGAGTTACCAATACACTTATTGCAAATGAAACGCAACCCATCGCAATTGATTCTTCGCACTTCTCATTTCTCAGTGATCAAAATGGAATTTATAACCGCTACAACGCAACCATTGACAGTGTCATCAGCTTTATTGATACCACCGAGCATTACCGTTACATTGTAAAAACATCCCCGCAGACAGATTACGCACGCAATGTTGAGGAACATGATTTGAATTATAAAAAAACAAGGTATGCACAGGTATTTTACTCAAATGATAAATACCGCATATATGTACAACCAAATCCTGCTTATGATACAACCACTTTAAATTATACTCCCGCTCCCACTTCTTTATATGCAAAAAAGAATCTTGCAGCAAATGCTCCGCCTGTTAAAAAATCACCTCTATTACCTCTTGATACTGCATTTGCAAATAACCGTGTCATTCATTTAGAGGAACAGCCTCAGCAACCCGACTCAGGAAAGATTGATATTAATAATTATGTTTTCCAAAGCGAATTCCCGCGAAAGAAAAAAAAGTTACAGGAAAAAGCAGAAGCTGATAACAGAGCAATGCAAGACACAACGGTTGCCGTCATTGCTCCCGTAGCTGCAAAAGATACTGTAGTTGAATATAAATTACCCAAGCAGAGAAATTATGATCCTGCATTTTCTGCCGATTATTTTATTGCGCAACTGGATAATCAATTGCTGAGTGCAACTTATCAGACATTCACCGGTGGTGCAGTTTATTTTGATCCCGGTTTAACCGGCTTGTTTAAAATCGGCATTTCCGATTTGATGAATGATTATAAAATTACCGGTGGGTTTCGCCTTGCCGGTGATTTAAACAGCAATGAATATCTTTTGTGTTATGAAAACATGAAGCGGAGAATAGACAAACAAATTTCCTTTTTCCGTCAGGCACGCGAGTTCGGTATCGGTTATGCGTATGTAAAAGTTCATACGCATGATGTGAAATATACCATGAAATATCCGTTCAACGATCTTGCAAGCCTGAGCACAACTATTTCTTATCGCAATGATCGCACTGTTTTAAAAGCCACAGATATTTTTGCCGCGCAGGTTCCTAATTATTATGAAAACTGGGGAAGTGTTAATTTGGTATACGTTTTTGATAATACCATAAAACGCTATTTGAATTTGCCTGTTGGCACACGCCTTAAAGTTTTTGCAGAAGCATTCCGGCAAATTGACCGGCCTAATACTTTTATGTCAGTTTTTGGGGTTGATATCAGGCATTACATAAAAATCCACCGGCAAATTATCTGGGCAAACCGTTTTTCGGCAAGCACCAGCTTAGGTGACCTCAAGCTGATCTATTATATGGGATCGGAAGATAATGCCATTGTACCCAACGATAATTTTAATTACCTTATAAATATTGATTACTCTCAGAATTATGCTTTTCAAACATTAGCAACACCCATGCGTGGTTTTATTCAAAATATCCGCAATGGAAATACATTTGCATTATTCAACAGTGAAATTCGTGTACCTATTTTCCAATATCTCATTCATAAGCCCATTCGTTCTGATTTTGTCCGCAACTTCCAGATTGTTGGCTTTGGCGATTTCGGTACTGCATGGACAGGATTTGACCCGTATGCAAAAGATAATTCTTTAAATACTCAAGTGATTCCCGGCAATCCTATAACTGTTATTTTATATAAACAAATTGATCCTATTGTTGCAGGCTATGGTTTTGGGCTGCGCAGCCGAATATTTGGTTATTTCCTTAAAGGTGATTGGGGATGGGGATACAATGACGGTGAATTTACAAACAGATCCATTTTTTTCCTCACCTTAGGATTAGATTTTTAATTTTCATCCAGGTACTTAGACTATTTTTTAAAATCAGATATTTGCTGAACCGAATTCATCATTGCTAATGAACCTAATTGAAAAGATAAAACGACTTTCTTCCGATTCCCATAAAGAAATTGTTGGTATGCGCAGGCATTTGCATATGCATCCCGAACTTTCTTTTAAAGAATTCAAAACTTGTGCATACGTTGAAGAGCAATTAGAGGCAATCGGCATCGTTAATAAAAGGAGAATTGCAAACACAGGAGTTGTTGCATTAATAGAAGGAAAAAATCCAACCAGGAAAACTATTGCATTGCGTGGTGACATGGATGCACTGCCTATTACGGAAACAAATGATGTGCCTTATAAATCACAAAATGCAGGAATTATGCATGCATGCGGGCATGATGTGCATACATCCTCATTATTAGGCGCAGCAAAAATTTTAAATTCACTGAAAGATGAATTTGAAGGAACAATTAAATTAATATTTCAACCGGGTGAAGAAAAACTTCCTGGTGGAGCTTCCATGATGATTAAAGAAGGTGTTTTGGAAAATCCAAAACCTGCCGGAATAATCGGGCAGCACGTGATGCCCTTAATTGATGCAGGGAAAGTAGGATTCAGGAGCGGAGTGTATATGGCAAGCACGGATGAGATTTATGTAACCGTTTATGGAAAGGGCGGCCATGGTGCCATGCCTCATTTGAATATTGATCCTGTTTTAATCACTTCACAAATGATTGTTACATTGCAGCAAGTTGTAAGCCGTAATGCAAACCCGATTATTCCAAGTGTGCTGTCTTTTGGGAAAGTAATTGCAAATGGAGCAACTAATGTTATTCCTGATTCTGTTTATATTGAAGGTACCTTCCGAACGCTTGATGAAACATGGAGAACTGAAGCGCATAAAAAAATTATTCAAATTGCTGAAAGTATTTGCGCTGGCATGGGAGGACGTTGTGAGTTTAATATTGTACGCGGATACCCTGCTTTAATTAATGAAGAGAAAATTACCGCATCAGCCCGGGCCGGGGCTGTAGAATTTTTAGGAAAAGAAAATGTGCTTGACCTTGAAATCTGGATGGCGGCTGAGGATTTTGCTTTTTATTCTCAACAGACCAACGCCTGTTTCTATCGCCTGGGCACGCGAAATGAAGCAAAAAATATAACTTCTTCCGTTCACACTTCTACCTTTGATATTGATGAACGTGCTTTGGAAACAGGGATGGGACTAATGTCCTGGCTTGCTATTAAAGAACTTGCCAAATAAGTTTTTGACTCCGTAGCTCAGTTGGTAGAGCAGCTGACTCTTAATCAGCGGGTCGAGAGTTCGAGTCTCTCCGGGGTCACACTTTTATGACTTAAATAAATGAAAATCAGCTAAAAATAATTTTATTTTAGCCTTGGGGTAAACATAGGGTAAACATTCGATAAATTGTAGGTTTTTCTTAATCTTTTAAGAATATAGAAAAATGAAAGGAATTGTATAATATGCTAGTTGCTTAAATTATTTATTGCTTGAGCACCTTTACAGAATAAACTCCTCTCTTCGTTTTAAGCTGCACAAAATAAATCCCTGCCGACAACTCGAAAAGTTTGTTTTCATAAATAATCACATGAGCAGGATAAGTAGCAATTGCTTTTGTTTTTAAAGTTTCCTGTCCAAGGTTATTAAAAAACGTAACATCTATTTTCCCATCCTGAGGCATGATAGGCAACATAAGTGAAATACTATTTCCTTTAAACGGATTGGGATAAGCAACAATGTTCAATTGTTATCCATGTGCTCTTCCTCTTCAATTCCTAAATATAGTAGCGCATCCATTACTGTCGCACCCATTTTCATCTAATTTCCATAGCCACGCATCTTGTGTCTGTCCTCCAACATGAGCAAAACCACTAAACAACAATCCTCCATCACTGGTTTGAACTACATTGTATAAATTATCTATAGGACCCGATAGAACATGGAGAAAACTCTCAAAGATCATTTTTAGTTATTATGCGCGATCACTACCTTCCCACCTGCGCTACCTTTGGATGTTTTCAGCTCTATAAAATACATTCCTTGGGCAAATTTAGAAACATCAATTGTTATTGATAATTGGTTTACCCCACCGAGCGACTGTCCTAAGGGGTAAACTTCTCTGCCATAAATGTCATACATCAGCAGTTGGCACTTGCCTGTTGTTAGTAGCTCATTGCTCAGCTTCACGGTTATTGTTTCAGAGGCAGGGTTTGGGGAAATGGAAATTTCGCTATTTTGAACAGCGGGTAAATTTATTTCTGCTGGTATCGTAATGTTTGTAATAACAACATTTGTTTGGATCGGCTCGTTAAAATCTAAATAAATAGTTGCATTATTTTTTATCTGATCCCCTGCAATGAGAGTAGAAAGTGGTTTTATCCTGTATTTTATAAAGCCAGAACTTGCCGGCTCGTTAATATTTGAATCAGGAAGCAAAATATTTTTGAATTTAAATTCAGCAAGATTTCCGGGATACAATGTAAACTGACATGCATGACTTGAAGCAAGCAAATTAAAAGAAGGTATATCAAATAGTCCTGAAAGTGTATCCAAAATAATAACATTCAAAGCGGTGTCATTTCCTGTATTTTGAAAATGGATTGTATAAGTTAAGTAAGTGCCAGAAATAATTTCTGTTGGTGTTATATTTCCAGAAGGATTTACTTCTTTAAAATTCGGATCAAAGCTACCAGTTACAATTACCATGGAAGTATCATAATTATTTAATGGAAAGACATCGCCAGTTATTGGTAAAATACTTGTAGTTGACAGAAGACTGTCTCCTATTTGTACGTTATTATTTACAGTTACGGCCAAGTCAATATTTGAGGATTGAAAAGGATTTAATGAAGAAAAATTCCATTGCAATGTATTTCCATTAATATTATCAGGGAGTACACTTGATGAAACAAGAGTCAATACGGAATCTAATTTAACTTCTACAACACCTGATTGAACAGTGCTGCCATTATTTGTATAAGTAATATTATAGTCCATATCGAAACCTGGATTCACATTCCCAAAACCAGTAATATTTGTTGAAACATCAATTTCATTTGCAACAATTCCAAACGCAAAATTATTAGCGGTGTCAATTTGATTGGAAAAAGAAAAACTTGCTGAATTTGCTAATGGAACAGGACCTGATAAGCTTCCAGGAAAAGTTGGAACTGAAATAGAATAACTTCCTGCCGAAACATATGTGCTGTAATCCCCTTGGTTATCTGTTGAAATGTACTGAGAATTACCTGATGTAATTTCAATTATTGCATTTTGAACACCATTTTCATTAGTGTCGGCAATTGCGTTACCGTTTAAATCAATAAATGCATTGCCACTTATCCGATTCATTTGAACTTCTAAAGAATAAAAAGAAAGAAAAAATTCGTTTTGGTTGTTTACAGCAGGTGCCATATTATATATTCCTGGGCCAATTTCAACATCTGTCGGACCCCATATTCGGCCTGAATAATAAAAATGAGCTGGATCACTGAAAAGAATTCTTGGGTTTTGTAAATTAAAACCAGAATTAAGATCAAAATAATAGATAGCATAACCATTGGAATCAAGCTTGGCCATATAAGTAGTATTCCAGGGATATGAAACAGAATAAATATTTGGAAGGCCGAAAGAATTTTGTACTAAAGTATCATGAGTCGTAAAAGTGCAATACATTGATCCATCATTTTCAAATCCATTAAAAGTAATCCCTGTACCTTGGCTGCTACTTATTGTTTTTACCCATTGAATTCCGGCATTGCTGGGGAAAAGCTTTGCTATATAATTTCCGGCTGGATGAATTAAACAAACATTGGAGGTAGGATCAATATCAGTTGAATCTGTAGCGCCACCGACCATAAAAACATTATTATTTTTATCTATTTGAATTTCAAAATTTATATCATATTCATGAGCATAAACAAAGTTCAAATTATTGTCCATTTTTAACATAAAAATCTTTTGAGCACCATTTGGTGTGATTAAATTATGTGTCCCCAAACCGGGATCAAAGTCTACAGTGCCCTCGAAGTAGCCTGTTAAATAAATATTGTCATCATTATCTGATTTGACTTGCTGCAAAATGCATTGATTCGGATATAGACCGCTTGAAGTATGGAATTCTCTGGCGGTAATAAAATTTCCCGAAGAATCAAATTTTGCTAAAAATGATTCAAATGTATTTTGAGGATTAAATATATATACCCCTAAACCAGGATCAATGTCAACAGGCTGGTCACCTGCCATTCCTGCTACAATAATACTCTTATCGGATAAAACCGCAGAACAAAATATATATGCGGGATCAGGACAAATAAAATTCCACTTATAATTTCCCATTCCATCATATTTCACAAAAGCTTGAGAATTTAAAGTAAGAGTTATTTCACCTATGCCCGGAGTAGTATCCAAATCAAAAACACCCGGTCCCATAAATGTTAAATAAAAATTATCATCAGCATCATTTGTAATCCAACCAATTTGGGAAGCTCCTCCCCCCTGGATAAAAAAAGGGTGTCCAAAAACTAAATTTCCGGTCTGATTATATCTTGCAAAAAACTCAATACTTGAAGTATTAATTCCAGGACCCGGGTCAATATCTGCTCCGTTGTTATATCCTAACATTAAAATATCTCCATTTGAACATTTAAAATTTTGTTCTACAAAACCATTCAAAGAACCGACATTGGAAAAAACCCAATTTAAATTTGGTTGTGCATGCGTGTTGTAGTACACACACATTAAGAGAATGCAAATTTTTTTCATTGCCTGACCATTAAAGTGAATATACACGTTTAAAAAAAATCATTATGTTGAAATTTTAATCGAAGATACGTTTTATTTTGCCCCACCCTTTAAAGGCACTTTTAATTATGAAGGTTATTTAACATTGAGAAAACCTTACTGCATTTACTAATCAGCACTTTATATACAATTATTCTTTTCATATTATGTTGGTAGAAGCTGAACAGTTTTATTTAGTAGAAATCATTCCTTAATAATTTTAAACATTTCGTCCTGATCATAAGTATGCACAAGCATAACAATTGCACCTTGCGGAACTTCTCTAAAATTTATATTTTTCAGCTTCGTATTCCCATCTTGAATTTCATCCTCAATATTCGAAATTATTCAGACTTGCTCCAGTTTAGTGCAGGAGTTTTTACTGTTTCACAAATTTTCCTGTTACATTCCCAACCTTAACAAAATACAGTCCGGGAGAAAAGACTGAGCAGGGAACATGGAATTTTAAACTTTGAACCTGAACACTGTTAACATCTTTTCCCAGAATATTAAAAATTGTTAAATGCTCTTTGTCATTTGGCAGTTGACCAAGCTGAATAGTCAGCTCATCGGTGGCGGGGTTGGGGAAGATAGCAATTGAATTTGTACTTTCACTTTGAATCTCACTTTCCTTGCAAGGCACTGATACAGTAACCCCCGTGGATGTTCTTTGACATCCAACACTGTTTATTTCTTGTACTTTAAATTCACCTGATGTTGTTGCAGAATAATCTATTGATGTTGAACCGCTGATTAGCATTCCGTCTTTTTTCCATTTGTAAATTAAACCGGTTCCTGTATTGGCGCTTAACACCACACTGTCTCCTGTACAAAAAGTAGTAGGTCCCTGCGGAGTTACGGTAGGGACCGGGAATTGGTATTTTGTGAGTATAGTTGCAGGAGCAGTTGTTCTTGAACAACCGCCCATTGTATTTGTAACAGTTACTCTGTAAGCTCCACCTATTCTTGTTGTAAAACTTGGTGCTGTTGCACCGGAAATATTTATTCCCCCTTTACTCCATTGATAAGTGCGGTTTGGGTTATAAAGTGCATTTAAAACCACGCTGTCACCTGAACAAAACGAGGTGTTGCTGGCTGTGATTGCTGCAGCAGGTGTATAATTACTTATTGATAATGTATCATATCCTCCCCCATAACTATTCCAAAGATGAAAAGTTGGATTAAATGTTCCGACAGAATTATACGAATGATTTAGATTAAACGTGGGATGTTGTCCGGGACAACATATTACATATGAAGTATCATTCCCATCCCCAAAATTTGCATAAACATGCACATCTTCAGATGAACTTCCACCTTGGCACCGGGAGCAATCTAATGGTAAATGAAAACTCACATTCAGGGGATCAGCACACGGGCTTCCGTTAATGATTGCAGTGGCACCTAAAAAATGTGTAGGCGCAATATCATATCTTGCGTTAGAAACACTGGCATGAATTCCTCCAGTTGTAGAAATATATACAAACCTTATATAAATAGTCGCAACAGAACTTCCGCCAGCACCTATATCTATAGATGTGTGAATAGTACCATTGGTATAACCGGTAAATGCGTTATTAGCGGTATCGTTGTACCAATTATTGGGATAATAATAACCGGTAAGTTTATGCCATGGAGTATGACCGCAACAATTTTCATATGTTTCTATTTCTACATACATCTTATCACCGGGAGGCATATACCTGTTTTGGTCAAAAGATAAGTTATAATGACCGCCCCAATTACCACCCCAATCACCACCACTACCGCCACCCCCGCCCCATATATAATTTACGCTCGTAGACATTATTAATGTATCAGGAGTAGAAAAAACCGCGTTGAAAATAAAGCACAAGCTTAAAGTCAGGAAGGCTGTTTTAAAATATTGTGTTTTCATGTTTTTAGGTTTTGTTTTTTCTCAGGTGCAGAGTTGTAACTTAAATATACGAAATTGTTCAGACTTGCTCCAATTTAGTATAGGAGCTTTTACTGTTTCACAAATTTTCCTGTTACATTTGTACTCCGGCAGAATCATATCTTCTGATGAAAGTATAAGGATCAGGATAGCCACCAATTGATTTACCAGAAGTATAAATATCACCTTGGTTATCTTTTAAAAGAAAACTGTAATAAGTGTATTCAACAGGTATAGGATCAATACATCCTGTGCAAGTGATAGCATAAATTAAAGAATCAGTCCAATCTACAGTCCTGCATTGACTATTGGATTTGGTGATTGAAATGCAAAACAGCAATGAAGCAGTGATATAATTAAGAAAAAGGTTTTTATGTTTCATGGCTTCTATTCTTAATGCTCAATGCACTACTATTTTTCTTTTAAAATAAGTTTGATCATTTATGAAAACATAAGCCAGGTAAATTCCGCGGGATAGTGTTGAAATATCAATTGAAAAATCTTGAATATTATGTATTAAGTTGAATTTTTCAATTATAACAGGTTGCCAAAGTGTATTGTAGAGTTCGAATTTTCCAAATGAATTTCCATTATATGGTACATGTATTGAAATAAAATCATGAGCTGGATTAGGCTTAACTTCAAATAATGAATTTTCGGAATCATCACCAAGCCTTACTTCTGCACTGTCATCTAGTATCACACATGGCGTAGATATTTGAACAATATTTGAATTATCTGTACAAAATGTATCTATAACACTGACATAATAACTACCATAATTCTTAGCAAAGAAGAATGGCTGAATTGCATTTGGTATACTTTGATTATTTCGATACCATTGATATAAGTAGCCCGAGGAAGGGTTTGCAAAAAGTAATAAGCTATCACCTATGCAAAATGATGCTGGCCCCATCGCTTTCCAGCACATTGGGATCCTAAGCTTAGAATTCCACGTGGACAAGTTGTCGCG